>Ga0193699_10000422_pt1 | contig 18587 bp, 18 predicted proteins | sample L3c2metaG_FD_160095 | JGI IMG/M metagenome (GOLD analysis project Ga0193699, IMG submission 160095) | Soil microbial communities from a riparian zone of the East river system, Colorado, United States - L3c2 | ecosystem: Environmental > Terrestrial > Soil > Riparian zone | place: USA: East...
CGGATGCTGCGCACAGCAACGGGAGAATGAGGCGGTTGTCCATTTACCTTTATTACTCGGCGGGCGACGGGTGGCGCTCGGGCTTTCTCACCTTTGTGAGACTCCCAACGTATCAACTACAAGACGCGCGGTCAATCGCGAAGTAACGAACTAACTCCGCTTGGCTGTTGGAGTTGCGACCCTCACAAATCTTCGGGCTCTGTTCGGAACAGGACGTTCCATTCGCTTGTGAAAATCTTCACAAGCGGTTAATTTGACTCCCAGAAATGGAAGACGAGAAACGGCCGCAAATCAGCTCCAAAAAGAGTCTGCCCGGCGCCGATTTCGCTGGCGTGGGGATCCAGTTCGCGGCTGCGATCATCGCCTTCCTGTTCCTGGGTCAGTGGGTCGACGACAAGCTCGGCACAAACGGGCTGTTTACGATCGCCGGGGTCTTCATCGGCGGTGGAGCGGCGTTCTACAACATGTACCGCAAGATCAGCGCGGCACAGCGGCGCGACGATGAAGAGAGAGCGAGGGACAAACATCCTGGTACGGGGAATGGCAAGCGGTGACGAATACCAGAGCGCTGGCATTCTTCGCCGGAGTGTCGGCCGCTCTGATCATCATTGCCACGATCATCCTGCGGTTCTACTTCACGACTGTGGGGCAGCACCACGCGATGCTCATCTCGGCTGGACTGGCTTTCGCAGTACAACTCGGCTCTTACGCCCTCCTTCGACCGGCCCGGCCCGGCAAAGGAGCGCCGGGCGAGCTGATGATACGCTGGGGAATTGGAGCCGTTCTGAGATTGTTCGTGCTGGTGCTGTACGCTCCGCTGGCGAGAATCATCAACCTCTCGCTCGATGCGGCGCTCGTAAGTCTGGTGACGTTCTTCTTTCTGACGATGATGGCCGAACCACTGCTGCTCCAATATGATAGCTGACGAAGTCGACTTCATAACCCCGCACATCACCGACGCGCACACGCTCGATTACCCGTGCTTCCATACCGGGTTCGTGTGCGAGTACGAGCTGCCGCGCTGGGCTCCGATCCACATCGGCCGCTTCGCTCTGGATATCTCGCCCACCAGGCATGTCGTCATGCTCTGGATCGCCGCGACCCTCTGCATCGTCACCACGCTGATCGCGCTCCGCGCACACAACCGCAGGACGCGCGAAGGGAAGGCGCCGAGCGGGTTCGGAAACGGACTCGAGGCGCTGGTGCTCTACCTGCGCAACGAGGTCGTTCTTCCCAACGTCGGCGCACACGGGAACGGCTACGTCCCCTACCTGCTCACGCTGTTCTTCTTCATTCTGTTCGCCAACCTGCTCGGGCTCGTGCCCTACGGCGCTACTGCCACCGGAAACATTTCGGTCACCGCGACGCTCGCGATCGTCACGTTCATCGTGATCGAATTGGCCGGGATGAAGGCGCAGGGAAAGGCCTACATCAATACCATAATATTCTGGCCGAGCGACATGTCGCTCGGGATGAAGCTCTTCATCTCGCCGATTCTGACGCCAATCGAGCTGATCGGAAAGATCACCAAGCCGTTCGCCCTGGCCATACGTCTCTTCGCCAACATGGTCTCGGGGCACGTCGTGCTGTTGGCCCTTCTAAGCCTCATCTTCACTTTTGGAAGCTGGTTTCTGGTGCCGGTACCGCTTCTCATGGCCACCGGCATCGTCATCCTTGAATTGTTCGTCGCATTTCTGCAGGCGTTCATCTTCACGCTTCTCTCCAGTGTGTTCATTGGACTGATCCGAGAGGGTGCGCACTGACGCGGAGCGTGCTCGACTTCGCGTAGGTATCCGGCCGAGCGGGCTGGAGAGGTCCGTTGGGACTACGTCCCGGTGACGGACAGCGACCGGAAGGTCGCGAGCATGACATATCACGTTGAAACACAGAGGAAAAGAAAATGATTCTTGCACTGCTTCAGGCTGTACCAGTCGCGGGTGCTTACACCTCCCAATACACTGGCGCGTGGGCGATGCTCGGTGCCGGCGTCGGCGCTGGACTCGCCGTGATCGGCGCTGGTATCGGTATCGGCCGTCTCGCCGGCCAGGCGATGGATGGAATGGCACGTCAACCCGAAATGGCCGCGCGCATCCAGACCGGCGCGATCATCTTCGCGGCGCTCGTCGAAGGAGCCGCGCTGTTCGCGATCGTCATCTCGTTCCTGATCCAGAAAAAGTTCTAGCACACGGTGCGGGCCGCGGCGCTCTTCGGCGCCGCGACTCCGCCGCCGACTTACAGGGCAATCAGCTCATGACCACATTCGTTTTCGCGCTCCTGCAGCACGCGGCTACCGGGGCCGGCGCAATTCCTGAAGAGACGGGGCCTTCCGGCGATCTTCTCACGCCGACCGGCGGCCTGATGTTCTGGACGCTCATCATCTTCCTGATCCTCTTCGCGATCCTCGGCAAGCTGGTGTTCCCGAAGATCACGGCGGCCGTCGAGGCCCGCGAGAAGGCGCTCGAGGAAGCGATCGAAGGAGCAAAGCGCGATCGCGAGGAAGCAGCCCGCGCTCTCGCCGAGCAGCAGCGGCAGATCGAGGCGGCTCGGCTGGAGGCGCAGAAGATCATCGTCGAAGGACGCCAGGTCGGCGAGAAGCTGCGCGCGCAGATGATAGAAGAGACGCACCAGCAGCAGCAACAAATGCTGGAGCGCGCGCGCCGCGAGATCGAGCAGGAGAAGGAGCGCGCAATCGCCGAGCTGCGGCGTGAAGCGATAGAGCTGGCAATCGCCGGCGCGAGCAAGGTGATCGAGAAGAACCTCGACGATCAGGCGAACCGGAAGATCGTCGAGAGCTTTCTGGCGACGATCCCGCCGCGTGAGGTGAAGCGCGGATGAACGACGCGACGATCAGCCGCAACTACGCTGAGACGCTGCTGATCCTGGCCAAAAAGGACGGCCAGCAGGAACAGTGGGGCAACCTTATGGACGCCATTGGAGTGGCGATGCGGGAGGATCGGTCGCTCAAGACCTTTCTGGAGTCGCCGAAAATCCCCGCTTCGCGGAAGATCGAGCTGCTCCGCGCCGCCCTGCGCAACAAGGTTCCACCTGTTTTCGTGCGCTTTCTCGAGATTCTTGTCTCCAAGCGCCGCCAGATGCTCATTCCGGTGATTGCATCGGAGTACCGCGCGCTGATCGACGAGTCGGAGGACAGGGTGCACGCCAACGTGACCGTGGCGCGCGAGCCGGCGGAAGCGGAGAAGGACGCTCTGGCGAAGCAGCTGTCGCGGGTGCTGGGCAAAAAGGTGGTTCCCCACATCTCACTCAACCCCGCGATCCTGGGTGGCTTGATCGTGAAAATCGGCGACACCGTCATGGACGGCTCGGTAAGGCGCCGGCTGGCGACACTAAGGAGCCGGATGCTGGAGACTGTCACGCGTTAAACGGCGTGTTCGCCGAGCCTCCAGCAAAAGGATCGGTCTGGGCGTAGTTATTGAAGGGCCGCAGTTCGGTGCGGCCCTTTCTTTTTGACCAAATGGCCCGGCTTCGCATACCCATGTTCACCAACGACAAAGCGCCGATCAGGCTCATCTCCGCTGCAACGCTGGCATTCGCGCTCGCTCTCGGATCCGGCGCGGAAGCGCAGGTGAAGACCGGACTTCAGCCGGGTCTGACCCGCGGCCCCGATAGCGCGCGCAAGATCTCCCTCGCCGAGGCGATAAGCCAGGCGCAGCAGAATTCGCCCCAGGCGATCCAGGCGGAGGGCAACGAGAGAACCAGCAAGGCGGCGAAGGTGTCGGCGATCGGGGCGATTCTACCGAGCGCGACCCTGAGCATGGGCCGAGTGATCCAGTTCGGGGGCGGGCAGACCCGCGTCAATCAGAACGGCGAAACGGTCGCGATAACTGCCGCGCCAACCAACAGCACCGGCCTCTCGATGAACATGACGCTCTTCGACGGCGGAACCCGTCTCTACAACCTGCGCACCGCGAACTCCCAGATCGACGCAGCCGAAGCCAACCGGGTGGCGGTCAAGTACAACGTGGCGCTTAGCGTGAAGCAGCAGTACTACGCAGTTCTCGCCGCGATCGAGAGCGAGGAAGCGGCGACGTTCCAGATGGCTCAGGCAAACGAGCAGTTCAAGACCTCGATCGCCAAGGTGCGCGCCGGCGTTGCCACGAGATCCGATTCTCTGCGCGGCGTGATCCAGGTTGGAAATGCGCAGCTCGCCTTGATCACGGCACAAAGCAACAAGGAAGCGGCGGACGCGGCGCTCACGAGGCTCGTGGGGTCGGCACAGCCAGTCACGGCGGATCCCAATTCAATTCAGGAGAACATGGCGGCACTACCCGACAGCGCGGAGCTCGCGGTCCTCGCCAAGACAGGCCCGGCGGTGCAGGAAGCGCGGGCAAACGTCGAAGCGGCGCAGGAATCGAGAAAAGCATCCAAGGCGACCTACCTTCCTTCGCTGAGCGCGAACTATTCGCGCACCGGGAGCGGAATCGATCCGCGCTTCGGCCTGGGGAACGATCCCTTCTCGTACAATGGCCGGTTGTCTTTCTCGCTATCCTATCCGGTGTTCAACAATTTCCAGCGCGAAGAGCAGGTCACGCGCGCGAAAGTGGCGGAGATCAACGCGAAGGCGACATTTCGCGACACCGAGCTCGGGGCGCAGGAGTCGCTGACTCAGTACATTGGCGCACTGCGCGGGGCATCTCAGCGCGTCGCGGTGCAGGTGGCTTCGGTCGCGGCGGCCGAAGAGGACGTTCGGGTTCAGCAGCAGCGATACAACATTGGAGCCTCAGTGCTTCTCGATCTCATCACTTCACAGGCGGCACTCGCGACGGCGCGGCAGGCGCTCATTCAGGCGCGCTACGACTATAGAATCGCGAGAGCGCAGCTCGAGGCCCTCATCGGCAGGGACCTACAATGAGCCGCCGAGTGATTGTGGCAGCGATGGTGCTCGCGCTTGGCGCCTGCAAGAAGACTACTGATCCAACAGTTGTAATCGAGACCGCGCCGGCGGAACGGCGCAGCATTGTGCTGAGCGCGCAGGCGAACGGGACTGTTGAACCAGTAGATGTAGTCGAGGTCAAGTCGAAGGCGTCGGGTACGATCGTGAGGATGCCGGTCGACATCGGCTCCAACGTAAGGACGGGAGATCTTCTCGTTCAGATAGATCCGCGCGACGTGCAGAATCAGTACGACCAGGCGGCGGCTGATCTCAGCTCGGCGACGGTGTCGAGAGCGGTAGCGCTGGCGCAGCGCAATAGGTCCGCTGATCTCTACAAACAACGGATCATCACCGCGCAGGAGATGGAGCAGGCCACGCTCGGCTTTGCGAACGCGGACGCCTCCGTGATCAAGGCGCGGACGAATCTCTCGATTGCGCGGGTGAGGCTCCAGGATGCGACCGTGCGCGCCCCGACCAACGGGACGATCATCGCACGGCCTGTTTCGGAAGGAACCGTGATTACTTCGGCGACTACATCGGCGAGCGGAGGCACGACCATCATGCAGATGGCGGATCTCAGCAAGGTGAGGATGCGCGCGTTCGTGAACGAAACCGACATCGGCAACGTGAAGCCGGGTCAGACCGCGACGGTTACGGTGGATGCGTTTCCAAATCGGAGATTCGTTGGGATCGTGGAGATGGTCGAGCCGCAGGCAGTCGTGCAGTCCAGCGTGACGATGTTCCCGGTGTTGGTGAGTCTCAGCAACGCCGATGGAGCGCTCAAGCCCGGGATGAACGGCGCGGTCGTGATGGACATCGTGCGCAAGGACAACGTGCTGGCGGTGCCGAGCGATGCGATTCGGAACGCGCGTGACGCGGCGACGGTGGCGCCGGTGCTCGGAGTGAACCCGGATACACTGAAGGCGATTCTTGCGGCGGGTCGTCGCGGCGGTGCTGGCGGAGCCGGCCGCACCGCGTCGTCGACTGCCTCATCGGCGGGCGGCTCGGATACTACGCAGGGCCGGCGATTCCGTGGCGGCGCAAGCTCGACACCGGGAAGCGTCGCTGGCGCCGGAGGTGGTGGAGGCGGCGGAGCTGGTAGGGCGGGTGGAGGTGGAGGTGCGGCGGGCGGCGGATTCGGAGGCGCTACCGGCCAGGCGGGCGCGGGCGCGGGTGCGGGCGCCGGAACAGGCGGCGGTGGAAGGGGCGGCCCGAACGTGGTATTCGTCAAGAAGGACGGTAAGTACACACCGCGCGTGGTCCGGGTGGGGATCAGCGATTTCGACAACACCGAGATCATGAGCGGAGTAGCCCAGGGCGAGCAGGTCGCACTGCTCGGCGCGGCTGTGCTCCAGGCCCAGCGTGAGCAGCTGCAGCAACGGATTAGAGCGGGAACCGGTGGCGCTTTGCAGCAACAGACCGCGCCAGCGGCCGGGGGTGGTGGCGGCGGTGGCGGTGGCGGCGGCGGTCGTCCCCCCGGTGGCGGCTAGGCAAAGGAGGAACGGATATGCTGCTCGGTGAAACCATCGGTGTCGCGCTCGGCGCACTCAGAGCAAACAAGCTTCGGTCATTCCTTACCATGCTCGGCGTCGTCATCGGTGTCGGAGCCGTAATCGCCGTTGTGGCTTTGGGGCGGGGCGCGCAGCAGTCGGTCAACGCGCGCATCTCCGCGCTTGGAACGACGCTCCTCACGGTGAGTCCCGGCCAGATCTTCGCCCCGGGCGGTGTCGCGTCTGGTGGTGATCGCGCAGTGATGAAAGTTTCCGACGCCAAGGCGCTCGACTCGGCCGGCTCGGCGATTTCCGCGGTCGAGCCGGAGATGCAGAAGCAGCTCCAGGTTCAGTACCTCAACACGAACACCAACACGACGGTCCTGGGCACGACGCCGAACTATCTCGATGTCCGGAAGTACACGATCGCGCAGGGCAAGATGTTCACTGAGGGCGATGATCGGGCGAGCCGCCGTGTTGCCGTTCTGGGGTCGGCGATCCCGGACAATCTCGGCGTGCCGGCAGCGAATCTCATAGGGCAGAACGTGCGCATCGGTGGATTCCTGTTCGAGGTGCTCGGCGTTCTCGCCAGCAAGGGAAGCACGGGCGGATTCGGGAATCCCGACGATCAGGTGCTCATCCCAATCACGACGGCGCAGTTCCGCGTGTTCGGCAACGACAGGCTGCGGCAGATAGGCGTCATCGCCGCGTCGGAGGCGGAGATCCCGCAGGCGATGGCGCAGATTCAGCGAGCATTGCGCCGCGAGCACAGGCTGCGCGTCGGCATCCCCGACGACTTCCAGATCCGCAATCAGGCCGACTTTTTAAACACGCTCGGCGAGACGACGCAGATCTTCACGTTCCTGTTGTCGGGAATTGCGGCGGTGAGCCTTCTAGTCGGCGGCATCGGCATCATGAACATCATGCTGGTGTCGGTCACGGAGCGGACGCGCGAGATCGGCGTGAGAAAGGCGCTCGGCGCGACACCGAAGAACATTCTGCTTCAGTTCCTGATCGAGGCGATAGTGCTGTGCCTGCTCGGCGGCGTTGGCGGAATCCTGTTCGGCTGGCTGGGGGCGATAGCGCTCGCGAAATTCGGAAACTTCAATACGTCGGTGGCGCCGTCGTCGATTCTGCTCGCGTTTTTCTTCTCGGGATTCGTTGGGATCGTGTTCGGCGTGTGGCCGGCACGACGAGCCGCTAACCTCGATCCGATCCAGTCGCTGCGGTACGAATAACTTCCGGTCTTTCCCCCACCCGGCCTTATCCCTACCTTTGTCGTCCCTTCCGGCGGCTCCCGTCCAGCTACCGGCAATCAAAATCAATGGAGGTCAAATGAGACTCCGCTACTTTGCGGTCTCTCTGCTGTCCCTTGCCGCCGCTACCGCGGGCGCCCAGTCAGCGAAGTCGGCCAAGAGTCCCGAATTGCGCGTGGACTTCACCAAGGAGACGCTCCCCAACGGTCTAACCGTGATCTACCACGTCGATCACTCGACGCCGGTTGCGGCGGTTCTCTTATGGTATAACGTCGGCTCGAAGATGGAGCAGCCCGGTCGAACCGGATTTGCGCACCTGTTCGAGCACATGATGTTCCAGGGCTCCAAGAACGTTGAAAAGGGCCAGCACTTCGGTCTCCTCGAGGCCGCCGGTGGCCGAGCGGGTGCTGACATCAATGGAACGACGAATCAGGACCGCACGAACTACTTCGAACAGGTCCCGTCCAATCAGCTTGAGCTTGCCCTCTGGCTCGAGTCGGATCGCATGGGAACGCTCACCCAGACTCTGACGAAAGAGAAGCTGGACAACCAGCGAGAGGTGGTAAAGAACGAGCGCCGTCAGGGCGTTGATAACCAGCCGTACGGAACCTGGGGAGAAAGGACCGGGGAGATGATGTTTCCTGACTCTCATCCCTACCACCATTCAGTGATCGGCTCGATGGCCGACCTCTCCGCGGCGTCGGTCGAGGACGTTCAGAATTTCTTCAAGACCTATTACGCTCCTAACAACGCCGTGCTGGTGGTCGCCGGTGACATCGATGTCCCACAAGCAAAAGAGATGGTTCGTAAATACTTCGGACCGATTCCGCGCGGGCCGGTGCCGCCCAAACTGGCCAGCATGAGCTTGCCGGCCACCGTCGGACGCGAGCAACGCGTTGTGGTTCAGGACGCCTTGGCGCCAGCGCCTGCCGTCTTCGTCGCGTACCGCGTTCCGTCGGCGAAAGACAAGCGAGCGCAGGCCGTCTCCCTTCTTGCCAGAGTCATCGGGGGTGGGGCCTCATCCCGCCTCGACGAATCGCTGGTGCGGAGACAACAGCTCGCGACCAACGTCACAGGGTTCAACTTCGGTCTCGCCGATGGAGCGGACATGCTTGTCTTCATCGCGAATGGAAAGCCCGGTAGCAATCCGGATTCGCTCGAGCGCGCGCTGTTGGCGGAGCTGGCGGGTGCATCGAGCTTCACGCAGGCGGAGCTGGATCGCGCCCGCGCAGGCGAGCGGTTCTCTTTCGTTGATGGATTGCAATCGACCGGTGGCTTTGGCGGTCGGGCCGACCGGCTCGCGGAAGGATGGACGTTCTTTCACAATCCGGATTACGTGAACACGGTTCTCGGCGATATCGATCGCATCAAGCTGGCGGATCTGAACGAGTTGGCTCGAGAGCGACTGGTTCCCAATAACCGGGTGATCCTCGTTTTCGTGCCTGCCAAGAAGACGGCTAGCGAAAATTCAGCAACGAGGGCCAACTAATGCGCGGCAATCTCCATACTCAGAAAACGTTCGCGCTCGTCGTGGGAGCCATGTTGCTGCCGGTAAGCGCGATTCGCACTCAAACGGTCACGCCGCCCCCGGCGGCACCGCTACGCCCGTACGTCTTTCCCTCAGTCGAACAATTTCAGCTTCCAAACGGGCTCAAGGTGATTCTCGTCGAGAAGCACACGCTGCCTGTCGTCGAAGGCCGTCTGCTTGTCGATGCCGGGGCAATGCGCGAGTCGGCTGCCAAAAGCGGGCTCGCGTCGCTGACGGGCTCTCTCCTGTCGGAGGGTACGGGCGCGATGGACGGGGCCGCAATCGCGCGCGCGATGGACGCGTTCGGCGCGCAGTACTTCACAAACGCAGGCTATAGTGTGGCGGCTGTCGACGTCGTCGCGCTGAAGAACGTATTTCCGCAGGCGCTGGAGCTGGCGGCGAAAACGGTCATCGCGCCGAGCTTTCCCGTTGGCGAGATCAGCCGAGTAAAGAACCGGGCGCTTGCCAACTATCAACAGGCTCACGCACGCACGGCGGGTCTCGCTGCCGACGCTTTCATCCGCGCTGCATTCGACAGCAGCGCACCTTTCTCGCGCCCAGCCAGCGGAACCCCCGCTACGATTACCCCGCTGACGCGCGATGATGTAGTCAACTGGCATCGGACGATGTACGCTCCGTCAGCTGCCACGTTGCTTCTCGTCGGCGACCTCACGCCCGCTGAAGCGCGGTCGGTTGCGCAGCAGGCTTACGGCACCTGGTCGGGCACCCGCTCAGCGCCTGCCACGATCGAAAACCCAATCCGTCCGAGCTCGGGAACCAGAGTCATTCTCGTAGACCGTCCCGGGTCGGTGCAGTCATCGGTTATTATCGGCCAAGCCGGCTTTCGCGCGACCGATCCTGATTATCTGAGCATGGTCGCGCTGAATCATGTTTTTGGTGGCGGATTCAGCAATCGCGTGAACCTGAACTTGCGCGAGAAGCACGGCTACACGTATGGCGCAAACAGCACGCTGGACCTCAGGCCCGGCAGCGGCGCGTTCCGCGTCTCGTCCGAGGTAAGAACGAATGCGACCGATTCGGCGCTCGTCGAAGTAGTCAACGAGTACAAGCGAATCGTGGGCGAGCCAATACCGATGACGGAGCTGCACGGCTCCGTGAACAACCTGGTATCGGGTTTTCCGAGCTCAGTCCAAACCGTTCAGCAACTGGCGGGAAGGATTCAGCAGCTGATCATCTGGGGTTTGCCGGTGGATTTTTATGCGACGTATCGCGAGCGTCTTGCCGCTGTCACGCCTGAAGAGGTGCGGACCGCCGCCACGAGCAGGCTCACGCCGAACAACGTGATCGTGGTTGTCGCAGGTGACTTGTCCAAGATCGAAGCGCCGATCCGGGCGCGGAATCTGGGAACGGTCGAAGTGTGGGACGTCAACGGAAACAAGGTTCGGTAGACGAACTGTAGCGCAGTCTGGAAGGCCGGCTCGATTTGAGCCGGCCTTTCTTTTTGCGCGACGTAACTTTGATTCACTGCAATGAAAGCGATCATCATCACCCGACCGGGCGGGCCGGAAGTGCTCGAGATTCAGGACCGGCCAAAGCCAGAGCCTGGAGTCGGCCAGATCCGGGTGCGGGTTCGAGCGTCTGCCCTCAATCGCGCGGATCTCATGCAGCGGGAAGGGAACTACCCGGTTCCACCGGGCGTACCCGCGGACATCAGCGGGATGGAGTACGTGGGCGAGGTCGACGCGCTCGGACCGGCCGCTACGCTGTGGAAGGCCGGCGACCGAGTGATGGGGATTATCGGCGGCGCAGGACACGCCGAATTTCTGTGCGTCCACGAGCGCGAGGCGATGCCTGTTCCGGGATCGATGTCCTGGGATGAGGCGGCCGCGATTCCCGAGGCGTTTCTCACGGCGCACGATGCGCTGTTCAATCGTCTCGAGCTTCGATCGGGTGAGACGCTGCTCATACACGCGGTGGGTAGCGGAGTCGGAACAGCGGCTCTACAGATCGCGCGCGTCGCCGGAGCAAGAGTCATCGGCACCGCGCGTTCAGCGGATAAACTCGAGCGGGCGAAGAAGCTCGGTCTCGATGTGGCCATCGATGCGTCGCGCGGCGACTGGGCAGCACAGGTCGAAGCGGCAATCGGGAAGGAGCGCGTGCACGCCGTGATGGATCTCGTCGGCGGGAATTATCTCGACGGCAACATGCGCGTGCTTGCGGTGCGCGGGCGGATCGTCGTCGTCGGACTCACGGCCGGTGCGACCACGCCGTTCAACATGGGCACGCTGCTCCGTAAGCGGCTCACCATCGTTGGAACCGTTCTTCGCGCGCGATCTCTCGAGGAGAAAATCTCGCTGGCGCGTGATTTCGCCGAGCGTGGTGTGCCGCTTTTCGAGACGGGCAAACTACGGCCGGTCGTCGATAGAGTTTTGTCCTTTTCCGAGGTTCGCGCCGCGCACGAGCTCATGGCGTCGAACAAGACCTTTGGAAAGGTCGTGCTGCGCTGGGACTAGCTCACGCCTTTCCCTTTCCGCTTCCGGCTTCTCCGATCCTGAATCAGAATCGTCCCCACCATCCAAAGTCCGATCACTCCAGCGATGAGAAAGCCGATCATCGCGAGATTGCGCTGATACGCCATCAACAGGCCGCTCGCGACAAGCAATCCCCCAAGTACGAGGCCGGTGAAAATCCGGTTCGCGACCTTCTCCAGGCCCAGCAGTAGCGAGCCCAGCTGCGGGGTATCGACGCGAACGGCGAAATCGTCCCCTACCAGTTTTTGAGTGAACACATCCAACCGGTGGGGAAGTGCGCGCACCAGGTCAGAGGTCTCCGCGGCCAACTGAAACAGCCGGCTTGGCGACAAGTCGCGCTTCGCTCTCTTGTTGGCAATCTCGCTCGTGTACTCCCGAATGGCTTCGGTCGGATTGAAGTTGGGGTCGAGCGACCTCGTCACGGCGTCGAGATTGAACAGCGCCTTTGCCAGAAGCGTCAGCTCCGCCGGCAGCTTCAGTCCCGTTCGGAATGCAATCGTGATCATCTCGTACAGCATGACTCCGGCGGGGGTGTCCTCGACCGTTTGGTCCGCGTGCTGCGCGATCAGCGCCGACACTTCGCGGATGTAGGCCACGCGATCGAAGTCGTCGCGAGCCTCTCCCATCTCGATCAAAGCCCCCGCCGCCGCGTCCCCGTTGTTCTCGGCCATGGCGAGCAGCAGCCGCACCACGTGATCCCGCATTGTTCCCGTGAGGTGCGCAGTCATCCCGAAATCGATCAGCGCGACCTTGGGATCGTCTGGTAAGGCGACGTCGATGGCTGCCGCTCTGGCTTCATTCTCCGACTCGACCAGTGCGGTCGCGCCCGGACGCACTACCTGCCGGCGATCATCAATCAGCAGCTCGCCGGGAGTCCGGGGATTGTCGCGACCGGGAAGGACGACGAACACGTTACCCGGGTGCGGATCGGCGTGGAAATGCCCGCCATCGGTGATCTGTTTGAGGTACGCCTTCGCGAACTCTTCCGCCAGCCCGCCGAATTCGTACTCGATCCGGGTAATTGGCGGAATCGAATCGATCTTTACGCCCTTGATGCGCTCGGATGTGAGGACCTTGTGCGTCGTGTAGGCATCGATGACGCGCGGAATCAGGATGTGCGGAAAAGTCGCCAGGACCTTTCTGAACGTCGCCATGTTGCGCGCTTCTGTCCGGTAGTCGAGCTCGTCGACCAGCGCTCGCTCCAGCTGCTGGACGACACCGACCAGGTCGATCCGCGATCCAGCCGCGGTGTGCTCGGCGAGAAAACTCGCCAGCTCCCGGAAAAACTCTATTTCTTCCGCGAGCTGCTCCCGCATGTTGGGGCGCTGGACCTTGACCACCACGCTGCGCCCGTCGCGAAGAAGAGCCGCGTGCACCTGCCCGAGACTGGCGCTTCCCAACGGCTCCTGCTCGAAAGACTCGAACAGCTTGCTGATGCGGGCGTGCAGCTCTTCCTCGATGGTCTTCTCGACCTGCTCGAAGTCCATCGGCGGGACATCGTCCTGAAGGTGCTCGAGCTCCTTGATGTACGGCAGGGGCAAGAGATCCGGGCGCGTCGAAAGCACCTGACCCAGCTTGATGTACGCGGGTCCGAGCTCGACAAGACGTTCGCGGAAGGCCTTAGCCTTGGCGTGTATGTCGCCCTGCGCCTCTCCGCCCGAGTCGGCGAGACCGGAGCCTTCGAGGCCAAGAAGTCCCTGCCGCTTGGCGAAGTCGCGCAGGCCATAATTGGTAAACAGGCCTACGATCGCCGCGAGGCGCGGAAGATGCTTTGGCGAGAGAATCATGCGATACGCGAAGGCAGAAAACATGCCTGCCTACACGTGCGATATTTATGTATGGCAAAGAACAAAGACACCAAGCCGGCGTCGGGCCGCGTCAACGTGGTGAAAGTGCCCAAGCCGTGGGGCCACGAGACGATCTGGGCCCTGTCGGACCGCTATGTCGGAAAGATCCTGCACATCAACGCCGGTCAGGAGCTTTCCGTGCAATACCACAATAAAAAGGATGAAACTGTCCATCTCCTGTCCGGTGAGATCGTGTACCGCGTCAAGAAAACGGAGCAACTCGAGGACATGCACTTGAAAGTCGGGGAATCGTTCAGAATCACGCCGGGCACGGTCCACCAGATGGTCGCCGTGACCGACTGCGATGTACTGGAAGTCTCAACGCCCGAGCTCGACGACGTCGTTCGGTTGACCGACAAGTACGGGAGACAGGGAACGAGCGCACCATGAAAGTCATAATACCGCTGGCAGGCAAGGGAACGCGGCTGCGTCCGCACACCTATCTCACTCCCAAGCCCATGATGAAGGTGGCGGGCAAGCCCGTCATGTCCTACGTCCTCGACGAGCTCAAGAAGCTCGGCAACGTCGAACAGGTGATCTACATCACCGGCCACCTGAAGGAGAAAGTAGAGGAGTACGCGCGCGCGGAGATGGACGTGCCGTCCGTATTCATCGAGCAGAAAGTGCAGGACGGAACGGCCGGCGCGATCGCACTGGCGCGCGACTACGTCGACCAGCCGGTTCTCATCATCTTCGTGGACACGATCTTCGACGCCGATCTCTCCCAGGTGAAGAGCGTCGACGCCGACGGAATCATCTGGGTCAAGGAAGTCGAAGACTACCAGCGCTTCGGCGTCGTCGTCACGGACAAGGACGGCAACATGACGAAGATCGTCGAGAAGCCGAAGACTCCGATCTCCAAGCGCGCCAACATCGGGCTCTACTACATCAAGAACTGGAAGCTGCTCTTCGAGGGAGTCGAGCACACTCTGAAGCAGCCCAAGAACCAAGGGGAGTATTTTCTTACCGACGCCTTCCAGTACATGATCGACAAGGGCGCAAAGATCCGCGTCATCGACGTCGAAGGCTGGTACGACGCCGGGAAGATCGAGACGATGCTCGAAACGAACGAGGCGATGCTCGGGCGTGGCCGAGCGCGCCGCCCAAAGAGCGTGGGCGATTCGACGATCATCGATCCCGTTTACATCGAGGACAACGTCACGCTCAAGAAGTCCAAGATCGGGCCCAACGTATCGATCGGCGCCGGCTCGGTGCTCGATGGCGCTGAAGTGAGCCACTCGATCATTGGGTCGCGAGCCACGATCAGGAAGTCGGTGCTGAAGAATTCGCTCGTTGGAGACGACGCGATCGTCGAGGGAGTGAAGGGAGAGGTAACCGTCGGCGATCATTCGGAGGTGCACGCATCGTAGCGGCTGAAGGCGACAGCGCGGCCAAGCCGAAACTCGGCCGCAACATCCTCGGTCTGAGCGCGGTGAGCTTCTTCACCGATGTCTCCACCGAGATGATCTACCCACTTCTTCCGGTCTTTCTGGCGAGCGTGCTCGGCGCCAACGCGAGCTTCATCGGCGCCATCGAGGGGGTAGCCGAGACGACGGCTTCACTGCTCAAGCTTTTGAGCGGGTGGTGGTCGGACAAAGTGGGAAGCAGGAAGATCCTCGTCGTCATCGGATATGGCATCGCCACGATCGTGCGGCCGTTCACCGCGGCGACTCACAGCGCCGGGCAGGTGCTGGCGATCCGGCTCACCGACCGCATTGGAAAGGGAATCCGCACCTCACCCCGCGACGCGCTGCTCGCTGACTCGGCGCCTGCTCAAGCGCGCGGGCGCGCTTTCGGATTCCACGCGGCGGCGGACAACGCTGGAGCGGTGCTCGGTCCATTGCTGGCGTTCATGATCCTCAAGCTGCAGGGCGTCGGGTCATTCGATGGCACGACCCGCCTGCTCGCGCACGATGAGCAGGCACTCAGAAACGTCTTCTGGCTCGCGGCGGTTCCCGGGATCATCGCAATGATCGTCCTGATCATCGTCGTGCGCGACGTCCCGCACCGGGCCGCCGAAGATAAAACGGCGGCGTCGATCGGCGACATCGGCGGCGGACTCACCAAACGGTTCTGGGCGTACCTCGTCGTCGTTCTCCTCTTCACGCTCGGCAATTCCACGGACGCGTTTCTGCTGCTGCGCGCGAACCAGCTCGGCGTCCCGGTGGCGATGGCGCCGATCCTGTGGGCGCTTCTCAACCTGGTGAAGTCGGCGACGGGTACCTACGGGGGACAGCTCTCCGACACTATCGGCCGCAAGCCGCTCATTGTTGGAGGATGGCTGCTGTACGCGGCGGTCTACTTCGCATTCGGCTGGGCGGCGGCGGCGTGGCAGGCGTGGGCGCTCTTCGCGGTGTACGGCATCTTTTACGGGATGACGGAGGGAACGGAGAAGGCGCTCGTCGCCGACATCGTTCCCCGCGCGCGCCGTGGCTCGGCGTTCGGCTGGTACAACCTGGCGATCGGACTCGGCGCTCTCCCCGCCTCTTTGATCTTCGGCGCAATATGGGATCGCGCCGGTGCGCCTAGCGCCTTTGTGTTCGGCGCGACACTGGCGCTGATCGCCGCGCTGCTCATGGCCCTCGTCGCTCCTTCTCGCACCCAAAGCGAAGCGAAGTGATCTCGTAGGCAGATCGCGGATTACGGTCCTCCCCGGCTCCGTGAATAGAGTGCGCGCTTCACAACCGCACTACTCGCCGAGGAGGAAACATGAAACACACACATGGCGAAGGAGTTCTTGTTTTGGCGCTACTCGCGTGTCTCACCGCTTGCGCCGATTCTGTGAGCAGTACCGTTGGGCCAGCGGTTTCACCAGATGTAAGGACGGACCCCGCGCCTCAATCAGAAGGCGCGGAACGTGCCGCGCTCACGAAGGTCGCGCGGCTGGTGGCGGTGGCGATGGACAACGAGCCCGCGCGCCAGCATCTCAAGCGCGATCTAAGGACGGCTCCGTTCCGCGAGCACAAGCTCGAACTGAGCGCGTATCTGCGCTCGAAGGATGGACGAGCGCTGCTCGAGAAGATCGTTGAGCTGAACGGCGGCGGCGAACGCGAGTTGTTCGCGACGCTCGCCTCAATCCGGCCGCTCGAGCTCTACATGCCAGTGGCGAAGCACCGCGAATCGTGGACGGGGAGCGCCGAAGTGCTCGTCGTGTCTCAGCTGAATGAGTCTGAGCCGATCGTTGCGTTCGACCAGACGGGGCGTCGGCTGGTCCTCGACCGCAACGCCCCGCCGGCGCAGCCGACGCTTTCGATTGTGCCGGTGGAAACGCGTTTCGACCAGCCGATGGCAGCCGAGCGGTCGAAGAACGTGCGCGACATGAATGGGAGCGCGATTGGAACTCTCGAGCCTTCGGTCCTCAAAGCATCGAAGGTCGTTGCGTGCGACGCTGATTGCGGTGGCGATGACGGCAGCGGAAGCGGCAGCGTAGGCGGGGAAAGTCCGCCGCCCGTGATCCCGCCCGGGCTTTACCTCGAGTTCTCGCGGATTGTCGACATGAAAGAGCCTTGGTTCAGAGGCGATCCGGAGATCGAGGTCCACATTCAGGGGCCGAGCAGCGTAGCAGCTCCCACTTATGGGGAGGATCTCTCCTGCTCGGGCGAGCACGCCTACGACTACAGAAAGGTCTTCGACCAGAACACCGGCTTCTGGGAGGGACGGGTGATGCTGTTTTCACCAGACGAGACGGTCGCTTTCACAAACAAGTTCAAGCAAGGATTTCACGTTCTGTTCTGGGAAGATGACAACGAGCCCTGCACGCTCAAGCTGGACACGAACACCCTGGTCGAGCTGCTGAGATCGACGGCCACGGCTGCGGGTACGGTCGCGCTCAAAGTATTTCCGGGAGCAACCGTGCCGGTTCTTGCTGCAGCATTCCTTGGGACTTTCTTCGCCAACGCCGGAGCGTGGCTGCTCACTAACGACGACTTCCTCGGAGCCGCCGTCGACCAGAACGGCGCCGGATACTACTATCCCGGCAACACGCACGTGATCATGGATGGCACGACGCTCAACGGCCGGGCGACAATCGTATATAGACAATAGGAGGTGGACGATGGCACGTTTAGCCGTTGCGCTCACTACTGCTCTGGTTTTCTCCCTGGAGGCAACCGCGATGAGTGCTCAGGATTCGATCTATGATCAGAACGCGCTTCGTGTGCAGAGCGTTCGTGGTGATCTGCAAATCGTGCGCGGCGCTCAGGACGTTGTCGTTGCGCACTCGGGCATCTTTCACGGCCCCAGGTTGGCGAGCGCGGTGACTGGGTCGGACAGCGCCGTGGCTGAGGCGAGGGTTTTCGAACGCGACTATCAGCCGGGCCAGTACATAGCCGGTCTTGGGATCGCGATGATGGGCGCCGCCATCGGAGCTTCCCGGATCAATGACATCAATACGTTGATCCCGGGCGGATTGACCGTCGCAAGCTTTGCGTTGATCATCTACGGCGCGGGCAAACTGGAGAGCGCTTATCGTGCGCTTTCCAAGTCGATCTGGTTGTACAATCGCGATCTCAAACGGTAGAGCTTTGTGTTCTCCCTCGGGTTCTTCAATCGTCTTTAGGGAAAGAGACTAGACGATCAACGAGGGATGATGAATTCGAGAGTTATCTTGGCACTGATTGCAGGTGCCTGCGTAGGATTTGCAGCAAGACCGGCTGGCGCCCAGATCAAGGACTCCACACGAATCACCGAAGCGCAGGCCCTGCGATACGAGACGTACTTCGGTAACGCCCGCATCATCCGCGGCGCCGACGGACCAGTCGTCGGCACCGCCGGATGGTTCAGGGACTTCGACGTAGAGAAGCTCGTAGCCGCATCGCCGTCCGCTGTCACGGATGCGCGCCTCTACAAAACCAACAATTCCAGAGCATCAATCGTTGGGAGCATTGGAGCGACTCTCACATTGGTAGGCGTGGCTGTCACCGCCAACGCCTCCAACAACGCATCCAGCCCAATCCTGATCATCGGCGGAGTAGGCATGATGGCCTGGGCGGCGCAGCACTTTACCATCGCCTACTCCGCTTTGTCGCGATCGCTGTGGTTTTACAATCGGGATGCCGGGCGGGCGAAGTAGTCGTCACCTGGT
>Ga0193699_10000423_pt1 | contig 18568 bp, 13 predicted proteins | sample L3c2metaG_FD_160095 | JGI IMG/M metagenome (GOLD analysis project Ga0193699, IMG submission 160095) | Soil microbial communities from a riparian zone of the East river system, Colorado, United States - L3c2 | ecosystem: Environmental > Terrestrial > Soil > Riparian zone | place: USA: East...
GAAGGGCTTGGTGACTACGCCGATCGTGAGAATGCCGAGCTCACGCGCGATCTTGGCGACAATGGGCGCTGCCCCGGTGCCGGTACCGCCGCCCATGCCGGCAGTAACGAACACCATGTGCGCGCCGGTCAAATGATCGCGGATCTCATCGATTGCCTCTTCAGCTGCGGCGCGCCCCACCTCGGGTTGCGCGCCGGCGCCAAGGCCTTCGGTCACCTGGGTGCCCATCTGGATGATGCGCTTGGCCTTCGACATGGTGAGCGCCTGTGCGTCGGTATTGGCGACGATGAAGTCAACGCCTTGCAGCCCGGCCTCGATCATGTTGTTGACGGCATTGCCGCCGGCTCCGCCGACACCAAACACGATAATGCGCGCCTTCATCTCGCGAATATCGGTGATGCTGGTCATTTTTGCCTCACGTTGCTCCAGCAAGCTGGGAATGAGAGAATACGCATTGCTACCGACAAGCCTTGCGGTCTGCTTCCACTATGGTCGCGGCTAGATGTCCCAGTCGGCTTGCAGCTTGTCCGCGGCTGCCGATCGAGCCGCCAGCTCGGCCACCGGCCCGCAGAGCCGCCACCTCACCTTCAAGCCGTACCGTCACCTCCCTGGCTGCCATAGTCTCGGCAGTCGCCTGCAGCAGCTCAACCGTCAGGCGATCGGCGCGCTCGCGCTCGCGCTCAAAATCTGCTCTGTGATCGGCTGCCCTTGCTTCGAGCCGCGCGATCTCCACCCTCAATGCCTCGATCTTTTCCGCTAATAGGGCGATGTTGCCTGCCTGGCGACCACCTGGTGGCCGGGGCGTATGCCGTATTTCAGCGAGATCAACGCTTACCAGGGCTTTGCCATCATCCGAAAGTGAGCGCGGCAACTGGAGGCGCTTGGCAAGCGAACGAGCGGCCTCTCGCGAGATTTTTAGGCGGGCACCTAGAGCGGCATATGTCAGCGGCTCGACGGACATCGGCTGTTCTCCTCGAACGAACCGGGCGGTAATCGGCTGATGATGACCGGGCGATGACCGCAGGCTAGGCTGCGTTGGTTAATGGATTATTAACAGACGAGCACCGATCTGCCACTTGAGCGTGCCCCGGCCGAGATGCGTCAGACCATCTGACTTCGCTTCGGAAGGCACCGGCATCGTGGGGCTTGCACTGTGTAGTTGGCTCTACGCCCAACCGGTCGGCATAGGAATGTCCGTTCCGGGGTCAAAAGCTGACTTGGGCGTTTGGCTTGGAAACGTCTGCCTTCACCCCAGCAACGGACCTTGAAAGCGCACATTAGATCTTATGGAACGTCGATGTCCGCTTTGCCCTTAACAACGGACAATCATCCAGCTGCCGGTTATGTCCGCTTGGTGCCAGAATCGGAAGTCGCGGTTCATAGTTCAAGTCATAGGGCAAAGGCTATCAGAGCCGCATCAACACGATTTTGCGGCGCTATTACGAGACCCATCGCAAGGCCGGTTAGTCATTGCATACGAGGACGCTTTGGCAGAGATCGAGCTGGCTAATTCGTTCTCAGCGGCCAACGCCGGGCCGCCAACCAGCCCGCCAGAGGCGCGCCAAATGCCAGGCACCATGTGAATTGCGCAACGGACGGCGCGACGACGGCCATCACCGTTCCGAACACGAATACGAAGACCGGAAAGATCGCGGTTACCAGCAACTCGGGATTGCGGCGACCTCGCAGCGCCAGAATCCATAGCAGCGCATTCAGGCCGGCAATGACAGTCAGATGGAAGCCGTAGCTTACTGCGACGACGCTATCGAGCCGATACACGCCGTAAAATCCATTCGTCACCGGAAGCATGACGATCGACAGCAGGAAGATCAGATTGAGGAAGACTTCGCCGCGGCTGCCTTCCGGCGCGAAGGTGAGCCGCCGATGATGGCTGAGCCAAAACACGCCGGCGACGATAAAGCTGATCGTCAGTGCGATGACAGGTTGTGCGTAGGCACGGACAAGGTCTATCCAGGCCGGCGCGTTCGCGAACCTGCTGGCCTTCGGCAGATCATAGGCGAGCAGCGTCATCGCAACGCCGAAGATGGTGTTGCTCAACGCCTCCAATCGGCGCATTTCGAAAAGACCGATCTGCTTCAACCTCGCTCCCCCCTCAAAGCCGCCGGACACGAGACCCGGACATGCTTTCAGCTGTAGGATTGTCGGACATAGATTGCCCCTTGTGGGCAAAGTAACCGGCCCATCGCAGCACACTTCTTAGATTCAATAAGTCGCGACGCTTTTGGAATGATCATCAAAGCACGTTGGTTGCTATTGGGATAGGCCGCCATGTCCGAGTTGGGTCAAAAGCGGAAGTTGACAAACGCCCTGCCGTCGTCCGCTCAACCCCCAAGAGCGGACATCCCGCACCAAGACTCCCACGTCCGAAAAGTGCCAGAAGCGGACTCTTAATCCACGATCTTCCAATATGAGTCCTTGCGGGTCACCTTGCCGTTTCTGAACGTATAGAAGTCACAACCTCAGACCTCCCTTCTCGTCCCCTCGCGGGTGGTACCTGTGAGGGTCCATTTTGAGATGCCAGTATCGGCAGCCTCATCCACAAAATGCTCATCATTGCCGTAATGGACATCGGGCAAACCTTCAAACCGTGTTGCCAGCGCTTCCCGCACATCCCGTTTGCCCTCGAAACGAGAACCCCAAGGCCTGCTTCCCCTCGGCATCTCCAGGGTTTCGACGGGCGATACGGGTCGGCAGCCGGGAGTCTTTGGTGGGATGCGGTATCATAAGAGCGATATCGCCGTCCACCTTGGCCAACGGTAGTACGGATTATTCGAGCACCTCCGGCTTCACGGCAAGATGAAATCCGTCGAACGCCGCCGTCGTTCCGCGCGGTGTTAACGGATAGCTCGATCTCACATTGGGTACCGCGCCGTCGATGCGGATGCACGAACCCGATATGTATGCGGCCGCACGCGACAACAGAAAGACAATCGCGGCGGAGACCTCGGACTCCGTCCCGATCCGTCCGAGCGGCACCTTCCGGGGCAACGTTCGGATACGCTCGCGCATTTCGGGCGGATACCGGTCGAGCCCTGATGACGCGATCCAACCGGGCGCGACGGCATTCACGCGCACCGGCGCCCATTCGTGCGCCGCTGTTTCCGTGAAATTCAGCATGCCGGCGCGCGCCGCGCCCGAGTGCCCCATGTACGGCATGCCGTTCCACATGTCCGCAATCATGTTCACGATCGCCCCGCCGCGCTGCTGTTTCATCCACTGGGTGTAGACTTCGCGTGCCATCAGAAATCCACCGGTCAAATTGGTGCGCACCACGGTGTCCCAGCCTTTGGCGGAAATCGTCTCAAGTGGTGCAATGAATTGTCCGCCGGCATTGTTGACGAGAAAGTCGAGGCGGCCGAAATCGTCGAGCACCGCGCGGACCACCTCGCGCACTCGCTCCTCCTCGCGGATATCCGCCGCGTAGAAATGTGCGCTACCCCCAGCGTCGGCAATTTCGCGCGCGACCGCTTCGAGCTTTTCCACTTTACGGCCGACAAGCGCGACGCGGGCGCCGAGCGCAGCGAGCTCATGCGCGGTGCAGCGTCCGATGCCGCTGCCCGCGCCGGTGACGAGCCCCGCCTGCCCTGCGAATAGTCCGTCGCGAAATACTGATTGGAAGAAAGCCGCCATTGCTGGGTCCCCGTTATTGATCCTGCGCATCCGATACGCGAGACGATTGCCAATCCTACGTCGGCACAGAGCGCTTTCAAGTAGTCGCGGTGTGCACAACCAGACAGAAATTAGATTCAAAGAGACAACCATGCGTTGGCTTTGTCCCCCTTTGGTTCCCGGCCGGTCGCTGCTTTGGCCGAACGACCCTATGCCGCGGACCAACCGCTCCGGGCCTCCCCGGCGCTACCGCGTCAGACGCCAAACTTGGGGAGTTGATGCCAATTCGCGAAGGCCAGGCAAAAAAATCACACAAAACTCGTGGCGCAACTATAGTGGAGGACGTCATTTTGGCGCTAACGGACATCAGTATGGCGTTGCGAGAGTGCCCTCAGTGCGCGCAGCCCAATCTTGCGGAGAGCAATTTCTGCGGCAGCTGCGGGGCACCGTTGGCGTCGGGTTCGAATCATCCTTCGCATCGCATTCGGGCCTCTGAAGCAGAGGTTGCGGAACGCAAGCTCGTCTCGATTTTCTTCGCCGACATCGTCGACTCGACCGCCATCATTGAAGGGCTCGACCCGGAAGATGCGCTCGATCAGTTGCGCCCTGCAATCCAGGCAATGAGATCCGCCGTGAAGCGCTATGGCGGAACCTTGTGCAGGGAGCAGGGCGACGGGATCATGGCTTTCTTCGGAGCTCCCAGGGCGGACGACCATCATGCCGTAAATGCCTGCCTGGCTGCCCTCGAAATCGTCAGGGCGGTAGATCATCTGACTCATCGACGAATGAAAGCCCGGGCAGGCATTCACTCGGGCGAGGTGGTGGTGCGGTTGATTGAGGGCGAGCTCGGCCCCTCTTACGACGCCTCGGGTGCGGCCGTCTATCTTGCCAACAGACTAGAGTCGATGGCTCTTCCAGGCACAGTACTGGTTTCAGCTGCGACCCTCACTCTCGTTGCGCCTTATTTCGATGTTGTTTCGGAAGCGCCGGTGATTCCGAAGGGCTTTACCCAGCCGATTCCGGTCTTTTCAATTTCGGGTCAACGAAGCATTTCCCGTTGGATGGCGCGGAGGGGAAAGGGTTTTTCGCTCTTTGTTGGCCGTCAAGGAGAATTGCAATGCCTGCATCAGCTCGCTCGAGAGGTCGAGCGGGGAAACGGTCATATTGCACTGATTTCAGGAACTGCAGGTAGTGGTAAGTCACGCTTGGCGCACGAGTTTATGGCCGGCCTCGCAAAGGAGGGCTGGTCGATTATCGAGGCGGAAGCCCAGCCTGCAGGTCAAGCTACTCCATACGGCGTACTCAAGCGAATCGTTCTCTCCTGGCTTGGTTGCAGCGAGCTCGACCATCCTGCGACGGTGAGTTCTGCTCTTGAGCAGCGTCTGAGTATAGGCGATTCATGCCCTCCTCTGGCTGTCACCGCGCTCCGGTCCATTCTCGACTTGCCGGTTGATGAAATCGTCTGGAGCGAAGCTGAACTGGGATTCCGCCGCCGGCACGTCATCAACGCTATCAAGTTCACGATCGGCAGTATGGCGAAAGTTTCCCCGCTGATCCTGCTGGTGGAAGACTTTCACTGGATCGATGCGGAATCGGTTTATGTCATCGAACAGCTGGAGGAGGATTTACCGGGACTTCATCTGTTGGTACTGGGGACAGCCAGGTCAGTTTCGCCACCTCTCAATATAGGACGAAAGCAAACTCGAATCGAGCTTTCAGCACTCGACGAGGTTGCCGGAGGCGAGCTTCTCGATGGCCTGCTCGGAGCAGAAACGGGCCTGTCCAAACTGAAGAAGCGGTTACTGAGCCACACTGGCGGTATACCGGTTTTCATAGAAGAAGTAGTCAGACGCCTGACAGATACCGGCGCACTGGTCGGAGAGCATGGCGCCTACACGTTGACGATCGAACCCGAGGATATCGGTATCCCGCCTTCCGTTCAGGGTATCATCGCCACCCGCGTAGATGCTCTGGCAGCCCCCGCGAAACGTGTTCTGCAATCCGCGGCGGTGATTGGACAGCCCATTACGGTTGGTCTCCTGATGGCCATGTCGGAGATATCTGCCGACCAGCTGAAAGACGCTGTCCGGCATCTTGAAGACGCCGGTTTTCTGAGCCCGATCAGGATGGCACCCGACATTGAATTTGCGTTTCCTCACGAATTGACCCGGGAGGTCATCTATTCGGCGCTGGTCAGGGATCAACGTAAAGCCCTTCATGGCAAGGCACTGAGCGCGTGCATGCAGGTTTTATCCGACAGGGTTGGTGAATTTGCCGGCCCGTTGTCGCATCATGCCTACGAATCGCACAACTGGGAGTGCTTCGCTTTGCCAGACAGGCGGCAGCAAGAGCGATCGAGCGATCTGCGTTCCGTGAGGCTGCTCTGCAGTTTCAGCGAGCGATTGAATCGATAGCAAGACAAAGTCCAAGCCGCAGCCTGAATGAAGCCGGAATAGATATCAGGCTGCAATCCAGACTGGCATTTAGTGCCACTTCCCAACTGGCGGTCTGGATCGAGTATGCGAAAGAGGCGGAGGAAATGGCCGCGGCGATCGCGGACGACCGGCGTGAATTGACGGCCATCATCAACCGCGCGCAGGCCTTGAATTTTGCAGGTACACCGGCCCAGTCTATCGAGTTGACGGAGCCGGCGTTGCGACGATGCATCGAGGTCCGTCTCGATGATCTCGAACTTCTGGCTCGCTACACCATTGGCCAGGCTTATTACGCCGCCGGCGATTTTCGGAAGACGGCGGATCTTTTGTCCAGCCAGATCGGAAGGCTTCGTGGTGAAAACGTTCTGAAGCGGTTTGGAACGGCCGGCACGACGTCGGTGCTTTTTTTAGTCATGATCGGGGTCGCGAGTGCATCCATGGGGGCGTTTCATCAGTCGCGTCCTGCGCTGGAAGAAGCCTACGAAATAGCCGAGCGAACCGGAAGACCCTACGATTCGGTTTCTTGCAGTTATGGTCGGGGAATCCTCGCGATGTATTCAGGCGACGCCAGCGCAGCGATTGCCGAGCTTCGAACGGGTCTCGATTTGTGCCGGGAATATTCCATCAATCTGTTTGTTCCTCTGATCGTGGGTCAGCTCGGTGCTGCCCTCACGACAGTGGGTTCGCACGACCAGGCGATACGTTTGCTGGACAGGGTAGTGCTGGAATCGCAATCGCTCGGGCACAGTGCGGCGACGGCTTTCGCAAATTATGCATTGGCTGCAGCGTATAGGGAAGCGGGCAGGCATCAGGAGGCGCTTGATCTGGTTGAGCCGTGTCTTCGTACCGCTACGCGTTATGGATTTCGCGGAGTTGAGATGCGGCTTTTGCATCTGCTCGGGATGTTGAACGCCGATATGTCTGACGCACACGCGGCCGAGATACTGCTTTCCCGCTCCATTGAACTTGCCAGAAATCTGGAGGCGTGGCCGAATATCGCGCAAGGACAGCTTGCTCTGGCCGACACCTGGTTAAAGGCCGGCAAGCTCGCGCGAGCGGCGGAAGCTGTCGATTCCGCGATAACTATTTATGAAAAACTGGGTTGTGACTCGCTTGCAAAAAAGGCCCAGGCTTTACGTCAGATCAGTTTCGGCAATGCAGGATAATCGTGTAACTGACCAGGTTTCCTCCGCTGTCCGTTACCCGGGTTATTTCGGCGCGAGCTTTATTGCCACCGTCGGCCTGAATGGAAAATACCATGGGAACCTGGTCTCCGTCATCGCTCAGATTCTTTCGAATGGTTTCTTGCAGCTGCGCGACGGAGCTGTCCCAGTTTCGGGTTCCGGTGTCGATTAACCACTTGGCTTGCTCTTGCGGATCAGTCATCTGGTCAACTGCAAAGTTGCCAAACTTATAGGGCTTTTTTCCGTTTCCCCCGTTCCCCTTTGGGCCATGCTTGTTCTGAAAGTCGCGCGCGGCCTGCTGCACCTTGGCCTTATCCTTGAACTTGGCGTTCAATGTCTGAACCATGGTTAAATCGTATGAACTAGCCATTTGGCACTCCGATCCATTTTCAATTGTTCAAGGCAAGACAATTCCGTACATGCGGAAGTCGTCGATATGGCAATCGCCATAGGAGATATTGAAAAACCCGTTGCCCGCGCCTCCCCAGCCCGTCCCCCAGCTGTTCTTGCAAATCCAGTAACCCGGACTGTCATCGTAGCCGACGATGCAAACAGCGTGCCCGCCAATACGCACTTCGTCGTGGGGATTGCCATTGTCCTTGTGCTTGTAAACCTTGTTGTTGCTGTTAGGCGCCCAGTCCCACAGGTCCTGATAGTAAACAAACAGGGACACTACCGGTGAACCTTGCGTAAACGGCCCCGTCCCCGAGATGCACTGCTTCATCGCCGACGCATCCAGCAAGCGTGGAAAGTCGCTGATTTTCTGGTAAGACAAGTTCAGGTCTGCGACGTGACATACGCCGTCTCGCGGGCCATATTCACTGTATTTGGCGAGACCGAAATCCCTGCAATACGTCAATGCTCGATCCGGATACCACGCGTTGGTATCGCATCCAGGGCCCGCGCAGGTAAACAGTTGTTCTTCAGAAAGATGAATCTGGGGATTGGGAGTGTTTTGTTTGACGCTGATGGCGCCTTCGATTGCGGCGACAACGGCGTAGGCGGTGCAGCTGTTGCATATGCCTTGATCGCGCACTTCGGTGATGTAGTTCGAGCCGGCAACATCGCGTAGATTGTATTTGTTCGGCGTCGCAATACTCGACTTCGTCGTATACTGTCCCTGTGCTTCCGCCGTGCTGCCTGCCAACAATTGGGTGAACGCGCTGGCCGTCGTCAATCCAGCAATCGTTCCTGATGTTAAAAAATCTCGCCGATTGGTCAATGTGGTCGGAGGAATGTGTTGGAGGTCCTTGGGCAACATATTGCTCATGTCTGCACCTTCCAGTTGTTTCAAAGCGGCAGGATACAAGCTTGAACAAAGCAGTGCAATGGAGTGCTGGCACCAGTCGGCGTTCAATCGCTCTCTTCGCGCACTGTCTTCCACGTCGAGGGGCCGTCCGGCAGGGGACGCAGCAACGCCTTCCCGGGCTCGGCGAGATAAATCCATGTCGCTGCGGAGCTGACGTGAAACCAACCGATGCAATACGTCGGGCTTCGCTGCGACAAGCTCCTTGGCAAGCGGTACGAACCGGTCGGGGTTGCCGTTAAAACGGAAGTCAAGCTGTAGGTTGCGGCCGGAGGCCCAGCCGAGCTGTTCGAGGCGCCGCCGCAAGGCGTCGCGCCGCGCCGCCTGCTCCGGATCGCTTTCGGCAAGCGGGAACAACGCGCCGACGCGGCGCATCGGCTGTTGCGCGCGCGACCATCGGCAGTGCCGCCGCGCCACCGAGGGCCATTATGAATTCCCGACGCCTCATGCTCGCCCCCAAGGCTCAGATACGGCTAATGTCCGCACCTTGAGCGACAGTTTGGTCATGCATTCCACGCATGGCAATAGCATCTGAGACATCGGGCGCATGAAGGCCTTGCGCACGCGGCCTGCCCCCTCCATCGAGCCGAAAGTCGCATGTCCGCTTTGGGTCAAAAGCAGAACTCAGGCCGCGAATGATCGATGTCCGTTCTTCGCTTAATAACGGACCTTGACGAAATGCGACGGCCAGTCCGTTTTGAGCCGATTGCCCGCGACACCCTCCGCCGCTCCCCCTTGGCTCCCCCGTGCAATTTCAAACGGCAGTTCCTGCTTGGGTTCAACAACTATCTGCGCTCGGCCCTCACCTTGAGAGGAGTAAGCTCGCGCGCGCGCGCGTAGAGACTCCAATTGATCATCGTGAACAGTCGAAATTCACGAAATAAATTTGAACCACGCTAGAGAGCTTAGAAGTGTCGACGACCAGACGTCACATACAATGAGCTTTTTTGATCCGGTTCAAGCGAGCTGGAGGCACTCCGTTAACCGATGCCTACGCGTTAAATCCGATTGAGTCGGGAAAAGCTTAGCTAACCAACTAATTTCCCAAGCGATTTCGGGAAGCCGATAGCGCGAAGCGCTGCTCTGCAGCCGCCACCGCTGTCTCATATTCGGCAGCGGGTCTTTCACCTTGGCGTCAAGAGACTTGCGCGACGAATTTTATTGAGGTTCCGCACTTGCACTGATGGATCGGTACGGCCGCTGCGCTGAAGGAGGTACGACACTGCAAAATCGTCTGTTTGTTTTCAGGACGTGAGGGATCGATTTCGCGAGTGAAACGCCCAGCTTGCACCGGCCTCCGTTATCCCGCCGTTACTCGCCTCGTTTATCTGGCATAACGCAAAAATGCCACGGCTTCAGCCACTTCCTGGCCGTTAGTTACCGTTACTCCCTAAAGGAATAAAAAACGAAGAGTACAGAGGAGAGATAGGCACCGTTGGCTCTAGCTCGACCGAGATAACGGCGTAACGGCACATACGCATTGCCGAAAGCTGTGTTCTTGCCAAGTCTTACACATTGGGCCAGCACGTAACGCCCCGGCCCATACCTCGATAACGGCTCCTTAGAACGGACATGGCTCGGGTTGGGCGCCTTCATAGAAGACCCGGACATGCCCGTTGTCGCTCCGCTCGACGATCACACGCGTGGGGAATTTGGCCCGGCCCTTGACGTAGGCTTGCTCTGGATTTTTGCCACCGAATCGCGCTAGCTTTTTCGTCCAGCCCAGTTCACGTAAGGCCGCTCCGAGCCGCTCGCCGTGCGCCTGGTTTCGCTGGCCCACGGGAATGTCGAGAATAGTCCATGCGTCGGCACTCTTTAGCTTGCCCTCGTGGTCACCTAGCGCATCGCGGAATACGCCCACGTATGGCTCCTCCGTGCGGCGCGCCTCCTGCTGCTCCGCCGCAGCCGCGTAAAGCGAGGGGTCCAGCCGAATGGAGCTGCCTTCCGCCTCGCGGGCCGCTGCCTCTGCCCAAAGCTGGTCACGGTCGCAGCGGAGGCTCTCTAGGTTGAATGCCTCGATCTTCACCGGCCAGAACCGGCGGTTGCCGGTGTCATCTCGCAGATAACGATCGTTGTTGGTAGTGCCGATGAAGACGCTCTGACGTGGCGTCTCGACTGACATGCGCGCGTAGGCCGGGCGAGCAATATCAACCTGCCGCGATAGGAATGCCTTGAGGTGCTCGACCTGCCCGTTGCGCATACCCTTCAGTTCGGCTGCTTCGACTATCCATTTGCCACGTAAGCGCTCGACAACCTTCGCAGTATCCGCGTCCAGCGGCATATCGTCGGTAAACCAGTCAGGATTTACCGAGAGTGCGGATAGCGCCGATGATTTGTCCGTGCCCTGGCTGCATTCCAGCACCAGCATTTCGTCAAACTTGCAGCCAGGTTGGCGCACGCGTCGCACCGCGGCGATTAGCACGAGCTCGCCGACGGCACGGATGTATTTTGTATCCTCGGCACCGCCGTAAGTCGTGAGCCAGCGGTCAATGCGCGGCTCACCATCCCAGCTTAAGTTGTCTAAGTAATCTCGCACCGGATGAAACGGGGCGGCGCGTGCGGTGTCAGACACAACGTCAAAAAAGAAATCCTTCCCCGGCAGAAAGTTAAAACGTTCATCGATCGCAAGCCGGAGGCGCGTCATCGAATTGTCGTCAAGTAACGCGTAATTCGGCAAACCATCGACCAAAAGGCGGTTGCTGAAGGTATCGTGTCGGACCGTCACACCAAGCTTGTGCATTGCAACGCGAATGTTCTTCTGGGTCGGTTTAATCTTATCGTTGTCTGATTTGTCGAACTCAAGGTCGTCTAACGCGACAGAAGCGCGTGCATTGCTAATCTGTCGCTCTGCGTAATGTCGGGCGTTGCGGTGTTTCTCAGTTATACTTACGGAAATGCCGTACTCGCCGTCGAGTAGAATACCTAAGGTGCGCTCATCGGGCACACCAGCGCGCACCATGTTGCATGTGAAGTCGAAAACCCATGCAGAGCGACTGTCGTCTCCCTGTTTAGGCTCATCGGGATGCCTGCCCTGCACCATGATAACCTGGCAACGCTCGATGAGCCTTCGGCTCCGTTCATCGATGGCCCATTGATTGAGCTCCTCGGGATCGCGGGTCCGCACCGCGTCCCCTATCTGTAGAGGTGCTAGAGGACTTGGCTGAGCAGGTTTCTCAGCTACGCGCGGAGCCTTTGTAAATCTATCCTGGGGGTATACCAGCCCGGGGTCGAATTTGACTAGGGTGGCAAGCTGCGCTGTTCGCCCCTTCTTCAGCTTCTTGGCGTCAGGCACATTGATGGTGCCAGGCAAGCGCATGATGCGGTCGACGTTATGGCAGTTGTCACCGCCGAACAATAGCTCCAGCCGCTGGTTATAGCGTTTGGCGTCCTCGGCCAGCGCCAGGTCACCGTTTACCGGGATGGGTTGCTCCAACTTCCAGAACGCCTGATAGCCACCGCCGCTGAACAGCACCACGGTCGGAGGCGGCACCGAGGCCGGAAGCTTCTCGTCGAACAGCGCCAAGCATCGGACGCGCTCTTCCTCCAGGTCCTCGCCTGCACGCGGGTCGATGTCGACATGGAGGTAGGCCACCTCCTTGATGTCCTCGCGCTCTGCCTTCTTCGTCAGATTGCGCATAGGCACATTGGTGGACCAATAAATGTTACGGTCCCCGTTATATAGCTTCAGCCACTCAAGGAGAGCTTGCTCTGTTGCCGGTCCAAATGTCTTGGTATCGATTGCCTTACGGTCAGTCCGAATGGATGTGACTACCCATGGGCCTTCGGGATAGACCAGCTTTAGGAACGCAACTGACGCTGCGCTATCGGGTTTCGGATGTGTCATGCGGCGACCTTTCGATCACGCCGCGATGCCACAGCTTTTTGAGCGCGCAATCTCCGCCAGTCGGCCCCTGTGTTACCGCTCTCAATTTGTGCCTGCATCCAAGAATCGATCTGGGATTCGACAAACACCACTTTCTGTGGCCCAAGGGCGATTGAAGCCGGAAAGGAGCCAGCCTTTATTCGGTCGTACAATTCAGTCCGCGACAGACAGACCCTATCTAGTACGGCCTTCACGCTGATGAAACGCTTAGACATTAGCTAACACTCCACTAGTTTTTACTAGGGAGTGCTTTGGACTGAGGTTGCCGAAGAATCTTCGGGGCTTATTCGGCCCGAATTTTGGGGGGCTTATTCCGCCGGCGAGGGCCGGACTTTTGATTGCCGATACCTCGCTGCGGCCTTGCGGCGGCGCTCCTTCAATCGAGCTTTCCCCTCTGGAGATCGACGCTGGTTTTTCACTCGATCTACAACCGACCGACAGTGACGCGGTAAATACGCGCGATCAAATAACGTTGCGATACCGTAGAAGAATTTCGCCATTTCATTATGTGGAATCGTCTCGTCTTCAATTTTCAAGAAGACTGGGGACCACTTGTTGCGTCGCTTCTTTCCCGGTTCGAGAGCCAGGCCGTTCCACAAATCAGCGGTGAAGTCATGCAATTCCAACAAAGTGTCATGTCCGGGCTGTCCGACATTGGGAGTGAAGAGATCGTCCCAAGTTCCCTTGGGCCACCCGTCGTCTCCTCCCTCTATCCAATTTGAATACTCTTCGTCAGGAGCATGATTCTTGTCGGGGGGAGCTTCCCGACCTAGTTCGGTTATGCGGGTGGCTACGTACTTCTCTTCGAAGTTTAGAAGTTGCTTCCAAATCTCTCCTGCGAATACCGCAAGATTAGCGTCGCGCGCAACTTTCTGCACTCGATAGATGCTTAGATCAATACGCTCCCGTATCGTATCTTCAAAAGACGTACTGCCGGGTTGGATCATTTAACTATTCTTTTGATCTCGTTAGCATAAGCTGTGAGTGCCGCTTTCTTTTCTTCGGAATAATCATATTTGTTGTATGTTTTTTGCAAACCCAGCTTTGCATGTCCGAGCACGGCGTCGCGAGTCTCTTGATTGAATCCCAAATTGGCGAGCCGAGTTTCGCATGTTACTCGAAAATCGTGAACGCGATATTTTTGCAGCTTCGCGTCCTGTTCGTCGGCTTTCATTAAGGCGAGAACATTCCCGTCCAACATGGCCTTTGCTTTTGAAAAGCCAGACACAGGAACCTCACCATTTCTCGATGATAAGATAAAATTATGGGATTCTGAGCAGACTGGGAGATTCTCTATGATCGATAGTACTTCCCCTGCAAGTGGAACAATATGATCTCGCCCACCTTTGTATCGCGCCTTTGGAATCTCCAGCCAGCCTTTGTTGAAGTTGATTTCCGATAAACGTGCCGATGCCCACTCATTGCGGCGTTGCCCGGTCAGTATGAGCAGTTTAAACAGATCTCCAAACGGATAGCCGAGGAAACACGCGGATCGCCAGATATAGCGGAGTTCAGCATCCGTCAAAGCGCGACCTGCATCTCCCTTCGGCGCGAGATCACTGCGTTTCATGCTGTGGATGGGATTGTCAGTAAGGAGTTCTCGGTCAGTTGCCCAGTTGAAAAAGCGAGATAGATGCTTCCGCACTTCATATCCGGTCGCCGGTCGTCCATTTGCCACGAGACCATCCAAAATTTCGTGGATATCGGAACGTCGAATATCGAGCAGAGATTTGTTGCTCCAATGCGGCTGCACGTGAATGCGCAGAACGCGCTCAACATTTTTCCAGGATCTGACGGTAGGTTTGATTTCCTGCTCTATAAAGCGATTGAGAGCGGCATCAAAGGTATTAAAACACCGTGATCGGTTTTGCGAGTTGCGCTCAATTCGGGCGTCGCGCCCCTCGGTGGCTGCGAGAACTATCTTTCGGGTCCGCTCTCGCGCTGTTTTCAGATCCAACGGCGGCGTAGGCCCAAGGGTTATTCGATGCTGCTTGCCGGTCAGAAGGCGACCAACGTCGCTAGTCCCGCCCTCGCCCGGAACCTTGTAAATGACGCTAAAGGACTTCACGCCTCGCGGCGTGACGCGGAGCACAAGACCTGGACAAACCTCATCTTCAATCTCCATACGGCCGCTGGGAGGGGCCATGGCAGGATCGTATCGAAGACGCTCGATTCCCTGTTCTGTAAACCGCTTCTTGCGGGCTTTGCGTGCCATCGTTGTCTCCTCGGGGAGCGCCGGGGGAGCCAAAAGTGGCCATTTCCACGCGAACTCGCTCGAACTAGCTCTTCGCTAATTCGATAGCACCGACAACAGCTTGCGATCTTGGGGGCTTACTCGTGGTTACTAGAAAGGAAGCGCGGACCCCACCTTGCCAAGGTCGGGGTCGAGGGTTCGAATCCCTTCGCCCGCTCCAGAATTTCTCGTTGGCAAAGCAGTAACCAAACGACGAGCCGCCCTCGGGCGGCTTTGTTGTTTTTCTGCCCTATCGCTGGAAATCGTGAAACCCTTTCCTAATCGGAACGGACATGCAATGCTCTGACACCAGAGGTTGCAAGATTGGTTCTCGACGCGGCGAGGGCAGTTTCATGAGCCGAAACATCGTTCTTTTGTCCGACGGCACCGGCAATTCCGCGGCGAAGGTCTGGCGCACCAACGTCTGGCGCACCTTCGAGGCGCTCGACCTGTCGGGGAATGACCAGGTCGCGTTCTATGACGACGGCGTCGGCACCTCGTCGTTCAAGCCGTGGGCGGTCCTCGGCGGCGCGTTCGGCTTCGGCCTGAAGCGCAATGTGATCGACATCTACAAATTCGTCTGCCGCAACTACAAGGACGAAAACGACGATATCTACGGCTTCGGATTCAGCCGCGGCGCCTTCACGATTCGCGTCGTGATCGGGCTGATTCTCAATCAGGGCCTTGTCTCCGCCCAAAGTGAAGCCGAACTCGACAAGAAGGCGATCGCCGCCTACCGGAAATATCGTAGCGAGCGCTACCATACAAGATGGCCCTGGCACCCCGAGGATTGGTATCGCGCGATCCGTAATGCGTTGCTGCCGATCAAGTATGACAAGCGCGACAATCGCCCAGTCAAGCGCATCCGCTTCGTGGGGGTCTGGGACACGGTGGCCGCCTATGGCCTGCCATTGGACGAGATGACCCGCGGCGTGAGCCGCTGGATCGTGCCGCTTGAACTTCCCACTCACACGCTCGACCGCGAGCGCGTGATGCGCGCGTGCCAGGCGCTCGCGCTCGACGAAGAGCGAACCACGTTTCATCCCGAACTATGGACGGAGCGGGTCGTGCCGCCCTCGCAATTCGATCCGGATAAGAAACGCGCCATCGAGGATGAGCAGCTCAGCCAGGTCTGGTTCGCCGGCGTGCATTCAAATGTCGGCGGCGGCTACCCGGACGATACGCTGGCCTACATTCCCTTCGTCTGGATGATCACCGAGGCGCAGCGCTGCGGCCTGAAGTTCAAATCCGATGCCCCCGTCGCGCCGCCGGCGGTGCCGGCGGACCCCGATACGTTCAAGAACGCGATCACCAAACGCGACAAGGACGGCCGCATTTACAATCCGCGTGCAGGACTCGGCGCCTATTACCGCTATGGCCCGCGCAAGCTGGTTCAACTCTGCAATTACAAATATTCGAAAAAGGAAGACGACGAAGTCCAGATCGAGCGGCCCAAGATCCACGAGAGCGTGTTCCGGCGGATCGACAATCACGCTCATGCCTATGCGCCGGTCGGCTTGCCGTCCGTCTACGACATCGTCAGGGACAACGGCGAGATCGTCACGCCCGATCAATATGGCTTCGAGACCAACAAAGACGCCGAGATCCGGGCGGACTCGCAGGAACACGTCTGGAATGAGATCTGGAAACGCCGGATCGTCTATTTCGCAACCGTAGGCGCCACAATATGGCTGTTGGCGTTTCCGCTGATCAGCGGCGCGCAGCGCGCCGACGAATTCAAAAGCCCGATACGATGGGTCTCGGATATCATTCGCTTCGTCGGCGGATTCCTGCCCGGCTTCGCCTCGACATGGGTCGACGGCTACGCCCGCGCGCCGTTGCAATTCCTGTTGCTTGCAGGCCTCGTGACGTTCTTCACGCTGTGGGGAATGCGGATTGCATCACGCATCTCGGATCGCATGGGTTCGATCTGGCGGGGAGTAACCCCCGCGTCGCCGGGTCTGCCGGACAACTTCATCTACCGGCTTCGCAGCAATCCATATTATATCGCCTTTCATGAGGGAATTAAACGCAAATGGGCCCCGGCCTTCTTTGCGCTGCTGTTCGTCTATCTCGGGCTCTCGTTTGCCAGCCACCTGCTCTACAATATCCAGGATGTGGCGGGGCTGACGTGCAAGGGGAGCGGCAATGCCACCGGCCTCGCACGGAGTACTGCCGTTCCCAAGACGGATGGGGAGTCGAAAACAGTGACGTTCAAAACGTCGGACCTTTGCAAGCCGACGGGCATTCTTCTCGAAAAGAATGCAAGATATCACGTGGAGGTGAAATCGACGGTACCCTGGACCGACGCCGGTTTTCCAGTCCCGGACGGCGGGTTCTCCGCCAACGATCCGCCGGTTTGGTATCATCGGATCTTGCTCGGGCTGGGCGTGCCGCTGCGGCGTGAACTGACGCAGGACTGGTTCCGGATCGTGCTGCGCTACGGTGGTGTCGGCGGAGAGGAGGCTTTTCTCGATCCCGATCCCGACGACTCTAAAGTCCAGGCCATCATCAAGCCTACCCGCGAAGGCGAACTCTTCATCTTCGTCAACGACGCGGTAATCGGCATTCCCGGGCTTTACAAACTTTTTTATCGCAACAATCAGGGCGAGGCAAACCTGACGGTGACGCGCAAGTAGCGGGGTGGTTCTGATAATTTAGCTGGCGGCGAATTTGTGCAACGCACTTTCGCGTGCGGCCACCAGTTAAGAAAAAGGAAATTCTTTCTCAATTATTTTTGTCTGCCAGAACCGCGCCGGGCGCGCTTCTCTCCCGCTGGCCATGTGATACCATTTCGTGGTCTGCTTTACCTCCGACCAAAACTTCGTTTCTCGAAACGTCCAAAATAAAAACATGCGCAGCCGCTCGGCTGCATAGGGAGTGACGCGATGAAATCGGCTTTCCATCGATCTGTTCTTGCGCTCGCGGCAATTGCCTTTGTCGCGGGGGCCGGTCAGGCCAGCGCACAGCAAAAAGCCTTGAAGAAATACGAGTCCGGCACCAAGGAATTCTGGACCCATCCGCCCGACGACTGGTTCCTCGGCGATGAAACCGAAGCCCAGAAGGGACTGGCGCCGCCGTCGGGTCCGCCGACCGGCTCGTCCGACGCCGAACTCGCGGCGATGATGAAGAAAATAAAACTGCCGCCGGGCTTCAAGATCGAAGTCTACGCCTCCAACGTGCTGGCGGCGCGGCAGATGGCCTGGGGCGACAAGGGCACGCTGTTCGTCGGCTCCTTCGGCCTCGGCAACGTCTACGCCATCAAGGACAATGGCGGCAAGAAAGAGGTCAAGACCATCCTCAAGGGCCTGAACATGCCGACCGGCCTCGCCTTCAGGGATGGCGCGCTCTACGTCATCGCCGTCGACAAGCTGATCAAATACGACAACGCCGAAGCCAACCTCGACAATCTCGGCGCCGGCAAGGTGGTGTATGACGACATGCCGCCCTACGCCGCGCATGGCTGGAAATATATCGCGGTCGACAAGGATGGCTGGTTCTATCTGCCGTTCGGCCCTCCCTTCAACATCGGCATTCCCCCGACCAGCGTGTCGCAGGTTCGTCGCGTCGATCCCAAGACCGGCAATGCCGAGATCGTGGCGCTCGGCGTCCGCAACAGCGTCGGCGGCGACGTCGATCCGCGCTCCGGCCGCTACTGGTTCACGGAAAATGCCCGCGACTGGATGAGCGACGACATCCCGAGCGACAAGCTCAACATGATCTCGAAGATCGGCGAGCATTTCGGCTATCCCTATTGCCACCAGGGGGATTTGCCGGATCCGAAATTCGCGATGGGTCACAAATGTTCGGAATTCACCCCGCCGGTGCTTAATCTCGGCGCGCATGTGGCTCCGCTCGGCATGAAGTTCTATACCGGCGATCAATTCCCCGCCGAGT
>Ga0193699_10000424_pt1 | contig 18559 bp, 20 predicted proteins | sample L3c2metaG_FD_160095 | JGI IMG/M metagenome (GOLD analysis project Ga0193699, IMG submission 160095) | Soil microbial communities from a riparian zone of the East river system, Colorado, United States - L3c2 | ecosystem: Environmental > Terrestrial > Soil > Riparian zone | place: USA: East...
GGCCGGCATCGACGACGTCAATCGCCATCCCGTCATCCATACATGGTCCTACAAGCTCGCCGAGGCCGCCTGATATGATTCAAACCATGAAAACGCTGACCTAGGTCGGATGGCGGACCAATACCAGCCGCCATTGAGGCTGTTGGCCTCGTTGGCTTCGATTCGCCAGCCATTCGACGGGCTTTTGTAAGGTTCAGGCGCTGGTGGCCCCGGACTGAGATTCTTCCGCCCGAGATTCGGATGCGTCCGATTTCAGCGAGATCGATTCCCAGGCGGCCACAATGACCATGATCGCGGTGGTGACGATCGACAACAGCAGCGGCGACAACTCGGGGGCGAACCAAGCCAGTATCCCGAGCGCGATGATACCCGCGCCGTGCGAGAGCTGAAGAAACCCGCGAATGGTATGCTTGAACAGGATGGTTCCGATCAGGAACAGCAGCGGTCCGCCGATCGCGCTCAGCACCGTCTTGAGATCGGAATGGCCGTGCGGGTGCTTCAGCACCAGTTCGTCGGCCACGGCCGAAACAATGATGCCGGCCACGATCGGCATATGCAGATAGGTGTAGGCTAGCCGCGCCAGCCGCCCCGGCTCGCTCGCCCTTGAAATCTGTTCGGAACCGGCTTCGGCGCCCTTGTGGAAGTAGATCCACCACATCGCGAGGCTCCCGATGAAGGCCGACACGAAGGCTGCGACCGTCTCCGTGGTCCAGGTCAGTTCGGAGAACGTAGCGCCGGTCACCACGATGGATTCGCCGAGCGCGATGATGATGAAGCCGGCGCAACGCTCGGCCATGTGGCCGCCCTCGACCACCCAGTCCGCGACCTGCGACGCGCCGTATTTCGGGATCCAGAATCGCGCCGCCGGCGAGATATATTCGATGCAGAGCGCCACCGCCCACAGCAGCAGCCGCGACTGTCCCTCGGCAAAACCGCCGGCGATCCAGAAGACCGCCGACATCGACAGCCATGCCGTAATCCGGACCGCATTCATGCGCGCCAGCGGCCGGGATGGCGGTGTCGATACCCACAGAAACACCGTCTTGCCGACCTGCATCGCGGCATAAGCGACGGCAAACCACAGTCCCCGCGATTCAAAGGCCTGCGGAATCGAGGTGGAGAGCACGAGCCCGCCGAGCATCAGCGCAAACAGCAGGATCCGGACCGGCGTCATCTCCGGATTGAGCCAGTTGGTGATCCAGGAGGTGTAGACCCACACCCACCACACCGCCAGGAACAACAACGTAGTCTGCAGCACGCCAAGCGGGGTGAAATGGCCGAGCAGCGTGTGCGATATCTGCGTGACCGCGAAAACGAACACCAGGTCGAAAAACAGTTCGGCGTAGGTGACACGGCTGTGCTGGTTCGGGACGTTCACCCGATACAGCGCGCCGCGTTGATCAACCCCCGCCATGGCCGTGCCCCCCGCGCCTGGCCGGACTACCCCTCCGGCACCCCGGTCTGCAGCGCCAGCGCGTGCAGCACCCCGCCCATCTGGCCTTTCAGCGACTGATAGACGATCTGGTGCTGCTGGACCCGGGACTTGCCGCGGAACGACTCCGAGATCACGGTCGCGGCATAGTGGTCGCCGTCGCCGGCCAGATCGCGGATCGTCACCTCGGCGTCGGGTATCGCTGCCTTGATCATCGATTCGATATCGTGGGCGTCCATCGGCATCCAGTACTCTCCAATCCGGGTTACGAATCGCGGCGGGCGGCGCCGCAGGGGATTGCCAGAACTTAGCGTGGACACCCTTCTAGGTCACGCTCCGTCGCACTATATTCCCGGTCCAATCGTTGCAAAGCCGCTGGATCGTCGCGCACGATCACAACGGGCTGACCCGAAGAGGCTGACCCATGAAACTCCCCGGCCCCGACCATCCCATCACGATTACGGCAAACCCGAAGCGCGTCCGCGTGCTGGCCGACGGCGTCGTCATCGCCGACACCACCCATGCCCTGACGCTGAAGGAAGCGGCCTATCCGGCCGTGCAATATGTCCCCCGCGCCGACGCCAACATGGCGCTTCTGGCGCGCACCGACCGGACCACGCATTGCCCCTACAAGGGAGATGCGAATTATTTCAGCATCAAGGCCAACGGCAAGACCCTCGAGAATTCGATCTGGACCTACGAGACGCCGTTCCCGGCGATGGCGGAAATCTCCGGCCATCTGGCGTTCTACCCGGACAAGGTGAAGATCGAGGAAGTGGCTTGAGGGGCTGGCCCCGGACCTATCAACGTCAATGCGAGCCAACGGGTCGGCGCAAAGCAACGCCCGATGACAGGCTCAGCGAAGCAATCCATGGCCGCAAGGAAAGCCGGATTGCTTCGCTGCGCTCGCAATGACGGCATGCAGGCTTTCGGCCCACTACACCCTGAAGATCGTCAGCCCCAGGATCAGCAGTACCAGGAAGATCACGACGAACACATAGAACAGGAAGCGGGCGACATCGGCGGACGCGGCCGAAATTCCGGTAAAGCCAAAAATGCCGGCGACGATCGAGACCAGAAGGAAGATCAGCGCCCATTTCAGAATTGTCATCGCCCGCTCCGCCAGTTTTCGGGCCTCCGGATCGCCGGCCCCTCTCGAAAATCGCAGATCCAACTTCGAGCGCCAGCACCGGTTCCATGACCGGTGCGGCGGGCGGCGTTTTGGATCGCCAACCGTGCGTCACCGGCCATAGCCTATCGGCCGACCCTGGCGGGCAAACCGGGATAGCCAGGATCGTCGCCCGGCAGGCCGCTCGGCGAGGCGCCAGTGCCGATGGTGCCGGGCACCGAGGTGTTGGGGGCGCCCGGCTGGTTCATCCCCCCGGTATCCGGCGGGTTCATCCCCCCGGTATTGAGATTGGTGCTGGAGTCGGAGCTGGTGCCGGATCCGATGCCGGTGGTCGTGGTCGTGGTCGGCAGGCTGCCGGGAACGGACGAGATGCCCGGCGAGCCGGGATTTGTCGGTGTCGTGCCGACCAGAGGCACGCCGTCGGTGCCGGGCGCGGTGCCGATTTGAGCACCCGCCGCGGGCCCCGTGCCTTGCGCGAATACGGACGTGGTCGCGCCGATCAGGGACATCGCAAGGAGCGCGGAAAGATGCAGTCTGTGTCGCATAATGGGGCTCCGGTATCCGGGATGCGCCCCGTCAACGTTCAACGACTCTCGCCGTTCCCGCTGTCCCGCCAAGCCGGGTCACATTGCCGCTTGGTCGCGTGAGATTGGGCCTTGCTGAATCCGGTTCCCGGCGGCAACATCCGAAAAAATGACTACCGGGGGGCGCTCATGACGACGATTTCCACCTCCGTGACATCAGCCGAGACGAGAGCAGCACCAAAGGCCAAGACGCGCAATCCTTCGCTCGATCGCGCCCGTACCTTCCTGACGCTGGTGGTGCTGCTGCACCACGCCGTCATCCCCTATACCTACTACGGTCACACCGACCCGAAGGAATTCTTCGGCTTCGACATGATCGTGCTCGCCACCGACAGTTTCTTCATGGCGATGTTCTTTTTCCTGTCGGGCTTGTTCGTCTGGCCGGGTATCGCCCGGAAGGGACCGATCAACTATTTGTCGGACCGCCTGCTTCGGCTGGGCCTGCCGTTCGTGATCTGCGCGTTCACGGTCATTCCGCTCGCCTATTACGCCATCTCCCTGCGGCACCATCCCGAAATCGGCTTTTCGGAATACTGGTGGACCACGATCACGAAAGGCCCGTGGCCGAGCGGACCGATCTGGTTCCTTTGGGTCTTGCTCACCTTCGATGTGGTTGCCTGCCTCCTGTATCGGTGGTCACCCAACGCGCTCGATCCGATCAATCGCCTCTCGCTGCACGGTCGCCGCCGGCCCGCAGTGTTCTTCGCGGTCATGCTTGCTGTCACCGCGGCGTTCTACATTCCCGGGCGGATTCACTTCGGAGCAGGCAGTTGGTTCGAGTTCGGGCCGTTCTCGGTCCAGCACGGGCGCGTGATGCTCTATGCCACCTACTTCTTTTTCGGTGCCGGCATAGGCGTCCAGTATTTGGATCGCGGGCTGTTGGCGGCAGACGGCCGGATGGCGAAGGTCAGCTGGGACTGGATGATACTGGCAATCGTTCCATATTATCTCATGTGGGTGCTGATCTCCATCAAGCGCGAAAATCTGGGGAATCCGGTGGACTTGCCGGACTGGTATGAAGGGGCCTATGCCGTCTGCTTCACTGTCTTCAGCGTGGCCATCCTGTTTCTGATCCTGGCCTACTTCCTGCGGTTCGCCCACTCAGGCAGGAGCGTACTCGATCCGATGCAGGCTGATGCCTACGGCATGTTCCTGGTGCACTACCCAATCGCGCTGTGGCTGCAGTACTGGCTGTTCGACTTCAATCTGCCGGCGACCGTGAAAGCACCCATCGTATTCGTGCTGACGGTCGCGTTCAGCTGGGGGCTGACGCGCGCGCTGCGGCAGATTCCCGGCGCGAGGCGGGTGCTCTAATCGTCATTGCGAGCGCAGCGAAGCAATCCAGCTTCCTTACTGCTTGAAGAAGAATGGATTGCTTCGCTGCGCTCGCAATGACGTTGAAACAGCGGAGCTACGTTCCCTTCCCGTTCATGTAGGCCGGAAACCAGCTTTCAAAACCGTTCTTCAGCGCGGCAATTGACACCGCCGCCTCACCCGCGACCGCAACTGCATCCCCGCCGGTCGTTCCGATCCGCGCGCAGGGCACGCCCGCCCCCTTCATCTTTGCCAGCACCAGGCCCGCATCGGTCTCCGGCACTGTCACGAGGTAGCGCGCCTGATCCTCGCCGAACCAATACGCATGCGGCACGATCGAGCCCGGCGCCGCCAACAACTGCGCGCCGATGCCGCTCGCAATGGCCATCTCGGCGAGCGCAATCAACAGGCCGCCATCGGAGAGGTCGTGCACTGCGGTCGCGGTGCCGGCGTGGATCATGCCGCGCACCACATCGCCGTTACGTTTTTCGGCGGCGAGATCGACGGGCGGCGGCGCGCCCTCTTCGCGGCCGCAGATGTCGCGCAGGTACACGGATTGTCCGAGCCAGCCCTTGACGTCGCCGATCAGCAGGATCGCCTCGCCTTCGGCCTTGAACGCCAGCGTCGCCGATTTGGTAAAATCGTCGAGCAGCCCGACGCCGCCGATCGACGGCGTCGGCAGGATGCCGCTGCCGTTGGTCTCGTTGTAGAGCGAGACATTGCCGGACACGACGGGAAAGTCGAGCGCGCGGCAGGCTTCGGAAATACCCTTCAGGCAGCCGACGAACTGGCCCATGATTTCGGGCCGTTCCGGGTTGCCGAAATTGAGATTGTCCGTGATCGCCAGCGGCCGGCCACCGACCGCCGTGATGTTGCGCCAGGCTTCCGCCACCGCCTGCATGCCGCCCTGATAGGGATCGGCCTCGCAATAACGCGGCGTCACATCCACCGTGAGCGCGAGCCCTTTGGGTCCGTCCTGCACCCGCACCACGGCGGCATCGCCGCCGGGCCGCTGCACGGTATTGCCCAAAATGACGTGGTCGTACTGCTCCCACACCCAGCGTTTTGAACACAGCTCGGGCGTCGCGATCAGTTTTTCCAGCGCGGGCATGATTCCGATCGGCGGCGTTACGTCGCGCGCATGAATCACAGGCAAGGGCGGCGACGGCACATGCGGCCGGTCGTAGAGCGGTGCTTCGTCGCCCAATTCCTTGATCGGCAGATCCGCCATCACGTCGCCGCCATGCTTGACGACAAAACGCTTGCTCGGCGTGGTGTAGCCGACCACGGCGAAATCGAGCCCCCATTTGCGGAAGATCGCTTCGGCTTCCTTTTCCTTCTCGGGTTTGAGCACCATGAGCATGCGCTCCTGGCTTTCCGACAGCATCATCTCATAGGCGCTCATGCCGGTCTCGCGGGTCGGCACCGCGTCGAGATCGAGATCGACGCCGAGATCGCCCTTGGCGCCCATCTCGACCGCCGAGCAGGTCAGGCCGGCCGCGCCCATGTCCTGGATCGCGATCACGCAATCGGCTTCCATGATTTCGAGGCAGGCTTCCAGCAGCAGTTTTTCCGCGAAGGGATCGCCGACCTGCACGGTCGGGCGTTTTTCGGCGGAGTCGTCGTCGAATTCGGCCGACGCCATCGAAGCGCCGTGGATGCCGTCGCGTCCGGTCTTGGAGCCCAAATAGACGATCGGCATGTTCACGCCGGAGGCCGCCGCATAAAAAATCTTGTCGGTATCGGCGAGCCCGACCGCCATGGCATTGACCAGGATGTTGCCGTCATAGCGGGTGTGGAAACGCACCTGCCCGCCGACCGTCGGCACCCCGAACGAATTGCCATAGCCGCCGACGCCGGCGACCACGCCCGAAACCAGATGCCGCGTCTTGGGGTGTTCCGGCGCGCCAAAACTCAAAGCGTTGAGACAGGCAATGGGGCGCGCACCCATGGTGAAAACATCGCGCAGGATGCCGCCGACCCCGGTGGTCGCGCCCTGATACGGCTCGATGTAGCTCGGATGATTGTGGCTCTCCATCTTGAATACGACGGCCTGGCCGTCGCCGATGTCGATGACGCCAGCGTTCTCGCCCGGGCCCTGGATCACCCATGGCGCCTTGGTGGGCAATCCCCGCAGATGCAGCCTTGAGGATTTGTACGAGCAGTGCTCGTTCCACATCGCCGAGAAGATCCCGAGTTCGGTGAAACTCGGCACCCGGCCGATCAGCTTGAGAATGCGCTCGTACTCGTCCGGCTTGAGGCCGTGCGATGCGACGAGTTCGGGGGTGATTTGGGGGTGGTTCATGAGGCTGCTTGTTCGAGGGAGGTCCCTTATTAGGGAGATCGGATGGGGTGGAAAAGGCCTTTTAGGGGGCAATTTCCCGCTGTCCATAGCTTTGCGGGCGGCCCATGCGTCTGGCGGGTTTGCACAACCGCCGTGGATCGGATTTAAGGACTTAATCCCTCAAATGAAGGCCATTTCCGTTGGACGACATCACCAAATCCGCATTCCTCAACCGCCCCGATCTGCACGTTCAAACCGAAGGCGAGTTTCAGGGCTGGCGGACCTGGAGCCGCGACAGTTTTGAGACCCATAACGGGCCGTTCTGGCACCGGATGGAGGACGATGGCCGCATCCGCTGCGCCTTCCGGGTCGAGAACAAGCATCTCAACGGCATGCGCAACGTCCATGGCGGCGCCTTCATGTCGTTCGCGGATTATTGCCTGTTCGCGTTTGCCGCACCGGTGCTGCAGGGGCCGGGCGTGACGGTGTCGTTCTCCTGCGAATTTCTCGACGCCGCGCGCGAGGGCGAACTGGTCGAAGGCACCGGTGAAATCACCCGGGCCGGCGGCTCGCTGATCTTTCTGCGCGGCCTGCTGACATCCGGCGAGCGCTCGCTGTTCACCTTTTCCGGCACCATCAAGCGGGTGAAGCGGCGAACGCCGGCGGCGGCAGGCGCCTAGTTCGATCCGGCTTCCCTTTTGAGGCGCTTACCTTGCCGAACAGCCTTGCAGAGATCGAAAGCGGTGCAGCTCCTGCGCCGTCGCCCGATCGACCCGGCCTTCCAGCCCGTCACAGCTGGCGCGATTACGCGCTGCTGCTGGCTCTGGCGTGCTGCTGGAGCTCGACCTATCCGCTGACCAAGATCGGCCTCGGCTCGATACCTCCGGTCACCTTCATCTCGGCGCGCTCGCTGATCGCAGCATTTTTCCTGCTCGCCGTCCTGTACGCGCGGGGATTGCGAATCCCGACCGATGCCAAGGCCTGGAAGCTGTTTGCCTTCCAGCAAACGATCAACTCGACGATCCCGTTTTTGATGATCACCTGGGCACAGCAATATGTGCCGGCGGCACCCACCGTGGTGCTGGCCTCGACGACGCCGATCTTCGCCTTCCTCATCACCTGGGGCATTACGCGGCACGAACCGGCCACGCTCCTAAAACTTGCCGGCGCCGTGCTGGGTCTCGCCGGAACCGCCGTGATCATCGGCCTCGACGCGCTGGGCGGCCTTGGCGGCAACATCTTCGCCGAGATGGTCATCCTGCTCGCCACCATCTCCTTCGCCTGCGCCACGATCTTCGGGCTGCGGCTGACCGAGTACGATCCGATGGTGGTGGCGGCCGGCTCGCTGCTGTTCGGCGGTCTCCTGCTGCTGCCGGTGGCGCTGATATCAGACCATCCCTGGACCTTGCGGCCAACGCCGGAAGCGGTTGTTGCCACGATCACCATGGGGATTTTCTCGAGCGCGTTCGGACTGATGCTGTTTTATATGTGCCTGACCCGGCTCGGCACGCTGACCACCAACGCGCAAGGGTACTTGCGCATTCCCATCGGCGTCGGCCTGTCGGTCGTACTGCTCGACGAATCCGTGCCGTCCAACCTTGCGCTCGGATTGATCCTGGTCATGGCGGGCGTCGCCGCCATGACGCTTCCGAAAGACGCCTACCGGCGGTGGATCAGTCGGTAGGCACCCGGCTGCGGGACCGCCTATTGCACACTGACCAAGGAGAGATCGACGAACCACGACTGCGGGGAGACGAAGCCCTTGACCTTCGGACTCATCGCACGAGGGTTGAGATCGTGGACAATGTAAAGCCAGGGCGGGTTGTCTACGAGACGTTCATGCGCCTTGCGATAGGCGGCGGAGATCACTTTCGAATCGGTTGCCTCCGAAATCGTCTTCAGCGCGTCTTCGAATTCGTCGTCCTTCCATTGCTCAAAATTAAAGCCGTTCGGTGAGAAATTGGCGGCTGCGAAATAGCGCGCCATGACGCCGGCATCTGATGAGGGCGAGCTGATGTTGAGCGCCATGGCGCCTCGCAGATTTGCGCTGTCGGGCGTGGCACGGGCGGCCGTCAATAGCACCTGCCATTCGATCACGTCGAATTCCACATTCACACCGCAGGCCTCTTTCAGATTTTGCTGCAGGAATTCGTTCATCGGCAAGGGCAACATCTGCCCCGAGCCGGAATTCGAGATCAGCGCCTTGAACCCCAGTGGCTTTGCAGGAGAATATCCGGCCTCGGCGAGCAGCGCCTTGCCTTTGGCCGCGTCGAACTTGTAGCGGTTTACCGGCCCGCCGAAATCGGGATCGCTGGCCTTGAGCCAGCCTACCGAAGGCTCCGCGGTCCCATTGAGCAGCGACACCAGCCCTTCCCGATCAATGCAATAATTCAGGGCCTGGCGAACCCTGACGTCTTTGAAGGGGCTGTTGGCCGCCCCGATGTTATAAAACCACGGCCAGACATGCGGATAAGAGCCCGTCGTGATGGTGAAGCCGGCGGATTTCAGCGAGCCGATGCCATCGGGAGGCGGCACTTCGATCCAGTCGACCTGCCCCGCCCGCAAGGCGGCCAGTCGCGAATTGGCCTCGGGAATCGGCATCAGGACGACGTTGTCGACTTTCGCCATTCTGGCGGCGTCCCAGTACCCATCCCAGCGCGCGAGATCCGCCTCCTGCCGGGGCACAATTTTGGTGATGCGGAACGGCCCGGTGCCGGCAGCCGGCAAGGTCGCGACCTTGGCCCAATCGCGGCCAGCCTTCTCGAACGAGGCGGGCGACGTGAACAGAAGATAGACCGCCATATAGGGGAAATAGGATGCCGGCTTTGTCGTGGTGATGGCGACGGTTGCGTCGTCGATCTTCTTGTAGCTGCCCATCACCGGAACGCGCGCCCGCGACATCGCCGAACTCGGCGGCTCAAATTGCGGGCTCTCGCTGTTGAAATAACGATCAAGGTTCCAGATCACGGCATCGGCATCGAACTCGGTGCCATCGTGGAATTTCACGCCTTGGCGCAGATGGAAAACCCAGGTCTTGTTGTCGGCGGGGTCCTGCGCCCATTTCTCTGCGAGCCCGGGACGTAAACCCGCCAGTTGGTCGGTCTTCGTCAGATCCCAAAGTACCAATCCTTCAAAGATCGGATAGCCGAGGAAGCGCATTCCTTCGAAGCCGTTATTGGGCAGCCCGGTTGCCGTCGGGATATCGGACGCCGTCATGGCGATGCGCAACGTGGTTTCGGCCGGCGCCGGATACGACGACAGCAGAGCGCCTAAAAGCGCAAAGGTGTAGCAAGCCTTGCGAATGAGCATGATATGTCTCCCGTCCGACGATCGGAAATCCGCGTTTGGGATCAGGAGAAAATACGAGCAAGTTTCAGGCCAGCCTCTCCAGGCGGTCGAGGCGAAGTCCCCGCGTCCGCCCCGGTTCGGCGGAAGTGGGCGCGCGAACGGTCTCGGTGACGGCAAGCGGGGCGGCAGAACTAATGCCGCGGCGTTACTTCTGATCCGCCAGCAGCTTGCGGTATTTCTCGACGTCGCGCGTCACCAGTTGCTGGAGCACCTCTGGGGCGTGCTCGTTGGCGTCGGGCGCGACCGTCGAAAGGTCGTGAAACCGCTTTTTGACCGCGTCGCTTTCGACCGCCGTTCGGGCCGCGGCATTTAGTCTCGCGATGATCTCCTGCGGCGTGCCTTTTGGGGCAAATAAGCCGTTCCAGCCCTGCGCCTCGAATTCAGGCAGGCCTGCTTCCGCCGAGGTCGGCAGATCCGGCAGTGTCGCCAGCCGCACGGTCGATCCAACCACCAGCCCCTTCACCAGTTTGTCGTCGATCGCCTGACTGACCGACGCCGCGGCATCGCAGACGCCGTCGATCTGGCCGCCGATCGCATCCGTCAGCGCAGGTGCCGCGCCGCGATAACCCACCAGCGTCACGTCGATTCCGGCGGCCTGCACAAAACTCTTGCAGATCAGAAAATTCGACGAGCCGACGCCGGCGTGGCCGAGATTGATCTTGCCGGGATTGCCTTTGGCGTAGGCGATGAATTCCTGCAGGTTTTTCGCTGGAAAATCCTTGCGCAGCGCGACGATGCCGAAGGTCTTCGCCACCATGGCGATCGGCGCGAATGCATCGGGCTTGAACGGGAGCATCGGATAGATGGTGTAGGCTGCGGCATTGGTGCCGGCATTGCCGATCGCGATGGTATAGCCGTCTGCTTCCGCGCGCGCGGCCCGCGCCAGCGCGGTCGAGCCGCCAGCGCCGGCGACATTCTCGATCACGATGGTCTGCCCGAGTGCGGTCCCCATCTGCTCGGCGACGGTGCGCGCGATTACATCAGAAGTGCCGCCGGCCGCGAACGGCACGATCATGGTGATCGGGCGCTTTGGATAATCCTGCGCGCAGGCGGCCGTGACGAATGACAACGTCGCAACGACCGCAAGCAGCCGCTTCGCGAACAAGATCACGCCGCCCGCTCCAGATGCGCCACGAGCCCCGCGAACAGGCCGCGGCCGTCGGTGCAGCCCATGATGTCTTCGACGTGGTTTTCCGGATGCGGCATCAGGCCGAGCACATTGCCGCGCTCATTGACGATGCCGGCGATCGATTGCGCGGCGCCATTGATGTTGGACTGCTCGTCGACCACGCCGTCGGCGGAGCAGTAGCGATAGAGCACCCGCCCCTCGCCTTCCAGCCGCTTCAGCGTCTCTTCGTCGGCCTCGTAATTGCCCTCGCCATGGGCGATCGGCACGCGGATGATCTGGCCGGCATTGTAGCCGCGCGTGAACGGCGTGTCTGATCGTTCGACCCGCAGATGCACATCATGGCAGATGAATTTCAGCCGCGCGTTGCGCATCAGCACGCCCGGCAGCAGGCCGGACTCGCAGAGAATCTGGAAACCGTTGCAGACCCCGAGCACCAGCCCGCCATCAGCTGCGAACGCCCGCACCGCATCCATCACAGGCGCGCGCGCGGCGATGGCGCCGCAGCGCAAATAATCGCCGTAGGAAAACCCGCCCGGCACCACCACCAGGTCGGTGCCCTTCGGCAGCGCGGTCTCGGCATGCCAGACCATCGCGGCTTCCTGGCCCGATGCGAGTTTTAACGCCCGCGCCATGTCGCGCTCGCGATTGATTCCAGGAAAGACGAGAACGGCGGATTTCATTCCAGACAAACCTGCTGCATCAAGCGCTGTCGATCAACGAGAAGTTCTTCATTGAAGGCTTTCATATCGAACAGAAGCTCGTCAATTGAGACTTCAAGTCCCGCCACATCGCGCGAGATTGCAAGCATCAGATCATAAATCTGCTGATTGGATATCTCCGCCATGACCTAGCCCAGCACTTCCACCCGGTAATTCTCGATCACCGTATTTGCCAACAACTTGTCGGCGGCATCTTTCAGCGCCGCTTCGGCCTTGGCCTGGTCGGAGCCGGAGATTTCGATGTCGAACACCTTGCCCTGGCGCACGCTGGCGACGCCGTCCACGCCGAGCGATTTCAGCGCGCCTTCGATGGCCTTGCCCTGGGGGTCGAGAATGCCTGACTTCAGTGTAACGGTGACGCGCGCTTTCACAGGCAACCTCAGCTCTTGACCAGCACCGGACCGGAGCCGGCGGGCCGCTCGTTTTCCATCAGGATGCCCAGACGCTTGGCGACCTCGGTATAGGCCTCCAGCACGCCGCCGAGATCCCGGCGGAAGCGGTCCTTGTCGAGCTTCTCGTTCGACTTGATGTCCCACAGCCGGCACGAATCGGGCGATATCTCGTCGGCGACGATGATTCGCATCATGTCGTTCTCGAACAGCCGGCCGCATTCCATCTTGAAATCGACCAGACGGATGCCGATGCCGAGAAACAGCCCGGTCAGGAAGTCGTTGACGCGGATCGCCAGCGCCATGATGTCGTCGATTTCCTGCGGGGTGGCCCAGCCGAACGCGGTGATGTGCTCTTCCGAGACCATGGGGTCATTGAGCTGGTCGTTCTTGTAGTAGAACTCGATGATCGAGCGCGGCAGCTGGGTACCTTCCTCGATGCCGAGGCGCTGCGACAGCGATCCCGCCGCCACGTTCCGCACCACGACCTCCAGCGGCACGATCTCGACTTCGCGAATCAGCTGCTCGCGCATGTTGAGGCGGCGGATGAAATGGGTCGGCACCCCGATGTCGTTGAGGTGCTGAAACAGGTACTCCGAAATCCGGTTGTTGAGGACGCCTTTGCCCTCAATTACCTGGTGTTTCTTGGCATTGAACGCGGTCGCATCGTCCTTGAAGTGCTGGATCAGGGTTCCCGGCTCCGGCCCTTCGTAAAGGACCTTGGCCTTGCCTTCATAAATGCGGCGTCGACGGCTCATTGGGATGTACCGTGTGTTGTTGAAATCCATGAATTTGGTGTGCTCCGGATGACAAAGGATGCGACCCACGACGGAGCTGCCGTGAAGGCCAGGAACGGGAAACAGAACGAGAACCGGGCCTGTGGGCAACCTATCTGATTGGTCCATCAAGCACAATCGATCCGGTCGCCCGGGGCCGAGTTTTACCCCTCCGCCTGCGGCTTAAAGCCGGTTGTCTTAACGAAAGGCTGCCCTTATCTAGGCGCGCGACAGGCTGGCCGCAACGAGGCCGTTTTCACCATTTTGGCAGGATCGGAACCTTTGCAATGAGCACATTCGACAAGCGTGAAGAGGGTTTCGAGAAGAAATATGCGCTCGACGAGGAACAGAAGTTCAAGGCCGAAGCCCGCCGCAACCGGCTGCTCGGGATGTGGGTGGCGGAAAAGCTCGGCAAGACCGGCGATGACGCCACCGCCTACGCCAGGGAAGTGGTCGCCGCCGATTTCGAGGAAGCCGGCGACGGCGACGTGGTTCGCAAGGTGCTGGGTGACCTGACCGCCAAGGGCATCGCGCTGACCGAACCGGAGCTTCGGGTGAAGATGGACGAGCTGATGGCGACGGCCATCATGCAGGTGAAGGCGGGGACGTAAAGCCAGCCGAATAGCGAGTGGGGAACTTTCCATTCGCCACTCGCTACTCGCCATTCGCCTCTCACTCTTCCCTAAATCCATATTCCGGCACGTTGCCGGTGGCGCCGTAATATTTGTACGGCAGGAATTTGCCCGACATCGTGATTTTGACCCGGTCGCCCTTGGGATTGGCGACGCGCTCCATCGCCATGTCGAAATCGATCGCCGACATGATGCCGTCGCCGAACTCCTCCTCGATCAACGCCTTCCACGCCGGACCGTTGACCATCACCATTTCGTAGAACCGGTAGATCAGGGGATCGGTCGGCGGCATCGGCGTGCCCTCGCCGCGCATCGGCACTTCGTTGAGCATCGCTACTTCCGATTTTGACAGTCCGAACAGTTCGCCGGCATTCGCCGCCTGCGGTTTGGTCAGTTTCATCTGGCCGAGAATAGCGCCGACGATCAGCACTTCCGAATAGCCGCCGATCTGTTCGCAGATGTGTTTCCAGCTCCATTCCTTCTCGCGCTTGATGTCGAGCAGCTTCTCGGTAAGGTCGGATCGTTTCATGTGGCTTCTCCCTTGAACTCGTCATACCCGGCCTTGTGCCGCGCATTCACGTCTTTCTCGCTTTGACTTAGGAAGACGTGGATGGCCGGGACACGCCCGGCCATGACGCCTGATTTGAGTCATCGTTCGGCGCATCGGACACCGACGCGATCGTCAGCTCCGGTTTGCCGATCTTCACCACCGGCACGTTGCGCGGGTCGTGACCGGGCACGTCGGTCGCAAACGTCTTGCTGCGGCTGACCAGAAAATCGACGATATGGTTGCGCACCGCGTAGTAATAGGGATGGCGGTGCAGGTCGGTGCGGCCGCGATCCTTCGGCAGCGGATTTTCCACGATCTCGGCCAGCACGGCACCTGGGCCGTTGGTCATCAGGAAAATCTTGTCGGCGAGATAGATCGCTTCATCGACATCATGGGTGATCATGAACGCGGTCTGCCCGGTTTCCAGACAAATGCGGCGCACCTCGTCCTGCAGCGTGCCGCGGGTCAGCGCGTCCAGCGCCGAGAACGGCTCATCCATCAGCATGATCTTCGGGGTGATGGAGAGCGCGCGGGCAATGCCGACGCGCTGCTTCATGCCGCCCGAAAGCTCCGACGGGCGCTTGTGCTCGGCGCCGGTGAGGCCCACGAGATCGATAAACGTCTGCGCATGCGCCTTGACCCTGGCGCGGTCCCAGTCGCGCCATTTCGAGGTCACGGCATAGGCGACGTTGCCGAGCACCGTGCGCCATGGCAGCAGCGCATGACTTTGGAAGATCACGGCGCGGTCGAGGCTGGTGCCTTCGATCGCCTGGCCGTCGACGATCACGGTGCCTTCGCTCGGCTCATCGAGCCCGGCCAGAATGTTCAGCACCGTGGTCTTGCCGCAGCCGGAATGCCCGATCACACAGCCGAACTCGCCCCGCGCCATCGACAGCCAGAGATTCTCGAACACCGCGATCTCGCCGCCCGATGCGCCCGGATAGCGTTTGGCGATGGCTTCGATGGAGATGAATTTTTCCGGGGTCATGCTCGCTGTCCCCACGCGGGTGGTGTGCTCCTTCTCCCCGCTTGCGGGGAGAAGGTTGGGATGAGGGGGATTCTCCACTTGCTCGGCCCGCTGAGAGTCCCCCTCACCCGGATCGCGCGCTGACGCGCGCCATCCGACCTCTCCCCGCACGCGGGGAGAGGTGAAGCTGCGGCGATGCTCGTGCGATTCATGAAAGCATCACTCCGGGAACGTGACCATGCGGGTGAAGCGGGCGAGGATCTGGTCGAGCAGCATGCCGACCACGCCGATCACGAGAATGGCGATGATGACATTGGTGATCGACAGATTATTCCACTCGTTCCAGACGAAGTAGCCGATGCCGGTGCCACCGACCAGCATCTCGGCGGCGACGATCACCAGCCAGGCAATGCCGATCGAGATCCGCATGCCGGTGAGTATAGTCGGTGCCGCGGCCGGCAGGATCACCGTAAAGGCGCGCCTGACGGTGCCGACTTCGAGCGTGCGCGCGACGTTGATCCATTCCTTGCGCACGGCGGCCACCCCGAACGCGGTGTTGAGGAGCATCGGCCACACCGAGCAGATGAAAATGACAAAAATCGCCGACAGCCCGGAATCCTTGATGGTGTAGAGCGCGAGCGGCATCCAGGCCAGCGGCGAGATCGGTTTTAGAATCTGGATGAACGGATCGAGCGCCTTGTTGATCAAGGGTGACATGCCGATCAGGAAGCCGAGCGGGATCGCCACGATCACAGCGAGAAAGTAGCCGAGCCCGACCCGCGCGATGGAATAGCCAAGCTGGATCCCAAGACCCTTGTCGTTGGGCCCGTTGTCATAGAACGGCCGCTTCAAGTGCTCCCACAATTTGGCGCCGACATCGAGCGGCCCCGGCATCGCCGATTTGCCCTGCGTCGCCGTCAGGCCCATCAGCTTGGCATATTCGGGAGTCATGCTGGCAACCGCGCCGGTGCCCCGGGTGGCGATATGCCAGATGCCGATGAAGGCCAGAAACAGCGCGATCGACACAATCGCCGCGCGAAAGCGGAGGGAAGAAGTCATGGGATACGGCCTCTCACCACGTCGTCCCGACGAACGCCGGGACCCAACCCCCGGTGTTGCATTTTACAGAAGATCTCTAGACCAATGCCGCAACGAGAGGCCGCGGCGTGTGGGTCCCGGCGTTCGCCGGGACGACGAGCGGAAATGTATTCGCGCATCACCCTCACGACGCCTTCCTGATTTTGAAGCTGTTGAGATAATCCTCGGGCTTACTTGGATCGAAGGTCTTGCCCATCACCACAAAACTCTTGGTGGTCGTCGTGGGCGGCGTCAGCCCGGCCTCTTTCATCAGCTTGGTGGCGTCGGTGGCGAGATAGACTTGGGCTGCGATGCCGGCATAGTCGATCTCGCCCTTGACCTGACCCCAGCGCTTCATCTGCGTCATGATCCAGATCGCGAAGGACTGCCACGGGAACGGATCGAAATCGACGCGGTTCGGCTGCGTGACGATATTGCCGAGGCCGTCGGCGAAGGTGCCGGTGAGGATCTGTTCCAGCACGATCTGCGGCTGGTTCAGGTAATTGGCCGGCGCGATCGCCTCCGCGATCTGCTTGCGGTTCTCGGCCTTGTGCGCGAAGGCGGTGGCCTCGATGATCGATTTCAAGAGCGCGCCATAGGTATTCGGCATCGTGGTGACGAACTCTTTCGACGCCGCGAAGGCGCAGCACGGATGCCCTTCCCAGATATCTTTCGTGAGAATGTGAATAAAACCGACGCCGTCATAGACCGCGCGCTGGTTCATCGGATCGGGCCCCAAAAATCCGTCGATGTTGTCGGCGCGGAGGTTCGCGACCATTTCCGGCGGCGGCACCGCGCGAATCTGGACGTCGACATCGGGATCGAGCCCGTGCTCGGCGAGGTAATAGCGCAGCAGATAATTGTGCATCGAGTAGTCGAAGGGGACGGCGAACTTAAAGCCCTTCCAATCCTTGGGGCCGCGTTTGTCCTTGTGCTTGACCGCCAGCGTGATGGCCTGGCCGTTGATGTTCTCCACCGCCGGCATGGTGTAGGGCAAGGGATTGGAGCCGGCGCCCATGGTGATGGCGAGCGGCATCGGCGACAGCATGTGGGCGGCGTCGTATTCCTTGTTGATGGTCTTGTCGCGGATGACCGCCCAGCCCGCGGTCTTGATGACTTCGACGTTCAACCCGTTCTTGGCATAGAACCCCATCGGTGCCGCCATGATGATCGGCGTCGCGCAGGTGATCGGGATGAAGCCGACCTTGAGGTCCTTCTTTTCCAGCGGGCCCCCTTGGGCGAAGGCTTCGGTGGCGAATTTCAGCGGGAAGAATTGCGACAGGGCGGCGACCGCGGTGGCAGCCCCGACCGATTTCAGGAACGCCCGCCGCGCCATGTCCTGCGGAAACATCGCCCGCATCACGGCGGAGGCGACCACGCCCTCATAGCGATTTTGCTCGCTCTCGGTCGAAGCCTGGCCCTGCAACTGGTGCGCCGCGTGATGCTCGGCTTCGCTGACATGCTGGCCGCAGCTGCAACCACCCGCGCGAAGACTGCGGTTGGCATCGAATGGGTTGTCGAATGTGGACATCAATTGCTCCTGTCGGCGCCGTGTCGGCGTCTCCAAAACTGCAATCGCTGTGCCATGGGAGGTGAACTGACGAGATGTCGCAGCCCGAGCGCGCATACGGCGGGTAGCAGGCGCCTACCAAACGTTGAGCCGGCGCGCCAACCGGGGAGAATCCCCACCGGAACGGGCAGCTGTATACATGGCCGCTCAAAGCAGCACCCGCTGCCGGTATTTTAGGCACCCGCCCGCGCGGCAGGCGGGTGCCAGCGCAGTCTAGTCGGGCGCGCTACTTCAGCGCGTCCGCAACCTTCGCGATCCCCGCGAGAACGCAGACTTCGTCCTTTTCGCCGCCCGGCGCGCCGGAAGCCCCGACGGCGCCGATCACCTCGTTGCCGGCCTTGATCGGTGCCCCGCCGCCGACCGCGACCACCCCCGGAATCTGGCGCAGATAGGCGTTGGCCGGATCCGAGGTCAGCTTCATGAATTCAAGCGAGGTCTGGCCGCGGGTGCGCGAGGTGTAGGCCTTGAGCCGGCTGAATTCCATGGTGTGGGGGTTGGTGCCGTCGCCGCGAACCGAGCCCGCGACATTGCCCGCCTTGTCCACCACCGTGACCGAGACCTTGTAGCCGTCCTTGGTGCACTGCTCGATGGTGCCCTGGATGATGGCCATCGCCATCGCCATCGACACGTTCTTTTCGACCTGAGGCGCTTGGGCGAGA
>Ga0193699_10000425_pt1 | contig 18530 bp, 17 predicted proteins | sample L3c2metaG_FD_160095 | JGI IMG/M metagenome (GOLD analysis project Ga0193699, IMG submission 160095) | Soil microbial communities from a riparian zone of the East river system, Colorado, United States - L3c2 | ecosystem: Environmental > Terrestrial > Soil > Riparian zone | place: USA: East...
GTCGAGCCCGCAGAGATCGTCGCGCGGATCCGGTTCGGTGTAGCCGAGCGCCATCGCTTCCTTCACCGCATCCGAGAAGGTGCGTCCCCGCCCCATCTCGCTGAACAGGAAGCCCATCGTCCCCGATGGCGAGCTGTCGACGCTGTCCACGCGATCGCCCGATGCGTGTAGTTGCTGCAGCGTGTCGATCACGGGGAGTCCTGCCCCCACCGTCGCTTCGTGCAGTACCCGGCGGCCGTTCGCCTTCGCCCCGTTGAGTATCGCGCGCGCGGTGGACAGGCCGGCGGCCAGCGGCGCCTTGTTGGCCATCACGAGATCCATGCCATGGGCGATGCCGGCGAGAAGCGCGGGAGCGGTGTCGCCACTCGCGACATCCACCAGCACGGGTCGCGAGAGCGCGTGCGATGCCATGAAGTCTACCGCCTCGCGCGCCGTCGCGGTGCGCCCGCCGGGGGCGTGTCCCAGGGAGCCACCACGCCGCTTCTCCAGCACCAGGGAGGCGAGCTGGCGCGCGGTGATTCCCCGCGGCCGAAACACGAAGCCCTGCTGATCGATCACTCCGACAATGCGGAGCGGCGCTCCCCGTCGTGCTCCCCGTCGTGCGAGCTCGCCGAACTGGCCCACCAGCTCGCACCCCACGCGGCCCATGCCGAGCAGGATGATGTCCGTGGATTCCGTGCGCGGCGCAGCGCGGCCGCCGCCCACTTTGTCGAGGCGAAACGCCGCATGGACGGCCCGAACCGCGGCCGGCGCTTCCTGCTCGTCCACCACGAACGAGACGTTCCGCTCCGATGCGCCCTGAGCGATGGCGACTACGTTCACACGCGCGCGCGCCACCGCGTCGAAGATGCGCGCGGCGATCCCCGGTGTGCGTGCCATCCCCGAGCCAACCACGGCGATCGTGGTGAGCCCCGATCGCACGGCGATCTCGTCCACCTCACGGCGTGTCAGCTCGTCGACAAAAGCGGCACGCAGGCGGTCGGCGACTTCGTCCGCGCGATCGCTCGGCACCGTGAAGCAGATCGACTGCTCCGAGGATGCCTGCGAGATCATCGAGACGGAGACGTGCGCCGCCGCGAGCGTGCCGAACACGCGGGCCGCCACTCCCGGAACACCCAGCATTCCCGTGCCGCTCACCGCGACCAGCGCCTGTCGCGAGATGCCCGAGATCGCCCGCACCGGCGCGCCGCGTGCGATGCGCCCGACGACGATCGTCGTGCCGCTCGCGGCGGGATCGGCGAACGGGCGCAGTCGCAGCGTCATCCCGCTGCGCAGCGGGATGAGCGTGCGTGGATGAAGCACCTTCGCGCCGTAGTACGCCAGCTCCGACGCTTCGCGTGCGTCGAGGGTGCCGACCACCCGCGCCTCCGGTACGATGCGCGGGTCGGCCGTCATGCAGCCGGGAACGTCCTTCCAGAGCGTGACCTCCCGTGCCTCGAGCGCCCGCGCCAGCACCGTCGCCGTGAGATCGGATCCCCCGCGCCCGAGCGTCACGACGGCTCCATCGTGCCCCGCGCCAATGAAGCCCGGTACGACGACGATCACGCCGCGGCCCAGCAATGGCTCGAGCACTGCGGGTGCCAGGACGTCGGTGCGTTCGAGGTCTGGCGCGGCATTCCCGTGGCGGCCGTCGGTGTGCACGAGCGTCGCGCCGTCGACCACCACGCTCGCGATGTTACGGCCGGCGAGCATGCCCTGGACGATCCGTGCCGCGAGCCGCTCGCCATGGGCGAGGATGGCATCCGAGAGCAGCTCGGCCGAACCGTCCTGCCGCGAGAGCGCCACGAGTTGACGCGCCAGCTCGTCGCATGCGGCATCGACGGATGCGGAGAGGACGCTCCGTGTCTGCTCCGCGGTCGCGTCGACGGTGCCCACCACGCTGTGCACGGTGGCCAGATGCCGTGCCCGCAGGTCGTCGACGATCGCTTGCATGGCGAGAGTCTCGCCGGCGATCGCGTGGCGGGTGGCGGCTAGCAAGGCGTTCGTGACCCCCTGCAGCGCCGACGTCACCACGACCCGCGGCTGACCGGCGGGCTCGCCCGACAGAATCGCGCCGACGTTGGCGATCGCGGCCGCATCGGCCAACGCGGCACCGCCGAACTTGTGGACGACGACAGGGAATTGTGGAGCCATCAGTATTCGCCGGAGGGGGGACAAAAAAAATCGCGACCTGCTGGAGGGCCGCGTCTGCATCGTCGGTGAGCGGTGTTGCTACTCGGACGCGGCCGCGACGCCTCCCCTCGGGGAAGTCGTAGGCGTCGTCGTGGTATTCAGCAGCATCGTCATGGCGGGGGGAATCGGGCCTCCGTGAGGGACACGACGGACCGGGGACTTCGTCACAATGACCGCGTCTCGCCGAATCGCGCCACCCACAGTCGGTCGTCGGACAGCCCGCGTCCCTGCCAGACCGCGCGCGTGCGCGCCGGAGGCTCGTCCATCGGCTCGTCGGTGAGGCGAAAGGTGCCCCAGTGGATGCCGAGCATGTACGGCGGCGGGGCGTCCGGGTGCGCCAACGTGACGTCGACGTACGCCTGGACCGCTTCCTCCGGATTCACGTGCACAATGTGCATGAACCAGCGGGGATCGTACGCGCCGATGGGCATCATCACCAGGTCGAACGGCCCGTACCGCTGGCCGATCGAGGCGAATTCCGGATGATACGCCGTGTCGCCGGCGAAGTAGAATCGTCGCCCAGCCACCTCGAGCGCGAAGCCGCACCAGAGCGTCCGGTTCCGGTCGCGAAAGCGGCGTGCGCTGAAGTGCCGCGCCGGCGTCGGGGAGACGGTCATCCCGTGCACGTCGGCTCGCTGCCACCAGTCCAGTTCGACGATGACGCGCGCGCCGAAGCCACGAACGTACGCACCCAGCTTCAGGGGTACGACCCACGTTGCCTCCGGGTGCAGGCGCGCGAGGCGCTTCACCGTGGTCTTGTCGAAGTGGTCGTAGTGACTGTGTGAGAGGAGCACGACGTCCAGTGGTGGGAGCGCCTCGAGTGCGACAGGGGGCGGCATGATGCGCCGCGGTCCTGCCCACTGCACGGGAGAGGCACGCTCGCTCCACATGGGATCGGTCAGGATGTTCAACCCGCCCGCCTGGAGCAGCACGGTGGAGTGCCCGATCCACGTAGCGGTCGCCACGCCGCGCGCGGCGCGCGGGTGCGCGATGAACGGCGCGGCGGTGGGAAGGGAGCCGCGTGGCGGCGTGGGTGCGCGCTTCATCCTCCGGCGCTCGCGAGCCCATCGGAGCACGTCACCGATGCCGTGCGGCGTGCTGTCGGGCCACGGATTGCGAAACGTGCCGTCCGGCGCGTGGTGCGCCTGCCCCCGTGCCGAGGTGCCTGGATTCGTCAGGCGGAGAGCGGCCTCGGCGCGGGCTCGAACATCATCTCGTCGATGTAGCAGAACGCCCAATCCTCGCCGGGCTCGAAGCTCCTGATCACCGGATGCTGCGTCGCGTGGAAGTGCTTCGTTGCGTGCTTGTTCGGTGAGCTGTCACAGCAGCCCACGTGCCCGCATTCCAGGCACAGTCGCAGGTGTACCCAGCGACTGCCGGTCTTGAGGCACTCTTCACACCCGTTCGGGGTGCGCGGCGTCTCCGTTCGAACATGGTCCAGGTGAGTGCAGCGCATGTCGTCATCCCCTCACGAAGTGCCGTCGACCGGCGCGAGAGTCGTGCCTGCCGGCCGTCCACGCGACGACGCCTTGCTTCGCCGGCATCATGGGTGCATGGTCTCCTCGGACAAAGCTGCGCGACAACCGATGTCGACGCGAGCCCCGCCGACCTTCCGGCGGGCCCGGCCACCACGACGACCAGGCACGATCGATGGAGCTCGACGGCATCGTCCGCGCACCCGATTTTCCCGACACGCTCGACTGGATCCACGCGGGTGGACGCCGGCTCACCCTCGCCGACTTCCGTGGCAAGCTGTTGCTGCTCGACTTCTGGACCTACGGCTGAATCAACTGCATTCACGTCCTCCCGCAGTTGCGGGAGCTCGAGATGCGGTACCCGGACGAGATCGCCGTCGTCGGCGTCCACAGCGGCAAGTTCACCACCGAGCGTGAGACGCCGCGCATCCGCGATGCGTCCATTCGCTTGGGCGCGACGCACCTCACAATCAACGATCGGCAGTTCCGCCTCTGGCGCGCCTACGCCGTGGGCGCATGGCCCACGCTCGTGGCGGTCGACCCCCACGGCGCGGTCGTGGGCATGCGGGCGGGAGAGTTCACCGCCGGCGCCCTCGCGCCATTCGTCGAGCGCGTGATCGCTGACGCGCGCTCCGCCGGCATCATGATCGACGCCCCGCTTCCGTTCGTCGCCGATCCGCCGACGGTCGCGCCGGGCCAGTTGGCTTTTCCCGGCAAGGTCGCGGTGGACGGCCGGCGCATCGCCATCGCTGACAGCGGCCATCATCGTGTCCTGGTTGGCTCGCTCGACGAGCGCGGCACCCGCATGCGCGTCGAGCGCTCGATCGGCGGCCCGGACGCCGGCTATCGCGACGGCGCCGAGCCGGCGTTCGTCAATCCGCAGGGTGTGCTCTTTCACGGCGACCTAGTGTACGTCGCCGACCCCGGCAGTCACACGGTGCGCGAAATATCCCTGTCCACTGGCGTCACGCGTACGATTGCCGGCACTGGAGGCCAGCTACGCAGTGCCGTGGACGAGGCGCGCGGCGCACTCAGCTCGCCGTGGGATCTCACCCTCGCCGATGACCGCCTGTACGTGGCGATGGCGGGAGTCCACCAGATCTGGACGGTGACGCTCGCGGGCGGCTCCGCCGAGGTGTTCAGCGGCAGCGGCGCCGAAGCGCTCCACGACGGCCCGCATGCCGAGGCCGCGCTGGCACAGCCGATGGGGCTCTGCAGCGTGGATGACGTCCTCTATTTCGCGGACTCTGAGTCGAGCGCCGTGCGCGTCGCGGATCGCGATCCGTCCGGCGGAGTGCGCACGATCGTCGGCACGGGACTGTTCGACTTCGGCGACGTCGACGGAAGCGGCGACGCGGTGCGCATGCAGCATCAGCAGGGGATCGCGCCGGCGACGGACGGACTCCTGCTCGTGTGCGACTCCTACAACGACGCGCTCAAATGGGTCGATCCGTCATCCCGACGCGTCGAGACGTGGGTGCGTGGTTTCCACGAGCCCTCCGGTCTCGCCATCGGCGATCGGGCGGTCTACGTCGCCGACACCAATGTCCATCGCATCGCCGTCGTGGATCTCCGGTCCTCGGACGTGCAATCGCTGAGCATCGAGTAGGCTGGCCCGGGAGCTGATTCAGCCTCGCCACGCGTCCAGATTCTCGGCCAGGTGCTCCTTCCGTCGCATTCCCGCCAGGACGACGCTCACGCCGGGCAGCGACGACGCGAATCGCAGCGCACGCTGAGCATCCGTCGTGCAGTTGGGGAAAAGGTCGTGCACCTCGTCCGGCAGGCCGGCGGCGAGCCGCCCTTGCATCAAGGGCGCGCTGGCCACCACGCCCACGCCCAGCGCGTCGGCCGCTTCGAGCAACGGCACCAGCTTGCGGCCGAGTGGCTGGGTGGGCAGCCGTGCCGCTTCCGGCATCGCGAGGCTCACCGGGAGCTGCACGGCGCGGAAATGATGCGTCGTCCCCCCGACGTCGCGTGCCAACGCGATCAGCTCGGCCAGCGTGACGTGCTGCCGGTGGTCGGGGGGGACGCGAAGGCCCAGCCATGTAGCGCACCCGTAGCCGGCGATCTCGCCGGACAGGGCACGCTCCTCGAGCAGTGCGAACGCGGCGCGCATGCGCTCGCGGAACGTCGCGCGGTCCACGGCGAGCAGCTGCTCCTCCGGGTTGTGGAGGTAATAGATGTCGATCGCCTGGAGGCCGAGGTTGGCGCGGCTCCGCTCCAGCTGGTGGGCGAGGTAGCGCGGGGCGATGGCGTGCCCCCCCCGCACCAGCTCCTCGCGCGCCACGAGGTCCGTGGCGAAGATCTCGCGCTCCAACCACTGTTCGTACGCCTCGCGCGACGCGGGCGGCTCGCCATCCAGCGCTACGTAGCCCCCCTTCGTGCACACGATGAGCTCGTCGCGGCGCACTTCTCCGGCGGCGATCGCCTCGACGACGGCGTGCCCGACGGCGCGCTCCGAGCGCTGGCAGCGGTAGTTGATTGCCGTGTCGAGCACGTTGATCCCCGCGGCGATCCCCGCCCGCACGGTCTGCGTGTACGCGGCGTCCTCCTCGTCCGTGCAGTCGCCCAGATAGGTGCCCATCCCGAGGGCGCTCGCCGCGAGATTCCGCGGGAGCCTGCGCTGAAAATCGGCCAGGCGCCCCGCCGTTCGCGCCTCGAAGCGCTGAGTGCCGGTGGTAGTGGCACGGCGCGCCTCGCGCGGGGCAGACAGGGTCGACGGGGGAGGCGGGATGAGGCTCGCGCCCTCGTGAGAGGATGGATCTATCGTGCGTCGTGACATGTATCTCGAGAGGGTACGATTCCTGGCTTCCCGGGGCAAGGGCGTGTCGCACGCCGCGCCCGCTTCGGCACTCCCGTTGCTGTTGACGGAGCCATCGCTTCATCATTCCACCTGGCGGGCACGACCGTGCACCCGCCCAGTCGCCTCTTTCGTCTCCAACCGGTAATGCAGTGAATCGTTTCCTTGTTCTCGCACTGTTGGGTGGCGCCGCGTGCGCTGGCCAGCGGCCGCAGGTTCTCACGCCGGTCCGTGTCGACACCGTCGCGGTCGTGACTCCGGCTCCCGGCGCGACCACGCCGAGCGCCAACCCGGCGGTGAGGACGACGATGGACGACCCCATCGCGCGCATCGACCGCATGGAGTGGCCCGGGCCCAACTCATTCCGCTCGGCGAGCGGCGCGCCCGGCCCGGACTACTGGCAGCAGCGCGCCGACTACACCATCGCCGTTGCCCTCGATACCACGCAGCAGCGGGTGAGCGGCACGGTCGCCATCCGCTACACGAACAACTCGCCGGACAGCCTCCGGTTCGTCTGGCTGCAGCTCGACCAGAATCTCTATCGGCCCGGCAGCAAGGGTTCGGCGCTCTTCCCCGCCGATTCGCGCTGGGGTGTGCGCGGCTTCGAGGGAGGCTACGAGCTGGCCAATGTGCTGGTGAACGGACGGCCCGCCACGGTTCGCGTGGATGACACCGTGGGTCGCATCGACCTCGACCAGCCCATCGCTCCCAGGGGCGGGAAGGCCACGATCACGATGAGCTATGCCTTCCGCGTGCCGGAGCACGGCTCCGACCGCATGGGACGCGACGGGACGCTGTACGAGATCGCGCAGTGGTATCCGCGCATGGCCGTCTACGACGACATCCGCGGCTGGAACACCGATCCGTACTTCGGCCAGGGCGAGTTCTATCTCGAGTACGGTGACATCGACTTCGCCGTCACTACGCCCGCCGGCTACACGGTGGCCGCGAGCGGCACGCTGCAGAATCCCGCCGAGGTGCTGACGGCGGCCCAACGCGAGCGGTTGGCGCGCGCCGCGAAGTCCGACGTCGCGGTGCCGATCATTACCCAGTCCGAAGCGGCCGCGACGCCGACGTCCGGCACGAAAACGTGGCGTTTTCGCGCCCTGAACGTACGCGACGTGGCGTGGGCCGCAGCACCGGACTTCCGCTGGGACGCCATGAACGCGAATGGCGTGCTCGCGCAGTCCTATTACCAGTTCCCCAAGGCGGGCAAGGCGTGGGAGCAGGGCGCCGAACAGACCGCATGGACGATCAAGAACTACTCGGATCTCTTCTTCAAGTACCCCTATCCGCAGGCGACCTCGGTCGCTGGCCCGGTTGGCGGGATGGAGTATCCGATGTTCGTGATGGTGCACTACGGCAGTCCGCTCGACGACCCGAAGTCGATCTTCGGGACGGTGAACCACGAGCACGGCCATGAGTGGTTCCCCATGATCGTGGGCTCGAACGAGCGGCGCTACGCTTGGCAGGACGAGGGGATCAATACCTACATCAATGCCTTCGCGAACGAGCGTCGCTATCCGGGCACCAACGCCTATCCGTTCTACCAGACCAACTGGAAGGCCGCGGTGGACAATCGGATCGACTCGCCGTTGATGACGCCGCCCGACCGGATCGACGCACGCGCCCTTGGCGCGATCGGTTATCGCAAGCCGGGGGCAGTGCTACTCGCCCTGCGCGACAACGTGGTGGGCAAGGAGACCTTCGATCGCGCCTTCCGCGAGTACATCAACCGCTGGGCGTTCAAGCACCCGGCGCCGGGCGATTTCTTCCGTACCCTGGAGAACGTGGCGGGGCAGGACCTCGGCTGGTACTGGCGTTCGTTCTTTTACTCCACTGATCTGCTCGATCTCGGCATCGACAACGTCACGATGCGACAGCAGGAAGGACAGAACTACGCCGAAGTCGCACTCCGGCGAAACAGCTCCGTGCCCTTCCCGGTCAAGCTGCGGCTTCGCTTTGCCGACAATACGACGCAGGACGTGACGCTGCCCGTGGAAATCTGGTCCCGCAGCGACCGATACACCGCGCTGCTCCCGGTAAAGGCGCCGGTCACGGGCGCGCGGCTTTGGCCCGACGGCGTGGTGCCGGACTTCAACAGCACGAACGACGTCTGGGGCACGCCCCCGACGACGGCGTCGCCGGCGGCGACGGCGGGTGGACTGAGCGGCGAGATCGGCGGACGGCCGCTGCCATAGTGCGTGCGATTCCAGCGGCTGTCGGGAAGGTTCCGAATGGTCGCTGGAAATCACGCCGGTTAGATTGGGCGTTCCTCATCCGAAGCGATGCGCGGTTCGGTACGAGGTGCAGACATGGTACGAAGTGCAGACATGGTACGAAGTACGCAGTATGGGTCGAGATCGTCTGCACTGGATGGGTGATCGTTCGAGAGCGCTACTGCGGGTACAGGGTATCGGATATCCTGTACCATGTAGCTTTTTACCGACCTCCGCCGCGCTTCTCGACGCCGTCGCAGCGGCCGTTTGGCAACGCCGTTTTCTTCACTGGAGCAAGCAATGTTCGAGTTCGGTGCGTGGGCCAGCAGGTGGTGGATTCCCGTGCTCTTCGTCATCGTGGCGGGGCACGTCACCAACGTATGCGTTACCCTCTTTCTCCATCGCGCGCAGACGCACCGGGGCGTGCGCCTCCACGCGATCGCCGCGACGCCGATGCGGCTCTGGCTCTGGCTCACTACGGCCATCGTCACCAAGGAGTGGGTCGCCTGCCACCGGAAGCATCACGCCTTCGCGGATCGAGAGGGAGATCCGCATAGTCCCCTCGTCGAGGGCCTGCGCGAGATCCTGCTGAAGGGCGCGTTCTACTATCGGAAGGCGGTGCGTCAGCCGGGGATGCTGGAGAAGTACGGGAAGGGGACACCGAACGACTGGCTCGAGCGGCACCTGCTCACGCCGCTGAACTGGGCGGGCGTGCTCCTCATGCTGGGCATCGACGTCTACCTGTTCGGCTTCTTCATCGGCCCCCTCGTCTGGGGGATTCAGATGATCTGGATTCCGCTCTGGGCCGCTGGCGTCATCAACGGCATCGGCCACGCGCTCGGCTATCGGAACTTCGAAGTGAAGGACGAGAGCCGGAACATCTCCCCCATCGCCATCTGGCTCGGCGGCGAGGAACTCCACAACAACCATCATGCCGACCCGAAGAGCGCGAAGTTCAAGGCGAAGTGGTTCGAGTTCGACATCGGCTGGATGTACATCCGCGCCCTCAAGCTGATCGGCCTGGCGAAGATTGAGTACGCGCGGAACTACGGCTCCGACGCCAAGCAGCGGGACGAGCACGCAGTAGATGCGGTGCTGACAGCCTGAACGGCGGGAGGACGGGACGACGGGATGACTGTCGTCCCGTCCTCCCGTCCGATCAAAGTCCTTCAATGGGGTATTAGATTCCATCAGCACCCATCTCCACGAGGAACCTCCATGCCCGCCACCGTCACCTGTGCGCGCTGCGGACAGACGCGCGCCGGATTCGAACGCCAGCCTTTCCCCGGCGCGATCGGCGCCCGTGTCGTCAACGAGATCTGCCAGGACTGCTGGGGCCAGTGGCTCAAGCAGCAGACCATGCTGATCAACCATTACGGGCTCAACGTGATGGATCCCCAGGCACGAAGCTTCCTCACCAAGAACATGGAGGCCTTCCTGTTCAAGAAAGGGGGCGAGGAAGAGGTCGACACGACGAAACAGGGGACCATCGCATGGTGAGGGGCTCGGTCGGCCGCGCGCCGCGCGGCATTCTGCTCGGCGCGATGGCGGTGGGCGCCACGCTGGCGGCATGCGCGACCGGCGGCGCGCCGGCCGGCTCCACGCCGGTGCCGACCAGCGGCACGACGATCATCTCGAGCACGGGACCGACCTCGATCGCGCGCCGCGATCCGGCGAGCGACACCCGCTGGGCCGATTCCGTGCTCGCGACGCTCTCGCTTCGCGACAAGGCCGCACAGATGGTGTGGCCGTGGGTCCTCGGCGACTACACCGCTGATGATGACCCGAACTTCCGTCGCATCCAGAGTCTCATTCGCGATCAGCACCTTGGCGGTCTGATCATCTCCGTCGGGTCGCCCACGGAGATCGCCGCCAAGCTCAACGCGCTCCAGCGTTCGAGCCCCCTGCCCTTGCTCGTCGGTGCGGATCTCGAGACGGGTGCTGCCTTCCGCGCCCGCGGTGGCTATTTCCTCCCGAACGCGATCGATCTCGGCGGCGCGACGAGCTTTCCGTACGAGATGGGGATCGGCGCGACGCGCGATAGCGCGCTCGCCTACGCGATGGGGCGTGCGACCGCGCAGGAGGGACGCGCGCTCGGTATCCACATGGCGTTCGCGCCCGTGGTCGACGTCAACAACAATCCGAAGAACCCGGTCATCTCACTGCGCTCGTTCGGCGAGAACCCGCAGCTCGTCGCCGGGCTGGGCGCGGCGATGGTGCGCGGCATCCAGGAGAACGGGATGCTCGCGACCGCCAAGCACTTCCCCGGACACGGCGACACCGAGCAGAACTCGCATCTCGAGCTCGCGCGCGTGGACGCGTCGCGGGCCCGCATCGACAGCGTCGAGCTGGTCCCCTTCCGGGCCGCCGTGAACGCCGGCGTGCGCGGGGTGATGACCTTCCACGGACTCCTCACCGCAATTGACACCTCGTCACTTCCCGCCACGCTCAACCCGCGCATCATGACCGACCTGCTGCGCGGCGACCTCGGGTTCCGGGGCATCATCGTCACCGATGCTCTCGACATGAACGGCGTGCTCGGCAAGATGTCGATGGGCGAAGTCACCCAGCGCGCCGTGCTGGCGGGCGCCGACGTCCTGCTCATGCCCTCCGACAACATCGGCGCCGTCGACGCCGTGGTCGACGGTGTGCGCACGGGTCGCTTCCCGGAGGCGCGCATCGACGCGTCCGTGCGGAAGCTCCTCGCCGCCAAGCATGAGATGGGGCTCGACCGCCAGCGGCTCGTCGACATCCAGGCGCTGCGCGCCGTCGTCGGCGACAGCGCGAACCTGGCGACCGCGCGCACGGCGGCCGAGCGGGCGATTACGCTCGTCAAGGACTCGCTCGATCTCGTGCCGCTGGGCCGGCTCCCGCGCACCGCGCGTGTCGTGAGCGTCACCATTGCACCCAAGGTCGACCTCGGCGCAGGCTCCGCGTTCAACGGCGAGCTCACGCGTGCCTTTCCTGGGCTTCGCACACTCACCCTGTCGCCCGAGTCGCTGTACGGTGCCGCGTCGGGAGCTGGCGCCGGGGCCGCCGTCACCGGCGGAACGTACGTCGCGAGTCCGCAGCCGGCGCTGTTTCCCGCGTCGGTGGAGAATGCGCTGCGGGCGGCTCAGGGCGCCGACGTCGCCATCGTATCGTCGTACTTCGGCGCCAGCTCGTCCACCGCGTCGCTCGCCGCACCCGACGGGATGGGATCGCTGATCGACGGCCTTCAGAAGAGCGGCACGAAGGTCGTCCTCGCAACGTTCTCCAATCCGTACATCGCCACGGAGCTGCCGGCCACCTCGGCGTATCTCATCGCGTGGGGCGGAATGCCGGTGTCGCAGCGTGCCGCGGCGCGCGCGCTGCTCGGTCTCGCGCCCATCAGCGGGCGACTTCCGATCACTATTCCAGGCGTCGCCGGTTACGGCGCGGGACTGCGTCGCGACGCGCTCACGATACCGCAGCCGACCACAGCGACACCGTAAACACTGCGGCAGTCAGGAGATCGATGGCCGGCTGCTCGGCACCTGCACGGTGCCGCGGCACGCCGGCCATCTTCTTGCGCCGTCGCGTCGCACGCTGTGTGCGTGTCGCGCGTGTCAGCCCGTCGTCGAGACCTGCCAGATCGTCCGTTGACGCGGCTTCCCGAAACGCGTATATCACCGTCCACGCCGCCGCGAGCCTTTTTGAAACATAGTGTTACTATTTGGCCGGCCGCGTCCGAAGTGCGCCCTTGACATTAGTGGCTTTTTGTTACTAATTCGCGCGTCATGCGCGAGCGCCCTTCCGTCCCGATGAAGCCAGCCGTCCGCCGGACGACGCTCGCCGTGGACGTCGTGGTGCTCTCTCCCCGAGCGGATGCGCTCGCGGTGCTCCTCGTGCGGGCACCGGCTGGAGCGCGCGAACGTTGGACGCTGCCGTGGGACGCGCCTCAGCAGGACGAGGGGCTCGAGGACGCCGCGTCGCGCATCGCTGGCGCGGTGCTCGGCGCCGCCCCGGCCTTCTTCGAGCAGGTCGGCGCGTTCAGTGATGGGAAGCGTCATCCCGGGGATGCGGACGTCTCGATTGGCATCGTCGCGCTCGTTCCCGCCGGCGTGGAGGCTGTCGCCGCCGACACCGAGTGGTTTCCACTCGATGCTCTGCCGACACTCACCCCCCGTCATCGCGCCGTCGTCGAGCGCGCGGCGGCCGTGGCGCGCCAGCGGGTGGACCAGTCCCCCCTCGCCTTCCGCCTCCTCCCGCCCACCTTCACGCTCAGCGACCTGCAGAGCGTGTATGAGCTTCTGTTGGGCCGCCGGCTTCACAAGGCCAGCTTCCGGCGCGCGCTCCAGGCGAGCTATCTCGTGGAGCCCACCGACGAGTGGCGCAGCGAGGGGCGTGGCCGGCCGGCGCAGCTATTCCGCTTCGCGCCCAAGAAGCGGCGGGGGGCACGGCGAGGCGTCCGGTTCGATCTGTTCACCGAGTGACGGAGCGGCGACGACTGTCGTCGACATAGGACGCCGCGTAGCCGCCAGCCGATGAGGGCCCCGGGCGTGATCCGGTGGCCCGCCCCACGAGCGTTGCACCTCCCATGGCTGGCGCCCGCCAGAGCCAGCCCCGCCGAGCTCTTGCGCGTGGCACATTAGTCGCAATATGTTCTTTAGGTCCAAACTCGGGGCGGAATATGCTCGATTACCTGGACGGCCTGTGCGCGGCGCTGCTCGCGCGCAATGGAACGGAGATCCGGCGGCTCCTTCGACACCCGCTCGCGCGCGCGCTCCCGCGCCGTGTCCGCGAGGAAGGGTACGCTATCGCGCGCGCGGGCCCGGAGAGCTTCCGTGCACCCGTACAGACACTGCATTTCTACCATCAGACCCTTCACCTGCTCGGTGCTCGGCCGGCCGCCGCGCGCACCGATGCCGGTAGTACCTCCGCCGAACAATCGGCCGGCGAGAGCCGCCAGATCGAGATGCCGCTTCGCGCCGCTGGCGGCTGACGCCCTAGTCCGCCCGCCGTACCTCGAGCCGCCGGCGCAGCACCCGCCGCGCGATCGCTGCGTTGTCCCGCGCGATCCGGAAACACTCCGCCACCACCGCGTTCTCGTCGTCGCCCTCGATCTCCTCCACTACGAGCGGGGTCGAATCGTCCCGCCTGGGCGACGCATCGCGCGGCTCGATCACCACGCGCCCCCGACGGCGCTCGCTTGCCACGTCGCCGCGATCACTCACCACGAGTTCCACGCGCACGTAGCCGCCGCCTGGCATGGGACGCGTGTACAGCGGCTGGCCCGCGGCGGGGTACCTGCTTCCGGCATCCACGTCGTGTCTTTGATCAAGCACCTGCACCTCCCCTTCGACTGCGTTTCTGCCCACGCTGTGGCTGCGTCGCCGTCAACGTCGTTTCCAGCACCTGCAGGGCGCGCGTCAGCGCGCGCGCCGGCGGCGGGCGCTGGCCCAGCGCCTCACCGAACAAGTCGCCCACCTTCGCCACTCGGGCAGGCATCGTCTTCACGGTGAATGCGTCCATCCGCAACCGCCCCGTGAGCTCGCGCGGTGCGAGTGGTGCCGAGACCGTCGCGCCCGGCTTCGCTCGCACGCTGTACGCGCTCGCCGCGCTCTTGCCTCGCGCATTCTGCTGCGCGTCCACGTAGATCGTCCCCCGCGGCCGCGCGCGGAGCGACCGCTCCACTGTAGCACGCTCTGGCCGGGCCGCAACCACGACTTTCGCGATCTGCGTCGCCAGCCGAGCTGATCTCTCGTACGTCGTCCGTGCCGGCAGCGCGATGACGAGATGGATGCCGCTCGAGCCGGACGTCTTCACCGCCGCCGAGAGTCCGCACTCCTCGGTGACTCGCAGCACGTCGCGAGCCAGCGCGACCACGGCCGAGAACGGTACGCCGTCGCCAGGGTCGAGATCGATCAGACACCGATCCGCCGAATCGATGGCCGACACACGCGAGAGCCACGGATGCACTTCGATGGCGCCCAGCTGCACCGTGTAGAGCAGCGTCGCCAGATCGCCACCGATGATGCGTTGACGGATGCCCTTCTCCTCCGTTGGTAACGCCTTCGTTCGCACGACGTCGGGCACATGTGGCCCGGCATCCTGCTGGAAGAACATCGGTCCACCGACACCGTCGGGATATCGCTTGAGCACTAGCGGGCGATCGGCGATGTGCGGCAGCAGCACCGGCGAGACGCGCGTGTAGTAGCGCATCAGTGCGCCCTTCGTGACGCCGGCCTCGGGGAAGTACACCTTGTCCAGGCTGGACACGTGCAGCGTGACGCCACGCCCGAGCTCGAGCTCTCCTTCGCCCGAGCCGCGCTCGATCGTCGTGAGCTGCACTTCGACGTCGGCCGGCGAGACGGCGCGACCGCCGCGGGTGGATGCTGTCTTCGTGGCGCGCTTACGCGGCGTCATCCTTTGTGTCCCCCGTGCCCCAGCGTTGCAGACTCACCCCTTCGATGGTCACCTCGCGCGGCGGCTTGTCGTCGCGCACGCCGAGGAAGATCGGCTGGCGCAGCAGCCGCTCCTTGGTCCACTCGGCGAACTTCACCTCCACCACGACCTTTGGCGTGACCCAGTGAGCGCGTTCGTTGGTGCGTGGCGCGACGACGAACGGCGAGGTGCGGCGCTCGAGCCTCGCCAGCCTGGCGTGCATCTCCGCCAGTCCGTCGCGCGTGAAGCCGCCGCCGGTATGACCGACATACACGAAGTCACCGCGCTTGTCGTACGCGCCGAGGAGAAGCGCGCCGATGTGCTGGCGCGACTTGCGCGGCTCGGTGTAGCCGCCCACGACGAACTCGGCGCGGAACAGCAGTTTGAGCTTGAGCCACGCCTCGGAGCGCGCACCCGGTCGATAGCGCGCGTCCGTGCGCTTGGCGATGATCCCCTCCCAGCCGGCGCGCCGAGCGCGAGCGAGCATCGTTGCGCCACGCCTGCTCGTGTCGCTGAGCCTCAGCGTCGCGTCGGCGGAATCGTGCGCCTCCTCGAACAGCGTTTCGAGCCGCGCTCGGCGCTCGTTCCAGGGCTTGGCGAGCAGCGAGGAGCGCCCGTCACGTAGCAGATCGAACACGACGAGCGACGTCGGCGCCTCGACGGCGAGACGCACGATCTCATCGGGATCCCTGAGATGCATGCGAGCCTGGAGCTCCTGGAACTCGCCCGCGGCCGTCCCTCCACCCCGCCGGCGCCGCGGGCGGGCGACGACCTCGCCGTCGAGCAGCAGGGGGCGAGCGGCGCGATGCGCCAGCGCGCGCAGTGCGAGGATCAGCTCGGGGAACTGGGCGCTCTTGTCCTTGCCGTTGCGGGTGACGAGCCGCACGCGCCGCGTGGTCACCTCGGCGATCACGCGCATTCCGTCGTACTTCGGCTCGAATATCCAACCGGCGCCACGGGGCAGCTCGTGGCCGAGCATGGCGTACATCGGCTCCGGAATGCGCGATGGTGTGGTAGACACGCCGTGCGAGGGGGCAAAACGAATGCCCAGTTCGGCTGACATGAAACGACGCGCGCCCCGGAACGACGGGCTCCAGGGCGCGCGTCCTGCTGGCTGCGGGATCAGCCGGCCTTGGTCACGTCGGCCGCTTGGGGACCCTTCTGACCTTGGACGATCTCGAACTCGACCTTGTCCCCTTCGGCGAGGGACTTGAAGCCGTTCCCCTGGATGGCGCTGAAGTGCACGAAGACGTCGGGACCACCTTCCCGCGAGATGAAGCCGAAGCCCTTCGCGTCATTGAACCACTTCACCGTGCCGTTGATGCGAGCCATGAACCGTACCTCTTACCAGAGCTAAGCCTGATCCCGAGTGCGAGCAGGGGGCCGTTCGCCGGCCGCTCCGCTCGTCCCACGTGATCCGTATGATGCCCCGTCGCGCCGGGATGCGGCGCTCGGAGCGGGACGTATGACTCAAGCGGGCAAGTTTTGTGCACATGCAGACTTGCATTCCACTCCCCGGGGGATGGGGAATGCAAAACGGGGCCGTAGGGGGCCCCGTTTCGCACGTGGTGACGCTGTCGACGCTACTCCGCCTGCCGTTCCAGTAGCGTCGTACCGTTGACGCCGGTGCCTACGCGGCCCCGGCGATGTACCGGGCGACGCGGCCGCACTCGCGACACTGCAGGGTCACGTGCGAGCGCGGAGGCGGTGGAAAATCGTCGGGCGTTCGCGCGATCTGCCCGGAACAGGACGGACAGCTCAGGGGTGATCCGTTCCGATCGTTCGCGATGAGATGGAGCGCTTGCACTGGGTTATACGTGGCCGGGCGCGGCTTGCGCATTGGCCCTCCAATATGAATTTCGCACCAACCCCGGAGAAGTGGCGCCGGGCCGCCTTGACGAATAGTAACCACCAAAGGGCCTAAAGCACAGTGGGGCATCGTCTTGCGATCTAGTCTGCGCCGTGCCGCACTGCTGGGCCTCGGGCTCGTGTCCGCTTGCGGACCTCATGCGCACATTCCTCCACGCCCCATCGTCCTGTCCGGGGCGCTCGCACCGACTGACAGCCTGGCGAGGCTCGCGCGCCGACTCGCACCTCTTCTATACCTCCAGCGCGACGAGTGGTTCCCCCTGGAGCGCGCGGTCGCCGTCGTCCACCCGACCCGTCCCATCATCGCCTACCACCTGCTCTGGCGGGATGACGTGCACGGGTCCTGGATCCCGTTCACCGTCCCGACCGATGAGGAGGTCGTCTGGGTGGGATACGACCCCAGCGGCGCGCCCACTGACCTATGGACGTATTGGCACGGCAAAACGCTGCACACGGGCTGGCGGGGTACCCCGGCCATCGACGTACAGTGGGGCAAGCACGGCTCTCTACCGCGCGGCATCATCGAGAGTGACCTACCGCGCCTCCGGACCCTCAACGTCTTCTACGCTTTCCTCTACCTCGGACTCCCCGACGTCCTGCTGGGTAAGGTCACACGACCCGGGCCGTCGGGGTTCTTCCACTCGTACGGCCGCTATCGGGACTTCTCGCGCCTGCTCGTACTCGGCGACTCGCTCGATGCCGTGGTGCGCACGGCGAACCCACACGAACAGCTCGAGGCGGCGTTCGGGAAGCCCTTCTCGCGGAAGCCTCCCTGGCCGGAATAGTCGAGCTGCATGGTTAACTGGGTTTTTCGTGGTTATCGCGCGTCGGCCGCCCCGTGCCCTAGAGCTTCCTGTCGGCACCTCTCCGGCGCCACGCCTCGTGGGGACCGTGGGGGCGCTTCGGCCTCCCTCCTCGTCATTGGATCGACCGGGATTCCGCGCTCACCCTTCCCGCGGGGCGACAGCCCATGCGCTACAAGCCGAGCGGCCGATCCTGCGCACGTGCCGGCGACGGGGGTCGGCGGCACTGGAGCGCTCGACCCGGTCGACGAGCAGCTCATGACGCATGCGAACGTCCTGGTACGCGGGCTGGATCTCGGCTCGCGCGTGCTCGTGAGCGCGGGATGTCGCGCCGCCGGCCAAGCGGAATGTGCAACTCCGCTGGCCGATGGCGTCGCACCGCGCCATCTTTGCGTATGCGCACCGTCCATCGCGATCGTGTTGGTGCACGGATCGCGGTGATCGACGATGGCACTGAGGCGCGCGTTGCCGGACATGCGCGGCATGGTTCGGTGCCAGTGGGCCGATGATGCTGATGTCGCTGCAGTAGTTGGAGTGCGGCGGCAAGTCCGCGGGGGCGATCATGCGCCCGAAACTTGCGCAGGGTCACACGATTCGCGCAGCACCGATAGCCACTATCTGGCAGAGGAGACGCAGCGATGGCAACGAAGAAGAAGCGCGGGACGAAGCGCGCGGGCAAGAAGAGCGCACGCCGCGGGCCGGCGATCAAGAAGCGGTCGGCTGCGAAGAAGCGCGGCGCCAAGCGCGGAGGCGCGAAGAAGGCCGCCAAGCGCAGCGCGAAGAAGGG
>Ga0193699_10000426_pt1 | contig 18505 bp, 11 predicted proteins | sample L3c2metaG_FD_160095 | JGI IMG/M metagenome (GOLD analysis project Ga0193699, IMG submission 160095) | Soil microbial communities from a riparian zone of the East river system, Colorado, United States - L3c2 | ecosystem: Environmental > Terrestrial > Soil > Riparian zone | place: USA: East...
TCAGCGTAAAACCCTGCGCGGTGAGGTCGACCACCGGCGGCGCGACGTCGAGCTTGCCGTTGAACCACGGTTTTACCGTGTGCTGGTCGGTGGACAGCACGTCGGTGAGATGTCCGGCCTGCAGGGAGCGCAGATGCGCCGAAACCACCTCGGACTGGATTCGTTGTTCGTCGTCGCTGCGCAGGATGACGGCGACGAGACCGGTCGCCGCGATCGCCGAGGCCGCCGATCCCATCGCAAAGCCCCGCAGCACCGCACGCCGGTTCGGCATTCGTGTTTGCGGCAGTGAGGCCTCGATGCGCCGGCGGAGTTCTGGCGGCGCCGCATAACGCAGATCGGCGCCGGCGACGGCCTTGCTCATCTCGCGATAGGCGCGAAGCTGCGCGGCGCAGCGCGGGCAGCCCGCGATATGCTCTTCGACCTCGCGGGCGTGGCCGGCGTCGAGCTCGCCGTCGATCAGTGCGTGCAGCAGAATTTCGGCCTCGTCGCAGGTCATTTCGGTTGCTCCTGTTCCGCCAGCCATGCCGATCGCAGCAAAGCGCGGGCACGCGCGAGGCGGGACATCACGGTGCCGACCGGCGCCTCGACGATGTCGGCGATTTCGCGATAGGACAGATTGTGAATTTCGCGCAGCACGAAAGTCTCCCGGAACGGTTCGGCAAGCGCGGTCACCAGCCGCCGGATCGCGGTGGCATCGCGGCGCTGCAGCATCTGGGTTTCCGGCGTTTCCTGGGCTTCGTGCCAGAGCGGCGTCTGCTCGGCACTGTCGGGCATCTCGTCGATGGCTGATGTCGGCGAATTGGCGCGCCGCTCAAATTCGGCGCGGCAGACATTGCGCAGGATCGCGAACAGCCAGGGTTTTATGGCCGGCCCGCGATAGCTATCGAAGTGTTTGAGCGCGCGCAAAAAACATTCCTGCACCGCGTCCTCGGCCTCAGTGGCATCGCGCAGCAGATAGCGCGCCAGGGTATAGACGTCGTCGAGATGCGGCAGTGCGGCGTCGCGAAAACGCCGCGCTCTCTCGGGATCGTTATTCGCTGGGTTGACCGGCATCGCCTGTGGCTCGGCTTTCGCAGAAACGGGTCGTGCCCGGCCGGTTTGAATCCACCGGCCGGGCATGGCTGTGATGCCTTGATTTCCCTCGCTACTCAACCTTGATCATCCCGGTCATGTGCGGGTGCAGCGAACAAAAATACTTGTAATCGCCGGCTGCCGTGAACGTGAACGAGAAGCTGTCGTCGGTATCCAGCGTCTTCGATCTGAACTTGCCCGCCGAGACCAACATGTGCGGAATGTCGTCGCGATTTTTCCAGGTGACGGTGGTGCCGACCTTCACGTTAAGCTGTTGCGGCTCAAAAGTGAAATTGTCGATCATCACCATCGTCTCCTCGGCATGCGCGCCGTTGAGCTGCAGGAGGATTGCCGCAGCGATGAGGAATTTGATCCCAAGTTTGCGAATGCCAAGACTGCGAAGATTTACGAAAGCCATCACGAATTCCTCAACTCTGCAGCGGCGTGTCGATGATGGCGAGGCGTTGGTCGCCGGGCTTGAAGTTGATGCTGGCGACGCCGAGCAGCGTGCGAAGTTTGTCGTCGGCGACCTTCATCGGCCCGGGCGAGGGGGCGCTGCCCGGCGCCGGTTGCGGAAATGCGGTGGAGCGCGCGGTGTGGAAGGTGACGTTGCCCTCGACCTTCTGCATCACCTGGTGGATATGGCCGTTCAGCACCGTCACCGAACCAAAACCCTTGAGGTAATCCAGCGCGCGGGCGCTGTCCTCGGTGCCCCAGCCCCAGGCCGGATAGACCGTCCACAGCGGAATATGCGCGAACACCACGATCGGCGTGGATTTCGAGCGACCCTTGAGATCCGCCTCCAGCCATTCGAGCTGCTCGTCGCCGAGATTGCCGAGGCCGCCGGCCTTCAGGTTCACCACGTTGACGAGGCCGATGAAGTGAACGCCGCTGGCGTCGAACGAATACCAGCCGGCGCCCTTGGCGCCCCGGCCGTAGCGCTCGCGATAGAATTTGACCTCCTCGTCGATGACGTCGTGCTCGCCGGGCACGTAATGCACATCGAGCCTGGCCTGCGAGATGATGCGCTCGGCGTTGTCGAATTCGACCGCCTTCGACAGATGGGTGATATCGCCGGTGTGGATCATGAACGACGGTTTTACCGGGATCGCCTTGATCTGGTTGATGGCTTCCTCGAGCGTGCCGATCGCGTTGGGGTTGGCCGGCTTGTCGAAACCGACATGGCTGTCGCTGATCTGCAGGAATGTCAGGCCGGCGGGCTCCGCCGCCTGCGCCGAACCGACAAGGCCGAGCGAGCGGGGCACGCCGCCGGAAATGGTCCAGAGCACGCCGGTGCCGGCCCAGGTCATGCACTCCAGCACGCGGCGGCGGCTGACGCCCGGGCCCTTGTCATTGTGGTCGTGATCGAACGCGCTCATGGCAAATCTCCCTGGACCCTTGATTGGGTTTCCAGGGGCTTGATCGGGCGGGGGCGGGATTTATTCCCGCCGTCGCGGTATCAACTGATGGAAGCGATGACGATTTCGTGAGTGAAACGCATCTATCGCGAATCCTCCAAAATCATCGCGGCGCCCTTTTCGGCGATCATCGCGGTCGGCGTATTGGTATTGCCCGAGGTGATGGTCGGCATCACGGAGGCATCGACCACGCGCAGCCCGGCGATGCCGTGAAAGCGCAAGCGTTCATCGACGACGGCCGTCGGATCGCTTGCCGCGCCCATCTTGGCGGTACCCACGGGATGAAAGATCGTGGTGCCGATATCGCCGGCGGCTTTCGCCAGCGAGGCGTCGTCGTCGCCGACCGACGGGCCCGGCAGATATTCTTGCGGCCGATAGGGCTTAAGCGCGGGCTGCTGCATCAGCCGGCGCGTGGTGCGGATGGCGTCGGCGGCGACCTCGCGGTCCTCGCCGGTCGACAAATAATTCGGCGCGATCGCAGGCGCCTGATCGGCCTGCGCGGTGCGAATGCGCACGGTGCCGCGCGAGGTTGGCTGCAGATTGCAGGCGCTGACGGTGATCGCGGGAAAGCGGTGCAGCGGATCGCCGAACTTGTCCAGCGACAGCGGCTGCACATGGAACTGGATATTGGCGCGCTCGCGGTGCGGATCCGAGCGCGTGAAAATGCCGAGCTGCGACGGCGCCATGGTCAGCGGGCCGCGGCGGCGGAACGCATAATCAAGGCCCATCAGGCCGCGCCGGATCAGCGAGTAATAGGTTTCATTGAGGGTGCGAACGCCCTCGACCTTGTAGATCGCGCGCTGCTGCAGATGGTCCTGCAGATTGCGCCCGACGCCTTGGCGGTCGAGCACGGTCTCGATCCCGAGCGGCGCCAGCCAGTCGGCGGGGCCGATGCCGGAGCGATGCAGCACCTGCGTCGATCCGATCGAGCCGGCGCACAGGATCACTTCGCCCTTGGCGCGGGCCTCGATGGTTTCGCCGCCCTGCGTGAAACGCACGCCGACCGCTCGGCCGTCCTCGACAATCAAGCGGTCGACCAGCACATTCTTTTCGAGGCGCAGGTTGGGACGCTTCAGCGCGGGCTTCAAGAACCCTCGCGCGGAAGACCAGCGGCGGCCGCGCTTCTGGTTGACGTGGAAATAGCCGACGCCTTCATTGTCGCCGGTATTGAAATCCGGAATTCTGGGGATGCCCATCTCCACCGCGGCATTGCCGACCGCGTCGAGAATATCCCAGGACAGCCGCGGCGCCTCGATCCGCCAGCCGCCGCCGCTGCCGTGATGTTCGCTGGGCCCAAGAAAATGGTCCTCCAGCCGCCGGAACGCCGGCAGCACGTCGTCATAGCCCCAGCCGGTGAGGCCAAGCTGACGCCAGTGGTCGTAATCGGCGGCCTGTCCGCGCATCGAAATCATGGCGTTGATGGCGGAGGAGCCGCCGATCACCTTGCCGCGGGGATAGGCCAGCGCGCGGCCGTTGAGGCCGGGTTCCGGCTCGGTCTTGAACATCCAGTCGGAACGGGGATTGCCGATCGCGAAGAGGTAGCCGACCGGGATGTGAAACCAGATCCAGTTGTCGTTGCCGCCGGCCTCCAGGATCAGCACGCGGTTCCTGGGATCGGCCGACAGCCGGTTGGCGACGATACAGCCGGCAGTGCCCGCGCCGACCACGATATAGTCGAAATCACCCTCGAGCCTTCGCGGCATCATTCCAGTTCCTGCGCCATGCCCGGCCAAAAGCGCGAAGCGCGTCTTTACGATAATTGTGCCGGGCATCCACGTCTTCCTTCCCTAATTGTCAGACGTGGATGGCCGGGACAAGCCCGGCCATGACGGCTTTGGCAGGCCGTCCGGCGGTATCGCGACCATCAGGAGGAGGCTTGGGCGGATTGCCGCAGGCGTGCTACACACGACAAAACAACAAAACCGGAGCGAGATTCCCCATGCCCATCGTCAACCGTGTCGCCGATCTGCAACCCGATATTCAGGCTTGGCGCCGCGATATCCATGAACATCCCGAATTGCTGTACGACGTTCACCGCACTGCGGCATTCGTGGCGGACCGGCTGCGGGAATTCGGCTGCGATGAGGTGGCGACTGGCATGGGCCGCACCGGCGTCGTCGGCGTCATCAAGGGCCGCAAGCCCGTCGGCAAGGGCGACGTCAGGGTGATCGGGCTGCGCGCCGACATGGATGCGCTGCCGATCGAGGAAGAGACCAGCCTGCCTTACGCCTCCAGGACGCCGGGCAAGATGCACGCCTGCGGCCATGACGGCCATACCGCGATGCTGCTGGGCGCCGCCCGCTATCTCGCCGAGACCCGGAATTTCGCCGGCGATGCGGTGGTAATCTTTCAGCCGGCGGAAGAGGGCGGCGCCGGTGCGGCCGCGATGATCAAGGACGGACTGATGGACCGCTTTGCCATCGATCAGGTCTACGGCATGCATAATGGTCCGGGAATCCCGATTGGTTCATTCGCGATCCGGCCGGGCCCGATCATGGCGGCGACCGATGCCATCGATATCCGGATCGAGGGGCTCGGCGGCCACGCCGCGCGGCCGCATAAATGCATCGATTCCGTGCTGGTGGGCGCGCAGCTGATCACGGCCCTGCAGTCGATCGTGTCGCGCACGGTCGATCCCCTGGAATCCGCCGTGATCTCGATGTGCGAATTCCACGCCGGCAATGCGCGCAACGTGATCCCGCAGACCGCGGAACTCAGGGGCACTGTGCGCACCCTGACCGAAGAGGTGAGGGAACTGGTCGAGAAGCGGGTGCGCGAGGTCGTCGCGGGCGTGGCCCAGATGACGGGCGCCAAGATCGATCTGGTCTACGAACGCGGCTATCCGGTGGTGGTCAACCATGCCTCGCAGACCGATCTCGCAACCAAGGTGGCGAAGGAAATTGCCGGCGACGCCAACGTTCACGACATGCCGCCGCTGATGGGCGCGGAGGACTTCGCCTACATGCTGGAGTCGCGCCCCGGCGCGTTTATCTTCTGCGGCAACGGCGACAGCGCCGGATTGCACCATCCCGCCTATAATTTCAACGACGAGGCGATCGTGTTCGGCACGTCCTACTGGATCAAGCTGGTCGAGAACACGCTGGCGGCGTAGGGCACCTGATCAGTAGGTCGCTCAGGTGACGTTAGGCGGCGCGCGTCGATCCGGCGCGCGCTCGGACGTTTGGTTTCCAAAATTCCTGGAACATTGCGCCTGAGGTGACGTTGAGAGCGCGGGGGAGAACCCGTATTTCGCTTACGTCTCACCAATGGAGTAGGCCATGACCGCGAAAGACAAGGACCTCAACGACCTCTTCCTCGATACACTCAAGGACATCTACTTCGCCGAAAAACAGATTTTGAAGGCGCTGCCGAAGATGGCCAAGGCCGCCCAGGCCAAGGAGTTGCGCGCGGCGTTCGAAAAGCATCACGGCGAGACCGAAGGCCAGGTCGAGCGCCTGGAACAGATTTTTGAGCTGCTCGACAAGCCTGCCCGGAGCAAGACCTGCGAGGCGATCCAGGGCATCCTCGACGAAGGCAAGGAGATCATGGACGAGTACAAGGGCTGCGAGGCGTTGGACGCCGGCCTGATCGCCGCGGCCCAGGCCGTCGAGCACTACGAAATCTCGCGCTACGGCACGCTGAAGCAGTGGGCGTTGCAGCTCGGCATGAAGGATGCGGCCCGGCTGCTGGACGAGACCCTGCAGGAAGAGAGGAAGACCGATGTCAGTCTGACGACACTCGCGGAAGCCTCGGTGAATCTCGCGGCGGCGGCGTAATCGGCATCGTGTCCCGGCCGCGGTGCAGCGCTCCCCGGCGATGCGAAGCATCGTCCGGTGGCGTGTGCACCGCAGAGCCGGGAACATTTGGTTCGGGTAACTGGGCCTCGGATCAGCTGCGCATCACGCCGCAAGAGCGGCGCGCTGCGCGGCATCCGGGGCAAGGGGACCACGCAGCGCGCCGACCACATGGGAACATCACGGCGCTTGCAAGACGCCCCACATGAAGTCGAACTGAACTCGTCATCATAATTTAGATTGTCAATTTTAAGTTGTAAACAAGAATAATGAAGCGGGCGACGTTTGGCCGCGAGAATTAAATTATGACTTGAGTGGATCGCTCAGGCCGCGCGCGCCGATCTTTTCAACAGGCCGGCGGCAATCTTCAAATCACCGACAAAACGCGAATATTCCCGCGCCTTGGCGTCGGCATCTGGCAGCCGTAGCAGATAGGACGGATGCACCGTCACCAGCGCCTGGACCCCGCCGTCGAGATCGATCAGTCGCCCGCGATTTTTGTTGATCGGCGTGATTTTCCCGAACACGCATTGCGCGGCGGTCGCGCCCATCGCCACCACCAGATCGGGTTGGATCGATTTGAGTTCGCGTTCGTACCAGGGCCGGCACGCCTTGATCTCTGAGGTATTCGGCTTCTGGTGCAGGCGGATTTTTCCGCGCGGCACAAATTTGAAATGCTTTACCGCGTTGGTGACGTAAACCTTCGCACGGTCGATGCCGGCTTGTTCCAGCGCGCGGTCGAGCATCTGCCCCGCAGGTCCGACGAACGGCTTGCCGGCGAGGTCTTCCTTGTCGCCGGGTTGCTCGCCGACCAGCATGATCCGGGCTTGTTGCGGGCCTTCGCCGAACACGGTCTGCGTCGCGCCTTTCCAGAGATGACAGGCGCGGCAATCGGCGGCCTCCTCGCGGAGGGTTTTGAGACTGCTGGCGGACAGGCGTGACGCAGCTGTCATGGGCGTTTTCCGCTTCCCAATCGAGAATATCATGGCCGTCTGCGAAATTAATGCGGACCGGACGTCCAAGGTTCCCTCGATCCCATTGGGATTGTTCACAAAAATCATAATCGCCAATCCCGATTGACTCTCCCGGCCATGTTAGCTTTATATTAGAACGTATCATGAACAAATGAGCCGGCCGCGGGTTCACCCCAGATACCTGTAACGGCCCAACATCTCCGAGGGAGCGGCGCATGACCGGCGCACGCACGAACACGCTTGCCAGTTTGCGGGGCAGCATCGAGCGCATCGAGGCGCATGCCGACGCCACGGCGCTGGCGCGGGTGGCGCTCGGTCATGCCGATGCGGATGCGACGCTGCAGGGCGGTCTCGCGGTGGCCGCGGTGCACGAGGTGTTCGCTGAAGCGGGCCGGCAAAGTGCCGCGGCGACGGGATTCATCGCAGGCCTTGCCGGGCGGGTAACGGCCCGGCGGCCACTGGTATGGGTGCGGCAGGATTTCACTGAAGTTGAATCCGGCGCGGTGTCGATGAGCGGCTTGGCCGAACTCGGTCTCGATCCGCGCCTCTTGGTGACCGTGCGCGCCGCCGATGTGGACACCGCCTTGCGCACCGCCGCCGACGCGCTGGCCTGCGATGCGATCGGCGTCGTGGTGTTGGAAGTCTGGGGCGAGGCGCGGCAACTCGATCTCGTCGCCAGCCGCAAGCTGACGCTGGCCGCGCAGGCCTCTGGCGTCACCGGCCTGCTGCTGCGGGTGGCGGCGGAGCCTTTGCCCTCAACGGCGGAGACACGATGGATCGTGCGCGCGGCGCATTCGCCGCCGGCATCAGCCTGGAATGCGTGGGGCGCGCCTGTGTTCGACGCGCAACTCGTCCGCAACCGTCATGGCCCTGTCGGGCGGTGGATCATGGAATGGAAATGTGATGAGTGCCTTTTCAGCAAACCGGCGGCGTATCCTCAGCCTGTGGCTGCCGCGCCTGCCCATCGACCGCATCAAGCGCCAGTTTTGCCGCGGCAACGCCGCGCCGGCTAGACAAAACCCCGGCGATGATCCCTGCATCGTCGTCGCCAAGCAAAACAACGCGCTGCAGATTTTTGCCCTCGACGACGCCGCCGCGCGTCTCGGCCTTGAAGTGGGCCTGCCGCTCGCCAATGCCCGCGCCATCTGCCCGCAGTTAAGGGTGTTCGATGCCGATGAAGCGGCCGATGCCCGGGCGCTGAATGACATCGCCGACTGGTGCGACCGCTTCACGCCGCTGGTGGCGCTCGATGTCCCGCATGGCCTGTTTCTCGACATCACCGGCTGCGCTCATCTGTTCGGCGGCGAGGCCGCGCTGATGCGGCTGGTATGCAGCGTGTTGACGGCGCACGGCTTTGCCGTCAGCGCCGCCATCGCCGGCACCGCCGTGTGCGCGCGAACCATGACGCGTCATGTCCATGGCCGCATCGTCGGTCATGGCGAGGAAGCCGATGCGACAAAACCGCTGCCGGTGTTCGCGCTGGGCGCCGGGGCTGCGATCACCACCGGCCTGCGCCGCGCCGGGCTGAAAACCGTCGGCGATGTGGCTTCCCGCGCGCGCCACGAAATCACCGCACGGTTCGGCGCCGGTTTCACGACCCTGCTGGAACAGGCGCTGGGGCAGGGCGATGCGCCGATCAGCCCGCGAAAACCGCTGCCGGATTACATCGTGGAGAAACGGTTTGCCGAACCGGTTGCCACCGAAGGGGTGGTATCGGCGACCTTGTCCCGGCTGGCCGGGATGCTTGTGATGGCGATGGACCGGCAGGGCAAGGGGGCGCGGCGGCTGGAAGCCTGTTTCTTCCGCACCGACGGCGCGGTGCGCGCGATTACCGTCGACACCGGGCAAGCCGTGACCAGGGCTGAGGTGATCGACCGGCTGTTTCACGAGCGGCTCGATGCCTTGAACGATCCGCTCGATCCCGGTTTCGGCTTCGATCTCATCCGCCTGTCCGCCAGCCGTACCGAAATCGTGGTGCAGCAGCAGCGCGATCTCGATGCCAATGTGCACGACAATGATGAACTCACGGCGCTGATCGACCGCATCGCCGCGCGGATCGGCGGACGGCGCGTGGTCGTGCACCTGCCGCAGGACACCCATATCCCCGAGCGCGCGGTACTGGCGGCGCCGGCGCAGCACCATCTGGCGGCTGCTGCGCAGGCGGCCTGGCCGGCACGCGTGGAGGGCGAACCGCCGTTGCGGCCGCTGCGGCTGTTCGAGCAGCCGGAACCGATCAAGGTGATCGCGGAAGTACCGGATGGACCGCCGGCCTGGTTTCAGTGGCGGCGCGCGGCTCACACGGTGAGGCGTGTTGAAGGTCCCGAGCGCGTTGCGATGGAGTGGTGGCGCTCGCGCAGCGAAATGCTGACGCGGGATTATTTCCGCGTCGAGGACGAGGCCGGCCTGCGGTTCTGGCTGTATCGCGACGGTCTGTATGACCGCGAGATCGAGCAGGAGGAAGGCAGGCTCGTTCAGCCAAACTGGTTCGTGCATGGGCTGTTCGCATGAACACGCCCGACTATGCCGAAATCGGGATCACGACGAACTTTTCGTTCCTGCGCGGCGGGTCGGATCCGAGAGCTTACGTGCAAGAGGCGAGCGGGCTGCGTCTTCCCGTGATCGGCATTGCCGATCACAACACGCTGGCCGGCGTAGTGCGGGCCTACAAGGAACTCGATCATCCGGACGTCATACACAAACCAAAACTTCTGATCGGTTCGCGCCTCGTCTTTATCGATGGCACGCCGGACATTCTGGTCTATCCGCGCGACCGCGCCGCTTACGGCCGGCTATGCCAGTTGCTCACCCGCGGCAAGCGCGGGGATGATACCGACAAGACCGAGAAAGGCGAATGTCATCTCAAGCTCGATGACCTCCTGGAATTTTCCGAGGGGCAGCTTCTGGTTTTGACACTGCCACACCGCTTCGAGGCGGAAAAAGCACTCAAGGTCTTGGGGCAATTGCAGCGCAGCCGCGCCGATGGCGTGTGGCTTGCCGCCAGCCTGTTGTACCGCGGCGACGACAGGCGCCGTCTGGGGCGGCTGCAGCGCATCTCCGAAACCGCCCGCGTGCCGCTGCTGGCGACCAACGAGGTGCTGTATCACCATCCCGCGCGGCGCCCGCTGCAGGATGTTCTGACCTGCATCCGCGAAAAGACCACGATCGATGCCATCGGCAGGCGCCTTGAAGCCAATGCCGAACGCTATCTCAAACCTGCGCATGAAATGGCGCGGCTGTTTCGCGATATGCCGGAGGCGATCGCGGAAACCATGCGCTTTGCCAATCGCATCAATTTCTCGCTGGATCAGCTTAGATACCAGTATCCCGACGAGCCGGTGCCGCCGGGCAAGACCGCGCAGCAGCATCTGGAAGACCTGACCTGGGCAGGCGTTAAACAATATTTCTCCGACAGGATTGACGACACCCTCCGTGCCACTTTGCGCAAGGAGCTCGATCTCATCGCCGAGCTCAACTACGCGCATTATTTTCTCACCGTGCACGACATCGTTCGGTATGCGCGCAGCAAAGATATCCTCTGCCAGGGCAGGGGATCGGCGGCCAATTCCGCCGTGTGCTATGTACTCGGCATTACCTCCGTGGATCCGACCAAGGTCGATCTGCTGTTCGAACGGTTCATTTCCAAGGAACGGCTGGAGCCGCCTGACATCGACGTCGATTTCGAGCATTCGCGGCGCGAGGAGGTGATGCAATATGTCTACCGGCGATATGGCCGCCACCGCGCCGCCATCATCGCCACCGTGATTCATTACCGGCCGCGCAGCGCGATCCGCGACGTCGGCAAGGCGCTGGGACTGACGGAGGATGTTACCGCGGCCTTGGCCGATACCGTCTGGGGAAGCTGGGGCAAGGGCCTCGACGAAGGGCAGGTCAGGCAGGCGGGCCTCGACCCGCAGAATCCCATGATCGAGCTTGCCGTCGAACTCGCCGCTGAGCTGATCGAATTCCCGCGGCATCTGTCGCAGCATGTCGGCGGCTATGTCCTGACCCAGGACCGGCTCGATAGCTATGTGCCGATCGGCAATGCGGCGATGGACGACCGCACCTTCATCGAATGGGACAAGGATGACGTCGACGCCCTGAACATGATGAAGGTCGATGTGCTGGCGCTGGGCATGCTGACCTGCATCCGTAAATGTTTTGATCTGATCGCGGATCACAAGGGCAAGCGTTATGAACTGGCGACAATCCCGCAGGACGAGGAGCCGGTCTACGACATGCTGTGCCGGGGCGAATCGCTCGGCGTCTTCCAGGTCGAAAGCCGCGCGCAGATGAACATGCTGCCGCGGCTGAAGCCGAGAAAGTTTTACGACCTCGTCATCGAAGTCGCTATCGTGCGGCCCGGTCCGATCCAGGGCGACATGGTGCATCCCTATCTGAAGCGCCGCAAAATGAAGCCCGAGGACATTGAATATCCTTATCCGAAGGGCGGCAACAAAGATGAGCTTCGTAACGTTCTGCACAAAACCCTTGGCGTGCCGCTGTTCCAGGAACAGGCGATGCGTATCGCCATCGAGGCGGCGGAATTTACTTCCGAGGAAGCCAATGGATTACGACGCGCGATGGCGACATTCCGCAATGTCGGCACCATCGGTAGGTTCGAATCCAAAATGATCGGCAATATGATCCGGCGCGGCTACGATCCTGAATTCGCGAAAAACTGCTTCAATCAGATAAAAGGGTTCGGCAGCTACGGCTTCCCGGAAAGCCATGCCGCGAGTTTTGCGCAGCTTGTTTACGTCTCGTCGTGGCTGAAGTATTGGCATCCGGATGCGTTTTGCTGCGGACTGCTCAATTCGCAGCCAATGGGATTTTACGCTCCGGCGCAGATCGTTGGCGATGCGCGCAAGAACGGTGTCGAGGTGCGCGAGATCGATGTTTCTCAGAGTTATGCGCAGAATACGCTGGAGGAGAGTGACGGAAAGTTCTGCGCCGTGCGGCTCGGCTTCCGTCAGATCGACGGGTTCAAATGGGCCGATCCGGATGAGGAATTTCAGAGGAAGAAAAGCGGGAAGTCGGCCGCCGAAGACTGGGCCGAGCGTATCGTCGCCGCGCGGGCGCGCCGTCCCTTCATCTCGCTGGAGGATTTCGCCCGCGACACCGGCTTGCCCAAGCGCGCGCTGATCCTGCTGGCGGATGCCGATGCGTTCCGCTCCATCGGGCTCGATCGCCGCGCAGCGCTATGGGCGGTGCGGCGGTTGCCCGACGACGTGCCGCTGCCGCTGTTCGAAATCGCCACCGCGCGCGAGCAGCCCGACGAAGATGCGCGTCCGCTGCCTGACATGCCGCTGCCCGAGCAGGTGGTCGCCGATTACCAGACCATCCGGCTGTCGCTGAAGGGCCATCCGATGGAATTTTTGCGGCCGATGTTTACGCAAGAGAGCGTGGTCGCCTGCGAAGCGGTTTGCCATGCCAGCGACAAAAAGCGCGTGCGCTGCGCCGGCGTGGTGCTGGTGCGGCAGCGTCCGGGCAGCGCCAAGGGCGTGGTGTTCATGACGCTGGAGGACGAAACCGGTATCGCCAATATCGTGGTGTGGCCGAAGGTGATGGAACGCTTCCGCAAGGAGGTGATGGGTGCGCGGCTCATTCTGGTCGAGGGCTATATTCAGAGCAGCCCTGAAGAAGTGACGCATCTGGTCGCGCAACGATTATACGACCGCTCGCATGATCTGGTCGGCCTTGCCAATGACGCGCTCAGCCGAAAGCATGCGGTGCCGGCCGGCCCGGCGCTGATCGAACCACTGCATGACGACCGGCGCCAGCATCCGGATAATCCGGGGCAGAAAATCCGCCATCCGCGCAATGTGCGGATCCTGCCGCCCTCGCGGGATTTTCATTAGGAGGGCGTGCGCCGCACCCACGGTCGTCATACCCGCGAAGGCGGGTATCCCGTACGCCGCGGCCTCCGAGATTGAATCGAGCTGCCGCGGAATACTGGATCATCCGCTTTCGCGGATGATGACAGCTGTTAACATGGCCATCACCGCGTCATGGCCGGGCTTGACCCGGCCATCCATCTTCTTAAGAAAGATGGATACGCGGGTCATCTAGCGCGAAGACGCGCTTCGCGCTTTTGCCCGCGTATGACGGCTGAGTGCTTTGAGAACCAATCATGCAAAGTCCCCGCGAAATCCTCGCCGATATCTGGACATCCGCCGGCGGTGACCCCGCCGCGCTCGGCGCCGTCACGCTGACGGGAGAAGAACCGCAACTGCCGTCGTCGTTTCGCGTCGCCGCCGCGGCGCAGGCCAGCATTGCCGCGGCCGGATTGGCAGCCGCGCAGATCTGGCAATTGCGCAGCGGGCAAAGCCAGGATGTCGCGGTCGATATGTGTCACGCCGTCGTCGAATGCCGCTCCGAGCGCTATTTGCGGGTCGACGGCAAGGGTTCCCCAATGGCCTGGGACGCCATCGCCGGAATCTACAAAACCCGCGATGCGCGTTTCGTGCGGCTGCACACCAACTTCCCGCATCACCGTGACGCCGTCTGCAAAATTTTGGACTGCAAGCCGGAGCGCGATGCCGTCCAGGCCGCGCTGATGCAGTGGGACGCCGAGGCGTTCGAGACCGCGGCCTATGCCGCCGGCGGCGTGGTTGCGATGATGCGCTCGCATGAGGAATGGTCGGCCTCGCCCCACGCCAGGGCACTTGCCGGATTGCCGCTGCTCTCGATCGAGAAAATCGGCGAAGCCGCGCCAAAACCCTGGCCCGAAGGCGACCGTCCGCTCGCCGGCCTGCGCGTGCTGGATTTGTCGCGCGTCATCGCGGGTCCCGTCGCGGGCCGCACACTCGCAGCGCACGGCGCCGACGTGCTGCTGATTTCCGGCCCCGATCTGCCGTTCATTCCCTGGCTGACCATCGACAACGGCCGCGGCAAGCTGACGAGTTTTGTCGAACTCAAGCGCGAGCAGGGGCGGGAGGTGCTGCGCGGATTGCTGGCAGAGGCCGATATCTTCTCGCAAGGCTATCGGCCGAAATCCATTGCAGCACTCGGCTTCTCGCCGGAAGCCGTGGCAAAGATCAATCCCGGCATCGTCTATGTTTCGCTGTCGGCCTATGGCCACGCCGGGCCGTGGGCGGAGCGCCGCGGCTTCGACTCGCTGGTGCAGACCTCCACCGGTTTCAATCATGCCGAAGGGCAGGCGGCGGGCGTCGAAGGCCCCAAGGAATTGCCGGCGCAAATGCTCGACCATGCCACCGGCTACATGATGGCGTTCGGCGCCATGATGGCGAAGGCGCGCCAGGCGCGCGAAGGCGGCAGTTGGCATGTGCGGGTGTCGCTGGCGCAGACCGGACGCTGGCTGTGGAATCTCGGCCGCGTCGCCGACGGTTTCAAGACGGAGGATCTTCTGAAGGGTGAGACGGTAAAACCCTTTGTCGAGGAAATCCCTTCGGGCTTCGGCCCGCTGCGCTCGGTCACGCACGCGGCGATACTGTCGAAAACGCCGGCATTCTGGGCGCGCCCGGCGATGCCGCTCGGCAGCCACAAGCCGCAATGGCCGGCGCGGACTTAAGTACCCCGGCTCACCTCCCCAAATTTTAACTCTAACGCTTGCCCCATCGGCGATTTTTAGTTTGTTTGAAACACCAATTTGGCACTATTAGCGCAGCGATGAGGCAGTCCCTGCCGGAATCATCGCCGATTTGGCCGGGCGTTGTATGCTTAAGGAATTTATCAAGCAATTGCAGATGCTTAACCGACAACAGCTGGCTGTCGGCGCGGCCCTGCTGGCGCTGGCCGGCACAGGGTTGTTTGGGCTCGCGCACATTGGCGGGGCATCGCAGGGCCATTCCGAGGTGTCGAGCCAGTCCCGCAAGGGCTTGCAGCGCTACACCCCGACTCCGGCCGAATGGGCCAGCCTGACCATTCAACCCGTCACCGAACGGGCTTTCCGGGCCGAGCATGTCACCGAAGGCAAGATCGCGGTCGACGAGGATCGCTCCACGCCGGTGTTTTCGCCCTATGCGGGCCGGGTCACCAAACTGCTGGCGCGGCCGGGCGACAGCGTCACGCAGGGCCAGGCGCTGTTCGTCATCGAGGCTGCCGACACCGTGCAGGCGCAAAACGATTTCGTCGCCGCCGCCGGCGGCCTGAACAAGGCAAAATCGGCACTCGATCTCGCGCAGTTGCAGGACAAGCGCGCCAAGGATTTGTTCGAAGGCAGAGCGGTGCCGCTGAAGGATTATCAGCAGACCCAGGCCACGCTGATCCAGGCGCAGAACGATCTGCGGTCGGCGCAGACGGCGCTGGAGGCGGCGCGCAACAAGCTTAGGATCCTCGGGCTCACCGACGACGCCATTTCCGCCTTTCAGGAAAAAGGCCGCATCAATCCGGAAACCACGATCCTGGCGCCGCTCGCGGGCACGGTGGTCCAGCGCAAGATCGGTCCCGGCCAATATGTCAATTCCGGCGCCAGCGATCCGGTGTTCGTGATCGGCGATCTCTCCACCGTGTGGCTCACCGCCTTTGTGCGCGAGACCGAAGCGTCCGCGGTGGCGGTAGGGCAGGAAATGAGCTTCAGCCTGCTGGCCTTGCCCGGCCGCACCCTCACCGCGCGCATCACTTACGTCGCGACTGCGATCGATCCCGCCACCCGCCGCCTGATGGTGCGCGCCACCGTGGATAATGCCAGCGGACAATTGAAGCCGGAAATGTTCGCCACCGTGACGATCTATGCACCCGGCGATCAGCCTTCGGTCGGCGTTCCCAAGCAGGCGCTGATCTACGAGGGCAGCGAGGTCCGGGTCTGGGTCGCGCATGAGGACAAGACGATCGAACTGCGTCAAATCAAGACCGGCCTCACCAATGGCGACCTCGTCGAGGTCCATGGCAATTTGAAGTCCGGCGAGCAGATTGTTACAAAAGGCAGCCTGTTCATCGATCGGGCTGCATCCGGCAGCTAATCTCCATCAGTCCCAGTGAAAGACCCGGTCTGAATGGATCGCCTTGTAGCCCTTGCAGTCAGCCGCCGCTATTTGATGGTGGGCTTGTTCGCCGTCGTGATGATCGGCGGCCTGATCGCCTTCAAACAGCTCAACATCGAAGCCTATCCCGATCCGACGCCGCCGATGGTCGACATCGTGACGCAAAGTCCGGGCCTCTCGTCGGAAGAGATCGAACGCTACATCACCATTCCGATCGAGACCCAGGTCGCGGGCATCAAGAACCTGCGCACCATCCGGACCATCTCGCTCTACGGATTATCCGACGTCAAACTGCAGTTTTCGTTCGACTACACCTATGACGAGGCGCTGCAGCAGGTCCTGAACCGGCTGTCACAATTGGCGCCGCTGCCCGGCAACGTGCTGCCCGGAATTTCGCCGCTCAGCCCGATCGGCGAAATCTATCGGTACCGGTTGAAAGGACCGCCGAATTACAGCGTGCTCGACCTCAAGACGCTGCAGGACTGGGTGTTGCAGCGCCGCTTCCGCGCGGTACCCGGCGTGATCGACGTCACCGGCTGGGGCGGCAAGACCAAAACCTATGAGTTGCAGGTCGATTTCAACAAGCTGGTCGCCTACGGACTGACGCTGCCGCAACTGTTGCAGGCGGTGGGCAATTCCAACATCAATGTCGGCGGCAACACCGTCAATATCGGCACGCAATCCGCCGTGGTGCGCGGCGTCGGCCTGATCCGTTCCATCGACGATCTTGCCAGTACCATGGTCTCTCAAAGCGGCGGCAACCCGGTTCTGGTCAAGGATATCGCCACCGTCACCGTCGGCGAGAAGCCGCGGCTCGGTATCGCCGGCATCGACCAGGACGACGACATCGTGCAGGGCATCGTGCTGATGCGCCGTGGCGAGCAAAGCTCGCCGACGATCACCCGCGTCGAGCAGCTCGTCGCCTCGATCAATCACTCCAGCATCCTGCCGCCGGGCGTGCATATCGAACGGATCTACGACCGCAAGGACCTGATCGACATCACCACCGCAACCGTGCTGCACAATATGGTAGTGGGCATTCTGCTGATCGTGCTGCTGCAATGGATGTTCCTGGGCGACCTCCGCAGCGCGCTGATCGTCGGCGCCACCATACCGTTCGCGCTGTTCTTCGCCGTCATCATCCTGGTGTCGCGCGGCGAATCCGCCAATCTTTTGTCGGTCGGCGCGATCGATTTCGGGCTGATCGTGGACGCCACCGTGATCATGGTGGAAGCGATCTTCCGCCGGCTGTCGCAAACCACCGCCCTTTCGGAAGCCGAGCAGAGCCATATTTCGGCCGACACCAGCATGGGCATGAAGAGCCATGCCATCCTCGCCGCCGCCGCCGACGTGTCGCGCTCGATCTTCTTTGCCGCCGCCATCATCATCGCGGCGTTCTTGCCGCTGTTCACGCTGAGCGGTGTCGAAGGCAATATTTTCGGGCCGATGGCACGGACCTATGCGTACGCCCTGGCCGGCGGCCTGCTCGCGACCTTCACGGTCACGCCGGCGCTGAGCGCGCTCATTCTGCCGTCGCATATCAGCGAGACCGAGACCCGGGTGATGGCATTCCTGCACCGGCTGTATATGCCGCTGTTGCACTGGGCCGTCGGCAACCGAAAGCTGGTGATGGCGGGCGCGGTCGGGATTGTGATCATGACCATCGTGTCGGCGCGGCTGCTTGGCCTCGAATTCCTGCCCAAGCTCGAGGAAGGCAATCTGTGGATTCGTGCGACATTGCCGCCGACCATCTCGCTGCAGGAGGGCAACGCCTACGTCAACGAGATGCGAAAGATCATCCGCGAACGTCCCGAGGTGGAATCGGTGGTGTCGCAGCACGGCCGCCCCGACGACGGCACCGACGCCGCCGGGCTTTTCAATGCCGAGTTCTTTGCCCCGCTGAAACCGGTCGGTGAATGGCCGGATACCAAGGACAAGAATATGCTGACGGCGCAACTGCTGACGCAGCTGCAGGATAAATTCCCCGGCGTCGAATTCAATTTCTCGCAATATCTGCAGGACAATGTCTCGGAAGCGGTATCCGGCGTCAAGGGCGAGAACTCGATCAAGCTGTACGGCAACGACCTGCAGGCGCTGACCGACACCGCTAACAAGATCAAGTCGGTGCTATCAACCGTTCAGGGGATCACCGACCTCGCGGTGTTTACCTCACTGGGCCAGCCGACCATCCAGATCGATATCGACCGGGCGCGCGCGGCGCGCTACGGGCTGTCGCCGGGCGATATCAACGCCACCATCCGGGTGGCGATCGGTGGCGACAGCGCCGGCGATCTCTATGAGCCCGG
>Ga0193699_10000427_pt1 | contig 18481 bp, 15 predicted proteins | sample L3c2metaG_FD_160095 | JGI IMG/M metagenome (GOLD analysis project Ga0193699, IMG submission 160095) | Soil microbial communities from a riparian zone of the East river system, Colorado, United States - L3c2 | ecosystem: Environmental > Terrestrial > Soil > Riparian zone | place: USA: East...
TAGTGCGGTTGACCGTGATGTTCTCCGCCTCGGTTTTTTGCCGAAGCCAGGCGCTGATGAAGACGTGGCTCGGCCGGACGTCGCCGAGTGCCGCGCGCAGCGATTGCGGATCGAGCAGGTCGGCTGTGACCGGTACGACGCCGTCAAGGCCGGTCGGCGGCCGCCGCGCCAGCCCGTAGACCTGCCATCCGTGACCAATGAGGTGCTGGGCAAGGCTGCCGCCGACAATTCCGCTGGCCCCAACCACAAGCGCTGAACGTGCCATGGCTACCGTCCTCCAAAGCTTCGGGAGGCAGATAGGCGAGGGGACATGGATCAGCTAGAGGCAACACAGCTAAGTGTGCTTCGCCCGCCGCGTGGGCAGGAACTTTGCTGCTTAAACGTCCACGCTGGCGCTGAGCGCGTTGTTCTTGATGAACAGGCGGCGCGGTTCGACCAGTTCGCCCATCAGTTCGTGACGCGGTTGATATCGTGGAACGCCGACACCTAGCCGGTTACGCGTTGAACCTTCCCCGTGTAGGGGATGTCATCGACAATGGCTTCTTTCGTGTAGTCGACTGAAAAGGAGAAAGATTTTTCGAACCCACAGGAAAGATACGAGGTCCAGGCTTTCAGAAATTCTTGCAAGAACTCTGAGCAAATATCTCTCTTAGTTGGCCGAGCAATCGCTGTGCCGCTCAGCGGATTTTGACCTTCTCTGAAAAGGTCAACTGTTAGTCCAACTGCGAAGTCAATATCGTTGTAGTGGTCTTCATTCCATTGCTTATGTAAAAAAACACCCATCACATTAGAAATTCGACTCGTCGTGAATTGGTAATTTCCCGTATTGAGAATGATTATGCCTTTGACGATTTCTTCTTTTGAAGAAAGCGAACGGGCTGTCGACTTTATTTGCTTGTTTGCTTCCTTCAGCTTGCTGTCAAGAATGCGACCCCATCGGGCATAAAGTCTGTAACGATCTCGGTCTGTTAGCTTGGCAGGGGCTAGGCCAGTTATTCCTCCTGCAATATCTCGAACGAGTCCCGAAGATATCTTATTTTCCTTAAAGAGGTCGGCTGCTACCTGGATCAGCGATGGTGTCTGTTCGAAAAGTTGTTTTAGTTCAATAATTCCAGAAATTCCGGCGAAGCGTACGAAATAATCGGCGCTTCTGCGAAGCTGTCGTTTGTCGATGTCGAGCTTTCTTCCGCCAACCGAATGCATAAATTCGTCGAATATAGCTTCATAAGCGGTGGCGGTTCGACTTGTTGTCGGAGAGTTAATTAACGCTCGAAGATTAGTGCACTCCGCGCTCAATTGATCCCGCCTAAACGTCCACGCTGGCGCTCAGCGCGTTGTTCTGGATGAACAGGCGGCGCGGCTCGACCAGTTCGCCCATCAGTTCGGCGAACACGTTGTCGACTTCCTCGCCTTCCTTGATTTTCACCTGCAGCAGCGAGCGCACGTTGCTGTCCAGCGTGGTTTCCCAGAGCTGCTCAGGATTCATCTCGCCCAGACCTTTGTAGCGCTGCATGGTGATGCCCTTGCGCCCGGCATTGGTCAGCGCCTCGAACAGGCCGACGGGGCCGTGGATCTGCATCTCTTCGTCCTTGCGGCGCAGAATCGCCGGCGGCGTCGGCCGCGGGAACGTATGCTGTAGTTCCGGTGCGAACTCGTCGAGCTTGCGGGCATCCGCCGAGGCGAGCAGCGCCTGATCGATGATCGCGACTTCCTTGACGCCGCGCACGGTGCGCTCGAAATGGAACCCGTCTTCGTCGAAGGTGCCGGTCCAGCCGCGCTCGGTCTCGTCGGCCAGCGCGTCCATGCGCTTGGCGATGTATTGTGCCGCTGCCGCGGCGGCTTCCAGATTGCCGGTCACCTCTGGCCGAAGTACGCCGGCAATCGCGGCCTGCTCGATCACCTTGCGGTTATAGCGGCTGTGCAAGCCGCCGAGCAGCCCGCGGATGGTGCGCGAATCTTCGACCAGCTTGTACAAATCGGCGCCGGCCAGTTCTTCGCCGTTCGAGAGCCGCAGCACCGCTTCTTCGATGCCGGTCATGATCAGATAATCTTCCAGCGCGCGCTCGTCCTTAAGGTACTGCTCGGACTTGCCGCGTGCGATCTTGTAGAGCGGCGGCTGCGCGATATAGAGGTGGCCGCGCTCGATCAGTGACGGCATCTGCCGGAAGAAGAACGTCAGCAGCAGCGTACGGATATGCGAGCCGTCGACGTCGGCGTCCGTCATGATGATGATCTTGTGGTAGCGCAGCTTCTCGATGTTGAATTCGTCGCGGCCGATGCCGGTGCCGAGCGCGGTGATCAGCGTGCCGATTTCCTGGCTCGACAGCATCTTGTCGAAACGCGCGCGCTCGACGTTCAAGATTTTGCCGCGCAGCGGCAGCACGGCCTGGAATTCGCGGTTGCGGCCCTGCTTGGCGGAGCCGCCGGCCGAGTCGCCCTCGACGATGAACAGTTCGGACTTGGCCGGATCGCGCTCTTGGCAGTCGGCGAGCTTACCGGGCAGTGACGAGATATCGAGCGCGCCCTTGCGGCGGGTGAGATCGCGCGCCTTGCGCGCGGCTTCGCGCGCGGCGGCGGCTTCAACGACTTTGCCGACAATGACGCGGGCTTCCTGCGGATGGATTTCGAACCAGTCCTGCAGCGCCTGATTGACGACGTTTTCGACCACCGGCCGCACTTCCGAGGACACAAGCTTGTCCTTGGTCTGCGACGAGAATTTTGGGTCCGGCACCTTCACCGACAGCACCGAGGTCAGGCCTTCGCGGCAGTCGTCGCCGGTCAGCGCGACTTTCTCTTTGCGCGTGGTGCCGAGGGTGTCGGCGTATTGCGTAATCTGGCGCGTCAGCGCGCCGCGGAAGCCGGCCAAGTGGGTGCCGCCGTCGCGCTGCGGGATGTTGTTGGTGAAGCACAATACCGATTCATGATAGCTGTCGTTCCACCACAGCGCGCATTCGACGACGATGCCGTCGCGCTCGGCCTTGATCATGACCGGCTTGGGGATCAGCGGCGTCTTGTTGCGATCGAGGAACTTCACGAAGGCTTCGACGCCGCCTTCGTATTTCATTTCCTCACGCTTCTCGACCGCGTGGCGCATATCGGACAGCACGATATTGACGCCGGAATTCAGGAAGGCGAGTTCGCGCAGCCGATGCTCGAGCGTGGCGAAGTCAAACTCCACCATCGTGAAGGTCGCGGGCGAGGGAAAGAACGTTACTTCCGTGCCGCGCTTGCCGTTTGAATCGCCGACCACTTTCAGCGGCGCCAGCGCGACGCCGTCGTTGAACTCCATGAAGTTTTCTTTGCCGTCGCGCCAGATCGTCAGCTTGAGCCAGCTCGACAGCGCGTTGACGACCGAGACGCCGACGCCGTGCAGGCCGCCGGATACCTTGTAGGAGTTCTGGTCGAATTTTCCGCCGGCGTGCAGCTGGGTCATGATGACCTCGGCCGCGGAGATGCCTTCGCCGGCGTGGATGCCGGTCGGAATGCCGCGGCCGTTGTCGCGTACCGTCACCGAGCCGTCGGGATTGAGCATCGCCACGACTTCGGTGGCGTGACCTGCCAGCGCCTCGTCGATGGCGTTGTCGACCACCTCGTAGACCATGTGGTGCAGACCGGAGCCGTCGTCGGTGTCGCCGATGTACATGCCCGGCCGCTTGCGCACGGCGTCGAGTCCCTTGAGGACCTTGATCGATTCCGCGCCATAGTCGGTGTCGTCGGAGCGGATATCACGGGCCGGTTCAGCCATGGGCGTCACCTATAAAACGGGCGGGAAATTGAGTCGGAATTGTCATTTTGTGTGACACGAAAAACGAGCCTCGTACAGGGTAATCTCGGTGCCGTTAATATGTTGATTTGAAAGCCTTTTTTAAAGGGTTGCGGCGCGAAAAAGCGGTACATTTTTGGACCCGTTTTTGAGGCCGAATCAGGGGCGCGTAAGAGGGGGCTTCGGGCATCGAAATGCGGCCTCCTAATCGCCGTCCTTGCTTGCGATGGGGACCTTCTCTAGGCCAGGCACTTATCTGCCAGCCCAGTCCGCGTCTCGCTTTGAATTTCATCACCATGAATTGGCGCCGTCCTCGTTTTGAAGTCCCGCACCGCTTGCGCGCTATTGTCCGAGCGCGGGAATCGAGCGTCATCGTGCTGGCCGCCCTGGTCGGCGCCGTCGCCGGCCTGGTGGTCGCCGGCATGGGCGCGGTGGTCGCGCTGATGCACACGCTGCTGTTTAAGCTGCCGCCCGGCGAGCGGCTGTCGGCCCAGGTGTCGGTCGACCCGCTGACCGTATTTTTGGTGCCGTGCCTCGGCGGTCTGCTGTTCGGCCTGGTATCGGCCTATATCGCGCGGCGGCGCGGCACCGAGGTCGACCCGGTCGAGGCCAATGCGCTTCACGGCGGTCGCATGTCGATGCGCGGCAGCCTTATTGTCGCCGGGCAAACCCTTTGGTCGAGCGGGGTCGGCGCCTCCGTGGGTCTCGAGGCCGGCTACACGCAGCTCGCCAGCGGATTGGCGTCGAAGATCGGCGGGGCCTTCCGTCTACGCCGCAGCGACATGCGGGTGCTGGTTGGCTGCGGCGCGGCCGGCGCCATTGCCGGGGCCTTCGGTGCGCCGCTCGGCGGTGCCTTTTACGGATTCGAGCTGATTATCGGCAGCTATGCCGCGGCCTCGCTGGCGCCGGTCGGCATCGCGGCGCTGGTCGGCTATCTGGTCGCGCGCGCTTTCGAAGCCGATCGGCTCGGGATCGACGCTGGCGCAGTGTCCACGCTGGCCGTGCAGGACATTGCGATCGCCGCTGCTTTCGGATTGGTCGCGGCCGGCTTCGGCATCGCCCTGATGCGCGGCGTCGCCGCCTGCGAAAAATTGTTCGCTTGGGCACGGGTCAAGCCGTGGTTGCGGCCGATGCTGGGCGGCGCGCTGGTCGGGCTGCTGGCGCTGATCTCGCCGCAGGTGCTGTCCTCGGGCCACGGCGCGCTGCATCTGACCGGCCTGTTCAATCTGCCGTTAGAGACAATCGCCTTGATTTTCGTGCTCAAATCGATTGCCTCGATGATCTCGCTCGGCTCGGGATTCCGCGGTGGCCTGTTTTTCGCCGCGCTGCTGCTTGGCTCGCTCGGCGGGCAGCTCTTCGCCACCGGGATGAACCTAATTCCGGGCATCCATCTCGAACCGGACGCCTTCGCCATTATCGGCATGAGCGCGCTCTCGGTGTCGGTGATCGGCGGGCCGCTGACGATGACCTTCATCGCGCTGGAAACCACCGGCGATCTGTGGCTGAGCACCGCGGTGCTCATCGCTGTAATTATCTCCATGCAGGTGACGCGCGAGTTCTTCGGCTACTCGTTCACCACCTGGCGCTTCCATCTGCGTGGAGAAACCATCCGCAGTGCCGCCGATGTCGGCTGGATCCGCGATCTAACGGTGGCACAAATGATGCGCGCCGACGTGCGCACCACGCCGGTCGAAACCACCGTCGATGCGTTTCGTCAGGCGTTTCCTTTGGGCGCGACCAACCAGGTGATCGCGGTCGACGACGACGGCCGCTATGCCGGCATGGTGATCATGGCGGAGGCGCACTCGACCGAGTTACCGGGCACCAAGCCGTTGCGCGATATTCTGCACCACGCCGATCACATGCTGCTGGCGCAATTGACGGTACAGGAGGCGATCGCGGCGTTCGACGGGTTCGAGGCGGAAGCGCTGGCGGTGGTTGATACCGCGGAGCGCCGCCAGGTGATCGGGATGCTTACCGAAGCGCACGCGTTGCGGCGCTATTCGGATGCGTCGGAACGTCAACGCCGGGAACTGCTCGGCGAGCTTTAGCGATCAGCCGATTTGATGTTGCTTCAACGCCAGATCGTTCATGTGCTGGAACGTCGGTTCATAATTGGGAACCGGTTTGCTGAAGGCGTTGAGTGCACCCATCAAAATCTCGATGCGGTCGAGGTCGGCGCGCACGTGATCGAGCACGCGACGTAATTCGCGCCTCACTCGATCTATGGCCGATTCCGGTTTCATTGCTGCTCCCTAGACTGGCCCCGTTGCCAGTGCTGCTACGTGTAGAGTTAAGGTATAGCGGCCGGGATGGTTCCGACATTCCCCCGTTCACATTGTCTCGATTAATGAAGCATTGCCAATAGCTTATTGGAACCTTACCGGACCGGTCGCACGCTACCGGCCTGTATCTCGAAAACCTCGGCACGGCCAACAATGTCGCCGAACGCCGCCGGATCGGCGCCCGTCATCCAGACTTGAGCGCCGAGCGCCGACAGCGCGTCATATAGCGCCGCGCGCCGCGCCGGATCGAGATGCGCGACGACTTCATCGAGCAGCAGCAGCGGCGCAAAGCCGGTCATCTCCTTGATCAGCCGCGCGTGCGCCAGCACCAGCCGGATCAGCAGCGCCTTCTGCTCGCCGGTCGAGGCGTCGGCGGCGGGGACGCCCTTGCTCGCATGGATGACGACGAAATCCGATCGATGCGGGCCGTCCAGCGTGCGTCCGGCCGCGGCGTCGCGCACGCGGTTGTCCTTGAGCAAAGCGCGATAGCGGTCCTCGATCTCGCGCGCACTCTGGCTGGGCAGCAGTTTTTCCATCCAGCCGTCGAGCGCTATTTCAGGCATCGGAAATTCCGGCGACTGATCGCGCGTCGCGACGAGCGCGCCGGATAAACGATTGACGGTCTCGGCCCGCGCCGCCGCGACCGCGACCGCGACTTCCGCGGTCTCGTGCTCGATGGCGTCGAGCCAATGCGGATCGCTGTTGCCTTCTTCCAGCAGCCGGTTGCGCGAGCGCAGCGAACGCTCCAGCGCCGAGACGCGGCTTGAATGTTGCGCATCGACCGCGAGCACCAGCCGGTCGAGAAATCGCCGCCGCTCCGAGGCCGGCCCGTTGAACAGCGGGTCCATCGACGGCGTCAGCCACACCACGCGCAGGTGCTCGGCGAAGGCGGTGGCCGAGCCAACGCTCTCGCGGTCGATGCGGCATTTGCGCGACGAGGTGGTGGCGTCTTCACCGGCGGGCGGATCGATGCCGGTGCCGAGCGTCGAGAGGCCCATCATGCCTTCGATCTCGGCCGACACCGCCCAGGAGCCGTCGCCTTCGGAAAACGCCAATTCGTCCATGGTAACGCGGCGCAGGCCGCGGCCGGGCGCCAGCAGCGAGATCGCTTCGATCAGATTGGTTTTGCCGGCGCCATTGGCGCCGGTCAGCACCACGGGGCCCGCGCGCTCGAGCGACACCTGCGCGGCGTGGTAGCTGCGGAAATTCGTCAGCGTCAGGCGTTGGATGAAGGCGGCGGTCATCAGGTGTGTTTTGTAACCGTCATGGCCGGGCTTGTCCCGGCCATCCACGTCTTACTTTTTTGACACACCTAAATACGTGGATGCCCGGCACAAGGCCGGGCATGACGAGAACCGTGTCCTCCGCCCGCAAGGGGAGAGGGTAGGCGGAGAGGTCATTGCGTAAATAAGCGCTACACCCGCATCGGCATCAGCACATAGAGCGCGCCTTTGGCGTCCTTGTCCTGAATGAGCGTCGGCGAGCCGGGATCGGCGAGCTTGAGCACCGCGACTTCACCTTCGATCTGCGCGGCGATATCGAGCAGATAGCGCGAGTTGAATCCGATATCGAGCGGCTCGTTGTCGTACTCGACTTCGATTTCTTCGGTGGCGCTGCCACTGTCCGGATTGGTCACCGACAGCACCAGGCGTCCGGCGGTGATCGCGAGCTTGACGGCGCGGCCGCGCTCGCTCGACACCGTCGAGACGCGGTCGACCGCAGCTTCGAAATCCTTCTTGTCGACGATCAGGCTCTTGTCGTTATTGGCCGGAATGACGCGGCCGTAATCGGGGAAGGTGCCGTCGATCAGCTTTGACGTCAGCACTGCGTTGCCGATGGTGAAGCGGATCTTGCCTGCGGAAAGCTCGATCGCGATTTCGCCTTCGCCGGTTTCGATCAGGCGCTGTACTTCGGCGACCGTCTTGCGCGGCACGATGATGCCCGGCATGCCCGCAGCGCCTTCCGGCAGCGGCAATTCGACCTGCGCCAGACGATGGCCGTCGGTCGCCACCGCGCGTAGCGTGCCGTCCTTCGCCGTGCCCGCGACATGCAGGTAGATGCCGTTGAGGTAATAGCGCGTCTCCTCGGTCGAGATCGCGAACTGCGTCTTGTCGATCAGCCGCTTGAGATCGCCGGCCCCGACCTTGAACGAATGCGTCATCTCGCCGGCGGCGAGATCGGGGAAATCGCTCTCCGGCAGCGTCTGCAAGGTGAAGCGCGAGCGCCCGGCGCGGATCGACAGTACGGCGCGGTCGCCGGAGCCTTCGATCACGATTTGCGCGCCCTCGGGCAGCTTGCGCACGATCTCGTAGAACATATGTGCCGGCACGGTGGTGGCGCCGCCGGGCGCGACCTCGGCGCTGATGCTGTCGGTCATCTCGAGATCGAGATCGGTCGCCTTCAGGCTGAGCTTGCCCTTGTCGGCCTTGATCAGCACGTTGGCGAGGATCGGAATGGTGTTGCGCCGTTCCACCACGCGGTGGACGTGGCCCAGCGACTTCAGCAGCTCTGCACGTTCGACAGTAACTTTCATGGGAAACCCGCTTCGGCGCCTTTGAGAAGGCCTTCAATCAAGGCCAGACCTTATCTGGTCAGACGCCAAGCCGGCTCCTCGCGGAATGCGAGGCCGGGGAGCAAAGGTGACAAGAGCGCGCGAAATGCGCAAGAGCGCTCTTCATTCCCCGCTCATATCCCCAGCACTTCACAGGGTGGGACTTGTCCCGGAGGCGGCACGCCGCGCCCCGGGACCCGGCGTTTTTGGTTATTCCTGCAGTTGCCGCTTCAGGATATCGATTTCCTCGGCCAGCGCCATATCGTTGCCGACCAGGCCCTCGATCTTACGGACCGCGTGCAGAACCGTGGTGTGGTCGCGACCACCAAACCGCCGCCCGATCTCAGGCAAGGACCTAAGCGTCAGGGTCTTGGCCAGGTACATCGCGACCTGCCGAGGGCGGACGACATTCGCCGTGCGGCGCGAGGACAACAGGTCGGAGCGGCTGACATTGTACTGTCGCGCCACCACCCGCTGGATGTCCTCGATCTTGACCCGCTTGGGCTCCTGCGGCCGGATCAGGTCGCGCACCTCGCGTTCGGCCATTTCCAGCGTCACGGCGTGGCCGGTCAGTTTGTTATGGGCCAGCAGGCGGTTGAGCGCGCCTTCCAGGTCACGGCCGTTATGGGTGACGGTCTTGGCGATATAGGCCAGCACCGGCAGCGGCACGTCGAAGGTCGGGTGATAGGCGCGTGCCGCCAGCACGCGGGCCTTGAGTATTTCGAGACGGAGTTCTTCGCCGAGCGAACCCATCTCGACCACTAGGCCGCCGGCCAGCCGCGAACGAACGCGGTCGTCGAGGCTTTCGAGATCGGACGGCGGACGGTCGGAGGCGATGATCACCTGACGGCCGGCATCGATCAGCGCGTTGAGGGTGTGGCAGAACTCGGCCTGGGTCGACTTGCCCTGCAGGAATTGCAGATCGTCGATCACCAGCACGCCGATGCCGCGCAGCGCTTCCTTGAAGGCGAGCGCCGTTTGCGTCCGCAGCGCCGACACGAAGCCGTACATGAACTTCTCGGCGGTGAGATAGAGCACTTTGCGTTCGCCGGCGGCGTTGCCGGCCCAAGTGATGGCCTGCAGCAGGTGCGTCTTGCCCAGGCCAACGCCGGCATGGATGTAGAGCGGGTTGAACATCACCGGGTCGGTGCGGCGCGCGGCCGCGACCTGCTTGGCGGCGGCATGCGCCAGCGTATTGGAGCGGCCGACCACGAAGCTGTCGAAGGTGAGCCGCGCGTCGAGCGGCGAGCCGCCGAGCGCTTCATGCACGCCCGGATCGCCGACCGACATCGGCCGCCCGTGGCTGTTGCCGTTAAAGCGGTTACTACCGTCATGGCCGTTGACGGCGAGTTCGGGCTTGCGCGCCGGCACCGCCACCGTCTTGAGCACCGCGGAGCGCACGGTCAGCTCGATGCGGCCGATGTTGGTGTCCTCGGCCTGCCAGCAGGCCAGCACGCGCTCGGCGTAATGGTTTTGTATCCAACTTTTGAGGAAGCGGGTCGGCACCGACAAGCGCACGGTGCCTTCTTCGATGGCTTCGAGGTCCATGCGGGCAAACCAGCTGGAATAGACGTCGTCGCCAACTTCGGCGCGCAAACGGCTGCGAACCCGTGTCCAGCCGCCCTGATCTTCGTCCGACATTTTCTTTTTTCTCGATTCTTAGGAGGTTTGAACGAACGCGGTTGATCGAAACTCTACCGGCTGGCTGACGGCGGCACGCCGTCGACATGCCGGGAACAGGACGCAACAACACCCAGAAATGGTCGGGAGACGTTTGTTCCGCAGAAGGCGCGAGCGCCAGCGGGACGACTTCGACTTGAGCCGAGGTGGTTGCGCCTTAGGCCAAAGGCGGCGGCGCCGTACCCCGGATTCCGGTCGTGAATGTACAAACTATGTTGTCCGCAAGATGGACGGCCGCGCTGGATGAGATCGATGACGCGCTATAGGCAGAAATCGCAGTCACACTTCTAAATCCAGTCATGACGCCCCCCAGTTTCGCACGGGCTTTCGCCCGATGGTAAATTTGCTTCCGGATCGCGGCGGTCCGGATGCGTCGTCGTATCGCGTTACTCTCGTCTAGCTCTCGTCTAACTCTCATCTCGATCCGTCGCGGTGTGCCAACTCTGGAATTGACGCCCGCAACTTGCTACCTCTTTCGCACCAGCTATGTCGTGGACCGGACAAAAGATTGCCGTCCTCACTCGCGCATGAGCGTGAAGTAGAACCATTTTTCTGGTCGCGTTCGGTGAAGCCCGACCGCGGATTTAAAAAAACACATGCGGCGAAGTTGGGCAATGATAATCGCGAGCGGTCTTGGCAGGCGCGAGTGAAGATGCCGCGCGCGACATTTCGATGGCGTTGAAAGTTTAGTTACCAAGGTGTTGAAGAGTCGTCGGGAATCTCCGGCGGCTAAATTTGAAATGAGGCGGCGCGTCGCTATAAATTTAATTTTGAGCGCGAGATCGGAAATGCCTGCCGCGCAGTCGATTCCCGGGTCCTCGAAGGCACATCGGGTCTAAGTCGTTATTGCGCCGAAAAGATTCATGCGCGGATTTTCAAGGTAGCTGTTTTCGAAAATGACTGCGGCGCTTGGGCTTACGCGGTCGGCGGTAAATTCTGTCCAGTAAAAATCGCGACAGGCAGATTTTTCTGACAGCGCTATGACAATTTCGCAACAACGCGCGCCCGCGACGCTCGCTTCAAACGTCGAAGCAGGCCGTCCGGTCGATTATGCACAAATGGGAGGTAAAAAATACGCCGCACGCAAAAGCGCACGGCGTTTTTTATTTGTCGAAGCTAAGGTGCGGCGAAAATCCCGCACTAGCGAAGAAATTATTTGCCGAGCTTCGCAATGCGATGTGCCAGCCGCGAAACTTTGCGGCTGGCGGTATTCTTGTGCACGACGTTACGCTGCGCTGCACGCATGATCACCGGCTCCGCCGCCTTGAAGGCATCGAGCGCAATCTTGGCGTCGCCGCCGGCGATTGCTTCTTCGACCTTACGGACGGAATTGCGCAGCAGCGTGCGGCGCGCCTTGTTGATCTCGGTCTTGCGCGCGATCTTGCGCGTGGCTTTCTTGGCGGAACTGGTATTGGCCATAGGTCTCTCGTCGGCACTGGCGCTGAGAGGCGGAAACTTACCGCCTTTAGCGACCGTGAATTGCAGGAAAGTGCAGCGCGATAAAAACACGCTGCTGTTGCGAGGCTTATAGTAAGACCCGGCCGGGGCGTCAACGCCGGAAAACGAAGTGGTTAAGCCACCTTTTTGGCCCGAACGGCGTCATAACCGGCGAAAACAGCGGTCCGGTCAGCGGCCGCGAAGGGCGCCAGCGGCGGACGGACGCGGGCCAGCGCCGCATCGCCATGGATATGGCTGAGCAGCGCCTTCACGCCCGAGACCAATTGCCGGCCTTCGAACAGTTTGCGGATCGTCACCGCGGCATCGAGCGCCGCGGCATCGCCGTCGCGCCAGGCGCGCGCGCATAGATCGGCGTTGAGATTGGCGGTCGCCGAGATGCAGCCGGCGAATTCGCCACTGCGCGCGTCGAGCAGGCAGGCTTCGGTCGACGGGAACACCGCGAAGTCTTTGCCGACCGCCGCCGCCGAGCGCGCGAAGGCCATGTCGCCGGAGGAATCTTTCAGACCCACGATGCGGGACGGGAAGGATTCCCGCAGTCTTTTGATAAGCGGCACATGCCACTGCAAGCCGGAGAGTTGCGGATAGTGGTACAGGTAAATCGGCAGCTTGGTATCCGCGGTCGCCTTCACCAGCGCCTCGATATAGTTGACCAGTCCGTCATCGGGCAGACCTTTGTAATAGAACGGCGGCAACACCAGCGCGCCGCCAAAGCCGAGCTCGGCGGCGTGCTTGGTCAGCGCGACCGCATCGGACACCGACGCGGCGCCGGTGCCGACCATCAGGCGTTCCAGCGGCAGGCCGTTCTTCTTATAGGCATCCATTACCGCCTTGCGCTCGTCGCGCGAAAACGACGTCGCCTCGCCGGTCGAGCCCAGCACGTTGAGGCCGTCGCAGCCATTGTCGAGCAGATAACGGGCCAGATCGGTGGCGCGTTTGAGATCGGGCGCGCCGTTCTCGTCGATCGGGGTGGCAACAGCAGCGATGACGCCGGATAGGGTCTTGCTCAAGGGACGTTTCTCCATGTTTTGATTTTCATTCTTAGCCGCTGACGTTATACGCCGCCAGCGCCGCCATGTTGACGATCTGGTTGTCCTTGGCGCCGAGTTGCAAAATTTGAACCGGCCGGTCGAGGCCGACCAGCAGCGGGCCGATCACGGTGGCGCCGCCGAGTTCCTGCAGCATCTTGGTCGAGATCGAGGCTGAATGGAACGCCGGCATCACCAGCACGTTGGCCGGGCCGGACAGCCGGTTGAACGGATAGGGCGCCGCCAGTTCCGGATTGAGCGCGACGTCGGCCGCCATGTCGCCTTCATATTCAAAATCGACCCGCTTGCCGTCGAGGATTTTCACAGCCTCGATCACCCGCGCCGAACGTTCGCCCTGCGGATGGCCGAAGGTCGAGAACGCCAGCATCGCCAGCCGCGGCTCGTAGCCGAGCCGCCGCGCCACGCCCGCCGCCTCGATGGCGATCTCTGCCAGTTCCTGGGCGGTCGGCATTTCGGTGACGGCGGTATCGGCGACCACCACCGTGCGGCCGCGCGCTACCACCAGCGACACGCCGATGACGCGATGGCCGGGCTTGGGATCGATGACGTTGCGCACGTCCTCGAGCGCGACCGAGAAGTTGCGGGTGACGCCGGTTACCATGGCGTCGGCGTCGCCGAGCGCCACCATGCAGGAGGCGAAGTAATTGCGGTCGGTGTTCACCAGCCGCTGACAGTCGCGCAGCAGGAAGCCGCGCCGCTGCAGCCGCTCGTAGAGATGGTTGAGATAGACGGTGTTGCGCTTGGACAGCGCGGCATTGATGATCTCGATGCCGCCGCCGAGTTCGATGCCGGCTTCGTTCGCCGCATGCTTGACGCGGTCTTCGCGGCCGACCAGAAGCGCGGTGCCGAGCCCCTGCTCAACGAAACTCGCGGCGGCGCGGATCACCTGCTCTTCTTCGCCCTCGGCAAACACGACGCGCTTCGGCGAGCGGCGCAGCTTGGCGAACACTTGCACCATCGTACCGGCGGCCGGGTCGCGCCGGGCGTTCAACTGATGGCGATAGGCGTCCATGTCTTCGATCGGCTTGCGCGCCACGCCGGTTTCCATAGCGGCTTTCGCCACCGCCGGCGGAATGGTCCAGATCAACCGCGGATCGAACGGCACCGGAATGATGTAGTCGGGCCCAAAGCGCGGCCGCGATCCGTAAGCCGCGGCGACTTCGTCGGGCACGTCCTCGCGCGCCAGTTCGGCCAGCGCGCGAGCCGCCGCGATCTTCATTTCCATATTGATGGCGGAAGCGCGCACGTCGAGTGCGCCGCGGAAGATGTAAGGGAACCCCAGCACGTTATTGACCTGGTTCGGATAGTCCGAGCGCCCGGTCGCCATGATGGCGTCGTCGCGCACTTCGGCGACTTCCTCGGCGGTGATTTCCGGATCCGGATTGGCCATGGCGAAAATGATGGGCTTGGCCGCCATCGACTTGACCATGTCCTTGGTCACCGCGCCCTTGGCGGAGAGGCCATAGAACACGTCGGCGCCTTTGAGCGCATCGGCCAGCGTGCGGGCGTCGGTTTTCACCGCGTAGCCCGACTTCCACTGATTCATGCCCTCGGTGCGGCCCTGATAGATGACGCCCTTGGTGTCGCAGAGGATGAGGTTGTCGGGGGTGAAGCCGATCGCCTTGAGCAATTCGAGGCAGGCGATACCGGCGGCGCCAGCGCCATTGCACACGAGCTTGGTGTTCTTGATGTCGCGTCCGGTCAATTCGAGCGCATTGATCAGGCCGGCGGCGGAGATGATCGCGGTGCCGTGCTGGTCGTCATGGAACACCGGAATGTCCATGATCTCCTGAAGGCGCTGTTCGATGATGAAACACTCGGGCGCCTTGATGTCCTCGAGATTGATGCCGCCCCAGCCGGCGCCGAGCAGTCGCACGCAATTGATGATTTCTTCCGGGTCCTCGGAGGACACCTCCAGATCGATCGAGTCGATGTCGGCGAAGCGCTTGAACAGCACCGCCTTGCCTTCCATCACCGGCTTGGCGGCCAGCGCCCCGAGATTGCCGAGGCCAAGAATGGCGGTGCCGTTGGTGATGACGGCGACGAAATTGCCCTTCACCGTGTAGTCGTAGGCCTTGCTCTTATCCGCGGCGATGGCGAGCACCGGGACGGCGACGCCCGGCGAATAGGCCAGCGACAGGTCGCGCTGGGTCGCCATGGGCTTGGTGGCTACGACTTCAAGCTTGCCGGGACGGCCGACGCTATGAAATTGCAGGGCTTCGAGGTCGGTAAAGGTCGGGCGGACGGGCGGTTTTGCGGGCATTTCTACTCCAATACGCACCGGAGATGCCCGGCGCGGGCGACGTTAGCGGAAGGAACCACAATACCTCAAGGCACGGCCAGCCTGCGATATTTGCATTGGTCGGGGGATAGTTGAACCCGGACGCCGCGCGGGGTAATCGGTGGCCACAATCCGCGCGCAAGGTTTGTGCTATGAGCACCGGCAATAGAGCGCGAAACAAGAGCTCCCTTTATTATGATCCGTTTTCTGTTCCGATTTATCGGCCTGATTTGTCTGGCCGCCGCCTTTATCTTGGTGATCTATGACGGCACCAAGTCGATCGCGGCGAACAGTCTCTTTCTCACCAGCACGCGGACACTGTGGGAGTTGATCAGCGCCGGCAGCCTCGCCAAGCTCAAGCCCGTGATTGAGCCCTATGCCGGCGGCCTGCTGTGGGACCCGGGCATGGTGGCGATCCTGGCGTCGCCGAGCTGGGCACTGCTGGGCGGCTTCGGCATCCTGCTGCTGCTGATGGGCCGCCGCAAGAAGCCGCTGATCGGCTACGCGCGCTAGCATTTACGTGAGAAGCCCGTGCGCGGCCTTGGCCGAAACGTGATCTCCCACGGCATTCCGAAACGGCCGGCGGGCGCTTATATTGCGCCTATCGATTGCGGGAGAACCAATCATGTTTGGATTCAAGAAAAGCACGCTGCCGACACGCGAGCAGGCGCTACCCGGCCGTCCTACGGCGATCCGCACCGCGGCTGACCATTTCGTCAATCATCACCCGCTGAAGGGGCCTTATCCGGCCGGCACCGAGAAAGCGATGTTCGGCCTCGGCTGTTTCTGGGGCTCGGAGAAAAGCTTCTGGCAATTGGGTGAGGGCGTCTATGTCACCGCGGTCGGCTATGCCGGCGGCGTCACGCCCAATCCGACGTATGAGGAAGTCTGCTCGGGCGGCACCGGGCATAATGAAGTCGTGCTGGTGGTCTATGACCCGAAGAAGATTTCATACCAGCAGTTGCTCAAGACCTTCTGGGAAGGCCACGACCCGACGCAAGACATGCGCCAGGGCGCAGACGTCGGCACGCAGTACCGGTCCGGCATCTACACCTTCACGCCGGAGCAGCGCCAAGCCGCCGAAGCCTCTAAGGCGATGTATCAGGACGAACTGGCCAAGAAGCGTTACGGCGCCATCACCACCGAGATCATCGACGCGCCGGAGTTCTATTTCGCCGAGGACTATCACCAGCAGTACCTGGCCAAGAACCCGGCCGGCTATTGCGGCCATGGAGGAACTGGCGTAAGTTGCGGAATTCGTTCAACTATCTCGCTGTAGTACGTACAGCCGTGCGTACTTTGAATTCGATCGATTAGGAGTTAATTCGGTCGAATAGGACCTTGCGGCAGCCGGGCGGAAGGTCCATTTAAGCCGTCTCGGAACCACCTTTGAGCATCGTCTCAGGCCGAGAACGGCACCCGAACGGGCTGCCGACAAGATACGTCCGATGCTGGCGCTCCGCGCAGTGGCTAGGACGATCATCCTCAACGCTGCACTGAGGGTTTTCGTCATGGCTACAGCCATCGAACCATTGACCTACTCCGCCACCAAAGCCGCGCGCCTTTTAGGCGTCGGCAAAAACAAAATGCTGGCGCTCATAAGCGCCGGTCGAATTCCCGCTCGCAATCTCGACGGCCGCTATCGCGTGCTCGCGTCCGATGTCGCCGCCTTCGTTGCCGCGCTGCCCGTCGCCACCAAGCTTGACGCGCCGCAATCTCAGGCGGTGCAACTATGAGCATTCGATCCGAGCTAGAAAACCTAATCGATGCGAAGGGCTGCATTACCGCGATAGCGGTTATTAAATTCGGCCGCAGCCATCCGCAATCCTTCATTGGGAAGTCCCTCACATGGGACGACAAGAAGGCAGCGGACGAATATCGGGACTTGCAAGCCTGCGCATTGATCGAGGCTGACAATCCGCTAATGGTCAGGCTGCCTTACTCCGAAAAGATGACGCGCAATACGCGCGCCGTCGCCAAGGCATTGCGTGAGCGCAAGCCGTATCAGCCGGTGCAGCCATGAGCCGCACCGGCCGAATGACCGAGCCAGCGATCAAGACCCAATCCGAAGCCGTCCGCGAATGGTTTCGTTGGCGTGGCGATCTCGCGGCGCGCTTTGTTGCGTGGTGCCGCGACCGCCGGGCGCATCCCGCTCGCGACCTCAAAAGCCGCGAGTTCCGCGATCTCGATAAGCGAGGCGACTTGCTCCGCGCCGAGCTTGTCGAGCACTGGGAAATCGGTCGTCAGCTTGTCGAGCAAGGGGCAGACCTTAGCGTGAATCCTTACGTCTCGCGGGGAACGGGCACGCGGCAGTGAATTGAGTTCGCCGATGAAGTAAACTCCGGCTGGCTCGTGCATGGGCCGGTCACCGGCACCAGCGTCATGCCTTGGACGCCGGAACCAACAGATGATTTCGATGCATAGGGGCTGGAGACAGTTGCGCGCATCTATAGATGCGCGCGCGTACCCCGCGTTGCTCACTCTCATCACACTTACGCGCGCGCGAGGCGTTGACGGGTCTTGATAGCTAGCGTCATTTCGGACTGACGCCTTGAACGGTCGCTATTGGTGTAAGGGCGGACATGGCCCAGACATCACAGTGAAGCGTTTGACCCGTCAGCGACATAGACCCGCAGCACAACTCCTTCGCGGTGCCGCGAAACCCGCGCCGTTGTTCATCTAGGTCCGAATATGCGCAAAGTCGTCGCGAGATGGGCAAGGCTCGCAGGACGGCGCGCCGCTATTTAACGCATTGATCCGTCGCAAGGATAGGTTGTAGGATCCTTCATCTCGTACATCGCGCTCGAAAGGACCCTGCCATGACGCCTTCACCACGTTCCTTCTCCACCATCTCGGTCGCTGTCATCGTGCTTTCGGCAACCTTGAGCGTTTTCCTATCCCCGGACCGTTCTTTCGCTCAGTCGACCGCAGATGTTGCGACCGTATCACTGATCTCACCGCATCCCCTCATGACGCCCAGCATTTCATCTAAGATCAGTTGCGATGCGGAAATGATATACAGCTGTAGAACACGAGCGAATACTTATTGTTCGGATCGTCAAATGATGATTCAAGGAAAAGATAGAAATAGTGAGGCTGTGAAGGTTGCGTGTCGCGAGGATTATATGGCACGCTGTAAGAAAATTTGTGGAGGCTAGGGATCATGGGGGCACGGGCCAAGCGGCAAAGTCAATTAGGACAACTTGTTTTTATCAGCGGGATTTGCCAATCGGCACCCGACCCCCATCCATGTGCGACCGGTGGTTCATCGTTGACGGTACGGCACGCGGAATCATCAATCCGCCGTTGGTCCACTGCACCCATCGCCTGACGGCTCATAGAAAGATGACCTGCGGTGCTTCAATCGGCGTGAGTTTTCAGCCGTTCAAGGTCATCAACATGCGCAGCGAATCGCGG
>Ga0193699_10000428_pt1 | contig 18478 bp, 19 predicted proteins | sample L3c2metaG_FD_160095 | JGI IMG/M metagenome (GOLD analysis project Ga0193699, IMG submission 160095) | Soil microbial communities from a riparian zone of the East river system, Colorado, United States - L3c2 | ecosystem: Environmental > Terrestrial > Soil > Riparian zone | place: USA: East...
GCGACGCTCGCGATCGGAACAATCCGATCAGCGCCAACCAAATCAGGCTGCAAACATCTCTCATCAACCAAGAGCATCGCCCGATTCGACTGCGCTTACTAGCCGGATTGAGTTTCCGACAATGACAGCGGTTCCGATTCGGAGCCCGACGCGAAAATGCCTTCAAACGAGATCCCGAGCGCGCGGATGATCCGGGCAGCGCGCGCCCTTCTGGGTCTCGAACAGTCCCAACTTGCTGACATCGTCGGCGTCGCAAGACGGACGATAATCCGTATCGAATCCGACGACACTAAGCCTACGAATCCGCGTCGGAGAGAAATCCACGAGGCGATTAGGGATCGGCTTGAAAAGAAATTCGGGGTTCTCTTCGTTTATCCGGGCGAAACAGGCGAGGGTGTCGTGATGAAAAAGGGAAAGTGAGTTTGATATTTTTCAGCGGGAGGCTTTCCGCGACGGGCGCGAGCAGTTCGCCCCTGTTAGCGATTGCACCGACTTCCAAATACCTTCGGTCAGAGATCGCAATGTTGAAAGAGTGATCACCTGAGCCGAACGATGTCGTAAGTGTTTGCTTACTGGGGTCAGTTGGGATTGACCCTAAGGACATCGTGGGCGCCGGGTCGGTTCAATTGCAACCGCGCGTTTTTGCTAACGTGTAAAGTGCACACGGCTCGAACCCAAACAAGAGAAGAGAATCAGCCGACGGCGCGCACATCGAATGACCCTTCCTGGCGCAAAGCGGTCGTTCGCGTTATGATGGATATGGAATGGAAAAGCGTCTGTGCGTCCGGGCCGGTGAGCTAAGGGCTGCGTTCGGTCGAACGCAGCCCTTCAAACTCGCCGTTGGTTGCGTCAATCGATTAGCCGACTGAGATCACCAAAGAGACCTAGTGGCGATCCCGGCCATCGTCGTCGTGATGACTGTCGTGATCGAAAGCGAACAGGTTCATTAGGTCGCCGATGGCCGGCCGATTTTCGGGCACATACCGGTTGTCGTCACCCTCGTGGATCGGGTTCGGCAGATTATCTCTGCTCCGATCCGAGATTTTCGGAAGATCCCAATTCTTTTCGATGAACTTCAACATCGAGACATGGTCGTAGTAGGTGTGGTCGACATGGCCCTTCTTGACGAAGGGCGAAACTGCAATGAACGGAATGCGGGTGCCGTCGCCGAGGAAGTCGACCGGCTGGATATAGCCGGAATCGTAATAGCCGCCGCCTTCGTCGGTGGTGATGAAGATCGCCGTCGATTTCCAGAGTTCAGAATTTCCCCTCACCCGATTGATCAACGCCTGCAGGAATTTTTCATAATTGTCGGTCGTCGAATCCGCCGGATGTCCGGCCAGCGTCTCGAACGGACGAACGAACGACACCGCCGGCAGGGTGTTGCCTTGAACGTCGTTCAGAAACGCGCCGTAACCCTGCAACTTCGCTTCCTCCGACGGGTTCTGCATGATCTTCAAATAGCCCGTCAGCGGATCGCAAATTCCGCAGTAGAAATGGAACAGCAGCGGCACGCCATCCACTGAGTTGGCGAATACTGTCGGATCGTTGCCGCGATCGCCGCTGTAATATTTCCAGGACACGCCCTTGGAGGTCATCACATCCGCAATGGTCGGGAGGTTCTGCGGCGGCAACGTGAACGAGGTCGGCCCGAGGGTCTGCGGATGGCTGCTCGTCTGATCCCAATACATATTGTAATTGTTGACCAGATAATAGTGACCCGGCGCGCAGTTGCTGTTTGACACACCGTGACGATAGAGCTGTTCGTTCACCGATGCGACCCCGGGTGCACTCGGATCGGAACAGTTCACATACGAACCTCCGCCGTAGCCGTCCTGGGTGTAGTAGTTGTTCGTTCCCGCGACCGGATCGGGATTTTCGATCTGGTTGCTGTAGGGGATGGCGGCGGCGCCGCTGAGGCTGTCCGGGTTGGTGAAGAACGCCGCGTGGCCTGAAACGATGGCCTGGAAATTGGCACCCGTGCCGCCCATGATCGCTTGATGAAAATTGTCGCTGATCGCGTATTGATCGGCGAGCGACTTGAAGAATGGTGCGTCGCCGGGCTGCGCCTTGCCGGAAGCGTCGGTAAAGGGATTCATGTTGTAGAAGCCCATGGAGATGGCGCCTTCCTTGGGATTGAACCCGCCGGCCGGAGGCGGCGCGCCATTCGATCCGGTGCCGATGGTTTCCTCGACCCAGACAAACTTGTCGAGCTTGCCGCCATCAAAATCCTGCCACATCTGGAAGAAGCGATGGACCGGGTCGCCGGTATAGGCGGCATAAGGCACATATTTGCTGATCTGATAGGGACCGTTGGGCAGGTTCGCGGGGAACCTGGTGTCAGGAACGCCTTGCGGCAGGCCGATGCCAGAGGTCGTGTAGGGCTGCGGCAGCGTCGCATAGGCGCCGGTCGAAGCGGTCTCGGCGTTGTATCGGATTTCGTTGCGACCAATCAGCTGCTTTGCCTTGTCGAAATGCGGACCCGGCGTACCGTCGGCATTGACGATGCCTTTGCTCAGGAGATTGTCGATGGTCTGGCCGGCCTTCGGCCTGTAAGTGCCGAACAGATTGTCGAAGGTATGATTCTCGCCGATGATGATGATCACATGCTGGATCGGCGTTGTTGGCGGCTTGGCAAATGCCGGCCCCACATTTGTCAGGGTGCAGAGGGCGCTCGTCGCAAGGCAGAGCGATTCGAAAAACCACTTCGATCTCATGAATATTCTCCACAGAGGATTTGGGAAGTCGTTACGCGTGACGGCGGCGCGCTGGCCTGTTGCAGACTGTTTGCACCACCGTTGCGGCGAATATCGGCGGGCGCAATTGCACTCTGATGTCAGGCGGAAATCAGATTTGTGAAAAGCCTTTGACCGATCGGAAACGGCGCGATCGAATTTTTTCAGGATTTCAGAATTTCCTGTTGCGATCGGCCACGCTGAGGCCCGTGGTGAATGCCGACGCAGTTCTCACCGACTCGATTCAGTTGAAACGACTGCGCGCAGAAAAAAACCGCCGGCTGCACCGGCGGGTTTTGTACTTGCTCAGCCTTCGGAGACTTAATACGAGCGAAGCGTCGCCGATCCTTGTCACCAGCGTCCCGGTGCCCAGATCAAGGCAAGCCGCTGGCCTTCGGCGATCTGATCGGACGACATTTTCGAAGCCACCGCATTGCGAAGCCTCAGATAGGTGTCTCGCTCGCGCTTTGGAGCATGGGCGGCAGCCAGGTTGAGCCATTTATAGGAAAGAACGGCGTTTGGCGGCACGCCGTGGCCCTTGTCATAGCTCAAGCCGAGCCTGCTCTGTGCAAAGGGGTCACCTTTCACGGCCGCTCTCTGGTAGAGATCGGCGGCGGCGTCGTAGGCCTGCGGCACACCGAAGCCATTTTCATACATGAAGCCGAGACGCGCCTGCGCCCGGGCATTTCCGCGCAGCGCCATGGAAGACAACTGGTTGACCGCCCGAACGTAATCGCCCCTGGAATAGGCAGCAGTCCCGCGCGTCAGCCCGTCGGCGTGCGCGATCCGCATCGCGTCGGCGCCGAACAGCAAAAGGGCAAACAAAATCGCTGGTGCGGCCCGCCGCACTGCGGCTGTATTCCGCAGCGCAGCGCCAAATCCCGCAAGAGCAGGGCCCGGTGTTTGCGTCCTGGCATCAGTGAACGCCTTGAACTGGTGTGTCATTTGCTAGGCTCGCGTTAATGCTTCCACGGAGTTTCGACCGAAGTTCTTCGGCAACGTAATGAGCATCCATGCTGTCGCGGATAATCTGGGGGCGGATAAAGATGATCAACTCGGTACGCGTCTTCTTTTTGTCCTGATGGGAAAAGGCGTCGCCCAGACCCGGAATTTGATCGAGCAGGGGAATCCCGTTTCGGGTATTGTTTTGCTGTTCACTGATCAATCCGGCCAAAAGGACCGTCTGGCCGGTCGCTACCGAAATCGAGCTCTTGACCTTTCGTTCGGAGACCGTCGGCGTCAGACTCGCGGCAGTTGCCGCCGAAACGTTGCTGATTTCCTGTTCGACGTCGAGCCTGACATTTCCATTGGCGTTGATGCGGGGAGAAACACGCAGAATGATGCCCGTGTTGCGATAGTCGATCGTGTTCACGACCGTATTGCTTGTCGTCAGCACGGTGGCGCTGCCGGTGGAAACTGGCACGGAATCGCCGACCTGGAGCGTAGCTGCTTGATTGTTGACCACGACCAGCGACGGATTGGACAGGACCTTGACACTGGTGACGGTGTGAAGAGCGTCCAGGATTGCGCTCGGTTGTGCCTCCGATCCGATCAGGAAATTGAATCCGGGGAATGCACGATTAAGGAACGCGTTTGTGACCGTTCCGGCAACGCCTGCTGTAGTGGTGGTGGCCGTGGTCGTCGGCGCGGCCACCGATTGAGTATTGAGTATCGAGCCCTTGTCCGTCCCTAATCCGAGGTTGTGGCTTGTCAGGTAAGCCTGAACGCCATAACTGAGCTCGTCGCTGAGGGTGACCTCTGCGATGGTCGCATCGATCGCAACCTGCAGCTGCGGCTGATCCACCTGCTGCAACGTCGCTTCGATGATCCGGTAATTTCCCTGATCGGCATAGATGAGCAAGGTGTTGTTGACGGTATCCGCCGTGATCCGCACGCCCTGCAGCAGCGGCTGGCCGCCGGCGCCCGTGCTTCGGCTGTCAGGCGATCCGGTGCCGGATGTGTTTGCGCCTGCCGATGCGGCGGCCGTTTGCCCACCGAAGCCCGACGTGCCGTTGGTTCCGGACTGCGAGCGGGAGCCAAAGCCGCTGGAGGAAGAGCTGTTGTTGTTTTGGGAAAGGCGGTCGCCGCTGCCTGTCGCAGAGGTGCCCGACCCGGGCGCGAGCTGGTTCTCGGCGCTGTCGAGCAGGCCCGAGGACGATCCACCGATGAACATCTCGGTGAGCACGCGCGCGATCTGGCGCGCCTCGCCGTATTTCACCCGGTAAACATGAACGCTGGTTCGCGCACTATCCGCATGATCGAGCCGCTTGATCCAGGTCGCGGCCGTTCGCAGCAACGCCGGTTTTTTGCTGACCACGAGGACGGCGTTGAGGCGGCTGATCGGTCGAAAATTGATGACGTTCTGGCCGAGACCGTTCTCGCCCGAATCCACGATCTTTTCGAGTTCCGCGATGATGGGTTCCGGGCCACTGTTGACGATCGGAAAAATTCCGACCGATTGACCGCGCATCCAGTCGAGGTCGAAGCTAAGCGCGGTATCCACCGCCGTGCGGCGTTCCGCGCCGCTGCCTTGTATGAGAAGGAGATTTCGCGTCGAGTCGGCGCGAACCATTCCGGCTTTGGTCGCAAAGCTGTCCAACAGCTTGAGCAGCGTTTGCGCCGACACATGTTGCAGCGGCACGACGGAGACGCCGTAGCCTGGTTCGGGGCTGGCGTCGGCCGCGTCGATCCGGCCAGTGCCGACCGCGTCGCCGATCGGGGTCAAACGGTAGCCGGCGGTGTCGTGAACAAGCACTATCCCGCTGAGCCGCAAGGCATCTTCGAGTACGAAGAGAATATCCGACTTGGCAACCGGCCTGCCGGACACAAGGCTGATGGTGCCCTGCACCCTCGGGTCAATGGTGTAGCCTGTCCCCAAAATGTCGCCCAACACCACTTTGGCCACGTTGGCGACAGGCGTGTTTTCGAAATTGAGCTCGTACCTGTTGCCGGATGCGGCCGATTGCGGCGGCCGCGCCTCGGAGACGCCGGACACCTCGGTGCCTTCGTATATCACCGGGCGACTTCGCTGGCCGGCATTGGCCTCGGCGGCATTCACCTGCTGCGGTTGACGAGGCAGAATGTCCAGCGAACGAACCTTGTCGAGCACGTCGATATCGGGGCTGTCGCCGGAACTCATAGTCGCGGAATTGCAGGACGCCAGCAGGCCGACGGACAACAGCAGGAAGGCAGCGCCAATGCTGCGACCGACCGTCGGGGACCGGCCTGGGTTGCCGACGCGCACCATGTTTTCCGCCATTCGAGTTTTATGTTAGGGCCCAAGAATCGGACTCACGGATCATTCGGGAGGATCGATCCAGGCTGGTCGGTACACTTAGCGGCGGAATATGACAGTAATAATTGCCGGCGCAGATCATCACTTTGTATCCGCAAATTTCTGCTCTCGCGCCGCGCCTCGCAGCGGAAGCCAGCGAACGGGCCACGACTAAATTCTATTTGAGAGGCTGACATCCTCGACGCTTCGTACAGCTGTCATGTTTCGGATCAATAACCACTCCGCACTCTGCAGTCGACAACTGGCGGTGGACGGGGGCCGATGCCCTGTGATCCCTTAGGCCGGTCTAGAACAAAAACTGGCGCGACTGGAAAGACATGATGACCGGTGATAAGTCTTTGCAGTTCGTGGCGCATCTTCGTGAGAGCAATCGTCTGACGAAGACCGGCGGCCATGGCGAGCCCGCGGAGCAGGGTGGTTCCGAGCGTCCGCAGGGCAAGCTCTGGGAGTTCACCGATCTTTCGGCGAGCGAGTTCGCGGATGAAGCGGCTCGCTTCTCCGATCTCGATCGGGTCACGCTCCAGGACATGCTATCCGCCCCGCCGCTGGGAGCATTGTTCTCGCAGCGCTTTCTGCGGGAAATGATGGTTTTTCCTTACCAGTCCGCCGACGGAGGCGCCGTGCTGGCGGTCGCGGATCCGACCGATACGGCGGCCCGGCGCGCCGCGGAAATCGTGCTCAGGGCGGACGTCGCGATCAAGGTGGCGTCAGTCGAAGATCTCACGGTTGCCCTCGATCAGCGACTGGGCGACGACGATGTCGAGCCGAGGGGCAGCGGCGAACCGCATCAGCCGCGCGAGGACGATATCGAAAGCTTGCGTGACCTTGCAAGCGGCGCGCCCGTGGTTCGCGCCGTCAATGATCTGCTGGAAAAAGCTGTGGAATTGCGCGCGAGCGACATTCACATCGAGCCCTTTCACACCGGGCTGGTGGTCCGCATGCGCATTGACGGCTTGCTGCGACCGGTCGCGGCGCCGGCCGGGGTCTTGCCGCAAGCCGTGATTTCGCGCATCAAGATTGTCGCCAACCTCAACATCGCGGAGCGTCGGCTTCCGCAGGACGGCGCCGCGCGGCTGCGGGCCGGGCGTACTGATATCGACATTCGTGTCGCGATCATGCCGATGCAGCATGGAGAATCCGCGGTCATACGTATCCTGCCGAAGGATCGCGGGCTGCTCGTCGTCGAAAAGCTGGGTTTTTCGCCGGCCGACGATACGACGCTCAGACGACTGCTGAAGCTGCCCCATGGCATGATCGTCATCACCGGTCCGACCGGAAGCGGCAAAACCACGACGTTGGCGACGATCTTGTCGATCCTGAACGAACCGGGTCGGAAAATCCTGACGGTCGAAGATCCCGTCGAATACGACATACCCGGTGTCAATCAGGCGCAGGTCAAGCCCGCGATTGGACTGACGTTCGCAGCGGCGCTGCGTTCGTTCGTGCGTCAGGATCCCGACGTCATCATGGTTGGCGAGGTGCGCGACCCTGAAACCGCACACGTCGCCATTCATGCTGCCCTCACCGGTCACCTTGTTCTGACGACACTGCACACCGAATCGGCGGCTGCCGCGGTGCCCCGTCTCCTCGATCTCGGCGTCGAGGGATATCTGCTGCGGTCCACCTTGAGGGCGGTGGTCGCACAGCGGCTTGTTCGCCAGCTATGCGACCGCTGCAAAGTGCCAAAGACGCTCACCGAGGCCGATTTTGCCGAAGACCCCCGGTTGGGCGAGTTCGGCTTCCGGAGCGGCGAAACGTTTCAAGGGCCCTGCGGCTGCGAGCGCTGCGGTGGCACAGGCTACCGCGGCCGGCTGGGCGTGTTCGAGATTCTTGTACTCACCAACGACGTTCGCGAACTGATCGGGGAAAAGACCGATGGACTGAAGATCGATCAGACGGCGATCCGCTCCGGAATGACAACGATGCTCGACGACGGCGTCGCGAAATGCCGCGCCGGCCTGACCTCGCCCGCGGAAATACTCCGCGTGACGACTGCGCGGTGAGGTGAGATCGTGCCGAATTTCCGCTACCGTGCCCTGACGCAGAACGGAGAAATCGTGCATGGCACGCTATCGGCTCCGACGGCGGCGGAAGTTGCGCACCGCATCGAGTATCTTCGGCTGCTGCCGATCGAAACCATCGAAGATAAGGCAACCGTTGCCGCATCGGGGTCCGGTTTCGGTTTTTTCAGTCGGCCAAGCCCGGCGGAAGTGACGACTTTCACCAGGGACCTTGCCCTGCTCTTGAAGGCGGGCGCGCGTCTGGACGACGCCCTCGAATTGCTCGCGAGCGACGCGGATGTCGGCCGGCTTCGCCCGGTGGTCGGCAAACTGCGGGCTGCGGTTCTGACCGGAGAAAGTTTCGCCGGCGCGGTTGCGGATCACCCCGCTTTGTTCCCCGCCATGTATGTCGCGCTGGTTCGCGTCGGCGAGGTGTCGGGGACGCTCGATCAAGTGCTTGAGATGCTGGGAGCGGAGCGGGCGCGAGCCGAACTGATGCGCCGCAAACTCACGGATGCGATGCAGTACCCGGCCTTCGTTCTGATCGCCGCGGCCTGCGTCATGCTGTTTTTTATTCTGTTCGTGCTGCCGCAGTTTTCTTCGGTGCTGCAGGACTTCGGAGCAAAATCAGACTCCGCGCTCAGCGTTTTCATCAAGCTGTCGGACTTTCTTCGTGCGAACGCGGCCGGCGTGATGCTCGGCTCCGCTTCGTTCTTGGCCAGCGTCTGGTGGCTGCTTCGCCGGCCGGGCGCGGGCGCCGTGATCATGACCGCGGTCTCTGGCGTCCCCGGCATCGCCGGCGTCTTCAAGTTTTACCGCACCAGTCTGTTTTGCCGCAATCTCGGCGTTCTGCTCGGCAGCGGCGTCAACCTCACGGCCACCTTGCGCATCCTGGTCGACATCATGGCGGTCACCGGAAGCGTTACGACCTGGACGATGGCTGCGGATCGCGTCCGTCATGGCGGCAAGCTTTCGGAGGCTCTGCTCGCGTCGAGCAACATGCCGCCGATGGCGATCCGCATGCTGCGGCTGGGCGAGGAAACCGGCCAATTGCCCGTGCTGGCGGGCCGGGTCGCCGAGTTTTATGAGGCGAAGTTGCAACGCAGCCTTGACCGTATCGTCGGCATCATCGGGCCGCTTGCCATCGTCACCATCAGTACAGTCGTCGGCGGACTGATCGTATCGGTCATGACCGCGCTTCTGTCGGTCACTCAACTTGTCGGCTAGAGCAGGGGTTTGGTTCATCATGAGGTCGGTAAAAGGCATCGGCGGGTTTTCCGCCGAGCGGGCAAAGGACAAGCGCGTAGCGCACGGGCGCCAGCGGCACATTTGCCAACAGAATGTGGGCCAGCAGGGTTTCACGCTGGTCGAGATGCTCGTGGTGATCACCATTATCGGCCTCATCATGGGCCTGATCGGCCCGCGCGTTCTCAATTATCTGAGCGAATCGAAAATCAAGGCCGCGAAGATTCAGCTGCAGAGCTTCGGCAGCGCGCTCGACCTGTTCTATCTCGATGCCGGCCGGTTTCCCTCGACGGCGGAAGGCCTGGCGGCGCTGGTCCGCCGTACACCGGGTGTGGCCGCCTGGAACGGACCGTATCTCAAAGGCGGCAACGTCCCCAACGATCCCTGGAGCAACCCTTATATCTATCGCGCTCCGGGAGAACGCGGCGCTTACGATATCATGTCTTACGGATCCGATGGCCAGGAGGGCGGCACCGGCATCGCGGCCGATATTTCAATTGAAAACATGGCCAGCGCGAAAAATGAGTGACGAAGCAGAACGCGGCTTCACGCTGTTGGAGATGGTATGCGTTCTCGCGATCATCGCCATGATGGCGGCCGTGCTTCTGCCGCTCATTCCACATCAGACGTCCCGCTCCCGCCTGCAGGCCTATGCCCTTCAGACCGCGGCCCTTCTGAAGGCGGACCGCAACGCGGCGATCTGGCGCCAGGCGGACGTCGGCACGCTGGTCGATGCCGGAACGCGCTCGATCCGGTCGGGCGCGACAACGGATATGATCCGCATTCCCGACGATGTCCGCTTCGATGCGCTGTTGCCGCAAACCTGCAACAGGCGTGCGGCTCTGTCGACCATCAGCTTTTTTGCCAGCGGGATGTCCTGCGGCGGAACCATTGCGCTGACACGGCTCGAAGCCGGCTACGAGATTCGCGTCAACTGGTTGACCGGAAGGATCGAAATTGTCTCCCGCAGCTCCGCAACCAATTGATCGCAGCGACGCCGGTTTTACGATCATAGAAGTGTTGATCGCGCTGGCGCTGGTTGCCGTCTCCATCGTTGCGATCGGATCCGTGATGGCGACAAACGTGCGCGGCGTGCGTTCGCTGGAACAGCACGTGGCATTGATGCAGACCGCGCGCTCCATCATGACCACGGGCATCCCGCCGCGCGCCGAGCTTGGCCCCGGCGCGTTGTCGGGGCAGATTAACGACTATCAGTGGAAAATCGACGTCGGACCGCTGGGCGAAGGCTGGGCCGTGCCGGGCGCGGACGTCGCCTGGATACCCGCACTCGTCAGAGTTCGTGTCCGATCCCCCTCCGGCGCGGTTTCCGACCTTCGCACCGTTCGCCTGATGCACAGGCCACCGCAATGAGCGCCTTGCTTGAACAGCAACGGGCCCGCGAGGGCGGCTTTACGCTGATCGAAACCCTGGTGGCGATGGCGTTGATGGGCCTGGTGCTGTCGGCGCTGGCCAATATCACCGCGCAATGGCTTCCGAACTGGAATCGCGGTCTTGACCGCATCCAGCGCAGTGAATTGATCAGCATCGCGCTTCAGCGGATCGGCGCCGACCTGGCGGCCGCCGAATATGTGTCAGTCAATCGCGACGCGCGGCGTCCGCTGTTCGATGGTTCGGAACTGTCGGTGACGTTCGTGCGGACCGCATTGGGCCCGAATGCCGGGCTTGGGCTGGACGTGGTACGGGTCGGCGAGACGACCGATCGTCAGGGCCTCGTGACGGTTCGCTCGCGCGCGCTTTTCCGGCCGTTGCCGCTGGCATCGTCGCTATCCGAACAAATTCATTTCGGCGAGCCGGTCGTGCTGTTGCGTGCGCCGTTCCGGCTGTCGTTCGCCTATGCGGGCCAGGACAGAATCTGGAAAAGCAACTGGCACGACTCCGACAAGCTGCCGGCGGCAATCAGGCTGACGGTTCGCGACGCGGCGAGCGAACGAATCCTCTCGATTTCGACGGTGGCGCCGGTTCACGTCCAGTCGCCTGCGCAAAACGATTGCGCGCAGCCGGCTGACGGCTGCGACGGCAGATCGGGTGCCCCGCAAAACTCTCAAGGAAATTCCCAAGGAAATTCACAAGCGGGAAATGCCGCGACAGGGCAGGGAGGGTCGCTGTGACGCGAAGACTCCGGTGCGCGGCCGCAACACCCTCGGAGCACGGCTTCGTGATCGTCGCCGTGCTTTGGATTCTTGCGGCCCTGTCGGCGCTGGCGATGATCTTTTCGGTCTATCTGTCCAATTCGGCGCAGACGCTGGGCATCAATGATACCGGCCTACAGGCGGAAGCCCTGGTGTCGGCCAGTCTCGAGCTCACGGCCTATCAGTTGTTGCTGGCGGGCGACAAGGCGCGTCCCACGCCGGGGTCGTTTCAATTCCGGTTGGACAATGCGGATGTTCTCGTCTCCTTCGCGTCGGAGGCCGCCCGTATCGACATCAACTTCGCTTCCAAAGCGATGCTGGCCAATCTGTTCGCCGGTCTCGGTGCGGATCAGCAGGCCGCCAAAGAGTATGCCGACCGGATCGTCGGGTGGCGGACGCGTCCCGTGGCCAACACCGCCAACGATGAAGAGGCGCTTTATCGTGCCGCGGGCCTTACCTATTCTCCGCGACAATCTCCCTTTACGCATGTGAACGAGCTCAGTCTCGTTCTCGGCCTGCCTTCGGTGCTGGTCGATCGCGCTTTGCCGTTCGTGACGGTCTTCAGCGGATCACCCGACGTCGATGTGCTGATCGCGCCGCCGGAAGTGATCGCCGCATTGCCCGGCATGACGCCATCCGCTCTAAAAGAATTCCTGAGCCAGCGGCCGGCGCTGTCGAGAGACTCGCCTGCGCTCGCAACTGCGCTCGGCCCGGCGCAGGCCAGCGCGACGGCTCCCAAAAGCACTTCCTTTCGCATCCTGACGACGATCAAGTTCGACAATGGCCGCCGAACGTCGTCGGAGGTCGTCATCGCGGTGGGCGAGGACAAGGACAAGGATCTTTACCGTGTGCTGTCGTGGCAGGATGGCGTAGAAGCAGGCCGCCGCCCGCGCAAACTGGCGGGGGGTTGATGGCGATGATCTCTGAACTCAAGGCACTGTTTTCGGAATGGATCGCAGCCGTTGCCGGGGTGGTCAACTCCATGATCAGTCGGTATGTGCGCCAGCGGAAAATTCTGATCAGCGAAGGCGGCGGCAACACGTTCACGGCCAGGGCAACGTCGGCACAAAAAGGCCCAGCTTTGCCGGACGTTTCGTTTCGTCTCTTGGATGGCCGGCCCACCCCCTCCTTGCCGGCAGATTGGGAGACGACGCTTCGCGGCAGTCGTGTTGAAGTCCTGCTGACGTCCGGCCAGGTGCTGTTTCGATCGCTCGATTTTCCAAGGCAGGCTGTGGATTTTCTCGATGGCATGATCCGCTCGCAGATCGACCGCCTGACGCCCTGGACGGCAGACGACGTGGTTTTCGGCTGGAGTCCACCCTCGACTATTCCCAATGAGCGAGTTGAGCTGACGCTGGCCGCGACATCGAAACATGAAATCCAGCCTCTCATTCAGCTTGCGGGCGGTCGTGGGGCAGCATCCATTGCCGCGTTCGCCGAGGCTCCGGCCGCCGAGGGCGCGCCCACAAAGATCAAAGTCTTCGATAAGTCGCTGCGGGGCACGCTCGGGCGGGCGGTGAATGTGCCGCGCATTTTGCGCGTCGTTTTGCTGTCCGCCGGTCTTGGGGCCGCGGCCTCCCTGATCCTCGCGGCTTCCATCGGCAGCGTTCTGGATTCCGAACAGCAACAATTGCAGCGCCGGATTTCGGAACGCCGTGCTTCGCTGCGTCTCAACTCGAACGCCGGCGGGTCGGCCCTGAGCCTGCTGGCGAAGCGCAAGCAGACGACTCCATCAAGCGTCATGGTGCTTGAAGCCCTTTCACAGGCGCTGCCCGACAGCACCTATGTGACGGAACTGCGGATCGAAGGCGAGAAGGTTCAGGTCGTCGGCCTGACACAGGATGCGCCTTCTCTGATTCGATTGATGGAGAGGTCGCCACAATTCGCCCGGGCCACGTTTTTTGCGCCCACCACGCGGGCGCAGAATGACCCGGGTGAGCGTTTCCACATCGAGGCCCACATCACGCCGTCTTTCGGATCGGGCACATGAACCTTCCTGCCGCTTTAAGAAAATCGTTCGCAACGTCGCCCATCCTGGCGGCGGCTGCTTACGCCGGATTGGTGTTCGCGCTGCTGGTTATGCTTGTTGGTTCCATCGGCGACATTCTCCGTCGGCGGGCCGCGGTCGCATCAACGGCAGCCATGCTGGAGCAACTCGAGGGCCGCAAGGCCGCCGCACCCGGCGGGCGATCAGCCGACGCCCTGATGCCTTCGGGCTCGGCGTTTCTGGAAGGGGCGACGGTCACTATCGCGGGAGCAGACCTGCTTCAGCGCGTCGCCGGCGCTGTGACGAGACTCGGCGGCAATGTGCTGTCGTCCCAGCTCGATTTGCAAAACTCGCAATCCAAGGCGGGATTTGTCAGCATGGTCGCGAGTTGCGAAATCGATCAGCCTGCGTTGCAGCCGCTGCTTTATGATCTCGAAGCCGGAATGCCGTTTTTGTTCATCGATCAGTTCGCCGTTCAGGCCCCGGCCACCTCGTCCGGTGAGGGGAAATTGCGGATTCTGCTGGCGGTGTCGGGGCAATGGCGGGGCGCAAAATGATGCGGAAGCTTGCGATCGGCATCATGTTTTTGGCGCTGTCGGTGCATGGCGCACCCGCATTGACGTCCGCTGTTTCCAACGATCTGTTGGACGCCGATTGGGCCGACGGCGTGCAGGCGGCGTCTCCGCCATCGTCGACAAGGACAAATCCTGCCGCACCGGCGCAAGTCGTTGTCTCTCCACCGGCACCGGTCGCGGAGCGGGCGCTAAGTGACAATCCGTTGTGGGGTATCCCGCTAACTCAATTACCCGTCACGCGCGACCGGCCAATCTTTTCATCGTCCCGGCGTCCGCCGCCCCCCGCGGTTGCACCCGCCGCAGTCCCGAAAGTGGTCGCTGTCCCCAAACCAACCGAACCTGAGCGTCCGCAGCTCTCTTTGCTCGGCACGATCGTAAGCGACGACGAGGGGTTCGGGATATTTCTGGACCAATCGACCAAGGCGGTACTCCGGCTGAAGGTCGACGAGGACTATCAGGGCTGGAAGCTGCGATCGGTTCAAGGCCGGGAAGCGACCCTGGAAAAGGATCAACAGGTCGTCACTCTCCCGTTGCCGCAACCCGGCGCGGCACAGGGGGCCAGTGAGGTCCGTCCGCCGCCGGCGTACGCCGGAGGGCTGCTGCCGGTGACGTCACGGCCGCGACCTGATAGGTCCGGTCGCTAATGATCTGATCCTCTGGTCGTTCAGCAACACGGCCAATGTTGTTGAGAGCCTAACGCGAACAACAGGCCGATCGCCAGAAACGGCCCGAACGACATGGACGTTTGACCAGTCAACTGCCGTCCACCCAATTGCATGAGGCCGGCGCAGGCCAGCGCGGTCAGCGCCGCAACCATCAGAAGCATGGGAAGGCCTGCGACGCCGACCCAAATTCCGGCGGCCGCCAGCAATTTGACGTCGCCCAACCCAAGGCCCTGGATTTTTCTAAAGGCGAAATACAGCCGTCTCAGCAACCAGAAGACGGCTCCGATCGCTGCGCCCTCGCATGCGGCCTCCAGCCCAGCCAGTGGACCACCGGCCAGGACGGCCTTCGACAGTCCCAGAGCGGCGATCGTCAGATTCAGCCAGTCCGGAATGATGCCGTGACGAATATCGATCCACGCGAGCACGGCACTCAGCAGGCAGAGCAATCCAAAGAATACGCCGACGACCATTCCGGGAGCCTGACTCAATAGTGAAAATCGCGCAGCCGGTTTAGCAGGCCGTTGAAAAAGAGACCAAAATCATTCTTGAGAAAGTTGTGATCGAGCAAGCCATTCCGGATAGCCGCCGCGGGTCAGGTGCTGGCGCCACTGCGAACCTGCCAACTGCTGCCTCAGGTAATCTTTGAAATGAGAAGGTCGATGCCGCGCGAGCGGTACAAGCGACGTCCGCCGAATCTCTGAAGGCGGGTCCGCTGCGAGCCTGGTCAATCACTGTCGCAGAGAATTTTCGAAACTGTCATGCGATCGGTACATTGGCGCGTCTAATTTTGCCGCGGCCAAAGCTGCTAGGGGGCGGAGGCGACGGCGCGACATTTCGTGCGCCGTGTCGGTTTCGGCTGGCTGCTTCTCCAAATGCTCGAAGAAACAGGGTTTTTCGGACGGTCATTCGGGCCGCACCCGCAGGCTTGGTATGTTTGTCATCATGGCAGGGAAATAAGGTTCATGAAAAAGCTGTTACTCTCAACCGTCTTGTTCGCAGCGGTTCTTAATCAATCGGCCGTCGCGGATGATCGTATAGGCGACGACCGTCGGAACGATGAGAAGTTCACGGTCGCCGTCTTCGGCGATTGGCCCTACAATCAAAACTTGCTTACGAACGCTCCGCTTCTGGTCAATTCCATCAACGCGGATCCTGATGTCAGTCTGGTCATTCATGTCGGGGATATTCATTCCGGCAGCATGGCGTGCACCAGCGCCGGCATTTTTCCGCCGATACCCACTTCGAATCCCGGCTGGAATCAGCCGGTTTATTACCAGTTCCAGCAGTTCAATGCTCCGGTCGTCTATACGCCCGGCGACAATGAATGGACTGATTGTCAAAAGACGAAGGAGTTCAAGAGCGGCGATCCCCTGAAGGAATTGGCCAGCGTGCGGGCGTTGTTTTTTGCCCGGCCGGGCAAGACTCTCGGTCTTCATGAGCGGGAAGTATCGAGCCAGGCAAAATATTTCGACCCCGCATTTCCTGCCGACGCCCAATACGTCGAGAACGTGATGTGGGCTGACGGGAAAGTCCTCTTTGTGACCGTTAATATGCCGGGATCTAACAACGATACCCTGCCGTGGGCCAATGGCTTTGAGAATCCTTCGGCGCAGGCTCAGGAAGTCGCTAACCGCACCGCGGCCGACATCCGGTGGCTGCAAGCTGCATTCAAGCAGGCAACTGACATGCACGCCAAAGCCGTTGTTATCGCATTGCAGGCTGACATGTGGGATCCGGCAGCGGTTGCTCCCGGCGGGGACGGCTTGAGTGCCTACACTCCCTTCGTGCAGCAACTGGCCAATCTCAGCATGCAATTCCGCCGGCCGGTGCTCCTGCTCAACGGTGATTCTCACCTGTTCGGGGTCGATCATCCGCTCGCCGATTCCAGCAGCAGCACGGGCATCATCCATCACACGCTGTCCGTGCCGAACCTGACGCGCATTACCGTGCAGGGATCGACCAACGCACCCGCGGAGTGGCTGCGTTTGTCGATTGACACCACAAAGCCCAACGTCTTCAACTGGCGTAATGTTGCCTATTGCGGCAATCCCTTGACGAGTTGCCCGTAAGTTCGGCCAACGACCACCGCTCGCTGAAGCAGGACAGATCCGTTTGATGACTCAGACGGATCTGTCCGATTTGATGTCCGCGATCATGCAAGCGGACATTGAAAAGGAGGGAGTGACCGAACCTCCGGTGCTGGCGGAAAAGCGGATGCCGTCGGTGTTTGATTTATGACTTCCAAACCGCATTCGGCCGCACGCGATTTCCTTGCCGACCCCGCCGCCGGCAACCGCTCAGGAAGCGAAGGCGAGTCCGACCATCATTATGCCGATTGCGGCGATCCAGCCGCCGACAGCACGGATTGCGATACCTCGCCATGCCATCGAGGTTCCGACTTCCGCCCGTCGGAAAGCGAGCGTCAAGGCCATGGTGAGCGTGATCGCGGCGTAACCCGCGCAGACCAGGCCTGCCGCGTATAGCAGCTGATTGGTCTCAGGCGCGACATCGCCTGCATTCGCCGCTCCGCGCATCACGGCCAATCCGAAAGCGATCGAGCAGAGCAAAGCGGTTGGAATTCGTGCTTCCGCTGCCAGCAGCAGACCCAGCACAAGAATAATGCCCGCGTCCGCCGCAGGCCCCGCCGAAACAATGCCGAAAGCACGATTCAGAACGAGCCCAGCCAAAAGCCCCAGAGGGAACAACAGCACGAGCCATCGTCCCCTTGAAGTTCCGAGCGAACCCGCCAGCACACCCATAGCGGTCCACAGAATGAGATCTTGAAGGTCGGTCAACGGATGCAAGGCGCCTGTGTAAAAGTCGCCAAGGCGCGAGGCGACAATGTGCGCCTCCGCCGCTTCCACCGAGGCGAACAACGCCGCGGCTGTGACCCAGGCCCGGTTGAACCCACACCTCATGCTACGCCTCCCAGGCTGCGCATCAGGAAGTAGCCGCCGAGCGTCGCGATCACCACGCCGAGCCCCTGAACCAATCGCCCTCCGGCGGGCCAGCGCGTCAGCGCGCCGATCAAGATCCCGCACAGGTGGAGCAGGCCGGTGGCGACGACAAAACCGGCGCCATAGGCCAGTGGATTGGCGGAGCCTGGAAGCTCGGCCCCATGCGCGTGTCCGTGAAAGACCGCGAAAACCGCAACGACGACGGCGGCGGCGGCAAACGGCAAACGCAGGCGCATTGCGACCGCCGCACCCAGAACCAGAGCCGACAGCGCGATCGCTACTTCCGGCATCGGCAGAGGAATGCGCAGCACGCCCAGAACGCCGCCAAACGCCATCACGAGCGGAAAGGTGATCGGCAGCACCCAGATCGCAGGGGCCCCAAGCTGCGCTCCCCAGATTCCGACCGCGACCATCGCAATCAGATGATCCATCCCGGTTAAAGGATGCAACAGCCCGCTGGCGAGCCCACCGGCCACACCCACTTGCTCGTGCGCGAACGCGGGTTGCGCCAGAGCGAGAGTTGCAAACGCAACCACGAGACGTGGGAAAACACGGGAGGACATGATTTTACTGTTTCCTGTCATGAGGTGGCGAGTACGCGTAAGAGTCGGCCTAAAAACCAGAACATCGACACCGAACCGATCGCGTAAGCCGGTAAGGCGTTGCCCCAGCGCGGCAGGACGGCGTCGAGGCGTCGATGCGCCCAGATCAGGGCCAGCACCAAAAGCACAAAAGCGAGTTGCCCGATCTCGACGCCGATGTTGAAGAAGAGCAGGGCAGCAGGCAACAGGCGGCGTTCGAGGCCCAGTCCCGCCAACGCGCTCGCGAAGCCGATCCCGTGAACCAGGCCGAAGGTGAATGCGACGGCC
>Ga0193699_10000429_pt1 | contig 18458 bp, 16 predicted proteins | sample L3c2metaG_FD_160095 | JGI IMG/M metagenome (GOLD analysis project Ga0193699, IMG submission 160095) | Soil microbial communities from a riparian zone of the East river system, Colorado, United States - L3c2 | ecosystem: Environmental > Terrestrial > Soil > Riparian zone | place: USA: East...
TCTCGCCGCGCCGCACCTCCTGCGCCAGCGTGATCGAGGCGCCCCTCACCACCACCGGCCAGGTCACCACGTCGAGCACGTCATCCATGCGCGCGGGCTTAAAGAAATCGATCTGCATCGAACGCACCACGAAGGCAAATCCCGGAGTTTCCGCCTGCGCTTCCGCAAACAGCGTATGCTGCTCGGCGCCCATCAGCCGCAAATGATTGGTCCGTCCGCGTTCCATGAAGCGCAGATAATTGGCGTGATAGACGATGCCGGAAAAATCGGTGTCCTCGTAATAAACGCGAATCCGCATGTGATGGCGGCCGTCGCGGATTTCGCCGTCGAGCGAGGGCATTGACATCACTCCTGGATATCAGCAACGAGCGACAGGGATTGAGCCGCAGCGTGAATCGCTTGTCGCGCATCCATCCAGATCGACGTGTCAGCGAGAATCATCGTCGAGAGCGGCGCCGCGGGGCTGCCTTGGCGTCCGGTTCTGTGCCACCGAGACGGGCAAGGCGGCGCGCGGCTTCACCCTCGACAAACGCCTTCAACGCCATTCTCACAACGGCAGATTTTTCGGTGACGCCCGCATATTTCTGCGCTTTTGCGAACAATTCGTCCTCGATCGCGATCGTAGTTCTCATGGCATCACGCTCCAACGCACCAAATATAGCAGCATTTGATGCGAATTTCCTTACCCGCCTTTTCCGAAGCGTGGATAATTTGCGCGTGGCTGCGGCAAGCGGACGAACTACGACACAGCCGGAACTGACCCACCCAGCGTCACCAGCACGATCTCGGGCGGGACGCCGAGGCGGAACGGCATGATGCTGCAGCCGAGGCCGCCGGAGACGACGACGTCGCAATTGGTCCGGGTGTGGCCGTAGGCCAGCTGGTTTCCATAACGCGAGGGCACCACCGGCGACCATCCGAACAGCCGCACCTGGCCGCCATGCGTGTGTCCCGATAGCTGCAGCGCGACCCGCGCGGGCACGCGCATCGCCACATCAGGTTCATGCGCCAGCAGGATGACCGGCGCGTCGTCGGTCACTTTCGCCAGCGTCGCCGCGAGATCATCGACGCCAATCCGCTTGACCGGCCGAAAGCGCCGGGCCGGAAGGTACGCCAGTTGATCGCCGAGCCCGGCGAGCCAGAACGATCGGCCCGCCTTGGTCAGCCGCGCCACGTCGTTTTCGTAAACCGGAACGCCGGCGGCCTCCAGCGCGCGCCGCGAAATCGTCGGCCCCTGCCCGTCGCGCTGCACAGTCTTGTCTTCCCACCAATCGTGATTGCCGAGAATGGCGTGCACGCCCAGCGGCGCCTTCAATCCTCCAAGCACCGGTGCCCATTCGCTGGCCGGAATGAAGCGCGTCACATGGCGGTGGCCAGCGACATAATCGCCGAGCAGCACAGTCATATCCGCACCCAGCGCGTTGGTATGCGCGACAATCGACTCGATGCGGTCGAGCGACATCCAAGGGTCGCAGGCATGAAGGTCGGCGATAACGGCGATCTTGAGCCGGAAATCGGCCGGCCATTGCGGCGGCCGGATATTGTACCGCGCGACACGAAGCCGCAGCGCGGGCTCGCCAAATCCATAAGCGACGGTGGAAACGCCGGCGGCGCCGAGGCCGGCGAAGAAACTGAGGAAATGGCGGCGTGAGATCATGAATGGTTAATCGTGATGCATCGGCGTTTTATTCACGGATTGCAGCCGAATTCGGGTGCGATTGTGCAGAAAGCGAGCAGACGCAGAAGATCGTTAACGCGGCGTCAGTCGTCGCCCTCGCCGCCGCTTCCAAACAATCCGAATTGCGCCGGATCGCGCGCGGGCTCGGCGAGGCCGAGATGCTTGAAGGCGTGCGAGGTCAGGAGCCGTCCGCGCGGCGTGCGCTGCAGATAGCCGCACTGGATCAGGAACGGCTCGATGATGTCCTCGATCGCATCGCGCGGCTCCGACAGCGCCGCCGCCATGGTTTCCACGCCGACCGGGCCGCCGCCGTAATTCATCGCGATGGTGGTGAGATAGCGCCGGTCCATGGCGTCGAGCCCGGCGGCATCGACCTCGAGCGCGCTCAGCGCGTTGTCGGCGATCTTGCGGTCGATGGAGTCAGCGTCGGCTGCCGAAGCGAAATCCCGCACCCGCCGCAATAGCCGTCCGGCAATGCGCGGCGTACCGCGGGCGCGGCGCGCGATCTCGTTGGCGCCGTCAGGCGTGATACCGATCTTGAGCACGCGGGCGCCGCGGGTGACTATCTTTTCCAGCTCTTCCTCGGTGTAGAAATTCAGCCGCACCGGTATGCCAAAACGGTCGCGCAGCGGATTGGTCAAGAGGCCAGCGCGCGTGGTGGCGCCGACCAGCGTGAATTTTGCCAGTTCGATCTTGACCGAGCGCGCCGCAGGTCCCTCGCCAATGATGAGGTCGAGCTGAAAATCCTCCATCGCCGGATACAGCACTTCCTCGACCGCGGGACTGAGGCGATGGATTTCGTCGATGAACAACACATCGCGCTCTTCGAGATTGGTCAGAAGTGCCGCGAGATCGCCGGCCTTGGCGATCACGGGCCCCGAAGTAGCGCGAAAACCGACGCCGAGTTCGCGCGCCACGATCTGCGCCAGCGTGGTCTTACCGAGGCCGGGAGGCCCGACGAACAGCACATGGTCCAGCGCCTCATTGCGCTTGCGCGCGGCCTCGATGAAGATCGAGAGATTGGCGCGGGCTTGCGCCTGGCCGACGAATTCGGACAGCAGCTGCGGGCGCAGCGCGGTATCGCCGACATCGTCGCTGCGGCGCTCGGGGGTGACGATGCGGGAGGGCGTGGTCATGCGACGACGATAGCACGAGGTGCGTTTCTTACCTCTCCCGCTTGCGGGGGAGTATAGGCCGCCTTCGGCGGCCGTTCTTGGAGAAAAACGCCGAAGCGAAGCTTCGGCTTTGGCGCTCGATAGAGCGCGGCGGGTGGGGGAACTCTCTCAACTGGCGCCGGTGTATGCTGAGGCACCCCCACCCCGGCCCTCCCCCGCAAGCGGGAGAGGGAGCAGTCCGCGGTCGAACCATGGTTTCGGTTCGCTGAAAAAAATCGCCATCGCGTCCTCACTTCGCCAATTCCTTCAGCCCCAGCTTGATGAGCTGCGCGGTCTCCGCCTTCTCGCCGGCGCTGCGCGAGGCCGAAGCAATCGCGGCCGCGGCCTGCGGCTGGCCGTAGCCGAGATTGACCAGCGCCGAGATCGCGTCGGTGACCGGGCGCGGCGCGCGGTGATCGTCGATCGCGCCGGACAGATGCACCAGCGCCGGATCGACATTGGCGAACGCCGGCGCCTTGTCCTTCAACTCGGTGACGATGCGCTCGGCGACTTTCGGGCCGACGCCCGGGGTGCGCGTCACCGCGGCCTTGTCGCGCAGCGCGATGGCATTGGCGAGATCGGACGGTGGCAGGGTGGACAGCACTGCCAGCGCCACCTTGGCGCCGACGCCCTGCACGGTCTGCAGCAGCCGAAACCATTCGCGCTCGGTGTCGCCGCGGAAGCCGAACAGTTTTATTTGATCCTCGCGCACGTAAGTTTCGATCGACAGCACCGCGGCCTCGCCCGGCGACGGCAGCGCCTGCAGCGTGCGCGCCGAACAATACACCTGATAGCCGACGCCGCCGACGTCGAGGATGACGTAGTCCTCGCCGTAGCTGTCGATCAGGCCTTTTAACTTGCCGATCATGCCCCCACCACCTTCAGCCGCAGCGCGGCGCTGGCGCGGTGGTGCGCATGGGTGATGGCGATTGCCAGCGCGTCCGCCGCGTCGGGCGATTTCGGCTCGGCTTTCGGCAGCAGGATTTTCAGCATCATCAGGATCTGGTTCTTGTCGGCATGCCCGGCGCCGACCACGGTCTTCTTCACCTGATTGGGGGCGTATTCCGCGACCGAAATCCCGAACATCGCCGGCGCCAGCATCGCGACGCCGCGCGCCTGGCCGAGTTTCAGGGTGGCGACGCCGTCCTTGTTGACAAACGTCTGTTCGACCGCGGCTTCCGCCGGCTGAAAGTCGCCGAGCACCGTGGCAAGCCCCTCATGAATGGCCAGCAGCCGGCTCGCCAGCGGCAGACTGTCCGGCGGCTCCACCGAGCCGCAGCCGATGAAGGTCAGCCGGTTGCCGTCGATCTCGATCACGCCCCAGCCGGTGCGGCGCAGGCCCGGATCGATGCCAAGGATACGGACGGGGTGGCGAATCGGAGGAGGTGTCATGGGGTAGTGATACCGCCGGAGCGGGGCCGGCGAAACATCTACCGGCCGTCATACCCTGCGAAAGCGGGCGCGGCGTGCCCCGGATGCTGCGCAGCGCGCAGCGGTGCGCTGCTGATCCGGGGCCCATGCCACACCGTATTCCGCGGGTGGGTCCCGGCTCTGCGGAGCAGCGTGAAGGACGCTGCACCGCGTACGGGACACGAACTATCCTACCCGCCCATCTTCTGCATCAGCGCGTCGGACACCTCAAAATTCGCAAAAACGTTCTGCACGTCGTCGTGTTCGTTCAACAGGTCGATCAGCTTCAACAGCTTTTCGCCGGTCTCGTCATCGACCGGCACGGTATTTTGCGGTTTCCAGGTCAGCGCCGCCTTGCGGGCCTCGCCGAATTTCGCTTCCAGCGCCTTCGCCACCTCGCGAAAAGTTTCCTGCGAGGCGTAGACCTCGTGGCCGTTCTCGCTCGAGATCACATCGTCGGCGCCGGCCTCGATCGCCGCATCCAGCATGGCGTCATCGGAGGCGACCTTGGCGTCGTATTCGATGATGCCGGTGCGGTCGAACATGAAGGACACCGAGCCGGTTTCGCCGAGATTGCCGCCGGACTTGGTGAAGTAGGACCGGATATCGGACGCCGCGCGGTTGCGGTTATCGGTCAAGGCCTCGACAATCACGGCGACGCCGCCCGGGCCATAGCCCTCGTAGCGGATCTCGTCGTAATTCTCGCCCTCGGAGCCGATCGCCTTCTTCACCGCGCGCTCGATCGAGTCCTTCGACATGTTCTCCTGGCGCGCGGAAATGATCGCGGCGCGCAGCCGGGCATTCATCGAGGGATCGGGCTGGCCCATTTTGGCCGCCACGGTGATTTCCCGCGCCAGCTTGCTGAACAGCTTGGATTTCTGGGCATCCTGCCGGCCCTTGCGGTGCATGATGTTCTTGAACTGGGAATGTCCGGCCATGCGGTCTCTTTTTCGGATTCGTCCGGGATGGAGGGATGGAAAGCGCGGCGTTATAGGCCGACAACCTGCCAAAATCAAAGATTTGCCGGGATTTTTGGTATGCCGGTAGTGCCCACTGCCTCCGTATCAGGCAATTGTTAACCATGATTTCATGCCCGAATGCGAGGATGCCGGTCTCATTGATGTTCCCGAGAGAGGCCTGATGGCGTTCGGTTTGTTTCGAAAGCGGCGGCCGGAACCGGCTGCGCCGGCCATCGCACCGCAAGCGGCGGCCCCGATAGTCGTCATCGATTCGCCCGGGCCCTCGGACAGCGATTCGGCCCGGGAAATCCTCGAACTACTCGAACTCGAACTCGGCGCCATGATCCGCCAGCTCGAGCGCGCCGCCAATTCGGTCGCCGGCGGCGCCGAAGCCACCGCGGCGACGCTCACCACCATCCGCCAGCGCACCGACGCCCTGACCGGGCGCACCAGCGCCGCACAGTCGACCGCCACCACCTTTTCGCAGGCCGCCGACAAATTCACCCATTCGGCGCAAGGCATCGGCTCGCAGGTTCGCGACGCCAGCAACCTCGCCGACCAGGCCAGCGCCGCCGCCCATGAGGCCAGCGCCAATGTCGATCGTTTGCGGGAATCCTCCGCCGCGATCGGCAACGTCGTCAACCTGATCGCCCAGATCGCCAAGCAGACCACGCTGCTGGCGCTCAACTCCACCATCGAGGCGGCGCGCGCGGGTGCTGCAGGGCGCGGCTTCGCGGTGGTCGCCTCCGAGGTCAAGGCGCTCGCGGTGCAGACCCAGAACGCCACCGAGGAGATCACCAAAAAGATCGACGCGCTGCAGAAGGATGCCGCGGGCTCGGTCGATGCGGTGCACCGGATCTCGCAGGCGATCGAGGCGATCCGCCCGGTGTTCGAGAACGTCAATGGCGCGGTGGCGGAGCAGAACGAAACCACCAGCGAGATGTCCGACAACGCCGCCTCCGCGTCGCACTTCATCGTCTCGGTCGGCGACAGCGCCGCCGAAATCGACTCTGCGACCAAGGAGGCCGAGGCCCATGGCGAAAGCGTCGCCAAGGCCGGCAAGTCCGTGACCATGTTCGCGCAGAAGCTCAAATCGCGCTGCGCGGTGCTGTTGCGCCAAGGCGGCCGCGAAGACCCGCGCGAGCGCGAGCGGCTGCCGTGCAACCTCAAGATCGAAATCAAGACCGCACGCGGCCTCGTCGCAGCCCCGGTCTATGAAATTGCCATGGAAGGCGTCCTGATCTGCGGACCGGACGCCGAGCGGCTGCCGCTGAACGAAAGCCTCCAGGTCACGCTGGAAAGCATCGGCGCCTGCAGGATTCGCATCGGTGAGCATTCAAAGGCCGGCGCGCAGGCACGATTCGAGAGGCCGGATGCGGCGCTCAGCGAACTGATCGAAGACAAGTTGTGGTCGATCCGCGACGAGAACACCGAATTCGTCACCCGCGCGATGGAGGCCGGCGCTGCGCTGACAAAGATTTTCGAAGACGCCGTCACGAGCGGCGCCATTTCGATCGACGACATGTTCGACGAAGAATATGTCGAGATCGCAGGCACCAATCCGGTGCAGCACCGCACGAGGATTTTGAGCTGGGCGGATCGCGCGCTGCCGCCGTTTCAGGAAGCCTTCCTCGCCAAGGATCCGCGCATGGTGTTCTGCGCCATGATCGACCGCAACGGCTATCTGCCAGTGCACAACAAGATCTATTCGCATCCGCAACGCCCCGGCGATGTCGCCTGGAACACCGCCAACAGCCGCAACCGCCGCATCTTCAACGATCCCGCGGGCCTCGCCGCCGGCCGCAACCTGCGCTCCTATCTGATCCAGAGCTACGCCCGCGACATGGGCAACGGCAAGACCATCATGATGCGCGAGATCGACGTGCCGATCCGCGTCAATGGCCGGCACTGGGGCGGGTTTCGGACGGCGTACAAGCTGTAGGCTTGCGCGCATCGTGCGATGTCGAAAGACGCCGGCGACGCCGAAGTGCCATTTTTACCCTCGCTCAAACAGCGGCAGCATGTGCTGCCGATCCGCGCAGCATGATCGTGCACGACCGTCGCTGTGATGGCATCGGCGGCGCAAGTGCCGGGTCATTGTTGAATTGGAGGCTACGGATGGCGACTACGCTGACAATCAACGGCGAACCGAAATCATTCGACGCGCCGGCCGACATGCCGCTGCTATGGGTGCTGCGTGACATCATCGGCCTGACCGGAACGAAATTCGGCTGCGGCATCGCGCAATGCGGCGCCTGTACGGTGCATGTCGACGGCAAGCCGGTGCGTTCCTGCATGCTGCCGATAGGCTCAGTGCGCGATCGCGCCGTTACCACCATCGAAGGTATCGGCGCCTCGGCTGCCGGCGCCAAGGTGCAGAAGGCGTGGCTCGATCTCGAAGTGATCCAGTGCGGCTATTGCCAGTCCGGCCAGATCATGTCGGCCGCGGCGCTGCTCGCAACCACGCCCAATCCTGATGATTCCGACATCGACGCTGCGATGGCGGGAAATATCTGCCGCTGCGGCACCTATGTGCGGATTCGCGCGGCGATCAAACAGGCGGCTTCCGGACGCCAGTCGTGAGGGCCGCGCCATGACAATTTCCCAGACAGTTTCCGGCGAAGTTTCGCGCCGCGCGTTGCTGACCGGCGGCCTGGCAGGCGGATTCCTGCTCGCGTTTCACCTTCCCGTCCGAGCGGTGAACGAGCCGGTGCAGCCGCCTGACATCACCGAGGGCAAGTTCGCGCCAAACGCTTTCATCCGCATCGACGCAACAGGCCGCACCACGCTGGTCATGCCGCAGGTCGAGATGGGACAGGGCGTCTACACCTCGATCGCGATGATTATCGCCGAAGAACTCGACGCCGACCTCAAGCAGGTGACGCTGCAGCATGCGCCGCCGAACGACAAGCTCTACGGCAATCCCACCTTCGGGCTCCAGGTCACCGGCAATTCCAACTCGATCCGGGCATTCTGGAAACCGCTGCGCAGTGCCGGCGCCAGCGCGCGCGCCATGCTGGTGCAGGCAGCCGCCCAGCAATGGCAGGTCGAGCCGGCCGGCTGCACGACGGCGAATGGCGAGGTCACGCACAAGGAAAGCGGCCGCAAATTGTCCTATGGCGCGTTGGCGCTTGCGGCGAACAGCCAGACCCCGCCAAAGCAAGTCGCGCTCAAGGATCCCAAGGATTTCGCGCTGATCGGCACGCCGCTGAAACGTTTCGATACGCCGGACAAGGTCAACGGCAAGGCCGTCTATGGCATCGACGCGATGCTTCCGGGCATGAAGTTCGCGACCGTGGCGGCGTGTCCGGTGTTCGGCGGCAAGGTCGGCAAGGTCGACGACCGTGCCGCCAAAAAGATCCCGGGCGTGCAGAAGGTCGTCGTGCTGGACGACATGGTCGCGGTGGTCGGCGATCACATGTGGGCGGCCAAGAAGGGCCTCGATGCGCTTGTGGTGACCTGGGACGAGGGCCCGAACGCCCGCGTCAGTTCAAAAGACATTTGGCAGGATTTGCGCGCGGCCAGCGAAAAGGATGGCGCGGTCGCCAAATCCAATGGCGATATTGCCAAAGGCCTCGCCGCCGGTGAGCGGCTCGAAGCGTCGTATGAACTGCCGTTCCTGGCGCACGCGGCGATGGAACCGGTCAACGCCACGGTGCATCTGACGCCAGACTCCTGCGAAATCTGGACCGGCACGCAGATCGTCAGCCGGGTGCAGGCGGAAGCGGCGAAAGCCGCGGGATTGCCGGTCGAGAAAGTGATCGTCAACAATCATCTGCTCGGCGGCGGTTTCGGCCGCAGGCTCGAGCCCGACATGGTGGTGGCAGCGGTTCGCGTCGCCAAACATGTCGACGGGCCGGTCAAAGTGGTGTGGACCCGCGAAGAGGACATCCAGCACGACGTCTATCGCCCGGTCTATCGCGACACGATTTCCGCTGCTTTGTCCGACGGCAGGATCGTCGGCTGGAAGTACAAGGTCACGGGATCGGCGATTCTCGCGCGCTGGCTGCCGCCGGCGTTCCAGAAGGGCATTGACATCGACGCCATCGATGCCGCCGCCGACATGCCCTACGACATTCCCAATTTCCATGTCGAATATGTGCGGGCCGAACCGCCGGCGGTGCCGACCGGTTTCTGGCGCGGCGTCGGTCCTAACAACAACGTGTTCGCCGTCGAATGCTTCATGGATGAACTCGCCCGCAAGGCGGGCAAGGATCCGATTGACTTCCGCCGGTCGATGCTTGGAAAAAAGCCGCGCATGCTGGCGGCACTCAATCTCGCCGCGGAAAAAGCCAATTGGGGCCAGCCGCTGCCGGCCCGGGTCGGGCGCGGCGTCTGCGTGCAACCGAGTTTCGAGACTTTCATCGCCACGGTGGTGGAAGCGGAAGTCGATGAGCATGGCGAGGTAAAGCTGCGCCGCGTCACCTCGGTGGTGGACACCGGCATCGCCGTCAATCCCGATACGATCAAGGCGCAGCTCGAGGGCGGGCTGATCTTCGGCCTGACCGCGGCGCTTTATGGCGAGATCACCATCGACAGGGGACGGGTGCAGCAGTCCAACTTCCATGATTACCGGATGCTGCGCATCGACCAGACCCCGAAGATCGAGGTCCATGTCGTCAAGAGCGGCGAGCCGCCCGGCGGCATCGGCGAGACCGGCGTCAATGCCGGACCGCCCGCGCTGCGCAATGCCATCTATGCCGCGACCGGCGTCGCGTTGCGGCGGCTGCCGATCGACCGAACGTTGATAGCGGGGAAAAAAGCATGAGCCCGGCCGCGCGTCGCATTCTCTCAAGCGTCGTCGCCATCGTGGTGGTGGCGCTGATCGTGGGGGTCTGGATCATCCGCGGCCCCGGGCCGATGGCGTTCGGCACGGGCCCGAACGTGGCGTTGGCGGATTATCGCGGCGCCAATCCGACCGGTGTCCCGGCGGCACTGGCGCAGGCGAGCGCGGTGGAGCGCGGCGAATATCTGGCGAAGGCGGCGGACTGCATGGTCTGCCACACCACGCCGGGCGGCCAGGAATATGCCGGCGGCCTCGGATTCAAGCTGCCGTTCGGCACGCTTTATTCGACCAACATCACACCGGACAAGGAGACTGGCATCGGGAATTACAGCGATCAGGATTTTCTCAACGCCATGCATCGCGGTATCAGGCGCGACGGCGCCCGGCTTTATCCGGCGATGCCCTACACGTCCTATACTTACGTTTCCGACGCCGACGCGCTGGCGATCAAGGCCTATCTGTTCAGCCTGCCGCCGGTGCGGATGGCTGCACCTGCCAATACGCTGGCGTTCCCATTCAACCAGCGCTGGGCAATGGTTTTTTGGTCGGCGCTGTTCAATCCGGATAGCCGCTTCGAGCCCGATACCTCGAAAAGCCCGGAATGGAACCGGGGCGCCTATCTCGCCGAGGCGCTGGCGCATTGCGGCGAATGCCATACGCCGCGCAATCTGGCGTTCGCGCTGGACAACCGCAAAAAATTCGCCGGCGCCGTCACGGCGGGCTGGCGCGCCTTCAACATCAGTTCGGACAAGAACACCGGCGTCGGCGCCTGGAGCGATGACGATCTCGTCTCGTACCTGTCGATCGGACATGCCCCGGGTCACGGCACCGCGTCGGGGCCGATGGGCGAAGCCGTCGACCAAAGTCTCAGCAAGCTCGCGCCGGAAGACATCCGCGCCGTCGTGGCATATCTGCGCAGCGTGCCCGCAACGTCATCGCCCGATCTGCCGGCGACGCTGGCGCCGCCGGCGCCTGCGTCGCACCGGGATGGCGGTACCACACCGGACCCGCGCGGAAAAATGGTGTTCCAGGGCGCCTGCGTCAGCTGCCACGGCTGGACCGGCGAGAGTTCGATCTCGCCCTTCGCGACGCTGACCGGCGCCTGGGCGGTCAACGATCCCGGCGCAACCAATGTTGCCCAGATCGTGATTTCCGGGACCAAACGGCACACGCCTGACGGCGCGGTGTCGATGCCCGCGTTCGGCAACGCCTATTCCGATGTCGAGATCGCGTCCGTGGCCAATTACGTCACCGCGCGCTTCGGAGCCAAGGGATCGCAGCTGACGGCGCAGGACGTCGTGGAGTTGCGCAAGCAGACGGCGCAGTAGATTTTCGTCATGGCCGGGCAAAAGCGCGAAGCGCGTCTTCGCGCTAGATGTCCCGGCCATCCACGTCTTTCTTGCTTGCTTAAGTGAAGCCAGGACGTGGATGCCCGGGACAAGCCCGGGCATGACGAGCTTCGATATAATGCCCCCATTCAGGATGACGGTGCCCGCGCTCGCGCAGGCCGGGTGAAATCAGCAATCGAGCCAAAATCCCGGCGTCGCCGGCTCCAGCCTTCCACCGGTCCGCACCGGCGCGATCCGCAGCGCGAGGCCCGTGGTGTCGTCGGTCTCGACCGCGACACCACTGAGTGTCGCTATGCCGCCGGCGGGTTCGAACCGGCCCGAGGGAATACCCGTGGTGAAGCGCCGCAACGGCTCTTCCTTCTGCATGCCGATGATCGAATCATAATCGCCGGTCATGCCGGCGTCGGTCATATAGGCCGTACCGCCGGAGAGGATCTGATGGTCAGCGGTTGGCACATGGGTGTGGGTGCCGACCACAAGGCTGGCGCGGCCATCGCAGAAGAAGCCGATGCCCTGCTTTTCGCTTGATGCCTCGCCATGGAAATCGACCACGATGGCGTCGGCGGCATCGCGTAGCGGGCAGGCTTCGAGTTCGCGGTTGAGCGCGGCAAAGGGGTCGTCGAACGGCGTCATGAAAACCCGGCCGATGGCGTTGATGACCAAGGCGCGCTTGCCGTTTTTGGTGTCGATCAAAGCGGCGCCGCGGCCCGGCGTGCCCTTCGGATAATTCGCCGGCCGGATCAGGCGGGGCGCGCGTTCGATGAAGACCAGCGCCTCGCGCTGATCCCAAGAATGGTTGCCAAGCGTGACGGCATCGGCACCGGCGTCGAGGAAATCCTGATAGATCGCCTCGGTGATTCCAAAACCGCCGGCGGCGTTCTCGCCGTTGACGATGACGAGATCGAGCTTCCAGTCCCGGATCATGCCGGGCAAATGCTCGGATATGGCGGTGCGGCCGGTCTTGCCGACCACGTCGCCGACGAAAAGAATACGCAAGTCAGAGGCTCCGGAAATCGAATATCTGCGTTTCCGTTAGCACATAATCCAGCGCCACGTCGTGCGACAACGCCGGAACAGCCTCGATTTCCTGCGCGGCAAAGGCCAGCCCGATGGCCGCGATGGCTTTGACTTTGCGCAAATGCGCCAGGGTGTAGTCGTAATGTCCGGCGCCATAGCCGATGCGGTGTCCGAGCCGATCGAACGCCGCCAGCGGCACCAGCATGATGTCGGGGATGAGTTCGGCCGCGGCAGGCGACGGCTCGAGAATGCCGAGCGGTCCGAGCATCAGCCTGTCGTTCGGAGACCAGGCGCGAAACGCCAGCGACTTGCCGCGCGCCATCACCGCCGGCAGCGCCAGCCGTGCGCCTTGTACGGCGAGCGCTCGCATCAAGGGAACAGGATCGATCTCGCTGCGAATCGGCGAGTAGCCGGAGACGATTGAGCCGGGCGTGATCTCAAACGGCAGTCCGCGTTCGGCGAGAGCCTGCGCCGCTGCCGCACGTTGCTCACTGCTCAGCGCATCGCGCTCGGCGAGAGCGGCGGTGCGGAGTTCGGCTTTCGATCGGCTCGTGGTGATATCGGACATGCGGCGTTGTATTTTGCTGTCATCGCGCGCGAAGGCGGGCGATCCAGGATTCCACGGCGGTTATGCTAGAACCGCGCTGCCGCGGCGTACTGGACAATGCGGATGGACAAGATGCAACAAATCACAAAAAACAAAAGTGCGAAGCCGTGATGGCCGTTGGAGCGCTCGATCCCGGAGTTCCCTACGAAAGTAGGTGGGCACCATGTAGCCAAGTCCACGGACCTGGCCAGGGACAGTTCCCGGAAGGATCGATAAGGCCCCGGGGATATATGGCTCCTGACGCGCGACACAGCTTCGCCCGGTCAATGTAACCACGATAGGATCAAACCGCCAGCGTTAACGCGGGCAAAGGCGGGGGTTTGATTGAGTCAGGGTGAAGTGTTGATGCGTAAGCTCCCGCGACTGTCCAGTCCTTCACCCTCCCCCTCCAGGGGAGGGTAAGGCGACCGCTACCCAATCGCGACGCCGCCGCCGATGGTGCGGTTCAGCACCTGCGTGGTCTTCTCAATCCGGTCGGCGGCGGAGTTCAGCGCGTTGGCCACCGCGGTCTGCGTCGCCCGGGCGCGATCGGCTGCGACCACACGGACGTTGCGCAGCGCATCGAGCTCCTCCTCCAGGCTGCGGATGCGCGCCGTGGCGTCGAGCAATTCGTCGCACACCGTCAGCGCCGCCATTACCACGAGGCGCGCATCGCCGATCTCGCCGAACTTGCCGCGCAGGCTGCCGATCCGCGATTCCAGGTTCTCGGCGAGATTTAGCAGCCGCGCCTCCTGGCCTTCCTCGCAGGCCATCCGGTATTGCCTGCCGTTGATGGTGACGTTGATATGGCTCATGAGCTGTCTCCCGCATCGAGCACGGAGCGGATGGTGCCGATCGCCGCATCCAGCCGTTCGGCGATCTCGCGATTGGTGCGCTCGAGCTTGCGCGACTTGACCAGCGACCCGTCGAGTTCGTCGGCGAGCCGTGAGCGATCCGCGCCGAGCGCCTGAATCCGGATCGCCAGCTCATTCTCGTCGCGATCGGCTTCGCGACGGCGCTCCACCGCGCTCTCCAACGCCTCAAGCGCCGCCATCAGCCGCCGCGTCGCGGCGTCGATCTCGGGGAAAGCTGGCTCGGCGTTGCCGGAACCGTTGGCGGGACGATCGCTCATGAGACAGCGCGGACCTTCCGTAAGCCAGCCGCACAGCAAAATCAGCGGTCCGGCAAGCGTTTAGGCGGCTAAATTTACGTGGCAAGCGAGGCCAGCGCAACGCCGCTTGCGAGCTATGCACCGCAAAGCAACTTTTCGGCCCCGCGGCGCGTTGCACTGCCTTGGACTCCGGGAACACAGATGCTATCCAGCCCTCCAGTTCCCGTTCCATCAGGCTTGTGCCGAGGTATTTCGCCCAAGCGGCGGATCGCCACCAAGCATCTCATTTCAGGCGGATTTTCATCATGACGCAGGTCGATCACTCCCGTATGGCCAATGCAATCCGCGGGCTGGCGATGGACGCTGTCGAGAAGGCGAAATCCGGTCATCCCGGGCTGCCGATGGGCGCCGCCGACATCGCCACCGTGCTGTTCACGCAATTTCTGAAATTCGACGCCGCCGACGTCAAATGGCCGGATCGCGACCGTTTCATCCTCTCGGCCGGGCACGGCTCGATGCTGCTGTATGCGCTGCTGTATCTCACCGGCAATGCCGACATGACGCTCGACCAGCTCAAGCATTTCCGCCAGCTGGGATCGCTGACGCCGGGACACCCGGAAAATTTCCACACCAAGGGGATCGAGACCACGACCGGCCCGCTGGGCCAGGGCATCGCCACCTCGGTCGGCTTCGCGGTCGCCGAAAAAATGCTCGCCGCCGAGTTCGGCAAGAAAGTGGTCGACCATCACACCTACGTGCTGTGTTCCGACGGCGACCTGATGGAGGGCGTATCGCAGGAGGCGATTGCGCTCGCCGGCCACTGGAAGCTCAACAAGCTGATCGTGCTGTATGACGACAACGGCATTTCGATCGACGGCCCGACCTCGATCGCCGACTCGGTCGATCAGGTGAAGCGATTCAAGTCCGCGGGCTGGGCGGCTGAACTGATCGACGGTCAGGATCAGGCGGCCATCGCCGCCGCGATCACACGCGCGCAAAAATCCAGCAAGCCTTCGCTGATCGCCTGCAAGACCACCATCGGCTATGGCGCGCCGACCCGGGCCGGCACCGCCAAGGCCCATGGCGAGGCGCTCGGCGCCGAGGAACTGAAGGGCGCCAAGGAAAAGCTCGGCATTTCGCTAGAACCGTTTTCGGTACCTGACGATGTGCTGAAGGCCTGGCGCGAAGCCGGCAGCCGTGGAGTTGCAGCGCGCAAGGAATGGGAAGCGCGGATGGCGACGCTGTCCAACCGCAAGCGCGCCGAATTCGAACGCCGCCTGCGGCACGAGCGGCCGGCCACACTCGCGAAAGCGTTCAAGGCCCACAAGAAGGCGCTGCTGGAGACGCCGCAGAATATCGCAACCCGCAAATCATCCGAATCCGTGATCGAGGCGATCGCGGCCGCGATGCCGATGGAATTCCTTGCAGGCTCCGCCGATCTCACCGGCTCCAACAACAACAAGGCGAAATCCGCAGTCGCGTTCGCGGCCAAGACCCCGAAGGGCCGCTTCATCCATTACGGCATCCGCGAGCATGGCATGTGCGCTGCCATGAACGGCATCTTCCTGCATGGCGGGTTCGCGCCGAACGGCGCCACCTTCCTGGTGTTCACCGACTACGCCCGCCCGGCGATGCGCCTTGCGGCATTGATGGGGACCGGCGTGGTCTATGTCATGACCCATGATTCGATCGGCCTCGGCGAAGACGGGCCGACCCACCAACCGGTCGAGCATCTCGCAGCGCTTCGCGCCATTCCCAACATGCGGGTGTTCCGGCCCTGCGACGCGGTCGAAGTGTCCGAGTGCTGGGAACTGGCGCTGAACCGGATCGATGGGCCGACAGTGTTGGCGCTGACCCGCCAGAACCTGCCGCAATTGCGCACCTCAGCGCCATCAGACAATCCGTGCAGCCATGGCGCCTATGAGCTGGTCGCCGCACAAGGAGAGGCCAAAGTATCGCTGTTCGCGTCGGGCTCCGAGGTCGAGATCGCGGTGGCCGCGCAGAAGCAGCTGGCCGAGCGCGGCATCGCGTCGCGGGTGGTGTCGGTGCCCTCGCTGGAATTGCTGCTGGCGCAACCGGAAGAAAAGCAGAAGGCCATCATCGGCACTGCGCCCGTCAAAGTTGCGATCGAGGCCGCGGTACGCTGGGGCTGGGATGCCGTGATCGGCCACGATGGCGTATTTGTAGGCATGCACGGTTTCGGCGCCAGCGCGCCCGCCAAGGACCTCTACAAGCATTTCGGCATTACCGCCGAGGCCGCGGTCAGCGCAGCGCTGAAGCGCCTGGGCTGACGGTTGAGATTGGCCGAAAAAGGGGCTACCTAACGGGCATCTTATCCGTTCCCGCCCGGCCGAACCGGGCGTCCGCCGCAAAACCCTCGTGGATGGCCAAATGCCCTCCGCGGGGATGACAGAGGTCATTGAAGGAGAGACAACAGATGGCAGTCCGGGTCGCGATCAACGGGTTTGGCCGCATTGGCCGCAATGTGCTGCGGGCGATTTACGAAGCCAAGCGCACCGACATCGAAGTGGTCGCCATCAACGACCTCGGCCCGGTCGAGACCAACGCCCATCTGCTGCGCTTCGATTCAGTGCATGGCCGCTTTCCCGGCACCGTGACCGTCGATGGCGATTCGATCAGCCTCGGCAATGGCAAGATCAAGGTCACCGCCGTGCGCGATCCCAACACCCTGCCCTGGAAAGATCTCGGCATCGACATCGCGCTGGAATGCACCGGCATTTTCAGCGCCAAGGCCAAGGCCTCGGCGCATCTCACCGCCGGCGCCAAGCGCGTGCTGGTGTCGGCGCCGTCGGATGGCGCGGACGCGACCATCGTGTTCGGCGTCAACCACGACAAACTGACAAAAGATCACCTGGTGGTTTCGAACGGTTCGTGCACCACCAACTGCCTCGCGCCGGTCGCAAAAGTGCTGAACGACACCGTCGGCATCGAAACCGGTTTTATGACCACGATCCATGCCTACACCGGCGACCAGCCGACGCTCGACACCCTGCACAGCGATCTCTATCGCGGCCGCGCCGCGGCGATGTCGATGATCCCGACCTCGACCGGTGCCGCCAAGGCGATCGGCCTGGTGATGCCTGAGCTTGCCGGCAAGCTTGACGGCGTCTCGATCCGGGTGCCAACCCCCAACGTCTCGGTGATCGATCTCAAGATCGTGGCGCAACGCAAGACCGACGTGAAGGAAATCAACGAGGCGATGAAGCGCGCCAGCGAGCAGCAGCTCAAGGGCATCCTCGGCTACACCACCGCGCCGAACGTCTCGATCGACTTCAACCACGACCCGCATTCCGCCACGTTCCACATGGACCAGACCAAGGTGCAGAACGGCACGCTGGTGCGGGTGATGGCGTGGTACGATAACGAATGGGGTTTCTCCAACCGCATGGCGGACACCGCCGTGGCGATGGGGAAGCTGCTGTAAGTCTCGTGTCCCGGACGCGGTGCAGCGTTCTCCCGGCGATGCGCAGCATCGTCCGGTACGCTGCTCCGCAGAGCCGGGACCTAGCACCAACATGGTTCCCGGTTCTGCAGCGCACCGCTACGCGCTGCGCAGCGCCCGGGACAAGAGTCTGAAATGTCCAAAGCATTCCGCACCCTCGATGACGTCGACGTGAAGGGCAAGCGCGTGCTGCTGCGCGTCGATCTCAACGTGCCGATGGAACAGGGCCGCGTCACCGACGCCACAAGGCTCGAACGCATCGCGCCGACCATCACGGAAATATCCGACAAGGGCGGCAAGGCGATCCTGCTGGCGCATTTCGGCCGGCCCAAGGGACGCGAGCCTAAGGATTCCCTAAAACCTGTCGCGGCGGCACTGGCGGAGGTGATCAAGAAGCCGGTGGCTTTCGCGGACGACTGCGTCGGCGACGTCGCGGCCAAGGCCGTCGCCGCCATGAAGGACGGCGACATCCTTTGCCTGGAAAATACCCGTTTTCATAAAGAGGAAGAAAAGAACGATCCGGCCTTTGTGGCTGAATTGGCAAAACTCGGCGACATCTGGGTCAACGACGCCTTCTCGGCGGCGCACCGCGCGCACGCGACCACCGAGGGCCTCGGCCACAGACTGCCGGCCTATGCCGGGCGGACCATGCAGGCCGAACTCGACGCGCTCGGCAAAGCGCTGGAAGCGCCGACCAAGCCCGTGATTGCCATCATCGGCGGCGCCAAGGTGTCCACCAAGATCGATCTGTTGGAAAACCTGGTGACAAAAGTCGATGCGCTGGTGATCGGCGGCGGCATGGCCAACACCTTCCTGCATGCCCAGGGCGTCGGCATCGGCAAGTCGCTGGCGGAAAAGGACCTCGCGGCGACCGCGCTGCGGATCATCGACAAGGCGGAAGCCGCCAATTGCGCCATCATTCTCCCGGTCGACGCCGTGGTCGCA
>Ga0193699_10000431_pt1 | contig 18435 bp, 21 predicted proteins | sample L3c2metaG_FD_160095 | JGI IMG/M metagenome (GOLD analysis project Ga0193699, IMG submission 160095) | Soil microbial communities from a riparian zone of the East river system, Colorado, United States - L3c2 | ecosystem: Environmental > Terrestrial > Soil > Riparian zone | place: USA: East...
AAATGTCTTGGCAGCCACCTAAGCGATTCTCGTCAACTTGTTTCCATCCAGTTTGTATTTCGTGTGGCACACCTTGCACTCGTCCGGATTCTTGTCCGAGAGCCGCTCGCCACACTGGCACATCCACCCAATTCGTCGCGCGGGAACCCCAACCATCAGGCCGTATGCGGGGATGTCCTTCGTGATGACGCTGCCGGCTCCAACGAAGGCGTACTCGCCAAGAGTGACGCCGCATATGATGGTCGCGTTCGCGCCGATTGTCGCCCCGCGCCCGACGAGGGTTCGCTTGTACTCGTTTTTCCGTGAAACGTGGCTGCGCGGATTGACGACGTTCGTAAAGACCATCGACGGTCCGCAGAAGACGTCGTCCGACAGCTCCACCCCTTCGTAGACGGAGACGTTGTTCTGGATCTTCACGTTGTTCCCGATCTTTACGCCGTTCATTACCACGACGTTCTGACCGAGCGAGCACCGCTCACCGATGACGGCGCCGCCGAGGATGTGACAGAAGTGCCAGACCTTGGTGTCGGCGCCGATCTTCGCGCCGTCGTCGACGTACGCCGATTCGTGGATGACTGGCTTTCCCATCAGACGCCTGCTTCCTTCGGAATGCGCGCGTGCCACTCCTGGAGCGAGAGCACCGACGGCGCTCTCGAGCGAAGCGAAAGGATCGCGTCGCACGCGGCGTTGGCGGCAGAAAGAGTCGTCGTATATGCCACCCGGTTCGCGATCGCGGCTTGCCGCATCGTGTAGTCGTCGCGCTGCGACTCCTTGCCCAGCGGAGTATTGATCAGCAGCTGAACGTCGCCGTTTAGCATCATGTCGATTCCGTTGGGGCGGCCCTCGTGTATCTTGAGCACCGTCTCGACCGGAATTCCGCGGCCGCGAAGGTGCTTCGCCGTACCACCCGTCGCGAACAGCTTGAACCCCATCTCCTGAAACCGACGCGCGATCGGAGTGACTGACCGCTTGTCCGAGTCATTCACCGTAATGAAAATCGCGCCCTCGGCGGGGAGGACGTTATCGGCGGCGAGCTGCGCTTTACCGAACGCGCTTCCGAATGAATCGGAGATTCCCATCACTTCTCCCGTCGAGCGCATCTCGGGCCCCAGGATCGGGTCGAATTCCCGGAACTTGTTGAACGGGAACACCGCTTCTTTCACCGAGATGTAGGTCGGCGTCACTTCCTCGACGAACCCGATGTCGTCGAGTGTCTCGCCGAGCATCACTCGCGCGGCGATGGCTGCGAGCTGGACACCGATGGCTTTGGACACGAACGGGACGGTTCGGCTGGCGCGTGGATTCACCTCGAGCACATAGACCTGGCCATCCTTGATCGCGTACTGGACGTTGATCAATCCGACCACGTTGAGCGCCTTCGCCAGTGCCACTGTGTGCCCGCGCATCTCCTCGATGTGCTCTTCGTCGATGAGATAGGGCGGCAGCACGCACGCCGAGTCACCGGAGTGAATGCCCGCGTCCTCAATGTGCTGCATGACTCCGCCAATCACGACTCGCTCACCATCCGAGATAGCGTCGACGTCCGCCTCGAAGGCATCCTCGAGGAAGCTATCGATCAGGACTGGCTTGTCCTCTGACACGCGCGCCGCTCTCTCGAAGTAGCCCGTTAGCGATGCCTTGTCGTAGACGATTTCCATCGCCCGGCCGCCCAGCACATAGGACGGACGGACCAGAACCGGATAGCCGATCCGCTCGGCGGCCGCGATCGCTTCGTCGATGCTCGTCGCGGTTCCGTTCTCGGGCTGCTTGATCCCGAGGCGGCGCGCGATTGCGTCGAAGCGGCGCCGATCTTCGGCGATGTCAATCGCATCGGGCTGGGTGCCGAGTATGTGGACGCCGGCCTTCGAGAGGCCGCTCGTGAGCTTTAACGGAGTCTGCCCGCCGAGCTGGACGATTACGCCCAGCGGCTGCTCGCGCTCGACAATATCGAGTACGTGTTCGAGAGTGAGCGGCTCGAAGTAAAGCTTGTCCGAGATGTCGAAGTCGGTGGAGACGGTCTCGGGGTTCGAGTTGATCATGATCGTCTCGTATCCCTGCTCGCGCAGGGCGAGCGCCGCGCGCACACAGCAGTAGTCGAACTCGACGCCCTGCCCAATGCGATTGGGGCCGCTTCCGAGGATCACGACCGACTTCTTCCCGGTCTTCGGCGCCTCACTCTCCTCGTCGTAGCTGCTGTAGAGATATGGCGTGGCGGACGGGAACTCACCGGCGCACGTGTCAACCATTTTGTAGGCGGGCACGATTCCCAATTCGATTCTCTCGGCGCGGGCGGCAGCTTCAGACTCGCCGCGAAGATCCCCGAGCTGGCGATCAGAGAATCCCATCCGTTTCATCCGCCAGAGGACGTCTCGCGTCACCAGCGGAAGCTCGGCGAACGCACGCTCCGCCTCGAGCAGCTCCTCCATCTGTGATAGGAACCAAGGATCTATGCCAGTCAGCTCGTAGATCTCATTGACGTCGAGTCCCGCCTGCAAAGCGCGCTTCACCTGGAAAATGCGCTCGGGGGTAGGCTGCCTCAATGCGGCGCGAAGTTTTTCGATCGAGTCTCCTTCAAGCCGGTCATCCGCGAGTGTCGACGCTGTCGTCCAGCCCGCTCGGCCTGTCTCGAGAGCGCGCAGCGCCTTCTGAAACGCTTCCTTGAAAGTGCGGCCGATGGCCATCGACTCGCCCACCGATTTCATCTGCGTCGTAAGGCGGGGATCTGCGGCGCGGAATTTCTCGAACGCGAAGCGCGGACATTTCACGACGACATAGTCGAGCACGGGCTCGAAGGAAGCGGGCGTCGTACCGGTGATGTCGTTCGGGATTTCATCGAGGCGGTAGCCAACGGCGAGCTTCGCTCCGATCCGCGCGATCGGGAATCCCGTCGCCTTGGATGCGAGCGCAGACGAGCGTGACACGCGCGGATTCATCTCGATCACCAGCATCTCGCCGTCGTTCGGATTGATGGCGAACTGGATGTTGCAGCCGCCCGCCTCGACGCCGATCTCGCGAATCACCGCGACGGCCGCGTCGCGCATTATCTGGTATTCGCGATCGGTGAGCGTCATCGCCGGAGCCACGGTGATCGAGTCGCCGGTGTGCACCCCCATCGGATCGATGTTCTCGATCGAGCACACGATGACGACGTTGTCCGCCCCATCGCGCATCACCTCGAGCTCGAACTCCTTCCAGCCGATTACGCTCCGCTCGACGAGCACCTGAGTTACCGGCGACAAGTCGAGCCCGCGTCTCACAGTATCCTCGAACTCCTGACGGTTGTAGGCGATGCCGCCGCCAGTGCCGCCGAGGGTGAATGCGGGGCGGATGATTGCTGGAAAGGCGGTGGTCTCAACGATGTCGAGCGCCTCGTCCAGCGTAGTCGCGATTCCGCCCTGAGGAACCGCCAACCCGATCCGACGCATCGCTTCTCCAAAGAGCTTCCTGTCTTCGGCCATTGCGATCGCGCGCGCGTCGGCCCCGATCAGCTCGACTCCGTACTTCTCGAGAACTCCGTTCTCAGCGAGCTTCATCGCGACGTTGAGAGCCGTCTGGCCGCCCATCGTGGGCAGGAGCGCGTCCGGACGCTCCTTGGCGATCACGAGCTCGACGTACTCGGGCGTCACCGGCTCGATATAGGTGCGATCCGCGAACTCCGGATCGGTCATGATCGTGGCTGGATTGGAGTTGACCAGGATGACTTCGAACCCTTCTTCCTGAAGCGCTTTCGCCGCCTGGGTGCCGGAATAGTCGAACTCGGCGCCCTGCCCGATGATGATCGGGCCGGAGCCAATCAACAGAATCCTGTGGATGTCCGTCCGCTTAGGCATCTACATCGCCCCGGATTTCATTGGGATGAAAATAACGGAAGACTACCCGCCCGGAGCCGTCGGCCGGCCGGCCCATGGTTGCGGGCCGGTAGTCTTCCGTTCAAAAAAAGGGGAGCCCGAAGGGCTCCCCGGTCCATCATTCGCAAAACAACCTTACGCAGCAGAGACACCCCGAGGCGCTCTCTGAATCTTGCCGGCGTGGAGGCAGCGGGTGCACACCTTCACTTTCGTGATTTTGCCGTCGATGACAATGCGCGCGACCTGCAGATTCGGCTTCCAGGTGCGGCGCGTCTTGTTATTCGCGTGCGACACGTTGTTCCCGTAAGCGACGCCTTTGTCGCAGACATAGCAGCGGTTTCTCTTGATCTGTGCCATATCGTTAACCCTCGGTCGGGATGAGCTCGATGCGCGCCATCTCGGCGCCATCGCCTTTGCGGTGCCCGGTCTTGAGGATCCGCGTGTAACCGCCCTTCCGCGTCGCGAACTGGGGTCCGATCTCCTGGAACAGCTTGTCGGCTGTTGCACGGTGTGGGACCTTGGCGCCCGCGAGGCGACGGTTGTGGAGCGTACCAGTCTTCGCCTTCGTGATCAGCTTCTCGATGAACGGCCGGAGCTCCTTGGCCTTCGCCTCGGTGGTCTCGATCGCGCCACGCTCGATCAGCGCTTTTGCCAGACTCTTCATCAGAGCCAGCTTTTGCTCGCTGGTACGGCGAAGCTGCCGGCCAACTTTACGGTGACGCATGCCTAGCCTTCCTCTTCATCGTCGGCGCCAACTGTGGCGACGTTGCGGTTAGGTGGCGTACCCTGGTCGGTGATGCGAACGCCGTCCGGTGTCTCCTCGTACTTCATCCCGAAGTTGAGGTTCTCGCGCTCGAGCAGGTCGGCGATCTCATTCAGCGACTTCTTGCCGAAATTCTTGACCTGAAGGATCTGGCTCTCGCTCTGGCGGACCAGATCACCGAGTGTGCGGATCGCGGAGTTCTTGAGCGAGTTCACGGAGCGAACCGAGAGCTCGAAGTCTTCGATCGGTGTGCGGAGCACTTCGGCCAGACGGTGAGCATCACCGCCCGGAATGTCGGTACCCGGAACGAGCGGAGCCGACGCGTGCGAGCCGAAGCCGGCGAAGTACTGGAAGTGCGTCTGCGCCAACGCGGCCGCGTAGCTCACTGCCTCTTCCGGCGTGATCGTGCCGTTCGTCTCTACCGTCAGCGTCAGGCGATCGTAGTCCGTGCGCTGTCCGACGCGCGTCTCGGCGACGGCGAAGTTGGCGCGGCGAACTGGGTTGTAGATCGAATCGATTCGGACGACATCGACGGGAAGAGTCTTGTCGACGACGTGCTGATCGGCTTCGACGTAGCCGCGACCGCGGCCGACATACAGCTCGACATTGATCTCGCGATCACCCTGAAGCGTGAACAGGTGCTGGTTGCGGTCGACGATGGTGACGCCGCCCTGACCCTCGATGTCCGCGGCGGTCACGGGACCAGCCGAGGTCTTGGTGATGCGGAGAACAGTGTTCTCGACGCCTTCGTCGAGCGAAAGCGTGAGGACCTTCAGATTCCCGATGATCTGGTGGACGTCTTCGACGACGCCCGGGATCGTCTGGTGCTCGTGAAGAACGCCGTCGATCCGGAATCCCCACACTGCCGAGCCGCGCAGCGAAGAAAGAAGGAGACGCCGCATGGCGTTCCCGAGGGTGTGACCGAAGCCGCGCTCGAGCGGCTGAAGACGAAATTCTGCGACATTGGGATTGTCTTCGCGCTTCGTCGCTTCGACTAGCTGCGGACGGACAAGTCCCCTCAAATCAATTGCGGTTGCCATTTTTTTCGATTCCTTGAACGTGCCACCCCGCCCCTAACGCGCGGTGAGCCCGTAACGAGAGTTAGGGTCTCGTCCTGCCGTTTACTTGGAGTAAAGCTCGACCACCAGCTGTTCCTGCGCGGCGATCGGGATGTTCGGTCTGGTCGGTCTCTCGAGCATCTTGCCACTGAACGTGTCGCGATCCACCGCGATCCACGATAACGGCGCCCCGCGCGACGACTGATCCATCGCCGCCATCACGCTCGCCTGCTCGCGCGACTTCATCCGAACGCGGATCTCCTGGCCAGGCTGCACCAGGAAGCTCGGGATGTCGACAGACTTCTGATTCACTTCGACGTGGCGGTGACGAACGAGCTGGCGCGCGGCCTTGCGGCTGCCGGCGAAGCCCATCCGGTACACGACGTTGTCGAGACGCGACTCCAGCGCCGCGAGAAGATTGTGTCCGGTGATTCCCGGGAGCGGTGCAACGCGCTCGAAGGTATTCCGGAACTGTCTCTCGCTCACGCCGTAGATGCGCTTGATCTTCTGCTTTTCACGGAGCTGCTTCGAGTACTCCGACACCTTGCGGCGGCGGGCAGTGGACGCACCGTGCTGTCCCGGCGGCGTCGGACGACGCTCGACTGGGCACTTCTCGGTGAAGCACTTGGTCGCCTTGAGGAACAGCTTCGTTCCCTCGCGGCGGCACTGGCGGCAGCTCGCATCGGTATAACGCATCGGCTAGACTCTCCGACGCTTGGGAGGACGGCAGCCGTTGTGCGGAATCGGCGTGACGTCCTTGATCGATTTCACCTGCAGGCCGGCGGCGACGAGCGCCTGAATCGCCGACTCGCGTCCCGATCCCGGTCCCTGAACTCTCACGTGCACACGACGAACGCCGAGCGTGACGGCTTCCCGTCCAGCCTGCTCGCCCGCAACGGTCGCGGCGAACGGAGTCGACTTCTTGGAGCCCTTGAAGCCGGCTTTCCCCGACGAGCCCCACGAGATGGTGTTCCCGTGAGTATCGGTGATCGTGATGGTGGTGTTGTTGAATGTCGCGCTGACGTGGGCGACGCCTTCCGCCTCGATCACGCGCTTTACTTTCTTTCCAATGGCCATAATTACTTCGTTACCTTCTTCTTGCCGGCGATAGCGCGGCGTGGGCCCTTCTTGGTGCGGGCGTTGGTGTGCGTGCGCTGTCCGCGAACGGGAAGACCGCGGCGATGACGGATACCACGGTAGCTTCCAATGTCCATGAGTCGCTTGATGTTCATCGCGACTTCGGTGCGCAGGGCGCCCTCGACGCGAAAGTCCTTCTCGATCGCCTGCCGAAGCTTGTTGGTATCAGCATCGGTGAGATCGCGAACGCGCTGCTCGGAGTTGACGCCAGTCGTCTGGAGAATGCGTCGCGCCAGAGCGCGTCCGATCCCGAAGATGTACGTCAGGCCGATCTCGACCTTCTTCTCACGCGGGAGATCCACGCCAGCAATACGAGCCATGAATTAACCCTGCTTCTGCTTGTGCTTTGGATTGCGGCTGCAGATGATGCGAGTCACGCCCTGTCTTTTGACGACCTTGCAGTGCTCACAGATCGGCTTAACGCTGCTGCGAACTTTCACGTGCGACTCCCCACTAGATGGGCAAAAAGGGCCGAAGCCCTCCAAAAAACTTCGAGGTTAGCCTTTGAAAATACATAGGCTCCACCCTCAAAGCAAGCCGGGGAGACCGGACAAAGTGTGACGGCAGACGGGGTTAGATCGAGGGGCTAAATCGACCTCATTACGGCCATGAGCTCCGACTTCGGATCCTTGGCCTGGGTGATCATCCGCCCAAGCACGATATAGTTGGCTCCCGCCTGCGCCGCTTCAGCGGCGGTCACTGCCCGCTTTTGATCGTCGGTCTGGGCGCCGGCGGCCCTGATCCCCGGGACCAGAAGCTTGAGCTTGTCCCCATACTTGGCCCCGATTTTACTCGCCTCCAGTCCGCTGCACACGACTCCGTGGGCTCCCACGCTCGCGCATTCGCCGGCGAGGCGCAGCACTTCCCCGTATACCTCGAGCGTCTTTCGTCCCCACGCGCTGCGCAGCATGGCCGCGTCCAGAGAAGTGAGAATCGTGACGCCGAGGACTCCACACCGGTCACCCGCTCCCTCCACCGCAGCCGCGAGCATCTCCCGCCCGCCCGTCGCATGGACAGTAAGCAGCTTGGCGCCGATCTCTGCCGCGCTCCGCGCGGCACCTTCGACCGTCTTCGGAATGTCGTGCAGCTTGAGGTCGAGGAAGACGTCATTCCCGAGCGCGCGCAACGCCTGCACGACCTGCGGCCCCGCGGCGGTGAAGAGCTCCCCACCCACTTTGTAGAATCTGCAGGTATCGCCGAGCCGATCCACCATCGCCAGAGCGACATCGGCGCGTGGGAAGTCGAGCGCGACGATTGGGATGGGGCGCGAGCCACGGGCCGGCGCCGCGCTCTTCGTCGCGATCTTTGTCCGCGTCCCCGCCGGACGCGAGTGAGGCGTCATCTCAGCTCTCCCAGGTGAGAGATCCGCGGAGCTCGGTCAACGAGCTCACTCCATGCTTTCGACACCATTTCTCCAGATCGTCCACGAGCTTCTCGGCCAGTCTCGGCTGCTGCATCGCCGCGGTTCCGACCGCGACGAGCGACGCGCCCGCGATCACATACTGCACAATGTCGGTCGCGCTGGAAATCCCGCCGACTCCGATCACCGGCAGTCGAACGGCCTTCGAGACTTTGTGGGTGGCGAGAACGCCGACCGGCAACAGGCCTGGGCCACTCACGCCACCCGTGCCGAAGCCAAGCGCGGGTTTGCGGGTCTCCACATCGATGACGAGACCCGGCAGTGTGTTGACCACCGAGATGCCGTCGGCGCCTGCGTCGGCCGCGGTCTGTGCGCTTTTCCCAATGTCCTGAAGCGTTGGTGAAAGCTTGACGAAGACTGGCTTCTTCGTCGCCGCGCGCGCCCTGGACACGACATCCGTCAACGACGCTGCATCGGCGCCGAATTCCATCCCACCCGCTCTGACGTTCGGGCAGCTCACGTTCAGCTCGTAACCGGAGACAGCGGGCGAATCATCGAGCATCGACACCACAGTCGCGAATTCTTCCGTCCGGCTACCGACGACGTTGACGAGCACTTTCGCCTCGCGAAGGTTTGTCGCGAGCCACGGTAGATGCTCCGCGCGCACTTCGTCCACGCCCGGATTTGCGAGGCCGATCGCGTTTATCATTCCGCCCTCGAACTCGGCTACCCGCGGGGAGCGCGCGCCGTGACGGCGCTCAACGCTCACTGCCTTGGTAATGAGGCCGCCGAGCGCGTCGAGCCTGATGACGCTCGAAAGCTCGCGACCATATGCCGCGGTTCCGGCGGCAAGCAACACTGGATTTTGAAATTCGATTCCCGCGGCGGTGACTGCTAGCGCGGATGGGGTCACCGCTATCGAGTGCCCCCGACGCGCGACTGATAGTGCCCGAGGTAGGCGACCACCGATTCCGCAATGTTTCTCGCCAACGCACGCTGATTGTCCTGATCACTCAGGAACGTCGCCTCGGCCTGATTGCTGCCGAACCCGATTTCCACCAGCACAGCCGGCATGTAGGATCCCCGCAACACGGCGAAATTGGCCTGCTGCACTCCACGGTTCGGACCTGGATGCACGTCAATCAACCCGTTCTGGATTGTGAGAGCGAGATCACTCGATTCTCTAAGGTGTTCGTTCTGCGCCATGTCGGTAATGATGAAGCTGAGCGGATCTCCCTTCGGCGCGTTCGCGCCAGTCTCGAATTTGACCGATTCGTTTTCCATGTCCTGCACGCGGCGTTCGTCTTCAGTCTTCGCTTCGGCGAGGAAATATGTCTCGAACCCGCGCTCGCGCGCAGCGGCCGCCGTCTGGTAGCCGGGCGCGTTTACATGTATCGAGATGAAGAGGTCGCCGTGATTGCTGTTCGCGATCTTTCCCCGATCTGCAAGTGCGATGAGTGTATCGGTCGTTCGAGTCATCATCACGTCTACTCCGCTCGCCCGCAGCACGACTGCGAGCTTCTTCGCGACGGCGAGAGTCACATCTTTCTCGACGAACCACGATGGCGTTCCGATCGGGCCTATCATGCCATTGTCGGGACCGCCATGGCCGGCGTCGATGACAACCATTCTTCGCCCAACTGGTTTCGGGACAACCGTCGCTCGCTGGGGGGCCGTCGTGATCGGAGTCGAACTGGCCGATTGAGCCGCCGCTGCCGGGCGCACAGCCACTTGGGTAGCGAGAGTTCCCAGGACGCCGTGCGGGACATCGTAGTAGTATCCGACCCCGTATCGCGGAATCACATCGCTAACGAACTGGAAGGGCAGGTATAGCTGTCCGCCCCGCACTTGTGGGGCGCGGCCGAGCGGGATGGTGAGGCTGTCGCGCTTGGCGAATGGGATTCCATCGATCAGGTCGAGGCGCGCGCGCGGGAGCACCAGCGTGTAATGAAGGTTGGTCCCGGTTACCAGCATTCCGTGCATCGCCTTCATCAAGGCGTCAGCACGCACGCTCGCCTCGCCGCCGTCGATCGTTACCGGAACGGAAGTGACCGCCGCGCCATCGCGCACGACGATGAAGGTCGGAATAGGCGCCGATGCTTGGGCAGCCGCGATCTGAAGCGCGAGGACAACAGCGATCATCGGGTGCGGACCGCCCGCTGCATGTCGCGCTCGTCGTCGCGCCGCTTTTCGTCGGCGCGCTTGTCGTAGAGCTTCTTTCCTTTGCCCAGGGCGAGTGCGACCTTCGCTTTGCCGCGCTTGAAGTAGAGCTCGAGCGGAATCAGCGTCAGTCCCTGACGCTCGACCGCGCCGATCATCTTCCGGATCTCCTTGCGGTGCAGAAGGAGCTTCCGGGTTCTCGTGGGCTCGTGATTGAAGTAGCTCGCCTTTTCGTACGGCGATATGTGCAGGTTGAGCAGAAAAACCTCACCGTCTTTAACGATCGCGTAGGAATCAGAGATATTGGCCTTGCCGTCGCGAAGCGATTTTACCTCGCTCCCGGTCAGAACCACCCCTGCTTCCCAGGTGTCGATGATGTGGTAGTCGTGTCTGGCGCGTTTGTTCCGCGCGATCGACTGCTTCGCATCTTTCTCGACTGTCTCTGTCATTGGACTTCGTGCTCAAGTTAGACGCAACACATATCTCGGGAAAGGCGCGTTGCGTTGACTTGCCTATTCCCAGGTTGGTATCTTCGGAGTTGAAGTTGCCGGAGTGGTGGAACTGGTAGACGCGCTGGCTTCAGGAGCCAGTGAGCGCAAGCTCGTGGGGGTTCGAGTCCCCCCTTCGGCACTAAAAAAGAACGGCGCGTCTGCTGAGACAGGCGCGCCGTTTCTGCATCCGTCCTTTTGATCTAGACCGTCTCGAGTATAGGCAGTCCGCCCTTCTCCGGCCTGTTCCGCTCGACACTCGGCAGACCAACTCGCTCGCGCACAGTCGGTTCGTCGTGCAACAAGTCGGCGAGGCTGACGCCCTGAAGAACGTCGTCGATCCGTTGCTGCAACATCACCCAGACGGGCCGGATGCTGCAGTTGTGCGAAGCCGAGCAACGCTCTTCTTCGACTGGATGACTCACGCAGTGGAGGTCGAACGTCTCGAGCTCGGAGGCGTGGATGACATCCCTGATCGAAATTTCCGCTGGAGGCTTGGCCAGAACGTATCCGCCTCGCGCACCGCGAGTGCTGGCGATGACGCCGGCACGCCGCAGCCGCAGAAGGATCTGCTCTACGTAGTCAGCCGGAAGACGCTCCTGCCTGGCAATCTCGCGTCCGTTGACTGGCCCGAGCTCGCTGCGCTTGGCCAGGTTGAGCGCGCATATCACGCCATATTCGGCCCACGTCGTTATCCGCATGCTTCAGGATAGGGTTTCAGACTGGCTGAAACAAGGGCCTTAGCCCGCGGATACGCCACCGTGCTTGCCCCCAGGCACGCCGATCTCAGTCATCTTCCGGAGGTCGAGCACTTCATCGATCTCCTTCGCCGGCAGGACCTTCTCCCGCTTGACCAGATCGCGGATGAGCACGTTCTCCTTGACCGACTGCTTGCTGAGCTCGGCAGCGCGGGCGTAGCCGATCTGGGGCGCGAGAGCGGTCGCAAGCGCTGCGGAACGCTCGAGCCAGTACTGGCACTGCTCTTCGTTCGCCTCGATGCCCTTGACGGTCTTGTCGGCGAAGACCTGCGCTGAATTACGCAGAATCATCATCGAGAGCAGAACATTGTGGGCGATCACCGGCATCATCACGTTCAGCTCCAGCTGCCCATGTTCGGCCGCCACGCTAACGCAGGCGTCGTTGCCGACCACCTGGAAGCAGACCTGATTCACCATCTCCGGAATCGATGGATTGACCTTCCCGGGCATGATCGACGATCCCGGCTGAACCGCCGGCAGACGAATCTCGTCGAAGCCGGTACGCGGACCGCTCGCCAGCAGGCGCAGATCGCTGGCGATCTTGCTGAGATCGAGCGCGAGAACTTTCATCTGCGCGCTGAATCCGGCAACGTCTCCCATGCTTTGCATTAGCTGGATCCGGTCTTTTCCCTCGCGCAGGTCCACCTTCGCTGATTCACGAAGGTGCTTGACCATGAGCTTCGGGTACTCGCGCTCGACGTTCACACCGGTGCCGACGGCACTGCCTCCAATCCCGAGATCGCGCAAATAGTCCGCGGCTTCGACGACGCGCTTGAGGCCCCTGCGGAGCGAGCCTCCGTACGCCTCGAGCTCCTGTCCCAGGCGGATCGGCATCGCGTCCTGAAGATGAGTGCGCCCGGACTTGAGGACCTTGTCGAACTCCTTCGCTTTCTTCTCGAACGCCTTGGCGAGCCCCTCGAACGTTTTCTCGAAGCCGCCAAGCTCCGTCAGACACGCCAGTCGAATCGCCGTGGGAATCACGTCGTTGGTGGACTGCGCCATGTTGACGTGATCGTTCGGATGGACCGGCGTGTAGGTCCCGCGCTTTCCGCCGAGGATTTCGTTGGCCCGGTTGGCGAGCACCTCGTTGCAATTCATGTTGTGCGACGTGCCGGCGCCTGCCTGATAGACGTCCACCACGAAATTCTCGCGGTGCTTGCCGGCCAAAACCTCATCCGCCGCCTTGACGATTGCATCGGCAATCTTCTTATCGAGTCGTCCGGTTTCCTTGTGAGTGAGCGCCGCGGCGCGCTTGATTCTCACCGTCGCGTCGACGAACGCGGGAAGCGGGCGCATCCCGCTGATCGGAAAGTTCTGCACGGCGCGCAGCGTCTGCACTCCGTACAGAGCGTCGGCCGGAACTTCGAGTGTCCCGAGCGGATCCTTCTCGGTGCGAGTCTTATCGCTCATCGTCGTTGCGTGTGAGTAAGCGGGTCACCGCCCGACAATGCGAGCGGTGCCGTTGAGGAACGGATTTGAGAGCCGTTCCTCAGCGATCGTCGTGTCGAGGCCGTGCCCCGGATATACCACAGTCTCGGGAGGGAGGGCAGATATCTTCTCCAACGAAGCGGCGAGCTGCGGTGGATTCGAGAACGGCAAGTCGGTTCTGCCGATGGAGCCGGCGAAAAGGCAATCTCCAACCAATGCGATGCCGTCTCCGTGAATGACGACGTGGCCGGGTGAATGACCGGGAGCGTGCATCACGTTGAGCGTAACATTGCCTACGTTCAACGACTGACCATCGGCGAATTCGCGCTCAGGGGGCGGTGGCTCTTCGAACGGGATCCCGTAGACTTCCGCCTGGCGCGAGGCCGCTTCGTAGAGCCGCCGGTCAAGCGGATGGAGATAGATCGGAACGTCCCAGCGCCTCTTTACCGACGCGATTGCACCGACGTGGTCTACGTGCGCGTGAGTAATCCAGATCGCGTCCAGAGTCGCCGTCGAATTGTCGATTGCTTCCACGAGGCGATCGCCTTCACCGCCAGGATCCACTATCACTGCGCGGTTGGTGCGGTCGTCCACCAATAGATAGCAGTTCTCCTGGAACGCGCCGACGGTGAAGGTTTGGACTACCACCGTTGATTCTTCTGCGCGGCGCGCACCCGACGCTTCATCACGTGTAGCCACCGGCGCTTATGTGCGAGCTCTCCATTGCCTCGCGCGTCGCCTCCGACGAACCCTCGCTCTCTGTCTCCTTGAATCGCGTGATGTACTTGTCGGCAGCGATCGCGGCCGTCGTTGCATCACCGGACGCGGTCGTAACCTGTCGCGTCAGCTGGGATCGTAGATCTCCGGCGACGAAAAGACCGGGGATGGACGACATCATCGCGTTGTCGGTGAGCACGTAACCCATGACGTCGTGCTCAAAATGTCCGGCGATTACTCCGGTGTTCGGTCGGAACCCGACGAAGATGAACAGTCCCGTCGCCTCCAGAGTAGTTCTCTTGGCGGTAACGAGATTGTGCAGGTGAAGTCCGGTCATTCCGTTTTCTGAATTACCGTCGACTTTCTCCGCCACCGTGTCCCAGATCACTTCGATCTTCGGGTTCTCGAACACGTGCTTCTGCAGGATCTTCGAGGCGCGGAACTCGTTGCGACGATGAATCAGATAGACCTTGCTCGCGTATCGCGTCAGGAAATCAGCTTCCTCGACCGCGGCGTCACCGCCTCCCACGACCGCTACGATCTGCTGCTTGAAGAACGCGGCGTCGCAGATCGCGCAATACGAGACGCCCTTGCCGGCGTATTCGAGCTCGCCGGGGATTCCAAGCTTGATCGGCGTTCCGCCCGCGGTGACGATGACCGCGGGTGATCGGAACAAGTCTCCGTTCTCAGCCTCGGTTTGGAAATAGCCGTCGGGCATCTTCGTCACCGAGATCACGCTGGTAGTCTCGAAAAACTCCGCGCCGAACTGCTTGGCGTGGGCGGCGAACTTTTCCGCCAGCTCGTACCCGAGGATCTTCGGGAACCCGATCACGTCGTCGAGATACTCGGTATTGAGCAGCTCTCCGCCCGGAAATCCGCGCTCGAGCACGGCGGTGCGCAGCATTGCGCGTCCCGTGTAAAGCGCGGCCGTCATTCCAGCGGGGCCCGCACCAACGATGACAACATCGTAGTCGCGTACTTTCGCCATCAGTGAAATATAACCCGACTCACGTGCACCCCGGCTGCGTCACCGCTGCGTTAAGCGCGGATGTGACGCCCGCCGTCGACGATGATCGTCTCGCCAGTGACATAGTCCGCGCTGAGCAGGTACAACACCGCCTGCGCGACGTCTTCGGGGCTGCCGATGCGACCAAGCGGTGTCGTGGCGACGAGCTTGTCCGCCTGTTCCTGCGTCCACCCCTCCGGCAGCAGAACTGAGCCCGGCGCGATCGCATTGACACGAATCTTCGGCGCCAGTGCGTGTGCAAGTCCGCGCGTCATCTGGATGATGCCCGCCTTCGTAATCGAGTGCGGGATGTATCCGCGCCATGCCTCGAATGCCGCGAGGTCGGCGATGTTGACGATCACCCCACCGTGGTCGCGCATCGCTCTCGCCGCCGCCTGCGCCAGGAAAAAAGGGGCACGCAGATTGAGCGCGAACATCGCATCCCAGTCCTCGACGAGCACCTCGCCAACTGGTGTCCGCAGCATGACAGCCGCGGAATTCACGAGAACGTCGAGCGAGCCGAAAACCTTCGCGGTGTGCTCTACGAGCCTCTGCGCGGTAGCCGGATCAGTGAGATCTCCGGGAAGTGTGCGGGCATCGCTTCCCATCGCCACGATCTCGTCGGCGGTCTCGCGCGCTCCCTTTTCCGACCCTGCGTAGTGAACGCCGACACGCATTCCGGCCCTGCCAAGGGCGAGAGCGATCACCCGGCCCACACGAGTTCCCGCTCCGGTGACGAGTGCTACGCGACCATCTATTTCCATTCGACAGCCACCGTTACGGGCTTGTTGAAGAAGCGAGCGATGCGACTCTTTCGTCCTGCCGTTCCAACCACTCCGCGGGGACGTTCATCATACCCAGACGGCGCGAACCCTCCGTGGCGCCGTGCCAATCTGATCCGCCGCTCGGCACGAGTCCGAAGAAATCGGTCAGCGCCTGGAGGCGCTTGATGTCTTCGCCCGAGTGGCTGGGATGCCTGATCTCGACGCCGTCGAGTCCAGCTGCGACCAACGGCTCGAGCTTCTCCCGGCGACCTCCGTCTCCGGGGTGAGCCCAGATTGCGAGAGCGCCCGCATCGTGCGCGATCGCGATCGCATCCTCGATCGAAAGCTTGTCCTTCGGAACGAACGCGCTGCCGTTGCCGCCAAGGTATCTCATGAATGCATCGCGGAAGTCGTGCACCACGCCACGCGCGATGAGGGCGCGCGCGACGTGCGGCCTACCAACGGCTCCGCCATTCGACTGCAGGAGAACTTCGTCGAGCGTTATCGGTATTCCGAGCGCGTTGAGCTTCTCGACGATCTTCTCGGCCCTGCTGAAGCGCGATGCGCGCAGATCTTCCAGGCGCTTGTGAAGCGTGTCGAGCTGCGAGAGGTGGAGCGCCAGCACGTGAACTTCGTGACCATCCTGAAAGGCGCTCAACTCGACGCCCGTGATTATGCGGATGCCCAGGCGCTCGCCCGCTTCGCGCGCCGCCGGAATCCCTCCAATCGTGTCGTGGTCAGTGAGCGCGAGCGCCTTGAGGCCGCACTGCGCGGCAGCCTCGACAACCTGTTCCGGTGGGAGCGTCCCGTCTGAGGCGGTCGAGTGAGTATGCAGGTCGATGAACGCCGGCCCGCCCGCCTCTGCGCTCACTTCGCGTAACCGGCCTCAGGCGATGTAAAGCTTGGCTGAGACTGTTCGAACAACTCCTTCAGCTGTGCCTCGGAAAGCTCGGCGAACGCCTGCTCGCGCGAACGACTTCCCTGCGGAGAGTACCGGCTGACGCGGATCTCAGCGTCCTTTGCGGATCCCCGCGAAAAGATCAGGGCGTACTCGTCCTGAGTGTACTGAGTGATGTAGCCCGACGGGTAAACTTCCCACTTCTGCCCGCCGACCTCGATTTTACGCGTCGGCATCCTAGAGCTCGACCTCCTGGTAGACGCGGGAAGGATCAAGCGTCTTGTGCGGCGCGTTGGTGTGCGCGACGGTGAGCGTCTGCTCGTCATCGGCTTCGGTGAACTCGATGAACGCGCCCGGGAGCGACGACTCCTCGAAAACCCAGAACCGGCAATTGGCCGCCGCGTAGTGCGAGCGAAGCTCCCTGAGACGCTTCGTATAGTTCTTTCGCTCGGCCGTCGGTACGGTCGAACGCTGTATGGTAAGAGCCTTTGGCATCTAGAGTCCGGTCTCCGGAAATGATTCGATGGTCTTCTTGACGAACGCCAGGAACTGGTCGGCAACGGCACCGTCGATCACGCGATGATCGAACGAAATTGAAAAATACGCGCAGGTACGGATGGCGATCGTATCCTCGCCATCGGCGCCTGGAAGAACCTTCGGACGCTTCTCGATCGCGCCGACGCCGAGGATTGCGACCTGTGGCTGGTTGATGATCGGCGTTCCCATCAGCGAGCCGAACACGCCCGGATTCGTAATTGTGAACGTCCCTTCCTGAACTTCCTCGGGAGACAATTTCTTGGCGCGGGCGCGGGCAGCGAGGTCGTTGAGGGCGCGAGTGATTCCAGAGAGCGAGAGGTCGTCAGCGCGCTTGATGACGGGAACGATCAACCCCCATTCGAGGGCGACTGCAATACCGATGTTGATTTGCTTGCGGTAAATGACGTTCGTCCCGGCGACGGACGAGTTCATGATCGGAAAGGCTTGAATCCCCTGCGTCACGGCTTTGATGATGAACGGCATGTACGTGAGCTTCTGACCGGTCGCGGCCTCGAACTCCGCGCGTTTCTTGGCTCGGATTCGCGCCACGCGGGTGAAGTCGATCTCGATGAAGGATGTGACGTGCGCCGATGTATGTCGCGACGCGACCATGTGGTCGCTGATGAGCGCGCGCATTTTCGACATCGGCTCGACGACGTCTCCTGGCCACGCCTGTGGCAACGGCAACGCGTGTCCACCTGAGGGAACACCGCCGCGCATTCCGGGAGCGGCAGCGGGCGAAGGCGCGCCGGACTCGATGAAACCGAGGATGTCGCGCTTCGTTACACGGCCAGCGATACCCGAGCCCTGGAGCGAGGCAATGTTGACTCCGTGCTCAGCGGCGATCTTTCGCACGAGCGGAGAGGATTTCGTGCGCACGCGATCCTCGAAGGAGTTGCCGTTGCCGGTGTGGGAAGCAGCGATGGCGGGAGCGGGAGTAGGCTGACGAGGTTGTACGGTCGCCGGGGTACCTTCCCGTTGGGGGGAGGAGGTTCCCGACTTGGCACCCGTAGCCGTCTCGGAGCTGGCACCTACGCCACTGGCAGCGGGTGGCTCGCTCTTCCCAATCGCCGCACCCTTTTCAGTCTCGAGCCGAGCAACGACCGTCTGAACAGCCACAGTCTCGCCTTCCTTGACGAGAATCTCGGCAAGCACGCCCGCGGCCGGCGCGGGAATCTCCGCGTCAACCTTGTCCGTCGAGATCTCGAAGATCGGCTCGTCGCGCTTCACTTCGTCGCCCACTTTCTTCAACCACTTGGAAAGTGTGCCCTCGGCGATCGACTCGCCCATCTGCGGCATGATGATGTCTACTCGTGCCACCGTTTCTCCCTCGTTCGCCTATTCAATGGGCCGCGCACGGCTCAGGCGCGCCAATGCAATCACGGGCAACGTCAGCGCTCCGACAACGGCTCCGATACCAGCATACACCCACCAATTGCACGCCGGAAGCCCCTCGGGCGGCCTGCACCCCTGTATGCTTCCGACAAACTTCGCAACGAGTACGCCAAACATT
>Ga0193699_10000432_pt1 | contig 18428 bp, 16 predicted proteins | sample L3c2metaG_FD_160095 | JGI IMG/M metagenome (GOLD analysis project Ga0193699, IMG submission 160095) | Soil microbial communities from a riparian zone of the East river system, Colorado, United States - L3c2 | ecosystem: Environmental > Terrestrial > Soil > Riparian zone | place: USA: East...
TAGGCATCATCGCCATTGACCGCGGTTCCACCGCCCGCCGTGTAGGGCTGTCCCGTCGTGTATTTCGCCTGGCCCTTATAGTAGATCGTGCTCATCTCACGCGTGAATTGGTAGAACAGCTTTGTCTGTGGGCTGTAGGACGGGCTGTACCAATTCGCCGAGCCTTGCAGATTCGGAAACACCGTTGTGCCGGCGATGCTGGGATCATTACCGGCGCGAAGGATCGGGCGGCCCTTCGCGTCCAGGCCGTTTGCCCAGGTCTGCTTGGCATAGGGCGTGCCGCTGATGAATTCCCCGGTCTCGCGGTCGAGCAAATAATAGAACGCATTGCGGTTGGCCACCGCGATCAGTTTGCGCGGCCGGCCATTGATATTGTCATCGAAGAGGATGGGTATCTGGTTGGAATCCCAATCATGCACGTCGTGCGGCGTGAACTGGAAATGCCATTTGATGCGGCCGGTGTTCGGATCGATCGCCATCACCGCACAAGTGTAGAGATTGTCGCCCGGCCGCACGTCGCCGTCATAATCGGGACCGGGATTGCCTGTCACCCAGTACAGCGTGTTCAGCGCCGGATCATAAGAGCCTGTGAGCCAGGTCGAGCTGCCGCCGATATTCGCGCTGTCCTTGCCCCAAGATTCGCGCCCCGGCTCGCCCACGCCGGGAATCGTATAGGTGCGCCACAATTGCTTGCCGGTCTTCGGCTCGTAGGCGGCGATGAAACCGCGTATGCCGGCCTCCGCGCCCGAAACGCCGACGACGATCTTGCCGTCAAGCGCGAGCGGCGCCAGCGTGAGGTAATAGCCCTTCTTATTGTCGTCGACGACGATGTCCCAGCGCACCGCGCCCGATTTGATGTCGAGAGCGGTCAGATGCCCCGCGATCGATCCGGCGAACACCATGTCGTCCAGAATCGCCACGCCGCGATTGACCGGCGGCGAGCCGATGACGATCACGTCGCTCGGAATGGCCGGGGTCCAGGTCCAAAGCGGGCGGCCGGTGCGAACGTCAAGCGCGGTCACCGTGCTCGGCGGCTCGGTGATGTACATGACGCCATCGGCGACGACGGGTGAGGTTTCGAACACGCCCGGCCGCTTGAGCTGATACATCCAGGCCGGCCGCAATTGCGCGACATTGCCCCGATTGATCTGGTTGAGCGCCGAATAGCGCTGCGAATTGTAATTCCCCGAATAGGTGAGCCAATCGGCCGGCGTGCTCGCGGCCTGTTCGATGCGGCGATAGGGCACCTGGGCGGAGGCATGGGAAATTCCCACGGCCAATACGATGAGCGCGCTCACCAGTGCGCTGAGAAATTGGCGAGTCATCATTTTCCCCCGAGGCTGAAGAGATAAGCGACCAGATCGTCGGTGTCGGCGGCGTTCAGCTTGTCCTTGTAGCTCGGCATCATGCTGCGGCCGAACTGCTTGTCGACATTCGTCACCTCGCCCTTGCGGAACGAATAGAATTTGCCATTGGCGTCGCGCACCTGAATGGTGAAGGAATCCTCGTTGACGCGAACGCCGCGCGTTTCGCTGCCGTCCTTGGAAACGACGCTGACAGGAAGATATTCGGTGAAGCCGTTCTGCAGAATGCCTTGCATGCCTTTCGGCCGCACCGTGGCGGGATCGAGCAAGGCCTGGCGCAGATAATTCGGCGCGCGGCGCTGGCCGATTTTCGTCAGCTCGGGACCCAGAACCCCGCCCTGCCCGCCGACCACATGGCAGTTCGCACAGTCGAGCCGCTGATAGATGGCGCGGCCCTTGTCCGCATTCCCTGCGACTTTTATCGGACCGCCGCGGCCGAGCGTTCTCACATAGGACACCAGCACATTGGCTTCCTCTTCCGTCATGCGACGGACGCGGGGCATGCCGCGCTCGGGGATTCCATCGGCGATGATCTTGCGCAGAGCCGCATCGTCGGCGCCGAGCGGATGGTTCAACGCCGGACCTTCATCGCCCGTGCCGTTGACGCCATGACAATCCTGGCACAGCCCGTCGAAGAGCGACTTGCCTTCACCCGGCTGGGTGAAGCTCTGCGCCGATGCGACGGACGTCGCGCCGGAAATCATCAACGCCAGCACGGCTATGCGTGTGTTTTGCCCGATCATGCTCAGCTCCCTATCCGACCCCCAATTTGTCATGGCCCGACTTGATCCCCGCTTTCGCGAGGACGCCACCCAGCAGCCGCGCGTCGGCGCGGCAAATGAGTCTATCACCTGGATGGCCCGCTCCCCGCCTTCGCGGGGACAAGCGTTGCGGGCCATGACAGCCTTTTATTGCACAAAGCAACACGCTCTACGCGCGCAAGACTGTTGCGCGAATCCAACTCAGACCGTGAAATTCTCACGCATCAGCGGAAGCTGACGAATACGATGACCCGTCGCGGCGAAGATCGCATTGCATACCGCGGGCGCGAGCGGCGGCAGCGCCGGTTCGCCCAATCCGGTCGGCGGATAATCCGCCTGGATGAAATGCGCTTCGACTTCGGGCGCATTCGCCATGCGCAGGATCGGATAATTGTTGAAATTCGCCTGCTGCATGCGGCCGTTTTCCATGGTGATCTCGAGACCGAGCATGGTGGAGAGCCCGTCGATCACCGCGCCTTGAACCTGAGTCTCGGCGCCACTCATATTGATGACCGGCCCGACATCGGCCGCCACCGTCACCTTGTGCACGGTGACCTTGCGGTTCGCGTCCACGCTGACATCGGCGACTTCCGCGATATGGCCCGAATGGCTGAAGAAGAAGGCGAGGCCGAGGCCCCGTCCCTTCGTCATCGGCTTGCCCCAGCCGCCCTTTTCGGCCGCTAAGCGGATCACCGCGGCGGCGCGTGCCGTATTGAGCGCGGTCTCGTCCTTGGGCTCGAGCCAGCGCGGCTCGCCCATGGCTTCGAGCAGGAATTCGAGATGATCGCGGCCCGCGGCCACCGACATCTCGTGCATGAAAGATTGGATCACCCAGGCAATGGCGTTGGTGCGCGGCGCACGCCACGGACCTGTCGGCGTCTGGGAGGCGAGGAAGCTCTGGCCGATGCGCGTATTGGCAAGCACCGAGGCGGGGAATGCCTCCGTCTCCATATTCGCGCTGGCATTGGGCTGCTTGCCGTCGCCGGAGACGGTGATGAAATGATCCGACCAGGCGGTGAGCTTGCCCTTCGAGTCCACGGCGCCCTTCATCTGATGGAAGCCGCCCGGACGATAGAAGTCGTGCGCGAAATCATCTTCGCGCGTCCATTGCAACTTGACCGGTGTGCCGACGCGCTTGGCGATCGCCGCGACCTCGCACATGTAGTCATTGGAGAGCCGCCGGCCGAAGCCGCCGCCGGCGCGCACCTGATGGATCAGCACCTTGCTCTTATCGATGCTCATCAATTCGGCAATGATGTCGAGCGCGCGGTCGGGCGCTTGCGTCGGCGCCCAGAATTCGATGCCGCCGTCTTTCACCACCGCCGTGCAATTCTGCGGCTCCATCGGCGAATGCGACAGATAGGGATAGGTGTAGAAGCCTTCCACTGTCTTGCCGCCCGAGAACGCGGCCTCGACATCGCCTCCTTGCTTCAGCATCGTCGCGGGCGCTTTGGCCGCCATAGTGCGTGCCTGCTGCTGGAAGCCGGTCCAGGAATCCTTCGAGGCGTGGCTTTCGTCCCAGGTCACTTGCAGCGCGCGTTTGGCCTTGAACGCAGTCCAGGTGGAATTGGCGATGATGGCGACACCCGGCATCAGCTCGGAGACCCTGCCATTGCCTTCGATGACGAAGGCATCCTTCACGCCGGGAATTTTCTTGATCTCGTCGAGATTGGCCTTGGCGACCTTGCCGCCGGTGGCCGGGCATTTGGTGTAGGTCGCGTAGACCATGCCGGGCTGCACCTGATCGATGCCGTAGAGCGGCTGACCGGTGACGATTCTGGGCACATCGACGCCCGTCACGCGCGTGCCGATGAGCTTATAATCTTTTTTGTCCTTGAGATGGACGGTCTTCTCGTCCGGCGCGGGCAGCATCGAGGCTTTCGCGGCGAGCGCGCCATATTTTGCGCGCCGTCCGCTGGCGGCATGGATGACCGTGCTCTTCTCTGTGGTCAATTCGGATTCCGCAACACCCCAATCCTTCGCCGCGGCCGAGACCAGCATGGCACGCGCCGCCGCGCCGGCACGGCGCAAGGGTTCCCAGCCGGTCGGCGTCGAGCGAGAACCGCCGGCGCTTTGGCGGCCATAAACGGCGGGATTGATCGGCGCCTGCTCGATTCTCACATCGGCCCAATCGGCGTCGAGATGTTCGGCGAGGATCATCGGGAAGGACGTCTTGATGCCCTGACCGATTTCCGGCGCCTTGTTGTAGAGGATGATGGCGCCCGATGGCGCGATGCGGATATAGGCGTTCAGCACCGTGTCGCCGCTCGCCGCCGCCGCTTTGGCGCTGCTTGCGAAGGGCCCGCCCAACGAAAACGCCAACACCAGCCCCGCGCCCGCGCCGCTCGCGATCTTCAGGAACTGGCGGCGGCCGACATCGCTCTGGATCGCCTTGGGAGCAATCGCTTCCATCTCGCGGATGATGTCGTGGAAATAGGGATCGACGGACGGTTGGAAGACGGGGACGCTGTTCATGGGTTCTCCCTCCGCGAGCAGAGCGGGCTCGGCACTGCCAAGCATTTTAGCGCTCAGCCGGCAAAAATCCTAATCCCCTGGTGCCGCCTACCCTTCCTTCCCCGGCGTGCCGTAGCCTTCCTTCCCCCCTTGTGGGGGAAGGTGGCCCGAAGGGCCGGAAGGGGGGTGCGCCAGAGCATTCCAAATCGCGTCAACAACATCGTCAGGTCTCTTAAACAGATCGAGATTCCAAAACCGTATGACCCCACAGCCATGGGCTTCCAACCATTTGGTTCGGGCGGCATCGCGGCGCATCTGCAATTCGTCGGAATGGGGTTCGCCATCGAGCTCGACGACCAGTCGCGCTCTCGAATAGAAGAAGTCAGCAATGTAAGGGCCGATGCTAGCTTGGCGACGGAAGCGAAAACCGGCGAGTTGTTTGCGTCGCAGCAAGGCCCAAAGCTTCCGTTCTCCCTCGGTCATGTTCCATCGTAGCTCTCTGGCGCGAAGGTTAGCCATTTCAGTACCCCCCTTCCGTCGCTTCGCGACACCTTCCCCCACAAGGGGGGAAGAAAACAGCCTTCAGCTCCCTCGCACTATAATGGTCTTCGCAAAATCCATGCACGGCGATTGGCAAGGCGCCGAACCCGTGCCATTACCTGCCACCGCTTCAACTCAGGGACATCTTATGATCATCGATTTTCAGCATCACTACACGCCGCCTGCGCTTCTGAAGGGGAAGTCGGACGCGGTCTCCGTCGGCATCGACAGCCTCGGCAATCCGATGCATCTGCTGAACCCGTTGCTCGGCGACATCGATGCGCATGTGCGGATGATGGACCATGCGGGAATCGATGCGGCGGTGCTCTCCAGCATGGTCGGCTTCGACCAGCCCGATCTTGCGATCTGCCGCACCATCAATGACGACATGAAAAACGTGGAAGGCAAACATCCCGGCCGTTTCATCGGGCTCGCTCATGTGCCGGCGCTGAAACCGGCCGAAGCCATCGCTGAGTTGAAGCGCTGCGCGGTCGATCTTGGGTTTCCCGGCGTGGTGATCGCCTCTGAGATTCAGGGCCTGCCGCTCGATGCGGAGGAACTGCGCCCGTTCTGGAAGGCCGCCGCGGATCTGGGCCTGTATGTGTTCATCCACCCCCTGCCCCGCGTGATCTCCTGGAACCAGGTCTATGCCGACGATCTCGGGCGGATGCTGGGCTGGGAGTTCTCACTGATGGTGCAGACGGTGCGCCTGATCAACAGCGGCTTGCTGGATGATCTGCCGAATCTGAATGTGCAGTTCGCCCATTTCGCCGGCGGCATCGGACGCTATCTCGGACGCGTGCGCGGTTTTCAACAGCGCGACAAATGGGGCACGTCGGGCGTTGCGGGCCATAACAGGCGTCCGCCCAAACCCTTCGATCACTATCTGGAGCAGCGGCTCTATTATGATTGCGCCGGATGGGCCGGCCCCGATCATGCCGGCGCCTGGGGCGCGGAATGGGTGCGCTTCGGCATGAGCGAAGTGGCGCTGCCGCGCGTCGTGTTTGCCACCGACTATCCGCAAGCGGTGCGCGTGGATCAGGAAGTCGCCGACTATGTCGCCAATGTGCGTGCGCTCGGTCCCAACGAGCGCGCCATGCTGGAAGGGCTGAATGTCGAGAAGCTGATTCCGGACGCACGACAACGCCTGGCCAAGCGCAACATTACCATGCGGTAACGTCGCAACGCGTTTTGAAATCCGCCAATAGCCGCGCTGGAACGGCTATTGCGGCACCGCTCTGCCTGTTATGATCCGCAGCAGTCTCGAGTGTGTCTGCGTCAGTGCTGAGAAGCGCGTTTCCAGAACTCCGACGATTGTTCAAACGCCAGCAAACAACAGGGAGATCACCATGCATCGCGGGTCTGCCATTGCCATGGGATTGCTTTTTGCCGCGTCGAGTGCGCTTGGCCTTTCGCACCAAGCGGCCGGGCAAGCGAGCGCACCAGCGAGCAAAATGATCACGCTCACCACCGGCGCCAACATGAACAATTTCGACCAGGTCGGTAACGCCAGCTGGCGCGTCGCCGAACGCGCCATCGCCGCCGATCGGGGCAATGGCTTCCTGGTCACGAAAGACTCTTACGGCGACTTCAAATTCCGCGCCGAGTTCTGGGCCGATGAAGGCACCAACAGCGGCGTCTTCATCCGCTGCGACAATCCGCAGAATCTCAGCGCCCAGTCTTGCTACGAAGTGAATATTTTCGACGCCAATCCCAATCGGGGCAACGCCACGGGAGCGATCGTCAATGTCACCAAAGTCGATCCCGTACCGCAAACGCTGTACAAGTGGAACATCATCGAAATCGAGGCCAAAGGCCCACAGCTGAACGTCACCATCAATGGCGAGCGTACCTCAAGCGCTCAGGACACCAGGCACTCGCGCGGCCGCATCGGTCTGCAATATGCCGCGGGCGTGATTTATTGGCGCAAAGTGGAAATTCAGCCCCTTACGGCAGACGATATTGCCGAAGAAGCCGGCTCGATTGATGCCAATTGCCAGGCCGGGTTCGGCATCATCTTCCCCGGTCAGCCCATGGCACGGGACGTCACCTTTACGGCGGGCGCAGGAAAGACCCTCGCCGCGCGGGAATATTACGTCGAAAAGGGCGGCAATCGCTATTCCGTCACTGTCGCCGATCTGCCGAACGGGCCCTATGCCGACCGCGAGCTCCTCGCGCAAACACTGGCCGAGCTGAGCAAAAAGGGGCAGGTACGCACCCGCGCCGATGTCGAGTTGGGATTGGGCAGGCCGGGCGGCCAGCTCAACATCATGGAACCGAACGGGCGCCAGCTTCGCGCCTCCGCGTACTCGGCTCAGCATCGCCTCACCGTCACGCAGGCGGAAGCCGTTGCGGGAGATACCGAGGCCTTGTTGTTCGAGCAATCGATCGTGCTCATGAACCGCGTCGGCACCGACCTTGATCGTGTCGCGCCGGGGAACGACGCACCGCGGACATATGATTGCCGGTAAGATCGGCCGTATCTCACTAAGGTCCTAACGTGCGCGCTCATCCCAACGAGCGCGCCATGCCGGTGTTCGCCCTATTTGCCGTCGAAGCCGGGCCGATATTGTCGCGTCCGAGCAAGCTCCCTCGCGGTGCCGTCTTTGAGTCAGCGGCAGATATGCTAATGATAAGCCATACGCAGTTTTGGGAGGGATAGGGGCTATGGCGAAGAGATTATGGAGTTTGGTCGCTGTGTTGGCGATGGCCAGCAGCGCGGCTTCGACGCAAACGCCGCAAACGGCGCAATCGGTGCTGCAGTCATTGTCCAAGAACATGGGCGCCGACAATCTGAAGTGCATCACCTATGGCGGCACCGTCGGCTATGTCGGCATCGTCGGCCAGGCGCATGATATCCGCAGCGACTGGCCGAAGGTTTTGATCTCCAAATATACGCGGACGATCAATTACGACGCCAAATCCTCGTATGAAGATCGCACCATCGAGCAGGGGAATTATCCCCGCATCGGCGGCGGCGGCATCCCGATCCAGGGCCAGCAACGTCAGCAGAATTACATCGTCGACAAAGCTGCCTGGACCGTGCAGGGGACAAATGCCAACCCGCAGCCCGACCAGGCCGATGTGCGCGCAATCGACATCTGGATGAGCCCGCATGGCTTCATCAAGGGCGCGATGGCGCCGGGCGCCAATCCCGTGCTGATCACGCGTTATGAAAACGGCGCGGTCGGCACCTTGGCCGGCCATCGCTACCGCAAGCTGAACATCGTTTCCTTCAATTTCGGGAAATACCGGATCAACGGCACGATCAACGAAGACAACCTTCTCGAACGCATCGAGACGCGCATTGCCAATCCGGTCCGCGGCGATCTGAATTACGAAGCCGAATACAGCCAGTGGAAAGACGTCGGCGGAGTCAAGTTCCCGGGCAATTTCCATAACCACACCGACTGGGACAACGAGACCCAGCCGCCGAACTACAATGGCGGGCACAATTCCTTTGGCCTCAATGTCACGGACATCAAGCCGAACGATTGCGGCCAGGCGCTGACCGTTCCGGCGAATGTGCAGAACGCGGTGGTTCCTCCAGTAACCGTGACGTCGACACAGCTCGCACCGGGCGTGTTCTACCTAACCGGCGGCACCCATCACAGCGTGGCGGTGGAGTTCAACGATTACGTGGCGCTTGTCGAAGCACCCTTGAACCAGGCGCGCACGCTGGCCGTCTTCAACACGTTGCGCGGGATGTTCCCCAACAAACCCGTGAAATATGTGGTGAATTCACACAATCACTTCGATCACCTCGGCGGCCTGCGCACGGCGTTCCACGAAGGCGCGACCATCATCGCCCATTCCAGCAATCACGATTTCTACAAACAGGAAGTGCTGTCGCACGAGCCGTGGACTTTGGAGCCGGACCGGCTGTCCCTGTATCCCCCGACCGAGTATGACGAAGGCTATCAGTTCGAAGACGTGGACACGCGCTACACGCTGAGCGACGGGACGCGGAATCTGGACGTCTATTATGTCCAGGGCAGCCCGCATTCCGAAGGCATGGTGATGGCGTATTTGCCCAAGGAAAAAATCCTCATCGAGGCGGACGTCTATAACCCGCCGGCGGCTGGCGCTGCGATGCCGGCCCAGGCTCCGGCTGCCGCCGTGAATCTTTACGACAACATCAAAGGCTATAGACTCGACGTGACAACGATCGCCGGACTGCACGGCCGTACCGCGACCTGGGCCGAATTCCTGCAATTCGTCCAGAAGCCGAACTGAACATCGACCCGAATGTGCAGGGCGATAGAGCGTAACCCGCTCTATCGCCCTTATCATTGGGCCGCCCGAATGAAACCGATGCCCCAGGCAGACCATCCCGATTTCTGATAGACTTTCCGAAACGTCCATCGGCAAGATCAAATGGGGTGGCCCGATGTCCAGATTCACTTCGCTGTGCGTGACCGCCGGCCTCATTTGTACCGGCGCGGCGCTTTGGCCCGCTTTTGCTGCCGACGGGGGGGCGGAGACCATCTCCGTTCGCAACTTCCCAACCTATTGGCTGCAGGATCGCACGTCCCAGGATGATTTCCTGCCCCCGCCAAGCGGCTACGGACCAGTCGTGTCAGAACTGGGCCATCCCTATGTGCCCAATGGCGCTGGAAAGCAGCAGACAAGCCGCATCGCGGACCTTGCCAATCCCATTCTGAAGCCCTGGGTCATCGAGCAGATGATCAAACCCAATGCCGACGTGCGCGCCGGAAAGATTCCCTTCATCGCGCGCGAAAGATGCTGGCCGACGGGCGTTCCCGGATTCTTGATCTTCGCTCATGCCGCGGGGATGTATGTCGTCCAGACCGAGAAAGAGATTCTCATCGTCCAGGAGCTCGATCAGCAGACGCGGCACATCTATATGAACGTGCCCCATTCGAAGAAACCGAAGCCTTCATGGTATGGCGAATCGGTCGGCCATTTCGAAGGCGACGAGCTGGTTGTCGATACCATCGGGATGAATGACAAGAGCTTCGTCGACAATTACCGCACGCCCCATACCGATCGGATCCATGTCGTGGAGCGCTTCAAGATCGTAGAGGACGGCAAGACGTTGCAAGTCACCGCGACGGTCGAGGACCCAGGCGCCTTTAACATGCCGTGGTCGGCGGTGCAGCGCTGGAAACGCGGACCATTCCGCAACATCCTCGAACAGGTTTGCGCCGAGAACAGCGAAGGCTTTTACGACTACGACGTCGTACCGATGCCCCAAGCGGCAAAGCCCGATTTCTGACGGGCGGTTTTCGCCGAACGCGTTTCAAAGGGGCATGTCATGATTCTGGGTTTGCAGCCATTCACCTTCGCACACGTCCTGATCAGCTTGGTCGGAATCGCGTCGGGCTTCGTCGTCCTGTTCGGACTGCTGGCTGCGAAACGGCTCGAGGGGTGGACGGCGATCTTTCTCGTGACCACGGTCGCGACCAGCGTAACGGGGTTCGGTTTCCCCATCGATGTCATCTTGCCGTCCCATATTGTCGGAATCATATCCTTGGTCTTGCTGGCAATTGCGATCATCGCGCGCTACGCATTTCGTCTCTCCGGCGTCTGGCGTCCGGTCTATGTGATCGGCGCCGGCATCGCTCTCTATCTCAATGTTTTTGTTTTGATCGTGCAGCTCTTCCAGAAGGTGCCGGCGTTGAAAGCACTGGCCCCGACGCAATCCGAGCCGCCATTCGCTTTGGCGCAGGGCGGCACGCTGGTGGTTTTTGTCGTGCTTGTCATCGCAGCAGCGATCAGATTCCGCCCTGAGAGGATGGTCTACGCACGGCGTTAGTCGTCGCGCGCCCCTTCCGGCCCTTCCGGGCCACCCCGAACAAGCCCCGGGGGGAGGCTCTTCCCCTTCAAGGGCGGAAGGAAAATGCGGTACCGCAACTGCAGCCCAGGCCCGCCGATTCGTGGTATAAATCGGGGTCTTTGTGGGAGGAGACAGCCATGTCCAAATTTGCGTCGATGCGCGTCAATCGGAGTTGGCTGCAAGCGGGCGGCGCATTCGCGGTCCTCGTCGCGGCAGGCCTCGCGGCCAACGCCGCCGCACAGTCGAGCACGTCGCCGCCCGACTTCTCCTCCAATCAAGCGGCGTGGCTGCATCCGCCCGGCGGAGAATTCCCGGCGGTCGCCGGATCGCCGATGCCGATGCGCCAAGATCCGGCGCACCCCTTTGTCGGGAACAACACCGGACGCCAACCGACATACCGGATGGGCGATGTCTCCAATCCCAATCTGAAGCCGTGGGCGAAGGACGTAATGAAGAAGGACAATGAGCAAGTGCTCGCCGGCAAGATCGCCTTCTCGGCGCGCTCGAGCTGCCTGCCCGGCGGGGTTCCCGTGTTCATGCTGTTCGGCGGGCAACCGATCTTTTTCGTCCAGTCGCCCAAGGAGGTCTTGATGATCTATGAGGGCGATCATCAGATCCGCCACATCTATCTCGACGTGCCGCATTCGGCGAAGCCGACACCGTCCTGGTACGGAGAATCGGTGGGCCATTACGAGGGCGACACGCTGGTCGTCGACACCATAGGCATGAACGACAAGACCGTCGTCGACGGCTACCGCACGCCGCATACCGAGAAGCTGCACGTCACGGAGCGCTGGAGCCTCATCAATGACAAGACGTTGGAAGTGAAGATCACGGTGGATGATCCCGACACGTTCAATCAACCCTGGTCGACGTTTCAGCGCTACCAGCGCGGGCAGCAAACCCTCGAAGAAGAGGCCTGCGCCGAGAACAACCAGCATCTGTTCGATTATCACATCCCGGTCGCCGACAAGGTAGATTTCTGAAGCGATCACTCTGCACAAGAAGGGAATGCAACATGGCCAGATTTGCTTCCACGGAAAAATTTCTCGCGAGTGGCGCTTCGCTCGCAATTCTTTGCGCGATGTTTGTCGGGAACGCGGTCGCGCAATCACCCGCGTCCGTACCGGATTTCCAGTCGAACGGAACCGCCTGGCAGACCGGAAACGGCGGCGAGTTCGCCGCGGTGCCGGGTTCACCCAGTCCCTTGCGCCAGGACCCCGCCCATCCCTTTGTGGGCAATGGTCAAGGCAAGCAGCCGACCTATCGCATCGCCGATCTGTCCAATCCCAATCTGAAGCAATGGGCGAAGGACATCATGAAGAAGGACAATGACGAAGTCCTGGCCGGCAAGATTGCCTACACCCCCGCTTCCTCGTGCAAGCCCGCGGGCGTTCCCGCTCTGATGCTGGCTGGCGGCCCGTATTATTTCGTCCAGTCGCCCAAGGAAGTCGTGATCATCATGGAGGGCGACCATCAGGTGCGGCATATCCATCTCGATGTGCCCCATTCGGCGAATCCGAAACCATCCTGGTACGGAGAATCGGTCGGTCATTACGAGGGCGAAACGCTCGTGGTCGACACCATCGGCCTTTCCACGCAGACCTTCGTCGACAATTACCGCACCCCGCACACCGAGAAGCTGCACGTCATCGAGCGCTGGAAGCTCATCGATGAAGGCAAGAACCTGCAACTCGTCATGACGATCGACGATCCGGACACTTACAATCAACCCTGGCAGGCAACCCGGAGCTATCGGCGCATACAAGGAACGCTCTTGGAAGAAGCCTGCGCCGAGAACAACCAGCATCTGTTCGACTATCACATCCCGATCGCCGACAAGGCGGACTTCTGAGCGGTTTTGGTCGGACAAAACACAATTGTCATGCCCGCCCCCGGGTCCGCGCAATTCGCGCGGCCCGAGGATAAACTCCGGCGGGCATCCAGGAGCGTCAATGAAGAAACTGGATTCCCGCTTTCGCGGGAATAACGTAGGCAAATATTCGAGTCGAAGAAAGGACCCGCAATGAAAAGATCCTTGCTCGCCGTTCTCCTGGCGCTGGCCGCGCCGGCATTCGCGCAACAGACGGCGCCGGAGATCGCCTTCGATTCCGTTCCGGATTTTCCGAAACTTCCCGACGGGATGAATTTCGGCGAGGTTCCGGGCGTCGCCGTGAATTCCAAGGGCAATGTCTACGTCTTCACGCGCTCTAACAGCGCCAGCGGGCCGGCCTATGCGCCCACCGCGGCGCAGCTTCTCGAATTCGCCCCCGACGGCAAGTTCCTGCGCGAGATCGGCAAGGGCCTTTACGCCTGGTCCTTCGCCCACAGCGTGCGCATCGACAAGGACGACAATATCTGGGCCATCGACAAGGGCTCGGACATGATCGTCAAGTTCAATCCGGCGGGGCGCATCGTGTGGGTTTTCGGCCGCAGGAAAGAATCGGCCGACGACGAGACCAAGCCGTGGGAGCATGTCGATCCGCCGCTTGCGGCGCAGGACGGATTGTTCCGTCAACCCACCGACGTAGCCTGGGACTCCAACGGCAACATCTACATCACCGACGGCTACATCAATTCGCGCGTCGCCAAATACGACAAGAACGGCGATTGGGTGAAGTCATGGGGCACGAAGGGCACCGGACCCGGGCAGTTCAACCTGCCCCACGCCATCGCCATCGACCGCAACAACAATATCTATGTCGGCGACCGCACCAACCATCGCATCCAGGTCTTCGACACCGACGGCAAGTTCCTGCGCATGTTCAGCATTGACATACCGCCCGCGCCCGGAACCCATGCGGTGAATGGCGCAACTCCGACGGGCGAGCGTCTCAAAGCAGTCATCGGGCAGCCCAATTCGCTGTGCATCCCGCCGAACGGCAATGTGATGTTTGTCGGGGAATCCACCTTTCCGGGGCGCATCTTCAAGATTTCGCTCGACGGCAAGGTGTTGGGAATCATCGGCAAATCGGGGCGCAACCTCAAGCAGTTCTCCGGCGCCCACGCGCTGGCCTGCCCTTCGGATACCGAAATCTACGCCGCGGAAACCTCCAATTGGCGGGTGCAGAAGCTGATCCTTCACACCAAATAGAACGGAGTACACCCTCTCATTGCCACGGTGAGGGTAGGGAAACCGTTTAGCAGATGGATTCCCTTCCCCTCGCAATGCTTGTGCATTGCTCTGCCGGGAATGACAGGTATCTTCGTTCTGAAGGCGACCCTGAATTTCAACGCATCAGGAGACAAACTTGAAAACACAATATCGGTTCGGCGCAATTATCGTCGCGTGTGCCGCGTTGGCGGGCTGCACGTCGGTGCCTGAGGGCACGCCGCAGGAAATCAGCCTCAGCGTCATCCCGGAAACGGCAACTTGCGACGCCTATCAGCACGGCACGCGGATCGGCAGCTATGACCCAAGCCGCAAGACGATTCCCTTGCGAAAGAGCCGGGGCAGCGCGGATATCGTCTGCTCGGCCCCCGGCTTCAAGGACATCAGGGTCAGCATCTTTTCGGACGACAGCAGCTTGGGTTTTGTCGGTAAGCTTGTCGTGGATTTCGGACCGACCAACTATTTCCGAGGGGAATACCCGAAAAGCGTTCAGATCGTGATGGAACGGGCGCCGGCTTAGGCACGATGCCGCTAGGGCCGTTCCAACACGATCGTGTCGGGATCGAGATGCGCGAAGGGATTCTCGAACAGCGCGGGCTGCGTGTGTGCGAGAGATTCGAGATGCGACACGATCTGGAGCCAATCGGAAAACGGGCCGGAAGCGGGATCGGGGAATCCATTCAGCACGGGTCCATCGATGGTGAGCGCAGCGACCGCAGCCGCGCGCACGCGGATCGGAAATGCCGCCGGCATGCCGGTCTCGCCAAACTCCGGCTTGCCCAGCGCAACGCCATTTTTCCTCGCGGTACGCAGCTCCCCTCCTTCCTTTTCAGACCATTGAAAACCGTGCGCCGCAGCCCAAGCGCGATAGCGCGTGATCTCGGCGTTGGAGAGGAAAGCGAGAATGGCTTTGCCGGCGTAAGTGTCGCCCAGTGCGCGCGTGTCGCCGACCGGCGGCGCATTGGTCACCTCCGCCATTCCGGGCACCGATGCGATCCGCACGGAGTACCAGCCTAGCCGCACATGGAGCGATGTCGACTCCCCGCTCGCGGATGCAAGCTGGCGCAAATAGGGAAGCGACAGCTCGCGGATGCGAAAGCGCGCAACGAGGCTCTGGCAAAGCCAATCCGCCGCCGCGCCCAGCACATAACGCGACGAAGACTGGTAGCGCGATACCAGATCGGCGCGGCTTAAGGCATCGAGGCTGCGGAACACCGTCGCCGGCGCCAAGGAGAGAGAGCGCGCAATTTCCGTGACCCCGAGCGGTTGGTCGCTGTCCGAAACAAATTCCAGGATGCGCAAAGCGCGCTTTGCCGAGCTGCTCATGTTTCGACCACGAAAGACGGCGCGGGAAAAAGCCGTGCTTCCCGCTCTAGGGGATCCAGAATGCTGCGCATCCGGGGAAGGTGTTCCTCGATCTGCGGCAGGTCGAAGCGCTCGCGCGGTCCCCCGATGGTGATGATGGCATGCGCGTGTCCAGACGCGTCGCGGATCGGAAAGATCGCATAAGCGGCGCTGGAGTGATGCGGATTGCGCCACAGCACGTAGGGCTTCGCTCGAATGGCGAAAATATCTTCCCAAACGCCGCCAATCGTCTCGCTCGGCGGATCGCGAAAATGTTGCGCGCGCGCAAGCGGCGCTGCCGTGGTGAGATAGCCGCCCACTTCCGCATCGCTCAAATGCGCCAGCAGCACGCGCGACATCTTGGTGCAGTGGAGCGCTACGGGGTGGCCGCGCACGCTGCGCAATACGCGCGGACCTTGGCCCTGGATATCGTCAATCGTCACGCGATTGCGCCCGACGATGATGGACAGAAAGACGCTCTCCGCCGTCAGCGCATGCAATTGCTCCAACGCCGGGCGCGCCAGCGCCACAATGTCGAACTCGCTCGGCGCACCGCTTCCCAGCGTGAGCAGCCGATAACCGAGTTGGTAAAGCGCGCCCGATGGATCGCGCACCAGATAGTTCTCAGCCATGAGGGTCGAGAGTGCGCGATGGATCATGTTCTTGTTCATGCCGAGTTCGCGCGCGAGCTCGGTGACGCCGCGCGGTTTCGCGTTGGCCGCGAAAGCGAGCAGCACTTTGAGCACGCGTTGCGTCGCCTGATTGCGATATCGGGCAGCTTCGGCGGAGGGTTTTTCGAGCAAGCTCATTGCGGTTTGACAGAGAAAGCTCTGGCCCGATAAACTTCAAGAAGTAAAATACATTTCACATACTATAACAACGCGGGAGGTGGGGGCAAATGCCGGTAGCGGCTGAAACAAGCCACATCGAGCTTTCTGGTTTCGGCGTCGAATTGACCGTGCGCGGAAAGGGCCGCCCGCTCTTGTTGCTGCATCCCGGCCATCCGTCGGGCCGGATCGATCCCGCCGCGCGGATCATGGAGCTGCTGGCGGAATCGATGCGCGTGATCGTGCCGACTCACCCCGGCTTTGGAATGACGCCCGCGCCGGCCAAGCTCACCACCATCGATGACCTCGCCTATCTCTATCTCGATCTGATGGAAGCGATAGAGCTTCGCGATTGTGTCGTCGTGGGTCTGTCATTGGGCGGGTGGATCGCGGCCGAGATGGCGGTGAAGACGACGGAACGTCTCTCTCATCTGGTGCTGGTCGATGCGGTCGGCATCAAGTGCGGCGACAGGGAGAGTCGCGACATTGCCGATATCTATGCCATGACCGACAAGCAGCTTGGCGAGCTTGTCTATGCCGATCCCCAAAGCATGGCGCGCAATGTGAAAGCGCTGCCCGAAAGCGAGCTGACTCTGATGGCGCGCGCGCGCGAAGCGACGGGCCGCTATGCCTGGACGCCCTATATGCACGATCCCAAGCTGAAGGGGCGGCTGCATCGCATCGACGTTCCGACGCTGGTGCTGTGGGGCGAAGCTGACCGGATCGCGAGCCCCGATTACGGCCGTAGCTTTGCGGCGGCGATTCCCGAGGCGCAGTTTGCGATGATCGAGAAGGCGGGCCATTTCCCGCATCTGGAACAGCCGGGCGCCCTCGCGCGCCGCATTGTGGATTTTGTCGAGGACACCAGGCGGCGATAGACCGCCTCACGCATCTGCCGGAGCCCACGCGCCATGAGAGTCTTCCAATTCACCGAGCAGCCTTATCCCGACGTGTGGAACGACCATAATGGTTCGCTGCGCGTCAACCTGCCGAACCGCAAGATCGATCCCGTGCGCGCGGCCGAGCTCTTCCACCGCTATTACGACGAGTGGCAGCTTGCCGACGAGCTTGGCCTGGACATCATGCTCAACGAGCATCACTCGACGGCGACCTGCATGAGCGCCGCCTGCGTGATCGGCCTTTCCGTGCTTTCGCGCATCACCAAACGCGCGCGCCTGTTGGTGCTGGGCTATCCGATCGCCAACCGCCCCGATCCGTTGCGCGCGGCCGAAGAGCTCGCCACCATCGATGTGATCTCGCGCGGCCGCCTCGAAATGGGTTTCGTGCGCGGCGTGCCGCAGGAAGTGGCGATCGCCAATCTCAATCCGGTGTTCCAGTCGGACCGCTTCTGGGAAGCGCATGATTTCATCATCAAGGCGCTGACCAGCCATGACGAGCCATTCAATTGGGAAAGCGAGAATTACCATTATCGTCACGTGAACATCTGGCCGCGGCCCTATCAGCAGCCTCATCCCCCGGTGTGGAGCACGACGGGAAGCACGCAGACGGCGAAGAAGCTCGGTGCTTATGGCTATGTCATGGCGACACTCGGCACGGGCTACGACACAAGGCGCCTCTACAACGCCTACCGGCAAGGCTATGCGGAAAAGCGCGGCGGCGCCGTGGCAGGAGCGGATCGCTTTGCCTATCTCGGACTCGTGGCCGTCGGCCACTCCGAAGCGGAAGCACGCCGCCGGGGCGAGCTGATCGCATCCTATCCGCGCTCCTCGTCCATCGTGTTTGCGCCATTCCGCAATCCACCCGGCTATCTTTCGATCGAAGACAATGTCCGTATCCTCAAAGGCGAAGGCAAACCGCGCAGCTTCACCAAGGACGGGCGCGTGGTGGAAATGGCGTCGGGCAGCGTGCAGGATCTTATCGACGCGGGCGTGATGTTCTGCGGCACGCCGGATCAGGTTTATGACCAGATCGCCGATTTCGTCGAGCATTGCGGCGGCATGGGCAATCTTCTGATGATGGGCCATGCCGGGCCGATGTCGCACGAGGACACCGTCGAGAATCTGACGATCTTCGCCAAGGAGGTCTATCCGCGCCTCAAGGACATGCGCCAGCCCGAAGGGGCCGCGGTCGCCGCGCAGTAGCGCCCATGCGTGGGATAGAAAGCAAATTCGTCCTCGTCGAAGGCATGCGGACCCATTATCTGGAAGGCGGGCGCGGCATTCCCGTGGTGCTTCTGCATTCGGGCGAATTCGGCGGCTGCGCCGA
>Ga0193699_10000433_pt1 | contig 18410 bp, 18 predicted proteins | sample L3c2metaG_FD_160095 | JGI IMG/M metagenome (GOLD analysis project Ga0193699, IMG submission 160095) | Soil microbial communities from a riparian zone of the East river system, Colorado, United States - L3c2 | ecosystem: Environmental > Terrestrial > Soil > Riparian zone | place: USA: East...
CAGCTCGGCGGCGGCGCTGGCCGGGTCGAGCTCGCGCTTCACCACCCGCTCCAGCAGCTCGGCGGTGCGCGGGTCCGCGGCGGCGGTCGACTCGAGCCGGCGGCGCATCCGCGCGGTGGCGATGCCGAGCACCTCGCTGCGCAGGTTGCGGGCCCGGCGCTCGGCCAGCGTGCCGGCCGCCTCGATGAAGGCGCGGTGCTCGTCGATCGCCGCCGCCAGCTCCTCGACGCCCTCGCCGCGGGCGGCCTCGGTGCGCAGGATCGGCACCTTCCAGGAACCCGGTTCCTGGGAGAGGGCAAGGACGCTGCGCACCTCGCGCACCATCGTGTCGGTCATCGGGTGGTCGGACTTGTTGACGACGATCACGTCGGGGATCTCCATCACCCCCGCCTTCAGTGCCTGGATCGAGTCGCCCGAGCCCGGCATCAGCGCCAGCACGATCGTGTCGGCGTGGTCGACGATGTCGATCTCGGCCTGGCCGACGCCGACCGTCTCGATCAGCACGTCGTCCTTGCCGGCGGCGTCCATCGCCAGCGCCACCTGCAGGGCCGCCTCGGAGAGGCCGCCGAGGGCGCCGCGCGAGGCCATCGAGCGGATGAAGACGCCGGGGTCGAGGAAGTGGTCGGAGAGGCGGATCCGGTCGCCGAGCAGGGCGCCCCGGGTGAAGGGGCTCGACGGATCGATCGAGAGCACGGCGACCTGGCGGTCCGCCTTGCGCATCTCTGCGGTGAGCGCCCCGATCAGCGTGCTCTTGCCGACGCCGGGCGGCCCGGTAAAGCCGACGATCCGGGCCCTGCCGGTGCGCGGGTAGACCTCGCGCACCAGCTCCCAGCCGGCGGGATCGTCGGACTCGATCAGGGTGATCGCCCGCGCCAGCGCCCGCTTGTCCCCGGCGACGAGGCGCTCCGCGAGCGAGGCGGATCTTGCTCGCTCCGCACTCACGCGGGGCCAGTCTACGCGGCAGTCTCCTAGAGTTCCGGCCGCCGTGATCCGCCTCATCCGCTTCCTCGCCCGCAACGGGATGCTGACGCCCGGGTACGCGCGGCTGCTCGGCCGCTACCTGCGCCGCCGCCTGCTGACGGCGGCGGGCTGGCGCTGGCGCACCGACGGGCCGGTCTTCTTCGGTCGCGGCATCGAACTGCGGATCGCGCCGGGCGCGCGAGTCGACTTCGGGCGCTTCGTCTGGATCGGCGACGGCTCGAAGATCCGCAGCCACGAGGGCCTGGTCGAGATCGGCGCCAAGACCGTGATCGGGCAGGAGTGCACGATCTCCGCCTACCGGCGGGTGCGGATCGGGGAGCAATGCGTGATCGCCGACCGTGCGATGTTCATCGACTTCGACCACGGCGTGGTCGAGGTCGAGCGCTCGATCCGCGAGCAGGGCATCTACATGCGCGACGTCGAAGTGGGCTCCAACGTCTGGATCGGGTACGGCGCCTGCGTCCTGCGCGGCGTTCGGGTCGGCGACAACTCGATCGTCGGCACCAACTCGGTGGTGACCAAGGACGTGCCCGCCAACGCGGTGGTAGCCGGCATCCCGGCGCGGGTGATCAGGATGCGCGAGGCGCCCGCGGAGCTGCGCTGGCCCGATCCCGTCGCGCCCGATCCCTCCGCCCGGACGACGATGCAGTCGCCTCGCGAGTAGGCGAACCCGACCGCTTGCGGTTGCGGCGTCGTTCGAGCTCGTCGAGCGTGTGGTGGACGACGAAGGAGGAGAAGAAGGCGAACATGCCGATCGCCCCGATGACGCCTTCGCTCGCGTCGTTGAAGAAGATGAGCGCGATGACGAGGATGAAGACTCCGAAACCAACGCCGATGTGGATGTTTCGCAACTCGTTTCGCGTTGGCAGCTGCATCTCAGACAACATACCTCATCACCAAGTCGAAGATCAGCAGCGCGACGGCAAAGAGGCCGCCGGAGTATCCATCTTCCAGCGCCCGCTTCTCGAGCTCCTCGCGGGGCCATTTGAGGACCAGCCCGGCGACGCCGAAGACGAAGCCGCCGATCAGCATCCCGGCGCCGATCGAGGTCGCGGCCGACTCGAGGACCGTCGTGGTGAAGCCGATGTGGGCGAGAACCTGCGGCATCCGTCTGTCGGAGCGAATATAAAGCAAATGATGACAGCTGTATGCAATACAGAAGGTTCACAGGGGAAGCGCTCGCAAAGAGGGGTCTCGCAGGCTGGCCGCTCTCAACATACGGCTGGACCGCCGGCCCGCTCACAGCGCGCCCGCGTAGCGCGCCTGGAGTTGAAGCGCCAGCCGCTGAGACAAAAGAATGCGCAGGTGGATGTCGCCACCAGCTTCGGCAGGAATCTGGCGCGCTGCCGCAAGCGTGCCAACCTCTCCCAGGAAGAGCTGTCGGTGCGCGCCTCGCTCCACCGCACCGCCGTCGGTCAGCTGGAGAGAGGCGAGCGCGTGGCGCGCGTCGACACGTTGATCAAGCTGGCGGGCTCGCTCGAAATCCCGCCCGGCGAGCTGCTCGAGGGGATGGGCTGGGACCCCGGCGGCACCCGGGTCGGCCAGTTCAGGGCGCGCGAGGACCCGGGCGACGAATCGGCGGCCCAGCGGGCCGCTTAGGCGGGGCTCGCCTTGGCGCCGACCAGGTCGGCGTAGACCGCGGCGGTCTGCTCGGCGACGTCGCCCCAGTCGAAGCGGCGCAGGTGCTCGTAGGCTTCGGCGACGAGGCGATGGCCGAGCTCGTCGTCGCGCAGGACGCGGATCGCGACCTCGGCCAGTGCTTCGGGATCGTGGGCGCGGAAGCGCAGGCCGGCCTCCTCGTGCGGCACGACCTCGCGCAGGCCGCCGGTGTCGGCGACGATGCAGGGGCAGCCGCAGGCCATCGCCTCCAGCGCCACCAGCCCGAACGGCTCGTAGATCGAGGGCACGACGGTGAGGTCGGCGATCCGGTAGAGCGAGTGCAGGACGTCGTCGCCGATCCAGCCGAGGAAGGTGCCGTGCTCCATCAGGCCCAGCTCCTCGGCTTGCTTGTGGAGCTCCGCCTCGTGCGTGCCCGAGCCGGCGACCAGGAACCGCGTCCCCGGCGCCTCCTCGATCACGCGAGGCATCGCCTCCAGCGCCAGCTGGAAGCCCTTCTCGTAGACGAGCCTGCCGATCAGCAGGACCAGCTTCTCCTCCGGGGCGGCGAACTCGGCCCGCAGGCGTGACAGCTCGGCTGGGTCCTGTAGCTGCAGATCATCCGGGTCGATACCGTTGGGGATTACGCTCACGCGCCGCTCCTCGACGCCGAAGATGTCGGCGATCTGTTCGCGCATGTAGTGGGAGCAGGCGATCACCCGGTCCGAGCGGTTGGTGATCCAGCGCTCGACGCCGTGGATGTAGGTCTGCGGGTGCTCCTCGACCCAGCCCTGGTGGCGACCGTGCTCGGTGGCGTGGATCGTCGTCAACAGCGGCGCCTCGAAGCGTTTGGCGAGGTGGTCGCAGGCGTTGGCCACAAGCCAGTCATGGCCGTGGACGAGGTCGAAGCGGAAGCGGTCGCCAAGCTCGACCCCCGCGGCCAGCATGTCGGAGTTCATCCGCTCGACCCAGGCGACGAACTCGCCGAGGTCGGTGGGGCGCTTCGGCTCGCGGATGCGGTGGATCGTGACGCCGCCACGGCGCTCCTCGGCCGGCGACTCCTCGCCGCCCCGGGTCAGCACGTGGACCTCGACGTCGCGCTCGACAAGCGCCTCGGAGAGCTTTCGCACGTGGCGGGCCAGCCCGCCCTCGATCAGCGGTGGGTACTCCCAGGAGAGGATCAGGGTGCGTGTCATCTGGGTGGGAGCTAGGGCTCCAGCAGGGGGGCGAGACTCAGGTCCGGAGCAAGGGAGCGCATCGACGGGTCCGTAGTAGCCGGGGAGTCTATGGCCTGCAGGGCGGCCTCGGCGTGCCAGGTCGCGCGCTGGTAGGCGTAGTCGCCGGCCTGTCCGCGCTTGTCGAGGAAGGCCCAGTCGCTCGCCTGCACGGCGAGCAGCTGGCGGGCCGCGTGCATCGCCGCCGCCCCGCGCACCCCCTCCGAGAGGGCGCGCAGCAGCCGCAGCTCCAGCCGCCGCGCGGCCCAGGCCAGGTCGGCGACCGCGGGCGAGTCCCAGGTGCCGAGGTCCTTGTCCTCCCCCCAGGTCGAGGCCAGCAGCAGGCGCTCGACCGGCTCGTGCTCGGCGAGCGCCTGCGGGATCGTCAGCGGACGCACGCCCGCACCGCGAGCCCTGTCGAGCACCTCTCCCAGCCAGATCGCTCCCTCCGACCACCAGTGGCCGAGCAGCTCGGTGTCGATCGCGAAGACCAGCAGGCCGCGGCGGCCGCGCTCGCGCCTGAAGCGGCGCAGCCGCTCGGCGACGGCGGCGAGGAACTCACCCGCCTGGCGCAGCGCCGCCTCCCGCCCGGCCGCCGGGTCATAGGCGCCGCCGCCGACCTTCCAGATCCGCACCCCGCGCAGCGATTTGCCCGCGAACTGGGCGTGGGCAGGGTCGGAGGGATAGCCGTCGAGCGCCCAGAGCCAGCTCACCGCCTCCCAGTCGATCGGCAGCGCCACGGGACCCGCCGCGGTGGCGGCCGGCGTGAGCGCCTCCAGCGGCTCTGTGTGAGCGCTCTGGTCGATGCAGAACCAGCGCACCCCTTGCTCCGCCAGCCGCCACTCCAGCCCCGGCGCGTAGGCGCACTCGGGCAGCCAGAAGCCGCCGTCCCAGCCAAAGCGCCGCCGGTGCGAGCGGATACCGGCGGCGAGCTGCAGGCGCATGCCCTCGCGCGTCGCCAGCAGCGGCAGCACGGCGTGCGTCGCCGCCGAGGTGGCGAGGGCGATCCGTCCCGACGCCCCGGCCTCGCGAAGGAGCCGCAGGGGATCGCCGCCGGCGCCGTCGAGCAGCTCCAGCGCCTGCCGGTAGCGGGCCAGCTCCGCCTCGCAGGCGGCGCGGCACTCGGGCGGCACCTGCTCGACGTCCGCTTCGCAGGCGCCGATCCGCAGCTCGACCAGGAAGTTGCGCAGCCGCTCCCGCACGCCGGCATCCTCGAGCTGGTCGGCGAGGACCGGCGTGATCGTCATCGTCAGCTCGCGCGCCACCTCCAACACCGGCAGGTAGGAGCGGATCACCGCGTCGAACAGCCACTCCTCGCCGAACGGGTAGGTGCCAAAGCCCTCGACGTAGGGCATGTGCGAATGGAGCACGATCGCCAGGTCGCCGACCGTCTCGCCGCGTTCGGACGGACGGCTCTCGGCCTCACGCATGGCAGACGGCGAGGAAGTCCAGGGCCCGGTCGAGGCCGCCCTCCCTGAGCGAGAAGTCCGAGCCGGAGATCGCGGGGACGAAACGCCCGTAGAAGCGCTTCGTCAGCCCGAGCCGTTTGTGGACGCTGTCCCAGCCGGTCCTGATCGCCAGCTCGTGAGCGCGCAGCTTGCCCGCGTGGAAGAGGCCGAGCATCTCGACCCTCGCGAAGTGCGCCTCGCAGAGCTCGCGGAACTCGCCGGCCCGGTACTCGCGGACGTGCCAGGGGTTGCCGGACTTCTCTGCCCCCGGCGGCGCCAGGGTGAGCAGGTTGGGGGTGGAGAGGTAGGCGACCCCTCCCGGCGCGAGCATCGACTTGAAGTGGTCGAGGATCGCGCCGGGCTCCTCCACGTGCTCGATCGTCTGCAGGAAGACGACGGCGTCGCAGAACTCGGCGAAGCTCTCGACCAGATCGCGCTCGAAGCGAAGGCTGGGCCGCGCGTAGCGCAGCCGCGCGTGCTCGTGGGCTTCGGGGTTCGCGTCCACCCCCACCACGCTCGCCGCGGTCCGGGCGAGGACGTCGGAGCCGTAGCCCTCGCCGCAGGCCATGTCGACGACGCGCTTTCCCCCCACGCGGGCCGCGATCCACTCGTAGACGACGAGGTGCCGCTGGAACCAATAGTTCTCCTCCGGCACGTCGGGCAGCGTCCGCTCGCCCGTCAGTGGCAGCGGCGGCACTCCCGGCGGCTGGTTCTGCTGGAGGTATTCGCGTGCCACGAAACCGCACCGTATTGTTCCCGCCCGCATGCCGGCCTCCCCCACCGCCACTCCCGAGCACATCAGGGACGTCAACACCCGCTACCACGACGCGGCCGCCGGCGAGTACGACGCCAAGTGGGGAATCGACTTCGGCGACACCGGCCGCGAGCAGGTGCGCCAGAAGCTGGCGAAGGCGCTCGGGGGCCTCGACGGCCGCACCTTCGAGAACGGGCTCGAGATCGGCTCGGGGACCGGCTACTTCTCGCTCAACCTGCTGCAGCTGGGGACGATCCGCCGGCTGACGGCGACCGACATCTCCCCCGGGATGCTGAAGCGGTTGGCCGACACCGCCGGGGCGCTCGGCCTCGAGGTCGAGACGGTGGCGACCGATGCGGAGCGGCTGCCCTTCGACGACGGCAGCTTCGACATCGTCTTCGGGCACGCCGTCCTGCACCACATCCCCGACCTCGATCGGGCCTTCGCCGAGTTTCGGCGCGTGCTGCGGCCGGGCGGCGTCATCGCCTTCGCCGGCGAGCCCTCGCGCTACGGCGACCGCCTCGCCGCGCTGCCGAAGAGAGCGGGCCTGATCGCCGCACCGGCCTGGCGCGGGCTGATCCGGGCGCGGCGGCGCGCCGTCCCCGAGACGGAGCAGTCGCACGGCCACGCCCTCGAGCACGAGGTCGACGTGCACGCCTTCGCCCCCGCCGACCTGCGGCGCCTGCTGCGCGAGGCCGGCTTCGAGCGGCGGCGAGTGGGCGGCGAGGAGCTCCTCGCCAATGCCTGGGGATGGGGCCTGCGAACGGTGGAGGCAAGCGCCGAGCCGGAATCGGTTTCCTGGAAGTGGCGGAACTTCGCCTTCCGCAGCTACCTCGCCCTGCAGAAGGTCGATACCCGGCTGCTCGAGCCCAACCTCCCCGCCGAGCTCTTCTACAACCTGCTCGTCTCCGGCCGCAAGCCGGTTTAGCTAGTCACCGCTCGCTAGCCGATCGGCCCTCCAAGCCGGTCGCTTGATCGATGCCGCCTCAAATCCCGTCTGTGGAAAGAGCGAGTTGAGTCGGGGCGACTGATCCGCCTTGGCAGGAAAGAAAGCCGGCGCTCGCTAGGTCGCGCACCGCGCACTCCAGCTCATCGCCCGCATCGATATCCACCGAGCCAGCGGTCAACATCGCTTGAATGAGCTCAGGAATTGTCAGGTGGTCGTGTGGATGCAGGGCAAGGACGTGTTCGAGTACCTCACGTTGAAAGTGGTTGTCAGTTTCTGAGGGAAAGCGCGCCATATGGTTTTGCGGGCGCTTAGGTGAGGAGCTTGACCGCACGAACGGCTGCGGGAGTCGGCTCCACGATCTCGTCGTCCCGGTGTGTGAACAGCCCGATCTCTCGGAGACTGCGGATCGCCTGCACCCCTGTCTCGATCTCTCTCTCGTCTTCTGGATCGGTGACGACCTCCAGCAAGAGCCCCTCTGTCGATAGATGCTCTGGGTGTAGTTCGGCCGCCATTTCCAGTAACACCGCTTCGACCGTCGCCACGCTGTACTTCGGTGGGGTAGTTTCGCGCTCTGTCATTTCTTCCAGTTACCTCGGCTCAGGAAGGGGCCGGCTCTAGATGGTTGATTCCACGGCGTAGGCGCCTGCCACCGGCTGGGGCCCGGAGCCGAAGAGCCGGCGATTTGAGCGCGGCGCATGCGGTCCGCGGCTCGCGCATCCGACATTGACCCCATCCAGGGTGGGTCAATGTCGGATGCGCTTCTAGCCCTTCGAACAGGGCCTCCCTGCGTGTGAAAACGCCACAGGGAGTCGAAGGCGGTCTTTGTCGCCGTGGAATCAGGCATCTAGTTGGGGCGCCGGGATTGCCGGGCGGATGGCGGCGACGATCTTCTCCTCGTCGCCTTCGCACCGCTCGGTTTCGATCCACTTGCCACCGACCCATGTGACGGCCGCGCCGCCCACGTTCGTTTCCGCCCAGTGGCCGGCGTAGACGCCCTTCACCAAGACGTCGAAGGCGGCCGTCTCATTCGCGAGGCAGTCAGTCGGCAGCAGCACGATTCTTGCAGTCCTTCGGTGAGTGGTCCACGTGTCGCCGCCCGTCCCGTCGTCCCGCGCTGCATTAGCTGCCTGCGGCTGCCGTCCGGCCCTATTTGGCACCGGCTCTGCGCTTCCTCGTCCCGCCCGCGCGGCTACTGCCTGCGCCTTTGCCCTTGGCTGTCGTGCGGTTGCCGTTCCCCGAAGCGGATTTCGTGGTCTTGCTCGGCTGCGTCTCGTAGGAGAGATCGCGACTGTCCTCGAAGGCGAGCACGCCGACGACATACCCCCTGACCTCAGTTGCGCTCCCGTTCGCTTTTGCCACGCGCGCCGCGGAAGCTCGCTGCTCGTCTTCGATCTCTTCGGTGAATCGCTCGGCGCGTGCCTTCACTTTGCCTCGGCCCTCTGCGTCCAGGACGAGGGGCACCCGGCAGATGTGGCTGTCGCCCTCTGTCAGCTTTTTTGCTGTCAAAGCATCCGTCAGGTCGTTGAAGAGATCGCTTGCGAGACCGCCGCCAATCACCGCCCTCAGGCTCCTCTTGACTCCCCGCCACGTTTTCGCCGGAAGCAGCGTCTTTGACGTGGCGCGGTAGAAGTGCTCGACTGCCCCACGGCGCGGCTCCGTTTTCACCAGTTCGATGCGTTTGAAACCTTTGAGGACTTTTACGTGGTAGCTGACCTGGCTCAGGCCCTCTCCGAGCATCTTGGCGAGTTCGTTCGGACTCGCCATCCGCTCGGTGAGGATGTTCAAGATCTCGACGCGCAGCGGGTGCGCCAAGGACTTCATGAAGCCCTGATCGACCCCTCTGTGCTTCCCATTGCTCTTGCGCTTTGGCATCGCTTGGCCCCTTCTGTAGCCGGGACCAGGGGAAGTAAGGGCGCCGCCCGCTCGGGTCCCGGTGCCGCCGCTCCTCTGCTTTTTTGAGCGATCAGCGCTTTGTGGAATAAGAAGTGGTTGTTTCTCGGAACGAGGCGAGTCTTGCCGACTTCTCAGTAAATTTCACAGCCCACGCAGAGTTTCTTTCTTTACTCTGTTTTTCCTTAGCGATAGCCGAGCGAGCCTGAGCGCCGCTAGTCGAGGAGCTGGCCCGGTTTGACGTCGACCGCTTTTGCGAGCCGGCGCAACGTGGAGATTTGCGGATCGCGCTTCCCAGCCTCGATCCGACTGACCTCCGTGGCGTGTACCCCACTGCGCTGTGCGACCTCTTCCTGGGTGAGCCCCAGGCGTTCTCGCGCCTCCCGCAGTCTGGTGCCGAAGTGGGCCACGGCAGGATCGTCTGCTCTTGAGACAAGAACCGCCATAGGAAACTTCACAAGCCCTTGCGTAAACTCCCTTCCCCTCCATGCCGCCTCGGGACGAAGACGGGGGAGCCGGCCACGGGGCCCATGCAAGCGGGCCGCGACCGGCCCCCTACATCGCACGACTTAGCCGTGCTTCAGCACATGCACGCTCGAAACGACGTGATCGACTTGCACGATCTTCATCGCAGTCACCTCCCTTCCTCGTCTTTCAGCGGATGGCCCCGCTGGACAGGGAAGGAATGCTAAGGAAACGTCGAGTATCCGCTAAAAATCAGCTTGGCTAAGGCTTTTCCTCCATGCGGGCACTTATGCTCTGACGCGCCTGAGTACCCGAAGGACACGGAGCAACGACTATTTTGGTGGAGACGGCGATCAGATTGGGGCAGGGGAAGCGGAGCGTTGTCGCCGCCGTCGCCTACGCCATCACGCACCAAGCGAGGACCGAAATCCACACGATCCTCAACGAAGGACCGCGCTCGCAGGAGGAACTAGCGCGTTTGATCCGCGCCCCGGCGAGCAAGAACATCGCGCATCACCTCAGGGAAATGCTCGCTGACGGCTCCATCGAGCTTGCCTATGTCAAACGAGCGCGCAACGCCTTCGAGCACTACTACCGGGCGGTCGAGATTCCCTTCTACACCGACGAGGAAGTAGCCGCGATGCCGCCCAAGGTCAAGCAGGCAATCTGCGGCGTGATCTTGCAGGCGGTTATGGCTGAGGCGATGGCTTCGCTGTGGGCGGGGAAGATGGCTGGCGATCCTCGCGTTTGGTTGTCCTGGCGCTGGTTCAACGCCGATGCTCAGGGTCGTGAGGACATAGCCGACGAGCAGGCCCGGGCTTGGGAGCGAGTTCGAGAGATCGAGGTTGAATCGCTTGGGCGTTGCGCCAGGTCAGGTGAGCCGACCAAGTCGATCATCGTCACCTCGCTGGGATTCGAGCGCTTCCGTTTCTCAGGACCCCAGCGAATGCCAGTGGCGGGTTCGGAAGAAAGCGCGCCGCCACCGATCAGGTTGGGCCAGGGGAAGCGAGGAGTCGAGGAGGCTGTCGGCTACGCGCTCAAGCACCGGCACCGGGTTGAGATCCTGTGCCTTCTGAACGAAGGCGAGCGCAACCGCTACGAGCTAGCCGCGTTGATCGGCGCGGAGCCGCACAAGATCAAGCACCACCTCAAAGAACTGCTGGACGAGGGCTCGATCGAATTGGCCTACTCCAAGCGGGTCGGCAACATGATTCAGCACTACTACCGGGCGGTCGAAATGCCGTTCTACACCGATGAGGAAGTAGCCGCGATGCCGCCCGAGGCCAAGCAGGCAATCTGCGGCGTGATCCTGCAGACGGTCATGGCCGAGGCGCTGGCTTCGCTTTGGGCGGGGAAGATGGTCGATGACCGGCGCGTTTGGCTGTCTTGGCGTTGGTTCCACGTCGATGCTCAAGGCCGGGGGGACATGGCCGATGAGCAGGCGAGGCACTGGACGCGAGTTCGAGAATGCGAGGCAGAATCGGCTAACCGCTGCGCCAAGTCGGGTGTGCCGACCAAGTCGATCATCGTGACCTCGCTCGGACATGTGCGCTGCCGCAGGGCCCCTATGGCAACGCCGGATGACGACCCAAACGAGCCCGACACTATGGGCAATGTTCTGGGGCTCGCAGGGTCCGCGCAAGAGGTCCAGCCGTAGGCGCGCTCTCGCATTAGCACGCTCATACTGAAACTTATTCCAGCAATGGCCAGGTCTGCTTACGACCGTGACTGCCGACGCGAAGGCCACCTATGAGGCCATGGCATCCGTGTACGACCTCTTCACCGCTCACTACGACGACGAGCTTTGGATAGGCGAGCTGGTCTCGGCGCTTGAGCGCAACGGCCTGCGTGGAGAGCGCCTGCTCGACGTGGCGTGCGGGACCGGAAAGAGCTTCCTGCCGATGCTCGACCGGGGATGGGAGGTCACCGCGTGCGACATCTCGCCCGCGATGCTGGCGCGCGCACGGGCAAAGGTCGGAGAGGCAGTGCCGCTGTCGGTGGCTGACATGCGGGCCTTGCCTGAGATCGGCAAGTTCGATCTTGTCTGGGCGCTGGACGATTCGGTCAACTACCTGCTCAGCGAGGACGAGCTGCTCAAGGCCCTGAGCGGGATGGGGGCAAACCTCGCCCCGAGAGGTCTGCTGCTATTCGATGTCAACACGCTGGTCGCCTATCGCAGCTCCTTCGCCGAAACCGTCGTGGTCGAGCGCGCCGGGCGGAGGCTTGTTTGGCGTGGTCAGACTGCCAGCGACGTGGAGCCTGGGTCGATCTGCGAGGCAGTCCTTGAAGAGGATGGAGGGCCGGCGAAAACGCACGAGCATCGGCAGCGCCACTTCGCCGATGCCGAAATACGATCGGCGGTCAAGCGCGCCGGCCTCACCCTGGTCGATGCCTACGGCCTCTATACGGACGGGATACTGAGGCAGCCGCTTGACGAGCGCGCTCACACGAAGGCTGTCTACATCGCAAGGACAGGCTAGTCCGGGTCGATCGTGGGGCGCCGTGCCCGGAACAGCTTGACGCGGGAGTCGAAGCCCTTGAGGCGGTGCTCGCCGGCGAACGAGTAGTCGAAGTCGTCCGCGGCCGCCCGCTTCGTCTCGCCGTCGACCAGGACCGAGCCGGGCCTTGCCATCGCCGTGATCCGGCTGGCCAGATTCACCGGCCTGCCGTAGTAATCGCCGGTGCGGAGCAGAGCGGAGCCATAGGCGACGCCGGCCCGCAGCCGTGGGAAGTCCTCGCCTTCGCCCTCGGCGGCCTCGACCATCCGCAGGGCGGCGTCGACCATCGGCCCAACCTCGGTCGAGATCAGCATCGCCGCATCGCCGATCAGCTTCACCAGGCGCACCGGGGGCTCGGCCGCGGCGGTCGCCAGCTCGTCGAGGCGGCCGGTGACGAGGCCGAGCTCTTCGGTCGCGACCTGCTCGCCCAGCTTGGTGAAGCCGACCAGGTCGGCGAAGCAGGCGGCGACCTCGGCGGTGCCGCTGATCTCGCCCGAGGCGAGATCGGTCGCGGCGATCACGTCGCGGCGGATCTGCTCGAGCATGTGGGCGCGAAAGGCGTAGGAGAGCGTCGGATCGAAGACCGGCAGCATCTGCTCCGCGACGGAGGCGAAGCGCAGGGCAAGGTCGCGCTCGGTATCGCCAGGCTGCATCAGGGCGCGGACGAACAGCTCGCGGATTGCCTCGGCCGTCCGCGCCGTTCCCATCCCGATCGTCCGCGCGACCCCGACGATCCCCTCCTCGGAAAAGCCGGCGGCGCAATACGCCGCGATGCGGTGGGCCTCCTCCAGGTCGGCCTCGGCGAGAGAACGATCGTCCGGGTCCGGATAGGGGATGCCGAGCGCCGCCGTGGCCCGCTGCAGCAGCTCCAGGTCGACACCGGCGAGATCGGCGACTTCTCGGGGCGTGTAGCGGGGACCGTCGCCCGCAAACGCGCGCTCGACCGGCAGCAGGGTGAGGCGCCCACCTTCGACCGCCTCGCGCAGCTCCTCCAGCGCCACGCCTTCGCCGGCGAGGCGCTCGAGCAGCTCCCGCCGCGCCTCCCGGGCCTCGCCGTCGACGCCGTCGAGCAGCCCCTCCGCCTCGAAGTCGATCGTCATGCGAACGCCACGCTACCGCCGCGGCGGGGGTCGCCGCCGCCGCTGAGCGCACCGCTGGCGGGATCGCGGGCCACGGCCTGCACGCCGCCGAAGAAGAGGGTGATCGCTGGCCGGCGGACGACGGGCACGCCGCGTGCCTCGATCCGCGCCAGGGCCGCCTCGTCGATGCCCGGCTCGGCCTGGAGGATCCCGGCCTCGAAGTGCAGGCGCGGCGCTCGCACGGCGTCACCGGCGCCCATCCCCTCCTCGACCGTGCGCACGATCGTCTGCAGGATCGCCGAGCGGATGCGGTTGGAGCCGGCGCTGCCGAGCCCGAGCTCGATCTCGCCGTCGCGCAGCACGACCGTCGGGGCCATCATCGAGGGAACCCGCCGCCCCGGCGCGATCGCGTGGAAGCCGAGCGGGTTGAGGTCCTCCTCGCCCAGCATGTTGTTGAGGATGACCCCGGTACCGGGGACGAGCACGCCGGAGCCGGATCCGTTCGAACAGGTGACGCTGGCGCACATCCCGTCGCTGTCGAGCACGGAGATGTGGGTGGTGGAGCCGAGCAGGTCGCCCGCCGCCAGGTCGAGGCCGGCCGGCTCGAGGAAGCTCGTCTCCATCCCCTCGCCGTAGAGCGCCTCCGCGAACTCCTCGCCGCGGGCGTCGTTGGCGGCTGCCATCGCGGCGACGATCTGCTCGGGGCCGCTGCGCTCTCCCAGCCGCTCCAGCAGGCCGAGGCAGAAGGCGATCAGGATCCCCCCCGAGGAGGGAGGGGGGTTGGTCAGCACCTCGGCGCCGCGGAAGGGCATCCGGATCGGCTTGCGCTCGACGGCCCGATAGGAGGCCAGGTCGCCCCGACCCAGCGTGCCGCCGCCGTCGAGCACGAAATCGCTGAGGGCCGCGGCGACCTCGCCGCGGTAGAACGGCTCCGCGCCCTCCGCGGCGAAGCGCTCCAGCGCCTCCGCCAGCTCCGGGAAGCGAAAGAGATCGCCCTCCCGCAGCCGCCGCCCGCCCGGCGCGTAAAGCGACCGGGCGTCCTCCCAGCGCTCCTGGATCGGCGCCAGGATCTCGAGGATGTAGGCCTGCTCGGCGTTGACCGCAGCGCCCTCGCGGGCGAGGCGGACCCCGGGCAGCACGAGATGGGAGAGCGGCATCGAGCCGAAGCGGCGCAGCGCCAGCTCGAGGCCGGCGGCCGTCCCGGGAACGCCGCAGGAAGCTGGCCCGACGTAGAACGTCTGCACGGTCTCGGCGTCGAAGTGGACCGGGACCGGCACCAGCTCCGCCCGCCGCTCGATCCCATCCAGCCCGGGCGCTGACACGAAGAAGTCGATCAGGGTCGTCTCCCCGTCGCCGTGCACCATCATGAAGCCTCCGGCGCCGAACCCCGTCAGCGGGCTCTCGACCGCGAACGACGCCAGCGCGGCGCAGACCGCCGCGTCGACGGCGTTGCCGCCTTCACGCAGGACCTCGGCCCCCGCCTCGGCGGTGAGCGGATGGCCGGCGGCTACGACCCCCCTCACGGGGCGTCGCCCCCTAGCCGGGGAGAAACTCGGGGACGTCGAGCGCGCCGAGCTCGCTGGCCTTCTCGACCCGCGGCGGGCGACCCCTGCCGGTGTCCTTGGTGCGGCGGATCATCGGCTCGGCTGCGCGCCGCGGTGCCGCCGCCTGGCCGTCGAAGCGGGTCGCCACCACGGTCACCCAGACCTGATCGCCGAGCTCCTCGTCGACGTTGGCGCCGAAGATGATGTTGGCGTCGTCGTGGGCCGCCTCGCCGACGAGCTTGGCCGCCTCGCTGACCTCGACCAGCGAGAGGTCGGGGCCGCCCGTGATCGAGAGCAGGATCGCGCGCGCGCCCTCCATCGAAGTCTCCAGCAGCGGCGAGGAGATCGCTTTTTCCGCCGCCAGGATCGCGCGGCCGTCGCCGTAGCCCATGCCGATCCCGAGCAGCGCCCGGCCGGCCTCGGACATGATCGTTCGCACGTCGGCGAAGTCGAGGTTGATCAGGGCCGGCAATGTGACGAGGTCCGAGACGCCCTGCACGCCCTGGCGCAGCACGTCGTCGGCGACCTGGAAGGCCTCGACCATCGAGGTCTGCTGGTCGAGCACCTCGAGCAGCCGGTCGTTGGGGACGACGATCAGCGTGTCGACCTCGGCGGCCAGCTCCTCGATCCCCTTGCCCGCCTGGTTGCCGCGGCGACTGCCCTCGAAGCTGAACGGCTTGGTGATGATGCCGACCGTGAGGGCGCCGACCTCGCGGGCGAGGCGGGCGACCACCGGGGCGGCGCCGGTGCCCGTGCCGCCGCCGGCGCCGGCGGCGACGAAGACCATGTCGGAGCCCTTCAGCAGGCGCTTGATCTTGTCCTGCTCCCCGAAGGCGGAACGGTGGCCGACCTCCGCGTCGGCGCCGGCGCCGAGGCCGCGCGTCTGCTCGTCGCCGATGTGGACGGTGACGTCGGCGACGCAGAGCTGGAGCGACTGCAAGTCGGTGTTGACGGCCATGAACTCGACGCCAGGGATGCGCGCCTCGACCATGCGGTTGACGGCGTTGACGCCGGCGCCACCGACGCCGACGACGCGGATCACGGGCTTGTGCGGCTCGCCGCTGCCCGGCGGCTCGTACTCGGGCTCCTCGCGCCCGTAGCGTGGGCTCTCAACGATCGGCTCGATCTCGCGCCGCTTTTGCGGCTCCTTGGAGAACACCCGCTTCAACCTCTCGGGAGCGGTCTCGGTCGACCCTTCAAGCGCCGGCTCATCGAGAGCCGCCTCGTCCGGTCCCTGCGCGGGAGCAGTTGACGCATCTTCCGCGGGTGGCGCCGCAGGGGGGACCGCTCCCGAGGAAGCTTCAGCTACCGCAGGGGGCGGTGGGTCCCCGGCGGCGTCAGGACCCGCGGGGGGGTCATCGGAAGTCGAGCGGAAGAGATCGGCGAGGGGACCCTCGCGCATGCTCGCCCGCTTACGCCGACTCATTCGCCAGAACCTCCTTCGCCAGCTCCCGATAGTAGTTCGCGGCGCTGCTGCCGGAATCGTACTTGAGGACGCTGGCGCCCTTCACGGGGGCCTCGGCGAATTTGATCGCCTTGCGAATCCGCGACTTGAAGACGAGCTCGCCGAAGTTCTCCTCGAGGATTTCGATCGCCTCCTTGGCGTGCACGGTCCTGGCGTCGAGCATCGTCGGCAGGATGCCCTCGATCCTCACCTCGGGGTTGAGGTTCTCCTGGATCATCTTCAGCGTGTTCTGCAGCTGCACCAGCCCGCGCATCGACAGATACTCGCACTGGACAGGAACGATCACCTTGGTCGCCGCGGTCAGCGCGTTGATCGTCAGCAGACCGAGGCTGGGCGGCGTGTCGATGCAGATGAAGTCATAGTCGCCGGCCACCTCCTTCAGCGCCTTCTCGAGCGAGCGCTCGCGGCCGATCTTGGTGCTCATCGCGATCTCGGCCCCGGCGAGGTCGATCGAGGAGACCGCGATATCGATCTCGCGGTGCTGGATGATCTCCGAGATCGGCATGTCGTTGACGAGTACGTCGTAGAGGCTCTTCTCGACCTTGTCGGGATCGATCCCCTGGCTCATCGTCAGGTTGCCCTGCGGATCGAGGTCGATGCAGAGCACCTTGTGCCCGGTCTCGGCGAACGCGACGGCGAGGTTCAGCGTCGTCGTCGTCTTCGCCACCCCGCCCTTCTGGTTCGCAAAAGCGATCACGTCCGCGTGCTTGGTCGACGCCTTCGGCTCAGCAGCCGTCTCGGCAACCTCATGGCGGGAAGGGGCAAGAAGATCACGCGGCATGAACCGCTCCGGCTCGTCCTGCGCCTCTTCGGCGTCAGCCGCGGAGGACGTCGGTCCCGGGGTGTGCTCGACCGCCTCCTCCGCGGGTGGCGCCGCGGGGGGGACCGCCCCCGAGGAAGCTTCAGCTACCGCAGGGGGCGGTGGGTCCCCCGCGGGGTCAGGACCCGCGGGAGGGCGGTCAGTTTCCGACTCGGGAACGACCTCCTCCATCTGGCGGAGCTCCTCGACGATCGGGTGCGGCTCTTCGTCGGAGAGGGGCGCGGGCTTTGGCTTGCGGCTGAGAAATCCCATTGCGCGGGTATTCGCATGGCCATCCGCTTTTCCTTCCCCGACTGAAAATTGCTAGGAATCGCCCCGATCCCGGATTTCCTGGACAAGCGGTTGGTCTTCGTGACCGGCAAGGGAGGCGTCGGCAAGACCACCGTTGCGGTCGCCCTCGGCCTGCGCGCCGCCGCCGCCGGCAAGCGCACGATCGTCTGCGAGGTGGCGGCGCAGGAAAACACCTCGCGGATCTTCGAGCACGCCCGGGTCGGCTTTCACGAGGTCGAGATGGAGGAGAACCTCTGGGCGATCTCGATCGACCCCGACGAGTCGATGCGCGAGTACGTTCTGCTGCAGCTCAAGGTGCGGGCGATGCGCGACATGCTCTTCCGCAGCCGCATCTTCAACTACCTGGCCGCCGCCACCCCCGGCCTCAAGGAGCTGGTGACGATCGGCAAGATCTGGGAGCTGGCCCAGCTCGACCGCAAGGTGAAGAGCGGGCGCAAGTATGACCTCGTGATCGTCGACGCCCCGGCCACCGGGCACGGGATCGGCTTCCTGCAGACGCCGCGCACCTTCGCCGCGATCGCCCGCGTCGGCCCGATCCACTCCCAGGCCCAGCAGCTTGACCGCCTGATCACCGACCATCAGCACACCGGGACGGCGATCGTCGCCCTGCCCGAGGAGATGCCGGTGAACGAGTCGGCGGCGCTGGAGCGGGACCTGCGCGCCGAGATCGGCGTCGCCGTCGACCGCGTCTACATGAACGGCCTCTACCCGGAGCGCTTCTCCGCCGCCGAGGCCGGGCGCCTCGCCGGGCTCGCCGAGGAAGAGGACGGCGCGGGCCGTGCGGCGGCGCGGGCGGCGCTCTCCGAGCACAGCCGCGCCCGCTCCCAGCGGGCCCAGCTCGCGCGGCTGCGCCGCAAGGTCGAGGCGCCGGTCAAGAGCCTGCCCTTCCTCTTCGAGCCCGAGCTCGACGTCGAGGCGGCCCGACGACTCTCGCGGAGGCTCGCCTGATGCCGTCGGTCGGCGAGATCCTCGAGGGCAAGGGCATCTGCATCTGCGCCGGCTCGGGCGGCGTCGGCAAGACGACGACCTCGGCGGCGATCGCGACCGGGATGGCCGCGCGGGGGCTGAAGGTCTGCGTGCTGACGATCGACCCGGCGAAGCGGCTCGCCGACTCGCTCGGCCTCGAGCAGCTCGGCAACGAGGCGAGGCGCGTCGACCCGGCACTGTTCGAGCGCCACGGCGTCGAGATCGAGGGCGAGCTGTGGGCGATGATGCTCGACGCCAAGGCCACCTTCGACGAGCTCGTCGCCCGCCACGCCCCAGACGAGGAGTCGCGCGAGCGAGTGCTCGACAACCGCATCTACCAGCAGATCTCCAGCGCCCTCGCCGGCTCGCAGGAGTACATGGCGATGGAGAAGCTCTTCGAGCTGCACAGCGAAGGACGCTTCGACCTGCTCGTCCTCGACACGCCGCCGA
>Ga0193699_10000434_pt1 | contig 18360 bp, 20 predicted proteins | sample L3c2metaG_FD_160095 | JGI IMG/M metagenome (GOLD analysis project Ga0193699, IMG submission 160095) | Soil microbial communities from a riparian zone of the East river system, Colorado, United States - L3c2 | ecosystem: Environmental > Terrestrial > Soil > Riparian zone | place: USA: East...
ACAATCCGAAACGAGCTGCCACCGTTGTGAGCTTCCGCCGCCTTGCCCTCGCACGTTGCGCTAAGGTTTCCCAACCCCAGAAAACTGCTCCAAGGAATGCCCCGTACATAGCGAATTTGAGCCAGTAATCCATAGCTTCCCCCTCAGTCCCATCGAGACTCTTTAGCAACCGGAGGAGCAACACAAGGCGTTACTCTCGTTAGGTGCACTGACGCACTCAATGCCTCACGAGGCCAATGCCCTCGCAATGACTCTGGGAGTCCCTGGAAGGCCCTTGGTGGTCCCCGGTGGCTCAGCGTCTCCAATGTCCCCCCAAGCTTCCTAGGTGCTCCTGGGAGTCCCCTTGGACCACACGTATCACACCACACAGACAGAACGCTTCAAGGGATATCCGTGGGTATTTGATCATCGGCTGATCACGGTGGCCGGTAGCGTGCCTAGGAGGACTCAGGAGTCCCTCTGAGGGGCCTGTGGTTCATTGGCTACCCTGCAGGGGGCTGGAGACGCCAACGAGTCCTGAGGCTCCTGAGGCTCTTGGGGCCCTATCGCTGGACAGAGATCACACAACAGGAAATCTCCCATGTTGAGTGTCATATTACGACGACGAAAAGCCTAGTGATCCTTAGGCGCTCTTAGCGGGCCCCGAGGACCTGCACGGTCGAACCTCAAATTAATGCACGGATGAAGCCTCTAAGAGAGGAAGAAAATAGGAGCACTCTTTAGAGCTTTCATCCCCCCATTGTTTGGCCCCCCAGCGAGCCTTCTACCACCAAGAACGACCCCCCAGGCAAGACAACCCTTCCATGTGGCAGGGACGAACCCTCTTGCCTCAATCTAGGTGAAATTATCAATGAATACCTCTATCGATGCCCACGCCGCTTACGCTCTTGTGCCGTCTCAGGACTTCACAGAGCGCATGGACCGACGATGGTCCCAAGACCTAAATCTCAGCTCGTCGCTCGCTCTTCGCACCCTCTGGGCGATCATGGCGGACACCTTCCAAAAATCCATTATCAATTCCATTAATGGCGTGGTCGCTGCGCCGTGGTTGATCCTTCAGCCGCCCACGGGCTCAGGCAAGACTAGAGGCGCTTGTGTGTTCGCAGCGCTTCAGGCTGACGCAAATGCCCGAGGCGCTCTTAAGCCCGTTGGGGTGATGATCGTAACGCGCCTTATTGCTCAAGCCGATGAGATGGCCCAGGAGATCAACGAGCTGACAGGGCGTGTGGTCGCTGTCGCTCACCACTCCGACAAACCTGCCACGGATCAAGAGATGCTCAACAGTGACATCCTGATTATAACGCATCAGGCGTACGTGAACTCGATCAGCGACCTAGGTACTCACAAGTACACTCAGCGGTCTAGGTTCGTCGAATGGCGGGGCGGTGTCCGCCTTCTCACAGTCATTGATGAAGCTCTCGCCAATGTCGTCGAGAACAACAAAGTCACGGTGGCAAATCTCGCCCAAGTCATAAGCTACGTTACACCCGAGATGCGCCACGCGCTTCCTGAGCAGCTCAAGGTCTTAGAAGAACTACAGCACATCATTGTTTCTCGTGCCAATCCCGAGGGACGAACCGGGGCACAGCCAATGAGCATGTTCTGGGACAACGATACTCCTTCGGTTTCCCTGCCCGACATGGCAGCGCTGCATCACGCCATGAAGCCCCTACCTTACGACATCCTATCGCTTGGGGAACTCAACGAGAAAATCCGCGCTCAAATCTGGAGGAAGGTGCGGGATATTCTCACGCAGTCCGAGGCTGTCATGGCTCAATGGGCTTACTATGCGAAGAAGGGGAATGAACATTCGATCAACTCCGCATCCTTCCTGATCCCTTGGGATGTTCCTGGGCCGGTGGTCCTTGACGCTACTGCAAGCGCCAACTTCCTGTGGGACTTGTTCGGCTCCAGAGCCCAGATTGTGCCCACGCCCTCCAAGGTGCGCGATTACTCGACAGTAACGCTGCACGTCGCACGCGCGGCAGGCGTGGGTAAGACTGCGATGGTCCCCAAGATCAAGCCACGCTTTCGCCGCCTGCTTCGCGCCTTGAAGGAGGAAGTCGGTTCGGAACGGTCTGTGTTCGTCTGCCTGCACAAAGACGCGGAACACATCATTACGCGCGATGCCCTCAAGCAAAGTGCGTTATCAGGGGCTAAACTCTTCGCGCGCTTCGATATGGGACACTGGGGCGCTGTTGATGGCCGTAATGACTGGGCCTCGTATGACACTGCGGTGATATTTGGCCTCCCCTATCGTGACCCTGTTTGGTCTACAAGCCAGTTCTTTGCGCTGCAGGGACCTCAAGACGATGAGTGGATAGAGAACCCGGTCTGGAATGAACACGCAAACGTCCGACGTGTGATGGAACAGAGGCAGATGTCTGTATCGATCATTCAAGCCATCAACCGTGTGTGTTGCCGCCGTGTGATCGACGCACAAGGGCGTTGCCCGGCAGCGGACATCTTTATCATTCTGCCCAAGGATAAAATCGGTGATGCAATCCTGAGGGACATCCACACCGATATGCCGGGACTTAACGAGGTGCCGTGGGCATTTAAGCTTGATGGCGAGACGGTGAAGAAGGTCCGCAAAGGCACCTCACACGAGGCGCTCATTGCCTACATGCGCGAGCAGCTCGCCGGTGACACGCCTTTGTCTGCCGTTAAGGATGCACTCGACCTGAGCCCGTCAAAGCTGAAGGACCTCAGAGCAGCTCTTCGCAACAGTGCTCACCACACGACAACCGCGCTGCGCGACATGGGAATACAGTACATCGTGCGGGGCGCAGGGCGAGGCTCACAAGCGTTCCTGATCAAAGCCCAGGCTGCTTAGGTGGCTCAGGCGCTCTCGTGTTTCCTAAGGTCCTGCGACCCTAAGAGCACGAGAGCGCCTGCCGTTCGCCCGTGTAGAGTGTGAAACTCCTTTAGTGGCAGCGAGAGCCTGCGAGGTCCGCACCGTTGAGGCGTTGTTCAACGAGATAAAGCATGTCAGTTACGTCAACCCCTGCTGCTATTGCGCGCGCTTCAACGTCGTCCGTCATCTTGTCAGCGGCTTCTTGCATGCTCTCGCCAGCATCCATCCGGTTCCAAAGGTCATCGGAGGCATCGTTACATTTATTGGCTTCGTTATAAGCCTCATCGTAACGTCTTTGGCCTTCCCAAGCCATCTCCCACGATAGAAGCATCTCCTGGGCAAATCTTTCAGTAGCGGTGGTGGAGCTAGTATCCAATCTCATGGTGTCATTCCCCTTGGTGACCCCACTGCACATCGCAGCGCGGCAGTTCATTTACGCGGTACGCTTCCCAACAACGAATTGCTGCACACTCGACAAGTCCAGCCCTTCATAGGCCACCTTCGCGACTGCAGCCCTCAAAACCTTTACGCCAAAGCGCGCAAGCATCTCTTTTGCGCCGTAACCGCCGCTCACGGTGGACGCCTGGGCATGTCCGGTCAGTGCGTCGTGTATTTCCTGATTGACCGCACCACGCCTGAGGGCATCCTTGAAGCCATGGCGGAATGAGTGGAACACTTTGTCTGTGTCGCTCACGCCTTGGGCTCGGAGATATCTGCCGAACCACTTTGAATACGCGGCTACACCCGCGCGTCCTTGATCGGGCGCGACCAGCGGGAAGAGAAACGCCTTCGCCCCGTCCCGGCTCCGAACGTCCTCCACAAACTTAAGAAACCCCAGCTTCACAAGCTGAGTATGAATTGGCACCACGCGCCGTGACGCTTTCGTCTTGAGCCTTTTGCCGCGTGACGCTTGAGCAGTGATGAAAAGCAGCGGAGTTCCTGTGTCGGACTCCTGCTGTACATCGGCGACGGTGAGCCCTGCCAATTCCGCCTGACGCGCGCCGTTGAACAGCGACAGAAGCGGCAACCAGAAGGCCGCAGGACCTCGGCCACCTTGGGGATACTCGTGCTTCGTAAAGACAGGCGCAGCGAACAGCCGTTGAAGGTCCAGGTTCTCAAACGATGTCCGTTCGGATTGCTCACCTTGAACACGCATTTTTGCGAACGGGTCAGCCCAAGCCGTATCCTCAGGGATCACGCCGTTTGCGTATGCCCAAGCCGCGATAGCCTGCACGGCCCCGAGCTGCTTGTTGATGGTACCCGGTGAGACCTTGGAGGCCCCAGGATGCTTACGGCCCCAAGCGCTCAGCTCTGGCAAGCTAGCCTTGAGTAACTCCCCGGAGCGACGTTGGGGCACTTCCTGGAGCGCCTCCCGATATAGCCGAGCATGAGATTTCTTAATTGCCGCCACTGGCAAATCGCCGTGCAACTGAATGAACATCTCAACGGCGCGCTTGTATTCGTGAACAGTGTTAGCAGGGCGCGCGCGTTCCTTGTCCCAGCCTTCGAAGGCATCGCGAAGTGAACCGCCTACGGAACCGCCACTGTCACCTAGGACCTCAGGGATGTGCGGTGTATCGACGGGCTCACCGCCGTTGCGCCTCTCAATATCCCTCATCGCCTTAACGTCCGCGCTAAGAACAGCCATCGCGAGGCGGCGGTACGCCTCACATTTTGGGTCAAGGTTTAGCTGGTAGGCGTCCAAAAGCTCATCGAGTTGCTCCCGAATGATCCCTGTGTGACCGCGCGCCAATGCATCGGTTGCAAACGCGAGGTCGTGCTCCAGCTGTTCGGCGCGCTTGTGAACCTCGCGAGCCGACAGGCCTGCCTCGGGAAGAGGTCCTATGGTGAACGGCGTTTTGAACTCCACGCCTGCAGCGGCAAGCTGCGCAGCTATCGATTGAAAGAGGGGCTCGGACCCTGTGCCCTCGCGGCGCGCGGTCTCATCTGCTTCTAGCGTAACCGCGTAGTGCATTTCGGCTATACGCTTGATTTCGACGGCACTCAGGCTGTCACGCATTGGGCGCGCGACTAGGAGCTGCTCAGCTTCACCGAATACCCTGTCGAATTCCGCAAGCGCGGGCTTAGCGCGAATGTTCGCTGCTTTGAGATCCTTGGTACCTAGCGACTTCTTGAGAAAGCTCTGGCGATCCTTGCCCTGGTCGAGCACTTGCGCAACCGCAGCCCCCAGCCGAGCAGGCACCTTTACGCGGGCGTAATACGTCCCGTGCCTGTCCTTGATCAATCCCATAAGCGCGCGCACCAAGTGACCCACCGTGTGATACCACCACCAAGCAGTCAAAGGCCGATTTTATTGGATGTTCTTGAGGTATCAGCGCTTCTTAGTGCGCTGGCGCTCCCTAGGAGAATCGAACTCCTGTTTTCGCCGTGAGAGGGCGTAAACAACGTATCGTTACGTCCGCTGACATTCGGGCATGTTCAGCAACATCAATTATTTAAGCGAATCTAGTCCACTCTTGTTCCGCTCCGTACGCCGAACTATATTCGACGGATATTTGACGACTATGGAGCGTTGGCCGTGGCGAAGACCCTGACGGAAACACCGATCACCACACGCAATGCCAGGGCTCGCTTGCCTGCCGGCCTGCACTGGCGGGGTATCGACCCGGAGACCCACCTTGGCTACCGCAAGGGCAAGCGCGGTGGCGGCTGGCTGGTACGCTGGCGGAATGGCGCGGGGTACCGCCAAGCGCCGATCGGCACGGCGGACGATGCGATCGAGACCGGGACGCTGGACTACAACGCAGCCATCCGTGCGGCGCGGGCGGCGGTCGAGGCGGCGCGCACAGAAGCGAAAGCTAAGGCAGACGGGCCGCTTCTTACTGTCCGATCGGCCGTTGAGCCCTACATCGCGGCACGCAACGCCCGTCATAGCAGGCGCACCGGGCGCACAGTGCAATCGGATGCCGACCACCGCCTGTCACGCTACGTCATCGGGCAGAAGGCCAGAGCGACGCGGGAGGCGGTCCCGCCATCGCGATTGGCCGATGTGCCGTTGCATGCGCTGAAGGAAAGCGATCTAGTGACGTGGCGCGCCAAACTGCCGGCAGAGCTGAAAGACACGACGAAGCAACGGCTCATCAACGACCTGCGTGCTGCGCTCAACGCCGCCCATGCAACCAATCGGAAACGCCTCGACGCAGCATTTGCGACTGTGGTGAAACATGGCCTAAAGGCCGTCAAAGCCGACGATGACAACGATATTCCGATAGCTCGTGAAAATCAGGTGCTGAATGACGCGCAAGTCGCTCACGTGCTTCGTACAGCGAAGGCGATCGACGCAGAGGAACAGTGGGAGGGTGATCTGTTTCGCCTCGTCGTGGTGCTCGCTGCAACGGGCGCGAGATTCAGCCAGGTAGCCCGGATGCGCGTCAGCGACGTGCAGCGGGTACAGAGTAGGCTTATGGTGCCAGTCAGTCGGAAGGGTAAGGGCAGTAAGAACGGCACGACGGCCGTTGCTGTCGGCAAGGATGTGCTCGACGCCTTGCTGCCGGCTGTGACTGGCCGTCGAAACGACGCGCTGCTGCTGGAGAGGTGGCGGCACAAGCAGCGACCGGGCTCGATCGAGTGGCACCGCGACGGGCGCGGCGCGTGGCGAAGCGCGAGCGAGATCGTTCGTCCATGGGGTGCTATCCGGCGATGCGCCGGCATGCCGGAAGTGATCCCTTACGGGCTGCGGCACTCCAGCATCGTGCGTGGCATCCGAGCGAATTTACCGATCCGACTGGTGGCAGCCCTGCATGACACCTCCGTCCAGATGATTGAGCGGCATTATGGGAAGTGGATTGTGGATGGCTTGGATGATCTGGCGGCGCGCGCGGTCGTGCCGCTTGTGCCGGATGGCGAGACCGCGAACGTGGTGAAGTTTGCGGACAGAACCGGATAGGCCTGCAAGCTTATCGAACTTCCTTGATCCGTAGGTGTTCAGGTCAACAACCATTGGTGTGAGATGTGTTCGCGGCAGCACGAACACAGGAGCCGCGCCATGCAACAGAAGCATCTTTTTACGATCGAGGAAGTTGTCATCGAGACGGGAATTTGCCGAACGAACGTCTACGCCCAGATGAAGTCTGGAGCTTTGACAGCCGTGAAAATCGGTCGTCGGACGTTTATTCGACCTGACGATCTGCGCGCGTTTATCGACAACGCGCCCAAATACGTCCCCCAGGCCGCCGCCTAAACATCCGCCTCGCCGGGCAAAGAAAAGCCCCGGCTTCGTTTCCGAAAACCGGGGCGGCACCGCGTTTAGATCGTGATTGGCGTTGCGATCTATACAACACGGCTTCCGCCCTTGCAACATGTAAGGGCACAAAATGAACGCGCACTGTCGTACGTTCGACGATTGGATCGTCGCCGATATCGATCCGTTCGATACAATCGATCCGCGCATCTCCGATAAAGCGCGCAGGCTCCATCGCACAATGCGATGGGTGTTCTTTCCCTATGGCTGGTGGACGGAGGCAGGCGGATCGCTGGTGGTCTTTGATCGGCGGTATCATCCGCTATGTCGCAAGCAGCCGGACGGCACGGTGATAATCCTACCGATGCTTGATCTCGACCGCGCACCTCGGGTCAAGTTCAGGAAGCAGCATTTCCTTTACGGCAGCATCGATCACCCCTGCGACAACGAGGATACGCAGCTGCGTCTAATCGGCGCGGTTCAGCGCCTCGGCCTGGAGGAAGAAATCCACCATCGCTACGACGTGCTGCACTGTATGCTAGCTTCGCGCCGCAGGAACTTCCGGCGACTTCTCGGTAGGCGGTGATCCCAGATGTCGTGCGCTACCATTGAAGAACGGCCGTTTTCATTTTCAGACTGGCAATCTGGCGGGCGACCACCTGAAGGCTGGGACTGTGCTGACGCTGTTCGCGACGGCTGGACGAAAGCCGATCTCGACGGCTTCATGCGCGCGACCGTCAGGCCAATGCCGCCGCCGAAACCGCCGACGCCGCCGCAAGGCACAGAGAAGCCCATCGATAAGCCTGCGCCTCCTTCCCGCCTCTGCGCTCCTGTTGGTTCGCCGATGCCTGTCCGCGACGCTGAGATGGCAGAGTTTAAACGGCCAAAACAAGACACCGTCAGTAGGCCGATTGACGTGGTGGGCATCCCGCAGCCGCCGCTCTCTGAGATGCAGGCTGATGGTCAACTGATTCGCATGGTTTCCGCGCATCACGTTGTTTGGGGCAGTGAGGTTGAGATTGCCGGCATCTTGGCGCGAGAACTCTCGGACGACCGATTTGGGCGTGTCGTTCGCTCCGAAGGTGCGTTCTGGGTATTCGAGGGAACCCAATGGTCGGAAATTCCCGAACAGCGCATGCGCCTCATGGTTCACAAGTTCGACGGCGCGCGCGTTGGCGACAAGGGAACGCCCTTGAAGGTCCAGAGACGCACGGTCGATGGCGTCCTATCAGAGTTGGGAACAATACTCGGAAAGCCTGACTTTTTCGAACAGGTGACAGTCGGGATCAACGCTGCCAACGGCGTCATCATCTTCGACGACGCAGGCAATCCTTCACTCCGCGCGCATAGTCCCGATGACAGGTTCAGGTTCACGATCCCGGCCGATTTTGTGATCCATGATGACATGGAGCCACCGGATGGATCGTATCTGCATCATCTTCTTTCAGGTGCATTCCGTGGCGATGGCGACGCGCACCAAAAGCAACAGCTTGTCGGTGAGATGTTGGGCGCGGCAGCGCTCGGACTGGCAACGCGACTGCCTCAACCCAAGGCCTTCGTGTTCCTCGGCGAGAGCGCGAGCAACGGCAAGAGCACAATCGCGCGCCTGCTTTCATGTCTTCTGCCGGTCGGCTCTGTTTCGTCGATCCCGCCCGCAGCCTTCGGGGATGAGCGGCGCATCGTCAATCTAGCGGGCAAGGCGGCAAATGTGGCAGACGAGCTTTCGGCCAGCGCAATCGCTGGAGAAGCCTTCAAAGCGGCCGTGACCGGCGATCCACTGGAGGGGCGCGACCTCTACCGGTCGGCTGTCACCTTCAGGCCCAGAGCGTTGCATTGCTTCACTACGAACACGCTGCCTCGTTTCAACGGCGGTCTAGACCGTGGATTGCAGCGCCGCCTCGTCGTCGTGAGATTCAATCGCTCGATCCCGGAATGCGAGATCATTCCTGACATTGCGGAGCGTATCCGACGCGATGAGTTGCATTTGCTGCTTCAGTTTGCTGTTGCCGGCGCGCAAAGGCTGATCCGAAACAAAACCTACACGATACCTGCTTCCTCAAAGGAGGCCCTGCAAAGCTGGCTGATGCTCGACCCGGTCAATGAATGGTTGGCGGGGCAGACAGTAAAAGGCGACCAGGAGCCTGTTGGCGGTTGGCTCGCTACCGGAAAGCTCTATGCGAACTTCAAGGCCTGGGCGCTTGATGAGGGGCACAGCGAACGTTTCCTGCCGCCCGTGAACACCTTCTCTCAGCGTCTTAAAGCCTCTGGCGTTCAGATAAGCCGCCGCTCAAACGGGTCGGTTGCGGTCGGGATCAAGCTGGCAGGCCTTGCCTGGTAGTATCTCAACAGGAGCGCCATCGCGGCGACCCCTGATTCGATCGACTTGGCCCTGCAAGGCTACCTTTTTGCACCGAAACGTGGGACGCATTGCAACCCGCATGGACTCCAGAGCCCAACCGCACGATCATACTCTCGAGTCGGGGCTGCCGATTCGCTAATGAAAATCCGGGCGTGTCCTCCCCAGACCGACCGGCTTTTGATCTCGGACTGCGGCCGAATTCGGAGGAGAATATCAGATGATCAGTGAAGCAATGGCTGGCGCGAGCGCGTTGAAGACGGCGTTTGACATGGCAAAGGCGCTGAAGGACATCAACGACGCGGCGACACGGAACGCGGCTGTTATCGAGTTGCAGGAGAAAATCCTTTCCGCCCAGCAGGCGCAATTCGAGATGTCGAAGCGCGTCGACGAGTTGGAGAAAGAACTTACCATCATAAAGAGCAAGGCTGACGAACGTAACCGGTACCAGCTTAAGGACTACGGTGCCGGCACGTTTGCTTACGAGTTGAAGCCTGACGGATCCCGTGGCGAGCCTCTCCATCGTGCTTGCGCGAAATGCTTCAATGAAGGACAGATCAGCATCTTGCAGTTTTCGCACCAAACGGAGGGCCAAGACTGGTTCGACTGCCGGCGATGCGAAAACAATCAGTCGTTTGGCGTCCGCGTCCGCCGTGAAATGGACTACTCACACCATTCCGATTTTTAAGTCCACCAACCTGTGAATATTGGGGAACGGAGTAATCGTCAGGAAGGACCCCTAGAATCATAGAGCGGATCGCCCTCACATGGGAGTATGGTCCCTTGCCCCTCGTTAAACAGATCGTTTCGACTTAATGCGCACGGCCATTAAGTGCGAAACAATTACGATCGCCGCGCCTATGTCCAAATAGAACCACATGGCGCGGTCCAAGTGGGCCGGCACAAGCGGATTAAACAGGATTGCCATCCCCGCAAAGGTCAACGGCCATATGCGGGTGGGCGTGTCGTTCTCCCAGGTATGAAAGAAAACTACCACTGCAAAGCCACAGACCACAATTCGAAGGATGGTGTAATAGCCATAGGGCAAGGGAAGCGTGGCTATGATCAAGAGTACGGCCGGGATTGCCCAAACCCACCACGGAATTCGCCTTAAGCCGTCCATTCCGCCCCCTGCTTTACTTTCCCACCTGTCACGCCGTGTAACCCATGGTTGCACACTAGTGGCACACAAGTGTAGTACCCAATTCGTCTAAGGCGTTTGAATATCAACGACTTATCATCAAGTGACGCACGTTGGCGGCCAACTCTTACATAGGCTGCCGATACGCCACTATATAACCGGCTATAACTCGAAATCGTTATGGGTCTTTTGAATATATGTGCGTCACTTGAAGATAAGCACTTGATTGCGTATCGAAATCTCAATTTCAAGTGCTACACTAATGTGCAATGTGTGTCACTGACTGCGTCATAATCAGAGTTTGATATTTTGAGTTTACCGTGACCGCTGCATTGCCGACCTCATGCCACGCCAAGACCGTTTGGCGTACGTCGGCCAAATTGCAAGCTGCCCCGTTTAACATCCGCCGAGATTATCTTGCCCAATGATCGAAGATCTGACCGCAATCGCTGACGGCATGAACTCATTGCTTTCTCTGTTTAAAAATGGAGGCAGTATGTCCGGCCTGATCTTGCCGACAGAGCATTCCGCGACTTTCAAGGCTCTGGCCATTGAGGCAAAATCTATCATTGATGACGAGTTGGGGCACGCCAACGATTACTCAATGAACCTCCTCCACGCCGTAAATACGGGCGCTGGCGGCTTTGTCGGTGGCCCTTCGTATGCTTCAGTCCAAGAGACCTCTGAGATCGTCCGCGCTGCAGTTAGGGGTATCCAGCGCAAGCGGGCGAAGCCTTTACCGTCAGCGCTCGGCGCAAAGCCCTACGTCGATCATGCTCGGATCGTTGCGCTTCAAAGCATTGGGGCGGGCAGATGGGATTTTGCACGGCTCGTCGAACTCTGCCGCGAGATCAACGTTGCCGCCGCGAACCGAAGCCACATGTCCACGGCAATGCTGTTGCGCACCATCCTGAACCACGTCCCACCAGTCCTTGGCTTTGCCACGTTTACGGAAGTCGCAAGCAACTATGGCGGGCCGAAGACGAACAAGTCGTTCAAGGGCAACATGCAGAGGCTGGAGGGATCACTTCGCAACATCGCGGACATGCACTTGCATTCGCCGATCCGGCCGCGCGAGGACGTGCCGACAGCCGTCCAAGTAGATTTCGCTGCCGATCTGGACGTGCTGCTTGGGGAGGTAATCCGCGTGGCTGGCTCCAGCGGGTGATACGGCCCAGCTAGCATGCGGTCCGCTAAACGCCGCCGATCTCTCAGGCCTGATCCGTGAGCGCGCTACGTCGCCCTCACCGCGCTGGCGATTAAACGTGGCGTCCTTAGCAAAACTTAGTCGGGAGTGGTGACGACAACTGTTCGCCGAGTAGGCATCGGACATGACGAACTTCGATGCACCCATGCCGGTCCTGACGCCAAAACAGCGACGGTTTGTCGATGAGTATCTTCTCGACATGAACGCCACTCAGGCGGCTATTCGCGCGGGCTACAGCCAAAAGACGGCCAACGAACAGGGCGCGCAGCTGCTCGGCAAAACTCATATCAAGACCGCGATCGATGCGGCGAAGGTCAAACGGTCCGAGCGAACGGAGATAGATGCCGATTGGATGCTCCGTCGCCTCGTTGACGAAGCTGAGGCCGATCTCGCGGACATCTACGACGACAAGGGCGACATCAAGCCGATCGACGAATGGCCCGAGATTTGGCGGCAAGGGCTCGTCGCTGGCGTTGAGGTTGAGGCGCTATTCGAGGGCTCTGGCAAGGACCGCATCCAGGTCGGACAGGTCAAGAAGCTGCGGCTATCCGACCGCGTGCGCCGTCTCGAATTGATCGGCAAGCATATCCGCGTCAATGCGTTCCAGGAGACGGTCAACGTCAAGGGCATGGATACCCTCGCGGATCGCCTGGAGCGGGCACATCGCCGCGCCGCTCCATTTGCGCCGCCGGCTCCATCGGCTCTACCCGCACCGCCGGCCCTGCCGCCCGCGAACGTTGTGCCCGCAGCTTCCCCGGCAGAGCAATCCGAACCTGCCGTCATCGCCGCCTCGGTCGAGAAAGCGCGGGCAGAACCGACACCGCCGCCTTCTGCACCGTCACCGATACCGCCCGCGTCGGCCGATTGGAATGCGCCGGCCCATGCGTACTCGCCGATCTTGCCGCCGGCATGGCCTGCACGGCCGGCGTTCGCAGATTGCGATTACGAGAATTTTGAAAGCGGGCTCCTTGGCTCGCGTAATCGAACCTGAAAACGAAAGGTCCAAAGATGGCTACCACAGCCGAGAACATTGCCACTATCACCGCAAAGGCGGCCGAGCTCGACACGTTGGTGGCTCAATTTAGAGCGGCAAAAGCGATTATCGACGCGGCGGAATTGGAAATTCGAAAGGCGCAGCCGACCGCAAGCCATGAGGCGCATCCCGGCCGCGTGCGGCTTGCGCTGTACGCTCACGGACTGATGGTCGAACCGAACTTGAACGGCGGCAAGACCGTGGCCGCTTTCGCGTCGGAAGCCTGGGCTGGAGTGTCCTGACATGTCTGCATCGTCGATGACCGTAGCGCAGATAGAGGCACAGATCGCTGATGCGCGCGAAGGCCTCGCAACGCTAGACCGGGACGCGCAGTCATTCGCACTCCCCGCTGTCGAGGGCAACCAGGACGCTGCCGCCGCGCTTGCGCGCATCAATACGGAGGTTCGGCAGATCACCGCCGATCTTGCCGTGCTGGACCGCGCGAGGATCACAGCCGCCAAGCAGCAGCGGGATGAGAGCGAGGCCAAGGCCAAGGATTACCGCGCTCATCACAGGGCGATTGCGCAGGATCGCGCGGCGGCAATCGTCAAGCTCGCCGGCCGTGCCGATGATCTTGTTGCCGAGTTCAAGGCGGTGTTTGCTGATCTCGCCGTCACCGAACGGGAAATCTGGAACGCTCTACGTGAGGCGTCCGCCCCGCCTCATGATGCCGTTGTCGGCAGGAAGAACCTTGGGCAATTCGCAATTGCGTTGTTGACCGCGTTCACCAATGGGACTGACAGGTTTGGTCAGGGTCGCGCCGTCGCCGATGTAGCAAGGACGGCATGGGCCGATCTGCTCGTTTCTGAAAGGTCCGATGATGTCTGATTCAGCGCATATTCTGTTTCCGAGTGATGTGCCGGCCCCGGCACCGCAACAGCCCCCTGATTGGTTTTCGGTGCGACAGTCCAGCGCTGAGGCGCGCTTGGCTGGCGTTCACGGCGATGGTGGCGCGGCGAAAGCGCCGGCGGCGGGCAAGGCCGGAAGCCCTGCATCGCCTGCCGGGCCTGCCGACGCTGCCAAGCCCGATGACGCTGCTGCGGTTCTGTTCAAGGATGACATAACCAGTTTTGACGCGAAGCCGGTAGCCGAGATTTTCGACGGCTTTGCGAATTCGGCGATCTCCGACAACGACGGCGGCGAACGGTCCAGGGCGATCGAGGCCGCGAAGAACGGCCTCATTGCCGATGCCAAGGCCAACGGCACTGATGCCAAGGACCTGGCCGAGGCTATGGCGGTTGTCCACGAGCGCCAAGCCGATGGCATGTTTGAAACGACGCCGGAACAGGCTGAACAGCGCATGACGGAAGGCCTATCGGCGTGCCGCGCTGAGGGCGTCGCCGATGCCGATATCAATCTCGCACGCCGCTTCGTCGCCGATCTTGAGTTGATCGCGCCTGGAACGATTGACACTCTGAACCGAACTGGCAGCGGCAATGACATCAGGCTAATCCGAAAGGCGATTGCCGAGGCAAAGAGGCGTGGATATCGATGACGGCTTGCCCTTGCTGCAAGCAGGCCGTTACTTTTTCATCGCTTGCCGATGTGATTACGGACTGCCGTTTAGACGGATTTGAAGCGAGCATCCTGAGCGCCGTCTGGGCTGGCAAAGGTCATCCGGTCCAGACCGAAAGAATTTTCGATGCGGTGTACCTGGACGATATCGACGGCGGGCCGTCGCCGACGCGCATGTACGCGGCGTTTCGCAAAGCGCTTCACAGCCTGAATTCGAAACTGAACTGCGCGGGTGTTGCGGTCGAAGGCGCCGCCTATCGGCGAGGCTATCGCATTTCCTTTGGTCTCAACCGTCATGAAAATTGAACCCATCCTTTGCCCATGTTGCAAGCGGTCCGTGCGCTTGCCATCGCTCGATATCGTAGTCGATCACTGTAAGCTCCCGCCGCTGCAAGCGCGCATCCTCGGCGCGATCTGGAAAGGCAAGGGTCACGCGGTCCAAAATGAGATGATCCTGGCCGCGATGGATCGAGGCGTTGATGTGAAGTCGCACACGTATAGTGATATGAAGGTCGAACTCTGTCGTCTCCGCTCGCGCTTGCGGGAGGTGGGTATCGCCATCGAGAATGTTGGCTACGCGCAGGGCTATCGGCTGGTTCTGGGAGAAATTATGGTCAAGGTTCTGAGTATCAGCCCAGCGTCGCGCTGCGACGCAACAGCTTGAGGCTGTCGGCATTACGACGGCCGGTAAGAAGGGCAGTCAGCTTGACGATGCCAACAAGCGCATAGCGCAATTCAACAACGCGCTGTCCTCGCAAATGGACGAGTTTAAAACGCGCAAAAAATAACGGTGCACCAACCCAGGCTGATATTCAGACGATGATCAACCGCCCGCTCCTGCCGGTGGCCGTCAAGCAGCCGGGCTGGTGGTGGACGGGACGTGGCGAGGTGATGCGGCGATACGAGGAATTTGCTACGCGCGACGACGATCTCTCCGTTCGGAAATAGCGGCTCTGCTATCGGAGGCTGCGTCGAATTTGGTTCAACTCATATGCGGCTTCTTGTGCAGCTTGTGCCGCTTTTTTCGCCGAACTGTGCGCCTCTTGGGCCCAGGACGATGCATCCTCAGCTTCGCTGCTCGCAGATAGCGCGGCGAACAAGGTGAAAACTTGCAAAAGAAGAGCGAAGGCAACCACCAATCGCACTTTGTTGTTAATAGCCCAGCCGAACGGCTGAGATGACCTAATCTCGGAAACGATGTCTCGTATTGTCATCGCAAAAACCTCAGGGGCAGAGAAATGAGTGAAAACACGATTCTTACCTACGCCGATCGAATGCTCAACGATATGCGCGAGGCGATCGAAATTCAAATCGTTCCAGGGGGCCAGAAGCTTTCCAGCGCCGATAGATGTCAGCTGCGGCCGCAACGTTAGCAGTATCGACATGCTGGCTGATCTCATTTCCCTCGCCCATGCTGCGTTCGTTGTGGCGGATGCCGGGATCGAGGGCATTGCCGGTCCATGGTATCACGAGATCGGGCTACGGCTTTTGCGGCGCTCGATGGATGCTATGACCGTGATCGAGGCCGACCGGGAGCCGCGCCCTTCTGCCGGCCTAAACTGACGGCATGAGGGTGAGGACGTGTCTCCGCTGGAGCACCTTCTCGGCAATTTGAAGAAATAACCGTTGATGGCCTGTGGTGCCTCGCAGAACCCAAGCGAGGCGCCATGACCGTTGCGAGCGAAGAAAACCGATCCGGCCCCTATACCGGGAACGGCGTCACCACCGTTTTTGCTTATGGGTTCCGCATTCTCAATGAGAACCATATCAAGGTCATTCGCACGCAGGCGGGTGTCGAAACGGTGCTGACGATCGATGCCGATTACATCGTGTCGGACGTTGGTGCCGCTGGCGGCGGGCAAGTCGCCCTGACCGTTGCGCCAACGGCCGCACAGACGGTAACGATCCTGCGAGACGTGCCTTTCACTCAGGAAACCGATCTCGAAAATCAAGGGCCGTATTTCGCGGAGACAATCGAAGCCTCGTTTGATCTCGCCGCCATGCGCGACCAGCAATTGCAGGAGCTTTTGTCTAGGACGATTAGAGCGCCCGCTTCCAGCCCCGAGTATGATCCCGATCAACTCGTCAATGACATCTTGAATGTCAGGAGGGATCGTGAGCTTACCGCCGCCGCCCGCGATGCGGCCCTCGCTGCGCAGCTTGCAGCTGAAGTTGCTGCCGCCGAATCGGACGCCGCTAATAGTGTTAATTTTGCCACCGATCAATCTCTCGGTCTAGTGCATCTTCGTACAGTGCAGGCGAACGTAAATCTACCAGCTATACACAGACGACCTATCGCGCCTTGGCTTCCGAAATGGGGCGCGGCACGGGCGAACGTCCTTGCTGGCATCAGCAACGCCAAATTGCTTTGCCTTGGTGACAGCACCACGGCTGGATTTGGGGCGCGCCCCGGTAATGTTAACTCGATAGCCTATAGCTACCCGACCGTGCTTGCGAACTTGCTAACGGCGGCTGGTCTAAACAGCAGTTGGCAGTCTCGTTGGGCGGATAACAACTCTGCCTTGTCTGGATACACGATCAACTCGTGGGACGCCCGATGTAATGGCGGTGATGGATACGCGCCTTACCCTCTTCCAACGCTCGGTGGCGGTTTGTTTATGGGTACTGCGCCGTACACGATGGCGTTCTCTTTCACGCCGGCCACGCCGTTTGATAAGGTCGATCTTTACGATACGACAACGGGGACGGCCGCGACGTATGTCGCCAATATCAGCGGCGTCGGCACGATCACGCCGAGCCAAGCGGCTGCACCGGCACTGCGAATGCAAACAATCTCGGCGACGCTTGGTAGCAATTCTTTGATTGTCGCCCCTACGTCGGCGAACCCGTCGTTCTTTATTGGAGCGATTGCTTACAATTCCGCCGTGAAAGAAGTGTCCATAATCAACGCCGGTTTCGGCGGCGGCACAGCCGGTACTTTCAACAGCGGGACGGATGCGTGGTCCCCACTTAACGTCCTGGGGTTTTTGGCCCCGGATTTGACCATCATTGATCTAACCATCAATGACGCAATCTTGGACACGGCTCTAGCCAACTACATGACCAATCTGGAGGCTATTGTCGTCAAGGCGAAACTATCTGGCGATGTAATATTGCTCGGCGGCGTGCCGATCGACCCCTCATATGGTGGGGCAACTCTCGCGAAGCAGACAGCGATCAACAACATAGCCGCAGCAATCGCGGCTAAGAACGGTGCGAACTACATCAGCATGTTCGATTTGTGGGGATCGTTTACGGCAATTAATAATGCGGGTTGGAGTTCAGACTTGCAAATTCATCCGAATGCAGCGGGGTACGCCGCACAGGCCGCACTGCTTGCGCCGCATCTCTTGTAGAGCCGGCGCGATGCGGTGGATGGAGCTAATTACATAGTTTTCCATTCTTCACATTCCCTTCGCAACGCGCGGTTCGGTTTCGCTGGCGGCTCGATCAGCAACATCACTCAGACATACCCAACCTAGTCCACGGTAACACAATGACCGATCCGGGTCTTTCACCAAAGGACTTGCCGTATCTTTGCGCGGGCCTTTCGATCAGGATGTGCAAAACGTAGGCGAGCGCAATGCAGATGGCGGTCGTTAGGCCAAGCGCGTATAAACCGTTTAAGCCGTGGTACGTCATCCAATATAGAAGAAACCACGACAGCGGAATGTGAATGAGGTATAGCGGATAGCTGATGTCGGCAAAAAACGCAGCAATGGGAATGGGTGGCGTAAAGCGATCTATGGCAAGAAAGGCGATGAAGACGACTAGCGCGCTCACGGCATTGGTCGCGTCGAAACCAATGGTCCCCGGATATGCGGTCTCGTATAGGCGAGATGCCGCTATGAAGGTGGCAAATATGCAGGCGACGGCGACGATACCGGCTAGCGCGCGTCCCTGCTCATGCGCGCGATAGATTGCCGATCCGATCAGGATATAGATCAGAAAAACCATGTTGTAAGGGGTGGCCCACAGTAGGGCGGTGATGACCCCCTGCTGTGCGACGATGTCCGGACTCGGTAGCACCGGGCCCGCCTATTTGCCCCG
>Ga0193699_10000435_pt1 | contig 18334 bp, 22 predicted proteins | sample L3c2metaG_FD_160095 | JGI IMG/M metagenome (GOLD analysis project Ga0193699, IMG submission 160095) | Soil microbial communities from a riparian zone of the East river system, Colorado, United States - L3c2 | ecosystem: Environmental > Terrestrial > Soil > Riparian zone | place: USA: East...
GCTCGATACTCTGGGAGAACTCACCAAGCGAGCATGGGAGCGGGATGTACAGGTAATGGTCGAAGGTCCCGGCCACATCCCGATGGACCAGATCGAGATGAACGTCCGCCGCATGAAGGAGGTTTGTCACGAGGCCCCGTTCTACACGCTTGGCCCGCTCGTCACCGACATCTCGCCTGGCTACGATCACATCTCTAGCGCGATCGGCGCCGCGATGATCGGGTGGTTCGGCTCCGACATGCTCTGCTACGTCACGCCGAAGGAGCACTTGGGGCTCCCCAACGCCGAAGACGTGCGGCAGGGTGTGATCGCTTACAAGATTGCCGCGCATTCAGCAGATGTCGCACGCGGACGAAAGGGTGCGCGTGATCGTGACGATGCGCTATCGCGGGCTCGTTACGCCTTCGACTGGAAAGAGCAGTTCCGCCTCAGCCTCGATCCCGAGCGGGCGCAGGAGTATCACGACGAGACGCTCCCCGCCGAGTACTTCAAGAGCGCCGAGTTTTGCGGCATGTGCGGGCCGAAGTTCTGCTCAATGCACCACTCGAGAACGATCGAGGAAGGAATTGCGCAGCTGGCGCGCGAGCTGGAAGAGCGTGAAGCACATGCCACCAGCAGCAGTTGAGACGGGAACGAAAATCAGGAGCAGCGGCTAGCCGGTGTTTCAGCGAGCTGAGCTCGAGCGGTTCTGTGATCGTTGCGCCAGCGTGGCCCGCGTGTCACGCGTAAGCGCGACGCTGTTCTGCGCGGTCATCGGCGCCACGACCTGCGTCAATATCCGGGCGCCGACCGATGCCGGACCAAGGAGGGTACCTCCGGTGGTCGTTTCGCAGCCGCCCGAACCTGGCGCACCGATCCCCCTCGACATGCGTCCGATGCTCGGATCCGATTCAGCGTATTTTCGGGCGCACCCGCTCATGATCCCGGTCGAGGGCGTCCAGCCCCGTGAGCTGACCGATACCTATCATCAGGCGCGCAGCGGCGGGCGCATCCACATGGCGACGGACATTCTCGCGATGCGCGGCACCCCGGTTCTCGCTGCCGCGCCAGGCCGAATCATCAAGCTGGCGAACGGCGGAGCGGGAGGAATCACGATTTATGTCGCGGACGCGAGCGGACGGTACCTTCATTATTACGCGCACCTCATGGGCTACGCGCCGAACGTGAAGGAAGGTCTTCAGGTGCAGGAAGGGGACGTCATCGGGTTCGTCGGCACGACGGGCAATGCTCCGCCGGATACTCCGCATTTGCACTACCAGGTGATGCGGAGCGACGCTAACTACTGGAACGGAACGCCGATCGATGTCCGTGGATTCATGACGAAGCCGGGAAGGATGAGAAATTGAAAGGTCGCGAGCGTGCGGAGCTCCGCGCGGAGGCGCATCATCTAAATCCGACGGTGCACGTAGGACAGCACGGATTGACGCCGACGCTAATCGGGTCGTTGGACGATGCGCTGCGCACTCGCGAGCTCGTCAAGGTGAAGCTCGGAAACAAGGACGAAGCAAAGCCGAAGGATGTGGCGAACTCGCTGGCGTTGGCTACAAACTCGGCCGTGGTGCAGGTGATCGGACGCACGGCGACTTTCTTTCGAGAGAACCCCGACCTCGATAAGAAGCGGGGCGATTCACCACCCTGGCGCCAGTAGGCGACATGGTTGCTATTAAATCGCGTGACTCTATTTTTCGCAAAGGAATCGCCAATAGCGCGGCGGCAAGAGCGCTACCAGGACATACATGCCCTACGTCATAACTGAAGCCTGCAAGAACACCAAGGACCGCGCCTGCGTCGACGTGTGCCCGGTCGATTGCATTTACGAAGGCGCGGACCAGCTCTACATCCATCCGGACGAATGCATCGATTGCGGCGCTTGCGAGCCCGAGTGCCCGGTGACTGCGATCTTTCCTGAAGAGGACGTGCCCGCGAATCTCAAGGAGTATGTCCAGATCAATCGCGAAGTGTTCAAGAGCGAAACCCCTCCGGGACGGCCCAACCGGTAGCCATCCAATGCGGGCAACTGGCGGAATTGGCTGCTCGTCCATCAATATCTGATCCCATGACTCCTCCCATCGTTCCTGGAAAGAACGGAATGTCCACCGTGCTGCTCTCGCATCCGTCGGGCAGCTCGGCCGACGTGTACCTGAATGGCGCGCACGTGACGTCGTGGATTCCAGCCGGTGGCAAGGAAGTTTTGTTTATGGGGAAGACGGCGACGTTTGCGCCGGGCGATCCGATTCGCGGTGGAATACCGGTCGTGTGGCCGCAATTCGCGAACATCGGCGCGCTTCCTCAGCACGGGTTCGCGAGGAAGACGGAATGGGAGCTCGCGGAAAACGCCGATTCGTCGGACGATCCGTCGTCGGTCAAGCTCGTGCTCACCGACGATCATAAAACGCGCGAGCTGTGGCCGTACCACTTCCGAACGGAGCTCACCGTCACAATCGACGACAAGTCGCTCCAGGTGAAGCTCGACGCATTCAACACCGGCGACGAGCTGTTCAACTTCACTGCGGCGCTGCACACCTACATCGCCGTCGCCGACATCCGGGAATCAGCGCTGCGCGGCCTCACCGGAAAATGGTACCTCGATAAGACGCAGGGCGGCAACGAGACGAAGGACGAGGCCAAAAAGCTCGTGATTTCCGACGAGACTGATCGCGTCTACCTCAAGGCCCCCAAGAAGATCGAGATCGAAGACCGCGGCAACGAGCGCCGGATCGAAATTCGCGCGGCGGGATTCAAAGATGCCGTCGTGTGGAATCCGTGGGCCGAGAAGGTGACGGGATTCATCGGGCTCTCCCCAGAAGATTATCTGAGGATGGTGTGCGTCGAGGCGGCGCAGATCGGAACACCGGTGGAGCTGAAGCCCGGCACCTCGTGGAGCGGCTCTCAAACCATCGCGATCGTGTAGGTGCCGATCTTCCGGCCGTCCGCGTTCAGCTGGCAATGCGACAAGTGCAAAATGTTTTTCAAGGCAGGCAAAGGTGGGGTGTGCCCCTCGTGCAAGCGGGCGCTGTGCGATACGCACTTGTACGGATCGTTCCTCGACAAGATGAAATCGCGGTTCTCGAGTGAGCGAGTGATTTGCGTTGAATGTCGGGCTAAAACCGCTTGAAGAACCCCGTCGCCCAAACTCCACCGTCCATCACCTGACTCTTGATCCAGAACGCGAGTATCAACACCGCATACTGTAGAAAGGTGCTGATCTCGCTTCTGAACGCCTCGCCCCAGTGGTACTCTGCAACCGGCTGCTCACCTTTCGGCGGACGCGGAATCCAGCGCGGCGTCTCGTTCTTGTAGTCGAGATACTCGCGCCCGAAGATCGATTCGAGAACTCCCTCCTCGTACCGCACGATCAGTTCGTACTCGACCGCGAATAGCAGCACGGCAAACGGGAGGAACCACAGTACTCCCGAGATGGTGACGAATCCCATCCAGATCAGAAAGTTGCCGATGTAGAGAGGGTTCCTCGCCCACGCGAAGATCCCGTAGGTGACGAGCCGCTGGACGTCGCGTGAGCGGCGCCGCGTCACGGTCCCCGCGGCTGCTACGCCGGCGAGCCTTATCGCCTCGCCGATGACGATGAGAGCGAGTCCGACCTCCCAGCGGAACGGCGACGTCGAGCCCGGCATTACCAGCGGAATTCCAAGGAAGAGAAGGGGAAGCCATCCGCGATGCCGGAAGAGCACCGCGCCGATCTGTGCTGCAATCGACTGCTCGGCGACGCTCACCCTCGGATTCGTGCGGGACATCTAGGCGTCTTCCCACGGAGAGAAGAGCGTTCGCCACTGATCAGGAACCGAGATTGGCTTGCCGTCGGTGGAGACCGTCACGTAGACGATCGACGCGTCGCACACAACGGTGTTGCGCTGGTTTCGAACTTCCTGCCTTACGATGAAGCTCGTGTTGCCCACCGAGGTCATGCCGGTGCGAATGCTGAGATCATCGCCGGGGAACGTCTGAGCCTGGTATGAAGCCTCCACCTTTCGCACGACTGCCCAGAGACTCGACTTCATGTAGGCCTCGTAAGACATGTGCCGCTCCAGGGCGGACCACCGCGCGCGCTCGAGCAGCGTGAGCATGTGGGCGTGATTCACGTGGCCAACAGAATCACAATCGCTTGGATAAATGTGAACCTTCAAGTCTTCGGTCATCGGATCGTCAGAGGAGTGGTCAACGCGAAAGTTAACGCGCACCGGGCGTCACACCATTAAGGAGCTAGATTTCGACAATGCCGCCTGCCGACACAGACAGCGCGCTCTACCTCGACAAGCCAGAGGCGGTAGACCGCTTTCTCGACGAAATATCGGACGTGAAGGAGATTGCCCTCGATACCGAGGGCGCGAGCTTCCATCGCTTTCTCGACCGCATATATCTCCTGCAGATATCCACGCGCGACCGCAGCGCGATCATCGACCCTCTTCCAATCGGGTCTCCGGCCAAACTCGGCGACCTCCTCCAGAGCAAAGCCGTAGAAGTTGTGTTCCACGACGCGGACTACGATTTACGGCTGCTGCATCAGGATTACGGCTGGCACGTCACCAACATCTTCGATACGCGAATTGCATCGCAGCTACTGGGGATCAAGTCCTTTGGACTCGCGGCGCTGCTGGAGCAGTACTTCGATGTGAAACTCGACAAGAAGCACCAGCGTGCTGACTGGTCCATGCGGCCGCTGAGCCCTGACATGCTCGAGTACGCCGCCCAGGACACCCGCTTCCTGCTGCAGCTGAAGGATCACATGACGGGAGAGCTCGAGAGGCGCGGCCGTCTCAACTGGGCGAGGGAGGAATTCGCGCGGCTCGAAGGTACGCGGTGGGAAGCGGAGGAGAGCATGGAAGGCTTTCTGCGCCTCAAAGGCGCGCGCGATCTCTCGCGGCGGGAGCTGGCGGTGCTGCGCGAGGTCGCCAACTGGCGCGACACTGTTGCGGCGCAGCTCGATCGCGCCACGTTCCGCGTGATGGGCAATGAAGTGTTGTTCGAGCTGGCGCGCACCACCCCGAAGAGCGTATCCGAGCTGGCCGCAATCAGAGGCATGCCCAAGGGGATACTCGAACGCGCAGGCAGCGACATTGTCGCGGCAGTGCGTCGTGGCAGCGAAGTACCGGAGGCAGAGCTGCCGAAGTTTCCCAAAGGCCAGCGCTGGAACAAGGACCGCGACTTCGACGACAGGGTCGCTCGGCTCAAATCGGTCCGCGATGCGGCGGCGGCGCGGTTGGAGCTGGATCCGGGAGTTCTCTGCTCGCGCGAGAGACTCGAGAACATCGCCCGCAGCGGAGCAAAGAACGTGGAGGAGCTTGCTGCTGTTCCCGATCTGCGTCGCTGGCAGATCGAAGAGATGGGCGCGGGGTTTATTGCGGCGCTGACGCCGCGGGTCTAGAAGCCCAGGTAGGCTCTAACTCGAGGCTCCATCTTCTCGGGCGTCCAGAACGGCATCCACACGAGATTCACATCGACCTTCTCGACGCCCGGCAGCGACTTCACTTCGTTTTGCGCGTTCGTCATCAGCTCTGGCCCGGAGGGACAGGCGGGTGAAGTGAGGGTCATGTCGATCTTCACCGTGGAGCCGTCGACCACGATGCCGTAGACCAGCCCAAGATCGATGATGTTGAGCTGAAGATCCGGATCTTTCACCCGTCTGAGCGCGAGCTTCACCTGGTCCTCGGACACGACTCCGCTCGTGGCCGGAGCATCGGCTTCGGCCGCCACTGAAGTGGAGGCGGGTGCAGGTGTAGCAGTGGTTTCGTCGCTCATGACAGAATCTCGGGTTTAGCTATCGAATAATCACCAGGGCGAGTGCTCACAAACAAGAGCGGGCGCCCTTGGGGCGCCCGCCGAGTGCTGAATCGAGTGGAAGCTAGCGGCTCTTCTTCGAGCTGGCCTTCTTGGCGGGCGTGCTTTTCTTGCTCGATGTGGTCTTCTTGGAGGAGCTGGCGCGGCTCCGTGAGGACGCGCTGGCGATGGTGTGGTGCCTGGACGTGCGGTGACGACGTCTCGAGGCGCGACGCGGAGGAGGATTCCAACCAACTTCGCGATCAGCGCGGAAGCTCCGCGAGCCCGATGCGAGCTTCGGTCCGTCGAGAACCGAGAGTACCGCGGCATCCGAAAGGTCGGCGCGAACGTCAGAGATCACCTTGGCCGGACGCAGAGCGCGAGCGGCGTGCACCCGGTTGGTGAGCAGAATCACGAACATCTCACGCTCGGGGTCGATCCACATCGAAGTGCCGGTGAAGCCGGTATGGCCGTAAGCGGTCGGGCCGAGGTACCGCCCCGAGCCGTAATCGCCTTCGGCGGTGTCCCAGCCCAGCGCGCGGTGACCGAAAGATCTGGAGGTGAAGAGCTCCACCGTCGGCTTGCTGATGATCTGCACACCGTTGTATTCGCCGCCATTCAGCATCATCTGCGCGAAGACGGAAAGGTCCGAGGCAGTGCTGAACAGGCCGGCGTGTCCGGCGACGCCACCCAGGGCGTAGGCGTTCTCGTCGTGGACCTCGCCCCTGAGCGGATAGCCGCGGGGAGGGGTCACTTCGGTCGGAGCGATGCGGTAGCGGAGCGAGTCGGCGGGACGATAGAAGGTCTCGTTCATTCCCAGCGGCTCGAATACGCGCCGGGCCAGGAACTTGTCGAGCGGCTCACCAGCGACGACTTCGACCAGGAGTCCAAGGACATCAGCCCCCAGGTCGGAGTAGATGTACTGGGCGCCAGGACGGCCCTCGAGGTTCGTGTTCAGGACGAGCGCCCGCGCTTCGAGCGGAGTCTGGGCGATGCGCCAGATGTCCCGGCCAGCCGGTAGTCCCGACGTGTGGGTAAGGAGCTGGCGAATCGTGACTCTGTCCTTGTCGCCGCCGCCGAAGGTGGGGATGTAGTTCACGACGGGATCATCGAGGCCGATCTTCTTCTCGTCGTAAAGAATCATGATCGCGGTCGTGGTGCCGACGACCTTGCTTAGAGACGCGACGTCGTAGATCGTGCGCTGGGCGTCAACCGGAGTGCTGCTGCTGCTCCATGAGAGCCGGCCGAAGCCTTTCTCGAACACCGCAGCGCCCTTTCTGCCCACGATGACGGCGGCGCCAGGGTATCCGCCAGCCTTGATACCGCGCTCGATTACGCGCTCAATGGCGCCGAGTCGGTCGCCGGACATGCCGACTGACGTCGGTGACTTGACCGGAAGGCCGTCGCCTGCCCGTGTCACTGTCAGTGCGGTGAGAATCACTCTAAGCAACGCTAACTCCTTGAGCTACCTTAATTTATACAGACCACAAGAGCTTAAGTTCCGACCCGGCCGGGATGGGCTTAAGGGCCCCGTTGTGGGGCGGGCATACAGTTGCAAACGATTCCGTAGAGCGAAAGTCACCGGTTTTTTTGAGGAAACCCAAAATAGATGGAATGAGCGGAAAGTCACCGGTTTTCTTCGAGGAAACTCAAGTTTGATGCGTAGTGACTAATACAATGTCCGAGATGCCAATCGACCAGCTCGACCTCAAGCGTGCGATGGCCGGCGATGAGAGGGCGATGCAGCGACTGTGGTCGCAGCACGCACCCCATATCGATGCGGTCGTTCGCAGGCTGTGCGACGATGCCGAGCTGGCCGCCGACATTTCGCAGGAGGTCTGGATGCAGATCTTCCGGGCGCTGCCAAGCTATAGGGGCGAATCGCAGTTCGGCACCTGGGCCCACCGCATCGCGGTGAACCGCACTCTCAACGCACTACGGAAGATCAGGCGCATTGCAAAGCTGGAAGTAGACATCGAAGATGACTCTGCCACTACGGAGAATGAGAGCGACCGGACGTTCCTGGCGGAATCGATCGAGCAGGCGATGACCAGGCTTTCGCCTGGAGCCAGAGCGGTATTCGTGCTTCATGACATCGAAGGGTATACGCACGGAGAAATCGGAGAGGAGCTCGGAATCACGCCGGGCGGATCGAAATCGCAACTGTTCAAGGCACGCGCGAAGCTGCGGAAGCTGCTCGCGAATCTGGTAGATGATTCAACAACCGTCGCAGGAAAGGGGAAGCCACATGTCGCACCTGTCTGAAGAGAAGCTCGACGAGCTCGTTGCCGCGGAGAGGGAGCGTCAACAGCCGCCACTCAATGATTGGCGGACAATCGCCGCCAGAGCGAGAGAGGAAGGTCTCATTCGCGAATCGGAGTCGCGCGGGTGGGCGTCTGGCCAACCATGGATGCGCGCGGCGGCAGCGGTGCTGCTGCTCATTGGTGGAATCGCGATAGGCCGCGCGACAATCGCACTTCCCAGCGCCACCGACAGCTCCGTTGCGGTGAATGCGTCGCCAAGCCAGCTGACAGCGGTCACAGGCGACGCGAGCTTTGCCTCGGTGGAAGAAGCGACTTCAACTCTGGATCGCGCGGCGGACGAGTACAAGCGCGCGTCGAGATTCCTCGCGGCGAACAACACGTCGACGTCCAACAATGACAGCTCGGCGATTTATGCGGCGAGGCTCGCCGCGCTCGACCAAGTGGTGAACGCGACCGAGAACGCGCTTCAGAAGGCGCCCCACGATCCAGTCATCAACCAGTACTATCTGGCGACAATGGGCGCGCAGGTGGCGACGCAGCAGATGGTCGCCCGTCCCGTAGTTGGTCTCAAGGGATTCTAGGTGACGAGGCGAGGAACGAAGATGTTGACCGGTAGAGACACCTCGATTCTGGCGGCAGCTCTCATCGGAGTGCTGGCTTGTCCCGTTTCCATTCACGCGCAGGGCACCGCGCCGATGCCGGTCGAGCCACCGACAGGCTGGTTCGGCGTTACGATCTCCGACCAGGCAATACTCGACGAGCGTGGCAATGCGTTCTTCGATAACTACCCCGTGGTCACTACCGTCGAGCGCGGGTCACCGGCCGCAAGAGCCGGGGTCGTGCCCGGAGATATCCTGGTCACTTTCAATTCGCACGACATGCGCGGCGGGTCGATACAGATGCGCAAATGGCTGCGGCCCGGCGCGCCATTCGTGCTCCGGCTGCGCAGGAACGATGCGGTGCGTGTCGTCCGGGGAACTCTGGGGAAAGCCCCCGAGAATTGGGAGAAGAGGGTGGTTGTCGAGCTCTCGATGCCCGAACGGATCGAGATGCGCACGATGTCACCAGCCCGTGAACCCACTGCCTCGTCAGGAGGCCTGACGCGCGTTCGCATGCCGGCGCCGCCGCCGTCATCGGTGCTTCTCCCCGCTCTTGGCTACGGCGGCGGAGTCTATCCCTTCGCCGGCGCGGAGTTCACCGCGCTCAACGACGATCTGAGCGAGCTGGTGGGCGTAAAGGAGGGAGTGTTCGTCACGAACGTCGCGGAAGGCTCACCCGCACGAGCCTCAGGGCTGCGCGGCGGAGACGTCGTCCTCAGGGCGGATAGCATCAAAGTCGACACACCCATCGATCTCGTGCGAGCGATTCGAGCAGCACGTCCCGACAACACGGTGAGCCTGCAGATAATCAGGAAGCACAAGCCACAAACTCTCGTCCTGCGCTGGTAGCACCCGGCGTCAGTCGGGCAGCTTCCTCGTCTCTGGAATGAGCGAAGCGTTGATGGCGATCGCGGCTATCGCTCCGCTCGCCGCCGCGACGATAGCCATCTGCGGACCAGGCGCAATGTCGCCGGCTGCGTACACGTTCTTCACCGAGGTGTGATTCCGGTCGTCGATCACGAGACGTCCCATCTCGTCGCGCTTGCATCCGAGCTGCGCGCCCAGATCATCGGCCGGGTATTGGCCGATCGCGAAATAGAGGCGCTCGCAATCGAGCGACATCCCGCCCTCGAGATCGATGCCGATGATCTCGGTGGATCTGGAGACGACTCCCTTGATCGGCGCTTCGATCACCGGGATGTTCAGCGGTTTGAGCTTGTCGAGAAGCTCCTGACTCATCTCCGGCTTCTCGCCATTCGTGCAGATGACGATCTGATTGGTCCACGTCCCGAGCGCGAACGCCATCCCAACTGCCTTCCGCCCCTTACCGACGACGACGGTTTTCTTGTCCCGTGTCTCGTAGCCATCGCAGTCCGGGCAGACGTGAACGGTTTCACCGTAACAGCGGTCGAGGCCGGGAATGTCGGGCCAGAAATCCTTGATTCCGATCGCAAGCAGGATTCTCTCGGCCTCGATCGTCTTTCCGCCGCGAAGGCACAACTCGAACCGCTCGCCAGGTTCGTTGACCGTACTATCGACGAGGCCATCGACGAAGTCGACACCGAACTTCGCGCACTCTTCCCGTCCAATCGCACGAAGCTCCGGTGAACGAATGCCCTGGTGCCCCAGGTAGCCGTTGACGCCGCGCGTTTCCCAGTTGCGGGGATCACCGGAATCGACGACCACGACCTTGTGGAGATAGCGGGCGAGCCAGAGCGCGGCGCATAGCCCCGCTGGACCCCCACCAACTACTACTACGTCATAGCGGGTCGCTGTCATGCCGGGCGCGGGTGCAAGTTCGATTCCCTGCGGCGACGCCCCGTCCCACGCCCTCGGGATTAATATTCGGCTATGAAGATTGCGATCCTCGACCCCGCCAGCGGCATCGCCGGTGACATGTTCCTCGGCGCGCTTGTCGATGTCGGACTCGACAAGGCGTGGCTGGAGCGCCTGCCATCGACTCTCGGCTTGAGCGATGTCCGAGTGCGGATCGAGGATGTGCAGCGATCGGGGGTGAGGTGCGTCAAGGTCGACTTCGATATCCCGCCCCAGCCGCACGGCAGGGCGGTGTCCGAAATCCACCGGCTGATCGATACTTTGAAAATTCCGGAAAAGGTCGCGCGCTCAGCGCACGCGGCATTCGAGGTGATCGCTACGATCGAGGCCGCAATCCACGGTGTCGCGCCTGACGAGCTGCATCTCCACGAGGTTGGAGCAGTCGACGCGATCCTGGACATCATCGGATCGATCTGGGGCGTCGAACAGGTGGGCATCGAGCGCATCTACAACACCAAAGTCGCACTTGGAGACGGCACCGTAAAAACCGCGCACGGCCTGCTGCCGGTTCCCGCTCCCGCGACGATACGTTTGCTCGAAGGGTTCAACGTGCGACACGGACCGCCCGGATCGGGAGAGCTCACGACGCCAACAGGCGCCGCGCTGCTGCGGGTTCTGTCCAAGGGCGCCCCTCCGCAGGAGTACAGTCCGCTTCGAAGCGGTTACGGTGCCGGCACGCGTGACATTCACGGGCAACTCAACGCGCTTCGCATCATTCTCGGCGAAGCGACGCTCGATCACGGTGATCACGAGCATCATCACCGCGAGCACGTGCACACCGAGCACCTGCACGTGCTGAGCGCCGACATCGATGACATGTCGCCGGAGGAGCTCGCCGGAGCAGCCGATGTTTTGCGGGCCGAGGGAGCGCTGGATGTGGTGCTGCTGCACACGACGATGAAGAAGGGAAGACTCGGCACGCGGGTCGAAGCACTCGTGCAGTCGTCGGATCTCGCTCGTCTGGAGGAGAAGATCTTCCTGCAGTTCACCACTCTCGGAGTGAAGACCTTCGACGTAGTACGGAAAGCGCTGATGCGTGAATCGCGGCTCGTGCGGTTCGATGGCCGCGACATTCGAGTGAAGGTCGCAACGCTGCCCGATGGCAGTCGGAGAGCAAAGCCGGAGTTCGACGATCTGCGACGCGTCGCCGAGGAGACTTCCCGTCCTCTGGCGGAGATCCGTTCGGAGGTGATGAACACGCTCAACGAGACGAATCTCGAGTCGTCGGCGGGGCGGGGGGAATAAGTGGATCTCGAGACGAAACTCATCACCGCGATTCGCGGCTCCGCGCGCGACCGGATTGCATACGTCTGCTATTCGGGCGGGGTCGATTCGACCCTCGTTCTTGCGGCATCGGTGCGCGCGGAGGTCGAGACAATAGCTCTCCTAGGCGTAAGTCCTTCACTCGCGGCGGCGGAGCGGGAGGATGCGCATCGGATTGCGAACGAGATCGGCGCCCGCGTCGAGGAAGTGGAGACTAACGAGATGGAGCTCGCCGGTTATCGCGCCAACGCCGGCGATCGCTGCTATCACTGCAAGAGCGCGCTGTACGACACGGTACAGGCACTCGCGGCCACGAGGAATTCAGAGGAAGTAATCTTCGTCGGAACGCACGTGGATGATCTTGGCGAGCACCGGCCCGGACTACAGGCGGCGATGGAGCGCGGAGTGGTTGCTCCGCTTGTCGACGCCGGATTCAACAAGGCAGACGTGCGTGCTCTCGCGCGGCAATGGAACTTGTCAAACGCCGAGAAGCCCGCCGCTCCATGCCTCGCCAGCAGAGTGCCGGTCGGAATGGAAGTGACGCCGGAGCGACTCGCCCAGATCGAAACGGTTGAGAGTTTTCTCCGCTTGCACGACGTGTGGCCCGCACGTGCGCGCTGGCACGAGAGCGTAGTTCGACTCGAGATCCCCCCGGACATGTTCGAGCGCGTCGTCACGGAGCCGCTGCGCGACGAGCTACGACGCGCGTGCCGAAGGGCCGGATTCAAATTCGTCGCGCTCGACCTCGCCGGACTTCAGAGTGGAAGTCTCTCGCTTCCTCTCGCGACGTCATGACGCAGATTCGCTGGGACCGCGATCGTGAGTCGCGCACTGGGGTTCCCGAGGTGGTCTACGGCCCAGGGAAAACGAGCGCGCATCTGCGGCAGATTTTCGAGAACACGACAGAGCTGCGCATCGCGTCGCGCTTGAGTGAAGAACAAATGGCGGTGCTCGCCGATGTGGCAACCATCCACCCCGAAGCGCGAATGGCGGTGCGTAACGCGCGAGCCAAGAGAAACGTTCCACTGGTTCCGGTCATCACCGCGGGAACTGCGGACATCCCGGTCGCGCTCGAGGCGGCCGTCACGCTCGATGCGATGGGCGTACCGACCGCTACCCATTTCGATGTAGGAGTTGCGGGCATACATCGCCTTCAGTCGATTCTGCCAGAGCTGGCGGGGGCGCGGGTATGCATCGTCGCCGCAGGGATGGACGGGGCGCTGCCGGCGGTCGTCGCGGGACTCGTGCAAGCGCCCGTGATCGGAGTGCCGACTTCAGTTGGAACCGGCGTTGCCCAGGGCGGAATGGTCGCGCTCAACACCATGCTCGCGAGCTGCAGTCCCGGTGTCGCCGTGGTAAACATCGATAACGGATTTGGGGCCGCGTGCCTGGCCCTCAAGATCATAGGAAGCGACAGGCCCGACTAAACGGACGATATCTCCGGGCTCGTCCAGGCAGTTGGAATGGACGGTGCTGCATGGGCAGCCAACTTTGCCGAGAGGCTCCAGATGGCGATCACATATACCGATCCCGACCTGCTAAGCATGGGTCTGCTGATCATTCGACTGATCTTCGGATTGGTGATGGCCGCGCACGGCGCGCAAAAACTGTTCGGCTGGTTCGGAGGCTACGGGCTGGCGGGAACAGGCGGCTTCTTCGAGAAACTGGGCTTTCGCCCGGGCCGTCTCTTCGCGGCCGCAGCCGCGCTCGCTGAATTCGTCGGCGGGTTGCTCTTCGCGCTGGGCTTTCTGGGACCCATTGGACCCATGGTCATAATCGCGGACATGCTCGTCGCCTCGATAAGCGTTCACTGGCGCAACGGTCTGTTCGCGACAACAAACGGAGTGGAAGTGCCGCTGCTTTACGCCACAGCCGCGGTCGGTGTCGCGCTGATCGGATTCGGCAAATACTCACTCGATGACGCATTTGGTCTCGTGACGATCTGGACACCTGGTCTGATCGGAACGGCGCTCGCGGTCGGAGTTCTGGGTGGAATCGCCAACCTGATGCTCCGACGCTCGCCCCCGACGACGCCAACGGTTTGAGATTCCGCCGCGCGAGCGACCTGACCCAAAACCCGCACCGGAAACGACGATGACAACCCTGACCGGCTGGGAAAACTTTTACATCATCATCGGTTCGTCAGCAGCTGTCCTGATGGGTTTGATGTTCGTCGTGATCACACTCACCGCCGAGAGAAAGGGAGTGGATGAAAGCGCGGTGTTGGATGCATTCACATCACCAACTGTTCTGCACTTCTGCGCTGTCCTCCTCGTCGCTGCAATTCTGACCACACCTGGCCACACCACAGTGAGCCTCAGCTTCTGTCTCACCGTGGTCGGCCTGGGGGGAATCGCGTATACGACGTCGATCATCATCAGAATGCGCCGGCAGAAAATGTATGCTCTGGTGACCTCCGATTGGATCTGGCACATTCTTCTCCCGTTGATCGCCTACGTTTGTCTGCTCGGGTCAGGCGCCGTCGTTTGGGGAAGCGCGGATGCCGCGCTTTATTCGGTCGCGGCTGGCGCTCTTCTGTTGCTCTTTATCGGAATCCACAACGCCTGGGACGCGGCAACGTGGATGGCGGTGCACAGGAAGAAGTAGCTACCCCGACCGCTCGTTTTCCATCGAGGCGTGATATTGCGCGAGCGCTGCTGTGTCGCGCTCATCGCCGATGTTGCCGAGTACCACCGCCGCGTTGCGAGCGAGGCCGCGCCGCTTCGCGCGCTTGATGGGAGAGTTCCTGAACGCCGTCCGAAAGGCTTCGTCGTCCATTGCGAGCAACTCTCTGGCGAGAGATCGCGCATCGCGCTCTCCAATCTGTGGTCGCGGAGCGAACGCCGGCTCTCGAAGCTCCTGCGCGAACTTGACGTTGTACGGGCAAACATCCTGGCAGACATCGCATCCGTAGATGTGCGTGCCGATTTGCGGGCGCAAATCCTCGGGAATCGGGCCCTTCGCCTCTATCGTGAGGTACGAGATGCAGCGCGTGGCATCGAGCATCCTCGGCTCGACGAACGCAGCGGTTGGGCACGCGTCGAGACAGCGGGTACAAGTCCCACACCGGTCTGCTTCAAAGGGCGCGTCGGGAACGAGATCCAGATCAACCAGCAGCGCGCCGATGAAGAAGAAAGACCCGATTCGCGGGTTCACGAGATTCGTGTTCTTTCCGAACCAACCCAGTCCGGCGCGGCGCGCCAGATCGCGCTCGAGAATTGGACCGGTATCCACGTACGGCTTGCCCTTGACCGGACTCCCCAGTTCCGATTCGAGCCAAGCGTGTAGCTCTTCGAGCTTGCCACACATGACATCGTGATAGTCGTCTCCGCGCGCATAACGCGCGATCGGCCCGCTCGGGGCGCGCCCACCGTAATCCAGACCAACGACGATCGCGCTGGTTGTTCCTGGAACAGGCAGCCTCGAGTCCCGGCGCTTGTCCGCGCCCCGCGCGAGATAATCCATGTCGCCCGCGTAACCTCTCGCGACCCACGCCTCGAAGGCACCCGCCGTCTCCATCGGGCCGAGTGAGGTGATTCCGACCAGATCGAAGCCGAGCCCGGAGGCCTGCGCCTTGATCAGCTGTTCGAGCGAGAGCGCCTCAGCGACGGCAGCTGTCACTGGCTTGCGGCGGCCCAGCGCGCATAGCGTTCGACGTCAGTGACTGAAGGCACCGCATCGTAGTCCCCGTAAGCGGTGTACATCCGCCAGCGGAGATACGTTGGATCAGGCAAAGGAAGGAAGGGAAAGTGCCGGTACCAGTTGTTCGCCCTGAATCGCCAGGTGATTCGGATCAGGTCGAACGCGAGGCCTGGACGGCGGAATGCGCGCAATGTCAAGCGCAGCGCGAGTTGGAACCATGGCATGGCGACTTCTAATATATAGAAGTGCCCAAAACAGCCTCGAAACCGCGAGTTGTCGGATTAATCTCGGATACGCACGGGCTGCTTCGGCCTGGAGTGCACGAGGCATTGACTGGGGTCGAGCTCATCATTCACTCTGGTGATGTTGGCGGCGCCGGCATCCTCGACGAGCTCCGGTTGATCGCCCCAGTCAAAGCTGTGTTCGGCAACACCGATCCGCCGGGTGAGCCCGGCTTGAGCGAAGAAATCGCCTTTGAAATCAACGGTATTCGCGTGCACGTCAGTCACGGTCACGAAGTCGGCAGTCCGACCCCGGCAAAACTTGCCGCTCGCTACGATGCCGACGTCGTCGTCTTTGGCCACACGCACCTCCCGCTCGTCTCGCGGATCGGGAAGCAGTTGTTCGTGAACCCGGGAGCGGCAGGTCCGAAACGGTTCAATCTTGCTCCCAGCGTCGGGCGGTTGACGATTGCTCGGGGCAGCGCAGAGGTAGAAATCGTTGACATCGTTTGAGCTGATGACAGAGGAAGTGCAGGTGTGGGTGGCGTCGCTCGAAGTCGCGGATGTCCGCTACGCGAGCCTCTCGAAGACGCTTTCTCGCGAAGAACAGGGTCGTGCCGAGGGCATGCCCCCGGGTCTCGCACGCCGCTTCGTTGTCGCGCGGGGGATTCTCCGTTCACTCTTGTCTGGCTTTACGGGGATCGCCGCGGAGGAATTGCGATTCATTTACGGGACTTCCGGGAAACCGTCACTCGCCGATAGTGACATCCACTTCAATGTCTCGCATTCCGCCGAGCTGGGACTGTTCGCCTTTGCGCCTGACCGCGCTGTCGGGGTAGACGTCGAGAATGAGCGTCCAGTCCGACGGCTGCTCGACGTTGCACAGCGCTTCATGTCGGAGGACGAGATTCGATCGCTTGCCGCGACCGCACCCGACGAGCGCGACGCTGCGTTCCTGCGGTCGTGGGTCGTTCGCGAAGCCCGACTCAAGGCCGAAGGAAGGGGCGTGTGGTCAGGCTCCGAGGCGAACAAGGCCAAGGCCAATCTCACACACAAGCTCTTTTCTCCGAAGCCGGGATACATCGCAGCAGTCGCGGCCGCGGAGTCGGATTGGCGGCTCTACACCTGCGCGGTGAAAGAATAAGCCTCGTATCGGGCGTTCGCCCGAGAATAGCTGTCGCTCGCACGCGCCCGCCATACAGTTGCCGACTCATCTTTGCGCCCACGTGTACCGATTGCCTTATTAGACAGGCTCGTGTCCGTCCCTGGCCACGATACCGGTCCTGGACCGTGAATGCTCGCTTGGGCTCGACGAGGAGGTAGGATGCGGAAGATCTGTGGTTTGAGTGGCGCGCTCATTCTCGCGTTAGCCGTGACTTCCTGTGGGGGCTCTACTGCTCCAGGTGGTGGAGGCGGCGGGGGTGGCGGAGGAGGTGGTGGCGGTGGAGGAGGGGGCACTTGTCCCGCCGGCACCTTCTGCATGGGCTCCAGCACTTTTTTCACTTCCACTGCAACCACGCAGCCGGTGAGTTTGACGTTTGGCTCCAACCAAGCGGTGACGTGGTTCAACGATGGAATCGCTCACAACGTGGTTTTCGACGACCCAAGTTCTGCACAGGCAGTCGGCAATGGGAGCTCGGGAAACATTCCCGACCCTGCAACCGGGACGTTTCAACGTCAGTTCGCAGCGGCAGGCACTTATCCATTCCACTGCACGATACATGGGACCGCGACCACCGGAATGCGAGGCACTGTCGTCGTCCAATAGCGACCGAAGCTAGAAAAACGAAACTCCATCCAGAGTCTTCGGCGGAGTGATGCCGAGCGCGGCCAGCGCGCTCGGCATCACGTCCACAGTGCGGCGAGGTGTGTTATGCGGCGCGCGATTCAACAGCAGCGGTACGAGCATGTGCTCCCGGTGGAGGGCGCCATGAGAAGAGACGTGTGGTATGGGCTCGTACTTGGCCCGGTAGTCCCAGTCTCTTGCTGCTGAGAGAATGATCTCACCGCTCCGCGCGGAACCCGCGAGACTCGCGATCTGCACCAGCGCGTCCGGATAGTCGCTCTCGATCGTCGCATCGTAGGCCTGGCCCTCATCGAGTGACTTGTGCTCTCCGATGTCGAGCGGATCACCGGTCATCTGAGTGTAGTCGTATCTCGACTCAATCCACGTCAGTCTGGCCGACCCACGATTTGCGCTCCGGATCTCGCAAGACGACGGACTGGTTGGAAGAATCAACAAGTCGACGGACTCGCGGGACAACAGCCGCTCGACGAGCTCGCTCCAGCTGTCGCCGAGAGCCGGCCACCACGGTCTGGTTTTCTGGTCGAGATCGAGATAGAGGTGTGCCATCGCGTTGCCACTCACCATGACCGCGATGTCCGCCGATGTGTTGAATGCCCAGGGATGCGATAGCGTGCTGTAGCCCCAGTCGACGAGAATCGCCGCCAGATCCTCGTGTTCCCGAACCGGTGAGTGCCCGTGATCGCTCCCGACCCACAGATGCATTTTGTTCCACCGCCCGTCGCGCTCCGCATCGAGACGGATCTGCGCGACGGTATCATCGACAATGCGCATCGCATCGCGCACGATCGGCGAATCCTGACCGGCGGCATGTGATGTCTTGTCGATGCCCGTGAGAGCGACGAACGCGTATCTCATTCGCCGCGTGCGCAGGCGTAGCGCGACTTCCTCTCCCACCTGCCGGTCAATCGCGAGCCAACCAGGCACGCTGCC
>Ga0193699_10000436_pt1 | contig 18309 bp, 18 predicted proteins | sample L3c2metaG_FD_160095 | JGI IMG/M metagenome (GOLD analysis project Ga0193699, IMG submission 160095) | Soil microbial communities from a riparian zone of the East river system, Colorado, United States - L3c2 | ecosystem: Environmental > Terrestrial > Soil > Riparian zone | place: USA: East...
CGGCTTCGCGGTCGACAAGGACTCGCTGCCGAAGAACGTCGAGCAGACGCACGTGTCGCTGTTCGACGGCTCGAACGCGGGCATTGCGCTCAAGGACAGACCGGTGTTCTCGGTGCAGTACCACCCGGAAGCTTCGCCGGGCCCGCGCGACAGCCACTATCTGTTCACGCGCTTTGTCGACGCGATGCGCAAGGCGAAGAAATCCGCGTAATTTCGCCGGAACTCTGAGCGGCACCGGCGATTGATGGACCGGAGTTGCGCGATGACAGACACGGCCGTCAAACCCCTCACCTTCCTGTTCAAAGACGACGGCGTGGTGCCGAACAACACCCTGCCCGTGCTCGTCTATAAAGCGGCGATTGATCTGCCGGAGCGCCATCCCGCCGCCGCGATCGAGAAGCTGTTCAAGGCGAACGGCTGGGGGCGCGACATGTGGCGCAACGGTATTTTCCCGTTCGTGCACTATCACGCCATGATCCATGAGGCGCTCGGCATCGCGCGGGGCACGGCCAAGGTGCAGCTCGGCGGCCATCACGGCGAGACCTTCGACCTCAAGCCCGGCGACATCGTGGTGCTGCCGGCCGGGACCGGACATCAAAGGCTGATCAGCAGCGACGACCTCCTGGTGGTCGGCGGCTATCCGCCGGACGGCACCTATAATCTGTGCCGCGGCGACAATCCGGCCGAGCGTGACAAGGCGCTCGTGAGCATTCCCAAAGTACCGGTTCCCGACAGCGATCCGGTTCTTGGCACAGACGGCCCACTGCCCAAGGCTTGGCGGCACTAAGGCGTGGCGGCGCTAAGGCTTGGCGGCGCTAGCGCCAGGCCGCCTTCGCCTTTAGAAGGCTGGGATGGACTGGATCAGCTTCTACGATTTCAAGCACTCGGTGATCTACGTCAATGAACGTCACCGCGACGTTCATTACCGCACCATTGCCGAGGACATCCGCGGCTACGTGCCGCCGCATTCGGCGAACGTGCTGGATTACGGCTGCGGCGAAGCCACTTCGTCCGATCTGGTCGCCGCCGCCGCATCGCACCTCACGCTGGTCGAGGCCGCGCCCAATGTGCGCGCGGCGCTGGCGGCGCGCTACGCCGGCAATCCGAAAATTTCCGTGCTGACGCCGGACGAAGCCATGACGCGGCCGCTCGGCTCGTTCGACCTCATCGTGATGCATTCGGTGGCGCAATATCTGACCGCCGTCGAACTCGACCGGCTGCTCGGGGTGTTTCAGCGGCTGGTGAAGCCGGATGGCTTGGTGATCATCGGCGATATCGTGCCACCGCGTCTGGCCGCGCCGGCCGCGGCGATGTCGCTGCTGCGCTTCGGTGCGGAGAACGGATTTTTCTGGGCCGCCGTCGGCGGGCTGATGCGGATTTTCCTGTCGGATTATTTCCGGCTCAAGAAAACCCACGGCCTGTCGCACTACACCGAGGCCGAAATGCTCAAGCGTCTCAAGGCCGCCGGCTACACAGCCAAGCGCGCCGAGCGCAACATCGGCCACAACCAGTGGCGCATGACGTTCCTCGCGCGGCGGGGCTAGTCCCAGCCGCCGGGCACGCGGCCGGCCGGATTAGCGACGCGGCCGTCCGGGCGCTTGAGCGCCGAGATGCGCGCCATTTCTTCGTCGCTCAATTCGAAATCGAACACATTGAAATTATCGACAATGCGTTGCGGATTCGACGAGAATGGAATCGGCGCAACGCCCTGCTGCATCAGCCAGCGCAGCGCGATCTGCGCGAAGGTGCGGCGGCGCGTCTTGGCGATGTCATGGAGCACCGGATCGTCGATGAGCTTGCCGCGTCCGAGCGGGCAATAGGCGATGAAGGCGAGATTGTGCCGCCGCACGGCGGCCAAGAGCTTTGCCTGGTCGAGATAGGGGTGATACTCGGCCTGGAAGGCGACCAGCGGCTCGGGGCAAATCTCGACGGCCTTGTCGAGCAGTGCGATGTTGAAGTTGGCGACGCCAATATGCCGCGCTTTGCCTTCGCGCTTGGCCTTGGCCAAAGCCGGCATGGTTTCGGCGAGATTGATGTCGGGGCTCGGCCAGTGGATCAGCAGCAGGTCGATATAGTCGACCTTCAACGCGGCCAGGCTGGCGTCGACGGAGCGGGCGAAATCATCGGGCTTGAGATGCTCGTGCGACACCTTGGTGGTGAGGAATATCTCTTTGCGAGGCACCCCCGACGCCCTGATACCGGGGCCGACATCCTCTTCAGTGCCGTATTTGCGGCCGGTATCGATGTGGCGATAGCCGGCCTTGAGCGCCGCGATCACCGTATCCGCGCTCATGCCGCCGCGCAGCGGCGACGTACCAAAGCCCATAACCGGAATGGCGCCGGCCTCGAAGGAAAACGGCAGGGTGGCGGAGGCATTCATGCATGGGTCCTGTGCGAGGTATGCGCGAGCGCCGTAAGTATCTGAAAACGGCCATCAGTGGTAGCGGGTGCCCGCTGGCTCGCGCGAAAATCGTGGCACCCGCTATCAAAATCTAATGACGTTCCGCCCGCGCGGCGTACACTCTTTTTAGCAAAGAGGGCAAAAAATGTCTGCCATTGAAGTGACCGACGGCGACGAGACCGTCCGCGCCGCCTATTGGCTGGCCTGGAAGGAATTCCAGCACATTTCGTCGCAGACCCCGGATGAAAAACGCAGCGGCCCGCAGCGGCTGCAGGAGGAGATTCGCCGGCTGGTCGAAAACGGCGCGCGCGACCCCGATCAAATCGCCGCAACGGCACTTGGACTGTTGCGCGAAGCCGAACAGATCGCGCGCTCCAAGGCCCGCGTCATGAGCGCGCCCGACGACGACGCCGCTTCGGCGAGTTGAGCACTTGGTCTCTCAACGCGCCGGCGGAACTTCGCTCTCCGCATCGATCTCCGAGTTCAACTCGGCGCCGACCAGCACCACGATCGCTGTCATCCAGAGCCACATCATCAGGCCGATGGCGGCGCCGAGCGAGCCGTAGGTTGCGTCGTAGTCGGCGAAGCTCGCGAGATACCACGACAGCAGCGCCGAGCCGGCGAGCCAGGCGAGCGCCGCAAACAACGCGCCGGGGCTGATCCAGCGCCAGCGCGCATTGTCGAGGTCCGGACCGAAACGGTACAGCACAGCAAGACCGAACAGTAGCAGCAACAGCAGCGCCGGCCAGCGCAGCCAGGCCATCGCCAAGTCGCCGTAGCGGCCGAAGTGAAGATACGACATCGCCACTGGCAGCACGACGATGGCGGCGATCGCCAGCAGCAACCCCGCGATGGCGCTGATGGTGAATCCAAGCGAAACCATGTTGAGCTTGATGAAGCCGCGGCGCTCCTTGACGCCGTAGCAGATATTGAGCGCGTCGATGACCGCTTTGACGCCGGCATTGGCGCTCCACACCGCCAGCCCCAGGCCGATAAAGAACGCCGTGCCGAGGTCGCCGGTGCCGCGTGTCACAATGCGGGTGACCTGCTCGTCGACGATGGCGTAGGCGCTCGCGGGCACCAGGCTCGATATCGTGGCGAGATGGCCGTTGATGGTCGACGCCTTGGCGAAGAGCGCATAGCTCGACACCAGCGCGGTGATGGCCGGAAACAGGGCCAGCAGGCCGTAGAACACGACCCCGGCGGCGAGCGCCAGCAGGCGGTCGTTATTGATCTCCTCATACGTGCGATAGAGAATCTGCTTCCAGGCCGCCCACCCCCGCGCCCGGGCCCGCGCCGGCAGCGACGGCCGGTGACGAGACAAGGCCGCGATGGTGGCGTAGCTGGCAACGAGCGCGAGCGAGCCGAGCCAGGACGGGGACCGTTTTCGGCCCCTGCGTCTGCCGTTGATTGTTCGTCCCGCCAGCGACATATCCGATAACGGCGGAGCGGCGTCTTGGTTGCGGCAGACTTTGGCTTCGACAGACCTGTGGCCAGCGGTTCTGGCGGCCTTCCCACCCCTCCGATTCTGGTCTAGAGACCGCTCGCGCGGGGTTATCCCCGCCTGGGGGGCCTAAAAGCGCGCGCAAGCGCGCCCTTTTTTTGTGTGCAGTTCTGGAGCCCGTCCTTTTCGAATGCCCAAACGTACCGACATCAAATCGATCCTGATCATAGGCGCCGGCCCGATCGTCATCGGCCAGGCCTGCGAATTCGATTATTCCGGCACGCAAGCCTGCAAGGCGCTGAAGGAAGAGGGCTACCGGGTCATCCTGGTGAACTCCAATCCGGCGACGATCATGACCGATCCCGATCTGGCCGATGCGACCTATATCGAGCCGATCACGCCGGAAATCGTCACCAAGATCATCGAGAAAGAGCGCCCCGACGCGCTGCTGCCGACCATGGGCGGGCAGACCGCGCTCAACTGCGCGCTGTCGCTCAAGAAGATGGGCACGCTCGACAAGTACAACGTGAAGATGATCGGCGCGACCGCCGAGGCCATCGACAAGGCGGAAGACCGCGAGCTGTTCCGCAATGCCATGACCAAGATCGGCCTGGAGACGCCGCGTTCGCATCACGTCAAGACGTTGTCGCAGGCGCTCGAAGCGCTGGAAGACATCGGCCTGCCCGCCATCATCCGGCCGTCCTTCACGATGGGCGGCACCGGCGGCGGCATCGCCTACAACAAGGCGGAGTTCATCGAGATCGTCGAGGGCGGCATCGACGCCTCGCCGACCGATGAAGTGCTGATCGAAGAGTCTGTCCTCGGCTGGAAAGAGTACGAGATGGAGGTGGTGCGCGACAAGAAAGACAACTGCATCATCATCTGCTCGATCGAGAACATCGATCCGATGGGCGTGCACACCGGCGATTCGATTACCATCGCCCCGGCGCTGACGCTGACCGACAAAGAATATCAGATGATGCGCGACGCCTCGCTGGCTGTGCTGCGCGAGATCGGCGTCGAGACCGGCGGATCGAATGTGCAGTTTGCCGTCAATCCGGCCGACGGGCGGCTCATCGTTATTGAAATGAACCCGCGCGTGTCGCGTTCCTCCGCGCTGGCCTCGAAGGCCACCGGCTTTCCGATCGCCAAGGTCGCGGCCAAGCTCGCGGTCGGCTACACGCTCGACGAAATCGCCAACGACATTACCGGCGGCGCGACGCCGGCCTCCTTCGAGCCGACCATCGATTACGTCGTTACCAAGATTCCGCGCTTCGCGTTCGAGAAATTCCCCGGCGCGTCGAACGTGCTCACCACCTCGATGAAGTCGGTCGGCGAAGCCATGGCGATCGGCCGCACCTTCCAGGAAAGCCTGCAGAAGGCACTGCGCTCGCTGGAGACCGGCCTCACCGGTCTCGACGAAATCGCCATCGAGGGTTTCGATACGGCCAAGGGTGTCGACGACGACGACAACAAGGCAGCGATCCGAGCCGCCCTCGGCACGCCGACACCGGACCGGCTGTTGAAGGTCGCACAGGCGATGCGGCTCGGCGCCAGCGACGAAATAATTCATAACGCCTGCCGGATCGACCGCTGGTTCCTGTCGGAAATCCGCGGCATCATCGACAGCGAAGCCGAAATCCGGACCAAGGGCCTGCCGCAGACCGCCGGCGCGTTCCGCCGGCTCAAGGCCATGGGCTTTTCCGACACCCGCCTGGGAAAACTCACCGGGACCCCCGCCGACGCGGTCATGCAGAAAAGGCGCGCCATCGGCGTCCGCCCGGTGTTCAAGCGTATCGACACCTGCGCCGCCGAATTCGCCTCGCCGACCGCCTACATGTATTCGACCTACGCGACGCCGTTTAACGGCAAGGCGGCCTGCGAAGCGCAGCCCTCCGACAAGAAGAAGGTCATCATCCTCGGCGGCGGTCCTAACCGCATCGGCCAGGGCATCGAATTCGATTACTGCTGCTGCCACGCCTGCTTCGCGCTCAAGGAAGTCGGCTACGAAACCATCATGATCAACTGCAATCCGGAAACGGTGTCGACCGACTACGACACCTCGGACCGGCTCTATTTCGAACCGCTGACGCCGGAAGACGTCCTGGAGATCATCGAGACCGAGCGCAGCAACGGCACGCTGCATGGCGTCATCGTCCAGTTCGGCGGCCAGACGCCGCTGAAGCTCGCCGAACATCTCGAGCGCGCAAAGGTCCCGATCCTCGGCACCTCGCCGGACATGATCGACCTCGCCGAGGACCGCGACCGCTTCAAGACGCTGCTCCACAAGCTCAAAGTGCGTCAGCCGCAAAACGGCATCGCCACCTCGCCGGGCGCGGCGCGCGCCATCGCCGATACCATCGGCTATCCGGTCGTCATTCGGCCGTCTTACGTGCTCGGCGGCCGCGGCATGGAGATCGTGCACGACTCGGCACAACTCGATCGCTACGTGACGCGGCTCGCGGCCACGCTCGACAAGCCGTCGGACCTGGTGGTGTCGGCCAAGAGCCCGCTGCTGATCGACCGCTATCTGTCCGACGCCACCGAGATCGACGTCGATTGCCTGTGCGACGGCACCGACACCTACATCGCCGGCATCATGGAACACATCGAGGAAGCCGGCATCCACTCCGGCGATTCAGCCTGCGCGCTGCCGCCACATTCGCTTGACGACAAGATGCTGGCCGAACTCGAACGCCAGACCCGCGCTTTGGCGCTGGCGCTGCATGTCGGCGGCCTGATGAACGTGCAATACGCGATCAAGGACGGCGAGATCTATGTGCTCGAGGTCAACCCGCGCGCCTCGCGCACGGTGCCCTTCGTCGCCAAGGTGATCGGCATCCCGGTCGCCAAGATCGCCTCACGTGTCATGGCCGGCGAAAGCCTCAAGAGCTTCAACCTCAAGCCGAGCACCTACAAGCACAAGGCGGTGAAGGAAGCTGTGTTCCCCTTCGCGCGCTTCCCCGGCGTCGATACTGTGCTGGGACCGGAAATGAAGTCCACCGGCGAGGTCATGGGCATCGACATGTCGTTCGAGATCGCCTTCGCCAAGAGCCAGATTGGCGGCGGCACCAATTTGCCGCGCAGCGGCACGGTGTTCGTCTCAGTCAGGGACGACGATAAGGCGCGCGTTTTGCCGTCAATCAAGCTGCTGGCGACGTTGGGGTTCAAGGTTGTCGCCACCTCGGGAACCCAGCGCTATCTGGCAGAACAGGGCGTCGCGGCGGCCAAGATCAATAAAGTGCTGGAAGGGCGGCCGCATATCGTCGACGCCATCAAAAACGGCGGCGTCCAGCTGGTTTTCAACACCACCGAGGGAACCGCGGCCCTGGCGGACAGCCGCTCCCTGCGCCATGCCGCCCTCTTGCATAAAGTGCCGTACTACACCACTCTTTCAGGTGCTGTTGCCGCAGCGCAAGGTATAAAAGCCTACCTTGGGGGCGACCTCGAGGTCCGGGCGCTGCAAAGTTACTTTAACGGGCGGGCCTGACGAGCTTTTTGCCCCAAGTGGCTCGAACCTAAAGCGGCGGCGCGAGTTAGGCCGGGAAGTCCCACGGTCGCGGCCCGAGCAAATGCTCGCCGCGGTCGAGGTGTTTTTGGCCTTGGTTATCTTGACTCCGGTGCGCCGAAAGGCCGCCGGAGTCAAATTGCGAATGGGTTGAACGGCTAATTGGGTGGAAGGGCTTGGTGGCGCTGAAGCGCGTTCAAGTTGTTTCGGAGCGCCCGCCAGGAGGAGAAGGACGATGGACAAGATTCCAATGACAGCGGCGGGCTACACCGCGCTGGAACAAGAACTTCAGCACTGCCAGGGCGTGGAGCGTCCGCGCATCATCCAGCAGATCACCGAGGCGCGCACGCATGGCGACCTGTCCGAGAACGCGGAATATCACGCCGCCAAGGAGCAGCAGTCGCTGAACGAAGGCCGCATCGACGAGCTACAGGATAAGCTGGCGCGCGCCGACATCATCGACGTGTCGAAGCTGTCGGGCGACACCATCACGTTCGGTGCCACGGTGACGCTGGTCGACGAGGACACCGAGGAAAAGAAGGTGTGGCAGATCGTCGGCGAGCCGGAAGCCGACGCCAAAAAGGGCCGCATCTCGATTACCTCGCCGCTCGCCAAGGCGCTGATCGGCAAGGCCAAGGGCGCGACCGTCGAGGTCAATGCGCCCGGCGGCGCCAAGGGCTACGAGATCAAGAAGGTAGAGTGGCGGTAACGCTGGCTCGCGCGAGGTAGTTTGAGTGTTGTTTCCAACGGACCTCGCGTCCTTCCTTGAGATCATCCGTCAGAACGGCGACGCCGCCTATAGCCTGATGTTCGCTTATGCGACGTCGCACAGCCTGTTGCTGGCGCTGTTCGCCGGCTATGCGGCGCATTCGGGCGCGCTGAAGCTCGGCACGCTGATCGCGGTCTGCTGGTTCGGCAGCTTTGCCGGCGATGCGGTCCGCTTCTGGATCGGACGCAGGTATGGCGCTCGTTTGCTCAAGAAATATCCCTGGCTTGAGCGCAACGTGCGGACCGCGATCAAACTCGCAGACCGTCACTACCTGTTGATGATCCTGTTTCACCGGTACCCGCATGGCATTCGCGGTATCGCCGCCTTCGCCTACGGCATGTCGAACTTGCCTTGGTCCACTTTCCTGGCGTTGAATTTTGTCGCCGCCGGCCTGTGGTCCGGCGCCGTGGTCATGGCCGGCTATGGCTTCGGCCAGGTCTCCGAGAAGCTCATGAACGACGCCTCCTCGGCACTTGGCGTCGTGATGCTGGTCGCGTTCCTCGGCCTGTCGTGGTTCTTGAGCAAGAAGCTCGAACAAGTCGCCGAGCGGAGCTGACGACTACTCCATCGGCACCATGGCGGCGTCTTTGGAATTGCGCAGCGTCAGCGAGGTCTTCACGTTGCGCACGTTCGGCGCCGAGGTCAGCTTCTCGACGAAGGCCTGAAAGGTTTTGAGGTCCGGCGCGACGCATTTGAGCACGAAGTCGATCTCGCCCGACAGCATCCAGCATTCGCGCACCAGCGGCTGCGCGCGTACGAAATCCTCGAAGGCCATCAAGTCGCTTTCCGCCTGGCTCGCCAGATGCACCATGGCGAACACCGACACCTCGTAGCCGAGCTTCTTCTCGTCGAGCAGTGCGCGGTAGCCCTTGATGTAGCCGGCTTCCTCCAGTGCGCGCACCCGGCGCAGGCAGGGTGGCGCCGAAATACCGACGCGGCGGGCCAATTCGACGTTGGTCATACGTCCGTCGTCCTGAAGTTCTTTCAGGATTTTGCGGTCAATGGCATCGAGACGGGCGGACAAAGTTGGCTCCCCTGGGCCGGTCAGAAGCGCCCCGGCGGGCCCATCCTTAGCGCGAAATAATGTTTCGCGAAAGAATGTTGCGCGGTCGTTCACATGTTCGCTCTGCATAAACCAAAGGTGTGAGTCCCCGGGGTTGCGTATCTTGCATAGCTCCCCTGAAAGCCATACATCGGGCGTGGCTAGAAGAGCCGGTGGCATCCGGCCGCCCGGGCTACTGGACAGCCCCACGACGCCCAACCAGGGGGCGAGACATGTCTAAAACTACGCACACCAAGGTCGTTATCATCGGCTCGGGTCCCGCAGGCTACACCGCGGCGATTTATGCTGCGCGCGCCATGCTGGAGCCGATTCTACTTCAGGGCATCCAGCCCGGCGGCCAGCTCACCATCACCACCGATGTCGAGAACTATCCAGGCTTTGCCGACGTCATCCAGGGACCCTGGCTGATGGAGCAGATGGTCAAGCAGGCCGAGCACGTCGGCACCAGAATCGTCACCGACCACGTCATGAAGGTCGACCTCGGCAGCCGGCCGTTCAAACTGATCTGCGATTCCGGCGACATCTATCTCGCCGACGCGCTGATCGTCGCCACTGGCGCGCAGGCGCGCTGGCTCGACCTGCCGTCCGAGCAGAAATTCAAAGGCTATGGCGTGTCGGCTTGCGCCACCTGCGACGGCTTCTTCTATCGCAACAAGGAAGTGATCGTGATCGGCGGGGGCAATACGGCGGTCGAGGAAGCGTTGTTCCTCACCAACTTCGCCTCCAAGGTCACCGTCGTGCACCGCCGCGACGCGTTCCGCGCCGAGAAGATTTTGCAGGAACGTCTGTTCAAGCATCCCAAGATCGACGTGATCTGGGACAGCGCGCTCGACGACGTGCTCGGCAGCGACAACCCGATGAAGGTGCGCGGCGTTCGCCTCAAGAACGTAAAAACCGGCGCGATCATCGAGCGCAATGCCGACGGCGTGTTCATCGCTATCGGCCATTCGCCGGCCTCGGAATTGTTCGCCGGCCAGCTCGAGATGAAGGGCTCCGGCTACATCGTCACCGCCGGCCATTCCACCGCGACCTCGGTGCCCGGCGTGTTCGCCGCCGGCGACGTCACGGACGACATCTACCGTCAGGCGGTTACCGCCGCGGGGCAAGGCTGCATGGCAGCCCTTGAAACGGAGAAATTCCTGGCCGCGCACGAGCACCAGCGCGCGGCGGCGGAATGAAAATGGCCCACAGCAACAACAAGTCGATGGACTGGGACAAACTGAAGGTGTTTCACGCCGCGGCGGAAGCAGGCTCCTTCACCCATGCCGGCGAACGGCTCGGCCTGTCGCAGTCGGCGGTGTCGCGCCAGGTTTCGGCGCTGGAATCCGAACTGTCGGTGTCGCTGTTCCACCGCCACGCGCGCGGCCTGATCCTCACCGAACAAGGCGAGATGCTGTACCGCACCGCGCATGAAGTGTTCATGAAGCTGGAAGCGGCGCGCACCAAGTTGACCGACAGCCGCGAACGGCCGAACGGCGAGTTGAAAGTGTCGACCACGCCCGGCATCGGCGTGCATTGGCTCACCCCCCGGCTCGGCGAATTCCTCGATCTCTACCCTGAAATCCACATCACGCTGATCACCACCGACGAAGAGCTCGATCTGGCGATGCGCGAGGCCGACGTCGCTATCCGCCTGCGGCAGCCGACGCAGCCCGACCTCATTCAGCGCAAGCTGTTCTCGGTGCATTTCCACGCCTACGCTTCGCCGGACTATCTCAAGCGCTTCGGCACGCCGCGCAATTTCGAGGATCTCGACAAGCACCGCATCATCTTGCTCGGCGGCGCGGTGCCGGCTCACTTCGCCAACCGGCGCTGGCTGGTCGAGATCGGCCGTGAAGCCAAGGACGGGCGCACGCCAACGCTGAGCATCAACAACGTGCTGGGCCTGTTGCGCGCCTGCCAACGCGGCCTCGGCGTCGCCATGCTGCCGGATTACCTGGTCGAGGAAAACGGCGGGCTCGTGCAGTTGTTCGGCGAGGCCGACACGCTCGCGCTCGACGCTTATTTTGTCTATCCGGAAGAACTCAAATCGGTCGCGCGCATCCAGGTCTTCCGCGACTTCCTGGTCGCCAACGCACAGCGCTGGCACTTCTGAGTTCCATTTCAGAGATCAGAAATTCGCCGAGTCTACAGAGTGGACACAGGCCGCTATCCACATGGGCCTACGCGTATATTTGCAATACGGCATGGCTGACATGCGGCTTGCGGCGTTGCCGCGACGGCGTGAAGGCGTAGTCTGAATTTGTTGCTGCATCGGATTGATATCCTCCCAGAGTCGCCGATGCTTCAACATGTTCCCCTCTGGAAGATGTTGCCGGCCCCCACGCCGGCACTCTGAAGCCGGGCCCTTCGGGGCCCGGTTTTTTTTTATTTTAGCGGAAGCGCGCGATGTAATAAGCGAGGTCCGCGATCTGCGCGTCGGTGATCGGCTGAGTCACTTCAGCCATGACGCCGTCGTAGCCGTGCCGGGTGTTGCTCTTGTACTCGCGCAGGGTCTTGGCAAGAAAATCCTCACGCTGATCGGCGATGCGCGGAATGTTGTCGCGGCCGGCCAGATCCAGACCGTGACAAGAGTTGCAGCGCTGCGCGGTGATGAGCGCGCTGCCAGCCTGCATGCGCACGCTATCGCCCGCGTCGGTCGACAGCGGCGGCGCGGGAAGCTTGGCGATGAAATCCGAGAAGTTGCGCAGGTCGTCGTCGGTGAACGACTTCGTCATCTCGTTCATGATCTCGACGGTGCGCTGCTTTTCGCGAAACAGATAAAGCTGGATCAGCAGATAGGGCGCCGGCTGGCCGCCGAGCGAGGGGATATCCGGCGTTTCCGACACGCCTTTCTCGCCGTGACAGGCGAGGCACGGCGCGGCGCGCTCGGCGAGGGTTTCTGCGGCGAGCGGCTGCGCCAAGGCACAGGCCAGCATCACCATCGCCAACTTCAAAAATTCCCGCATCAACGGCCCTTATGAAAAAGTCATTCCGGGGCGCGGGCTCTTTGCCCGCGAACCCGGAATCCAGAGCCGCATTCGAATCGTTTCTGGATTCCGGGTCCGCCCGCTTTCGCGGGCGTCCCGGAATGACAGCGTTTGACGTTAGCGGGTGGCCGTGCGGGCCTTGCCGTAGCTGATGCGATAGATCGCGCCGTTCCAATCGTCGGACAGCAGCATCGATCCGTCTTTCATGAACTCCACGTCCACCGGCCGGCCGATATATTTGTTATCGACCAAGAAGCCCGTGATGAACGGCTCCGACGACTTCACCGTGCCATCCTTGTTGAGATGGTAGACGATGATGTCGCCGCCGAACTTGTTGGTCCGGTTCCACGAGCCGTGGCGGGCGAGGAAGATCGCGTTCTTGTACTTCGCCGGGAACTGACTGCCGGTATAGAAGCGCAAGCCCAGGCCGGCAGAGTGCGGGCCGGTCAAAGCGACCGGCGCCGTGAATTCGCTGCACTTGCGGCCCCAACCAAATTCCGGATCCGCCATATCGCCCTGATAGCAATAGGGCGCGCCGAAATGCTCGCCGACTTTGGTGACGCGGTTGAGCTCGTCCTGCGGAACGTCCTCGGACATCCAGTCGCGGCCGTTGTCGGAGAAGTAGAGCTGCTTGTTCACCGGATTCCAGTCGAACCCGACCGAATGGCGCACGCCGCGGGCGACCACTTCAGCACCGGTGCCATCAAGATTGATGCGGCGAATCTGTCCATGCGCTGGACTGTGCAGGACATTGTTGCCCGGCTGGCCTACTTCCAGGTAGAGCTTGTTGTCGGGACCGATGGCGATGAACTTCCAGCCATGCGCTTCGTCCTTCGGCAGGTCGGTGTAGATCACCGTCGGCTTGTTCACCTTGTCGAGATTGTCCTCGACGTTCTCGATCTTGGAGATCTGCGACAGCTCGGCGATGTAGAGCGTGCCATTTTGATAGGCGAGCCCGTTCGGGCGATAGAGACCTTCGGCGATGGTCTTGATCTCGGTCTTGCCGTCTTTCTTGACGACCGCGGTAACCTTGTTGCCGAAACGGGTGCCGACAAACACGGTGCCCTTGTCGCCGACGCGCAACGAACGCGCATTGGCGATGCCCGAGGCATAGACCTCGATGTTAAAGCCGGGCGGCAGCTTGAGCGCCGCGGTCGGCAGCTTGTCGGCGGCAGCCGCAAGCGGCGGTGCGGCGACCGGCGCGAGTTTGCTGGCGGCTTCGTTACCTTCGGGACGCCCGATCAACGGCGAACCCGGAGGCAATGCGGGTGCAGCAGGCGCCGCGACGGGCGCTTGCTTTGCCACGTCGGCGGGCATCGTTTGGGCAAAGGCGGCGTGCGCCAGCATCAATGTGCTAATCGTACCGGCGAGCAAAATGCTGCGACGAGCCGTGAGAGACGTATTCATCGAAGACCTCCCTGATGCGGAGGCGTCTGTTCGCCGCGGTTAATCAAAGAGCGCCTCGGCGAGCGCGCCTCCATCGGGGTCAAGTCTCCAACTTTCAATCGGCGGATGCAATCGGCAAAACTTGTCATTCCGGGACGGTGGGCCCGAAGGGCCGGACCCGGAATCCAGAAAAGTTTATGTGTGCTCTGGATTCCGCGTTCGCGCCATTGCGCGGTTGAAGACGCGCGTAAACGCGCTTTTGCGCGCGCCCCGGAATGACGATTATTGATGCCTATAGTCGTAAGCGACATCATCCCGCACTGCGGCAAGTTCGGCGACCAGCGCATGATGCGGCGACAAATGGCACACCGGGTCGGCGGCGCGCGCATCGCCGGCGATCAGGAAAGCCTGGCAGCGGCAGCCGCCGAAATCCTTTTCCTTCAGCGCGCAGCTCTTGCACGGCTCCTGCATCCATTCGGTGCCGCGGAAGGCGTTGAACGCCGGCGACGCGCGCCAGATATCGCCGAGCGAATGCTCGCGCACATTCCAGAATTCGAGGCCGGGAATGACCTCGGCGGCATGGCACGGCAACACCCTGCCGGCCGGCGTGACGTTGAGCGACCGCCGGCCCCAGCCGCCGACACAGGGTTTGGGAAAGCGCGCGTAATAATCCGGCACCACGGCGTCGATGACGATGCGGCCGTGATATTTGGTGCGCAGCCGCTCGACGTCGGCGACCGCCTGCTCGACCTGCTCGCGCGTCGGCATCAGCGCAGCGCGGTTCTTCAGCGCCCAGCCGTAATATTGCACATGCGCGATCTCGACGCGGCCGGCGCCGAGGCTGAGCGCCAGTTCGACCATCGCTTCGACGCGGCCGATATTGGCGCGGTGCACGACGACATTGACGGTCAGCGGCAGTCCGAGTTTCACGATCTCGGCCGCCAGCGCGCTCTTGCGCGCGAAGGCGCCTTTGTAACCGGCGATGTGGTCGGCCGATTCTGCTTCATTGTCTTGAATTGAAATCTGCACGTGATCGAGGCCGGCATCGGCCAGCGCGTTCAAGCGCTCGCTCGTCAAACCGACCGCGGACGTAATGAGGTTGGTATAAAGCGATGCGTCACGCGCCGCCTTGACGATCTCTTCGAGATCGCGCCGCGCCGCCGGTTCGCCGCCGGACAGATGCACTTGCAACACGCCGAGCCCCGCCGCCTCGCGGAACACGCGTGCCCAGGTCGCGGTGTCGAGTTCGTCGGAACGTTTGTCGAGCGCCAGCGGGTTGGAGCAATAGGGACAGCCGAGCGGACAACGGTGCGTCAGTTCGGCCAACAGGCCGAGCGGCGCGGGCAACGTTGTGGCATTTATCGTCATTGCTCACCCATTCTCCGCTCATTCCCGCGCAAGCGGGAATCCAGAGCCAAAGCACTGGGTCCCCGCTTTCGCGGGGACGAACGGAATTCCTCTCGTCCGCGGATCACGACAGATCCAACAGTTTTTTGTCGGCCAGATCGCCGATCAACTTCACCACGTCATCGTGGATACGCTCGCGCGGCGCGCCCGGAAATGCCGCGGCCAGATCGTCGATGATGGAATCGACAGTCACCAGCCCGGTGCAGCGTTTGAGGATTTCGTGCGCAATCGCGTCGGCCTTGAACACGCGCTCCGGCGCCAGCAATACCCAACCACCATGGGCCTCGTTGTGCACGAGCCGCACGCCGCGCGGTAGCCGCGGCCTGGTGCCTGAAATTACACTACCATCTTGCATCACAAACCCGGCCTCGACACGCATCGCCTAGGCGATTGCAGACGGCGTGTTATACAACAAATAAAATGGCAAAAACGTTCTTTGGGAGGATCGCGATGACCAGGCTAACTTTTGCATTCGCCGCAGGTTGCGTTGCGGCAATCGCTTTCGGCACATCCGCGCAAGCGCAGGACTACCCGTCACGACCGGTGACCTTCATCACGCCGGCCGCCGCCGGCAACAGCCCCGATGTGGTCACGCGGGTCGTGGCCGACAAGCTGTCACAGATGTGGAAGCACCAGGTTGTGATCATCAACCGGCCTGGCGCAGGAGGCCTGATCGCGGCTCAGGCGGCCGCCGCCAGCAGCGTCGAGAAGGACGGCTATACGCTCTACATGACGCAGGCCTCGACCTACACGGTTTTGCCGATCATGCAGGAAGGCAAGATGGGCGTCGACCTGCAGAAGGCGTTCACGGCGATCGGCATGATCGGCGAGCAGCCGATCGCGGTGGCGGTCAATAAAGATGTGCCGGTCAAAACTGTCGCCGAACTGATCGCCTATGCCGCCAAGAGCAAAGAGCCGGTGCTGTTCGGCGCCACCAACCGCGGCGGCCAATCGCATCTGACCGGTGAACTGTTCCGCGACCGGTCCAAGGCCAACATCTCGTTCGTTCACGCCGCCGGCGCGACCGTATCGCTCAATGACGTCATCGCGGGACGCATCCCGATCATGTTCGAAGGACTGGCAGGGCTCGCGCCCGCGCTCCAGGGCGACAGCGTCAGACTTCTCGGCATTGCATCGATCAAACGGGTGCCGAATCTGCCGGACCTGCCGACCATCGGCGAAACCATTCCCGGCGTCGTTTCGAGCGGCTGGATCGTACTGATGGCGCCGGCCGGCGTTCCCGACGCGATCATCCAGAAGATCAACGCTGATCTTCGCAGGGTGGTCGCGATGCCGGATGTGATCGAGCGTTTTCAGACACTGGGCACCTACACGCGCGATCTGACGCCGGCGCAGACCGAAGAATTCTTGCGCAGCGAAGAGAAGCTGTGGTGGCCGATCGTGCGCGAGATCAACAAGGCGCAAGGGACAAAATAATCGCCGTCAGTCGCTCGGCTCAAAGGCGCCGAGCGGCACATGGCGGGGCGCGACGTAAGCATAAGACAGCGCGTCGAGCATCGACCACAGCACGCTGCATTTGAATTCGAGCGCCGCGAGCACTTGCTGCTGATGCTCCGGCGTCTTGGCGTGCTCTTTGACATAATCGAGCGCGAAATCGGCGTCGCGCTGCGCCTGCGGCGGGCGCTTGTCGAAATAGCTCAGCGTCTCGCGCGACACGAAATCGTAATTCGCCAACATGCCAGAGACGCGCTCGCCGATAATAACCGGCGAGAACATTTCCGTCAGCGACGAGGCGATGGCTTCCAGCAGCGTTTTCTCGCGCACGAAGCGCACATAGGCCTCGACGGCGAAGCGCGTGCCGGGCAGCAGACCGCGCAGCGACGTGACGTAGTCACGATCCAGCCCCAGACCATCCGTCAGCTTGAGCCAGCGCTCGATGCCGCCGTCGCCCTCGTGCGCGCCGTCGTGATCGACCAGACGCGAGCGCCATTCGCGGCGCACGGCGCTGTCCTCGCAGCGCGCGATCAGGCTGGCGTCCTTGATCGGGATCATCGCCTGATAATAATAGCGATTGAGCGCCCAGGCCTGCACCTGACCCTTGGTGCATTTGCCGCCGTGCAGCAGGCCGTGAAACGGATGCAGGCGGTGATAGCGCCGCGCACCCACTTCGCGCAGCGCCGCTTCAAGCTTTTCGGGTGAGAGCAATTTCACAGCACGATCTCCATGCCGTCATGGGCGACTTGCCAGCCGGCGGCTTCGACCTTGGCGCGCTCGGCCGAACCTTCAATCTGGATCGGATTGGTGTTGTTGATATGGACGAAAATGCGGCGCGTATTAAGGCCGTCGAGCGCCTGCAGGGCGCCGCCCTCGCCGTCGATCGGCATGTGGCCCATGCGGCGGCCGGTCTTTGTGCCGGTGCCGCTACGCTGCATTTCATCGTCGGTGAACAGCGTGCCGTCAAACAGAACGACGCTGGCGCGTGCGAAACGTTCGCGCATTGCCGGCGTCACCGCCGCCGCGCCGGGTACGAAAACCAGCCGCGCGCCTTCATGGACGAGTTCGATGCCGACATTGGCCGCGGTTTCCGCGCCGATCTCCGGCGCGTCGCCCTCGAGATAAAGCGGCAGCTTGCCGGGCACCATGAACAGCTCGGCTTCGATGTTTCCCGCCAGCGTGAAACGCTCGCCCGGATTGATGGCGCGCCGCGTCATCGCACCGAGCGCACCGAACATCGCGTTGGCGGCCACCGCGGCGTGGCTCGATGGCGTGGCGTAGAGTGTGAACGGCGTGCTTTCGCGCAATGACAAAAGACCAGTGATCTGGTCGATCTCGGCGCCGGTCAGCACCACCGCGTCGATGGGGCTGCCGCGTAAACCGCCGGCGGGATGCAGCGCCGCGGTGGCGCGAAGCTGCTGGCCGAGATCGGGCGAAGCGTTGAGCAGGGTCCAACGGCCGTTGCCGCTCGACACCGCGATGCTGGCTTGGGTGCGCGGCTGGACGCGGGGGTCGCCGCGCCATGCCAGCTCACACACAGGGCAGCGGCAGTTCCATTGCGGAAAAGCGCCGCCTGCCGCCGACCCAAGCACGATGGCGGTGAAGCGGCCCATCAACCCCTCAGGCGGGGCACGGGCCCAGTGCCAGGAAGTCTAACGTCAGAACTCGGCGGGCAAATAGCCGTTGATCTCGAGTCCGATGCAAATCTCAACGAGGGTCGGTGTGGTCCAGGCCATGGCGTTCCCTTTCGACCGCTTGTTAACCGGCGGTTGCGGCCAAGCTTAGCGCGGGGGAATAACGCCGCAAGGGGGTCAGGGTTCTGCAAAATCGGGATCACGCAAAAGTAATCGGGTAAAAGTCGCATGAACCGGTGGAGGAACCGGCGCGACCAAGAGCAGTTGACCTAC
>Ga0193699_10000437_pt1 | contig 18300 bp, 21 predicted proteins | sample L3c2metaG_FD_160095 | JGI IMG/M metagenome (GOLD analysis project Ga0193699, IMG submission 160095) | Soil microbial communities from a riparian zone of the East river system, Colorado, United States - L3c2 | ecosystem: Environmental > Terrestrial > Soil > Riparian zone | place: USA: East...
TCTTGCGGTAGTCCTTGGATCCGGCCCGATTCTTTGCGGTCATGAGCCGGCTACTGTTTGCGAAAACGCGCAATGGCGTCGGCGACGCGCTCGACGGCGATGACTTCGATTCCGTCGATTTTCTGCTTCGGCTGATTGGCCCTGGGGATGATCGCCTGGGTGAAGCCGAGCTTGGCGGCTTCCTTCAGCCGTTCCTGGCCGCGCGGCGCGGGGCGCACCTCGCCCGCGAGCCCCACCTCGCCGAACACCGCGAGCTTGTCCGGCAGCGGTTTGTCGAGGAACGAGGAAATGATGGCGAGCAGCACCGCGAGATCGGCGGCCGGCTCGCTGATGCGCACGCCGCCGACCGCATTCACGAACACGTCCTGGTCGTAACAGGCTATGCCCGCGTGGCGATGCAGCACCGCGAGCAGCATCGCCAGGCGGTTCTGCTCGAGGCCCACCGTCAGCCGCCGCGGATTGGGCGCGTGCGCCGCATCCACCAGCGCCTGGATCTCGACCAGCAGTGGCCGCGTGCCTTCCTGCGCGACCAGGATGCACGAGCCCGCCACTTCGCCGGAGTGCTGCGACAGAAAAATCGCCGACGGATTGGAAACCCCGCGAAGGCCCTTGTCCGTCATCGCGAACACGCCCAGCTCGTTCACCGCGCCGAAGCGGTTCTTGAAGGCGCGGATGAGCCGGAAGCTCTGGTGCGTGTCGCCTTCGAAATACAGCACCGCGTCCACGATGTGTTCCACGACGCGCGGGCCCGCGATCGCGCCTTCCTTGGTGACGTGGCCGACGAGCACCACGACCGTACCGCTGGCCTTGGCGTAACGCGTCAGGTGCGCCACGCACTCGCGCACCTGCGCGACCGAGCCGGGCGCGGAGGTCAACTGCTCGGAGTAGAGCGTCTGGATCGAGTCGACGACGGCGATTTCGGGCTTGGCTTTTTCAAGCGTGGCGAGGATGCGCTCGAGCTGGATCTCGGCGAGCAGCTCGAGCTTGCCCGAGTCGAGTGCAAGGCGCCGCGCGCGCAGCGCAACCTGCTCGGCGGATTCTTCGCCGCTTACGTATACAGCCTTGTGCGAGCCGCTCATGCGGGCGAGCACCTGGAGAAGGAGCGTGGATTTCCCCACGCCCGGGTCGCCTCCGATCAGCACCACCTCGCCTGCGACGAAGCCGCCGCCGAGCACCCTGTCCAGCTCGTCCATCCCGCTCGCCATCCGCGGCGCGTCGGGCGCGCTCACGTCGGCGAGCCGTTTGAGCTCCGAGCTTTTCGTGACGCCCGAGAACCGGTGCCTAGGCGCCGACTCGGCGATCCCTTCGACCAGCGTGTTCCAGGCGCCACAGTGCGGGCATTGTCCCTGCCACTTCGGCGACTCGCCGCCGCATTCGGTGCAGGAGTAGACGCTCCTCGCCTTGGCCATCAGAGCGCCTCCGAAACGGGCACGCGCGGGGAAAGCCCGCAAAGGAGCTCGTAACTCACCGTGCCTGCGCTCGCCGCGACTTGGTCGGCGGACAAGCCCTCGCCCCACAGCGTCACCGGCGAGCCGATCGCAGCTTCCGGAATTCCGGTGAGATCGGCAAACAGCATGTCCATCGCTACGCGCCCCAGGGTTCGCGTGCGCTTGCCGCAGACGAGGATCGGCGTGCCGGTCGGGGCGTGGCGCGGGTAGCCGTCGGCGTAGCCGCACGCCACGATGCCGACTCGCATCGGCCCGTCGGCGATGAAGGTGCAGCCGTAGCCCACGCTGTCGCCCTCGCGCAGGTTGCGCACGACGATCAGCTCGCTGGCAAGCGTCATCGCGGGCTTCAACCCGAGCGCTTCGGCGCTTTCGTCTGGAAACGGCGAGCAACCGTAGAGCATGATGCCCGGCCTGACCCAGTCGGCATGGGCTTCCGGGTAGCGCAGTATCGCGGCGGAGTTGGCGAGGCTGCGCGAAAGCTTCACGCCTTGTGTCATCGCCTTGAAACGCTCGCTCTGCCATTGCACGCCGCGCTTGCCGTCGGCGTCGGCGAAATGCGTCATGAGCGTGATCTCGCCCGCGCAGCGTTGCAGCCGTTCGAGAGCGCCGCGGAAACCGTCCATGTCGAAACCCAGCCGGTTCATTCCGGTGTTGAGCTTCAGGTACACCGGGATCTTCGCCGGCAGCCTGGCCTTCTCCAGCATCGCCAGCTGCTCCTGGTCGTGCACCACGGCCGCGAGGCCGTGCGCTGCGATGGGTTCGAGCTCCTCGGGCGAGAAAAATCCCTGCAGGAGCAGGATGGGGCGCAGCTCGCCCGCGCGGCGCAGCTCGAGCGCCGCCTCCAGCTCGATCAGCGCAAGACCCTCCGCCGCGGCGAACGCCCGGGCCGCCCGCGCCAGCCCGTGACCATAGGCGTTCGCTTTCACCACCGCCCAGATGCGCGATCGGGGTGCACGGCGTTTTGCCGCGCTCAGGTTGTGGCGAAGCGCGGCGGAATCGATGCGGACTCGGGCGGGGCGCATGGCCCGCCATTCGACCACAAAACCGGCAGGTCCGGCGAGCAGCCATCGAGGACTTTGCGCACTCCCCAAATGACTCATGGTATAAAGCGGGCGGCCGAAGGCGTTTACGTTCCGTGACGCTCACGCCGGACGCAGGGAATCGATGAATCGCCGCTTCAACCCTTACGATTTCGCCCACCGCGGGCGCCCCGGATCATGAAGCGGGGTTTCTACACGATCATGGCGGCGCAGTTTTTCAGCTCGCTCGCCGACAACGCCTTGCTGATCGCCGCAATCGCCCAGCTGCTGGAGCTCGACGGCCCGGCGTGGATGGTGCCGCTGCTGAAATTCTTCTTCACGGTGTCCTACGTGGCGCTCGCCGCGTTCGTCGGGGCCTTTGCCGACGCGATCCCCAAGGGCCGGGTGATGTTCATCACCAACACGATCAAGATCGTCGGCTGCGTGATGATGTTCTTCACCGATTACGTCGAGTTCGCCGGGATTCCCGGATATGCGCTGGTGCTGGCCGCTTACGCGGTGGTGGGGTTCGGCGCGGCCGCATACTCCCCGGCGAAGTACGGGATCCTCACCGAGCTGCTGCCACCGGAGAAGCTGGTCGCCGCCAACGGCTGGATCGAAGGGCTGACGGTCGCTTCGATCATCCTCGGAACGGTGCTCGGAGGAGCGCTGATCAGTCCGCGCATCGCCTCGATGCTGCTCGCGATCGACATGCCGCACGTCGACACCGGCGTCGAGACCCCGGCCGAGGCCGCGATCCTCGTCATCTCCGTGTTCTACGTCATTGCCGCCATATTCAACCTGTTCATCCCGGATACGGGCGCGCGTTACGGCCAGCAACAGACCAACCCCCTGCTTTTGATGCGGGACTTCTACGTTTGCCTGACCACGCTCTGGAAAGACAAGCTGGGACAGATCTCGCTCTCGGTGACCACGCTGTTCTGGGGAGCGGGAGCGACCTTGCAGTTCCTCGTGCTGCAGTGGGCCGCCGTTCACCTCGGTCTTCCGCTGGACAAGGGCGCGGTACTCCAGGGCATCACGGCGGTCGGCGTCGCACTCGGCGCGGTGGTCGCGGGACGCTTCATTTCCCTCAAGCACTGCCTGGACGTGCTGCCTGCCGGCGTCGCCATGGGCGTGGTGGTCCTCGCGATGATCTTCGTGACGAGCATGCCGGTGGTCTATACCCTGCTGATCGTGATCGGCGCGATGGCGGGTTTTTTCGTGGTGCCCATGAATGCGCTGTTGCAGCACCGCGGTTACGTCCTCCTGTCCGCGGGCCATTCGATCGCAGTGCAGAATTTCAACGAGAACATCTCGATCCTCGTGATGCTCGCCATCTATTCAGCGATGATCAAGGCGGACCTCCACATCAACACCATCATCGTGGCCTTCGGAGGGTTCGTCGTGGTCGCGATGCTCCTGGTGATCCTGCGCCACCGGTACAACCAGAGCCGCGGCGACTCGCTGCACCTCATCGGAATGAAAACCAGCAAGCAACGCGGATATCCTTGATTTTCCGCCGGGCGCCCCCACGTCTTGCAGGACCATGGAGGCGATTCCGGTGCTCGATGACGGTTCGCCGCGCTCGGCGTCCCCGGCGCGCGGGGAAAGCGACGCCGCCCTGCTCGACGCTTATTCCGCCGCGGTGGTTGCGGCTTCCGAGCAGGTCAGCCCTGCCGTCGTTCACGTCGAGGTCGCCCAGGCCCCCCGCGCGGGCGAGGGCGAAGCGCCGCGCCGCGGGACTGGATCCGGATTCGTGTTTACTCCGGACGGCTTCATCCTCACCAACAGCCACGTGGTGCACGGCGCGCGCTCGATCCAGGTGAGCTTCGCCGACGGTGCGGGCTTCGATGCCGACCTCGTGGGCGACGATCCCGACACCGACGTCGCCGTGATCCGCATCGGCGGCCACCAGCTTTCCACGGCAACGCTCGGAAGCTCGCGCGGCCTGCGCGTCGGCCAGCTGGCGATCGCGATCGGCAATCCCTACGGCTTTCAGCACACCGTGACGACGGGCGTGGTGAGCGCGCTCGGCCGCAGCCTGCGTTCGGTGACCGGGCGGCTGATCGACGACGTGATCCAGACCGACGCCGCGCTCAATCCGGGGAACTCGGGCGGGCCGCTGGTGAACTCGCAAGGCGAAGTGATCGGCGTCAACACAGCGATCATCCCGTTCGCCCAGGGGATCTGCTTCGCCACCGCCATCGACACGGCCAAGTGGGTGGTGGAGCAACTGCTGCGCTTCGGACGGGTGCGCCGCGGCTACATCGGCGTGGGCGGCGCGACCATCCCGCTTTCGCGGCGCGCCGTGCGCTTTCACGGCCTCGCAGCCGGGGCAGGAGTGCGCGTCGAGTCGGTCGAGCCCGGCGGCGCCGCCCGGCAGGCGGGCATCGAGCCGGGAGACGTCATCATCGGCTACGACGGGGAAGATGTGGCCGGAGTCGACCAGCTGCACCGGCTGCTCAGCGCGGAGCGAATCGGCAAGGCCACGAAAGTGACGCTCCTGCGCCGCACGCAGAAGCTCGAGGTGCCGATCCAGGCCGCGGAAATGCCGCCCAGGCCCTAGACGTCCGGAGCGGACGTTCAGAGCACGATCGGCTTGTCCGGCAGCTCGTTCGGGCTGTCACCCGAAGGCGGAAAGTGCGCGGCCAGCAAATCGCTGATCGCGCGCACGCCGAGCACCGCGCCGCGCTCGAACTGTCCGCGGGCGAACTCCTGCTGCATCTCGCCGCAGACCGCTTCCCAGGCCGCTGTCCCGACTTTGCCGTGGATGCCCCGGTCGGCGACGATCTCGACGCGCCGGTCGGCGAGCAGAAGGTAGATCAGCACACCGGAGTTGTGCTCCGTGTCCCAGACGCGCAGCCGACCGAACCACTCCACCGCGCGCTCGCGCGACCGGACTCCGCGAAGCAGCTCGCCCACCGGCAGCGAAGCTTCGACGGCGAAGCGCAACTGGCCGCTGTGGCGCCGCTCCTCTTCGCCGATCGCTTTTTCGATGGCGCGCATCGCCGCGGGCGGGAACGCCCGCCTGACCGACCAATGGTCGGTGAAGAGGTGCCGCATGAAACGCCTGAGGTTCACGGCTCTCACCAACTCCCGGAGGCTCCGCCTCCGCCGAAACCTCCCCCGCCGCCGCTGAAGCCGCCGGAATCTCCGCCGGACCATCCCCCGCCGCCGGACCAGCCGCCCGCAGACCACCCGCCTCCGCCCCAGCGACCCGGGGAAAACCCGGTGGCGCTCACGAACAGGGTGGCGATGAGAGCGAAGAGCGCAGCGAAGATCGCGACGGCGAGCACGCCGACGAGCAACCATGCCGCGACGCCTACGATCCCGGCTGTTGCGGTCGCGCCGAGCAGGCGCCCGAACAGCCGGGCGAGCACGCCGCCCAGAACGACGAACACGACCAGGAATATCACCAGCAGCTCGGCGTAGCCTTCGCCGCTCCGGTCCGAGCCGCCTTGCGGACCGGGAGCCGGAAGCGGCTCGCCTTCGATCAGCTTCATCAGCGCATCGCTCCCGGCCGCGATACCGCCGTAGAAGTCGTTCGCCTTGAAATGCGGCGTGATGACTTCGGCTATCACCCGCTTCGCGACGGCATCGGGGATCGCGCCTTCGAGACCACGGCCGACTTCGACGCGAAGTTTTCTGTCGTTCTTGGCGACGATGAGGATGACGCCGTCGTCGACCCGCGCACGGCCGATTTTCCAGGCTTCGGCGACGCGGATCGAGTACTGCTCGATGGTCTCGGGATCGGTCGAAGGCAGCATCAGCACCACGATCTGGCTGCCTTTGCCGCGTTCGAAATCGCGCAGCCGCGACTCCAGCGTCTGCGATTGGGACGCCGAGAGCGTTCCCGTCAGGTCGGTGACACGCGCCTTGAGCGGCGGCACCGCGACCTCCGCGCGGGCCGAGGCGAGGCCCGCGAGAACAACGCCAGCCGCGACAAGGCCGAGCCAGCGCTTGAGCATGGTAACTACTGCTTAGCCGGCGCGCCCGGCTTGCCGAAATCGACCGTCGGCGGCTTGGAGATGGCTTTTTCGTCTTCGACGCTGAAGCTCGGCTTCACCTGGTAACTGAACAGCATCGCGGTCAGGTTGACCGGAAACTGGCGTATGAGCACGTTGTATTCCTGCACCGCCTTGATGTAGCGGTTGCGCGCGACCGCAATGCGGTTTTCGGTGCCTTCGAGCTGCGCCTGCAGGTCGCGGAAATTCGCGTCGGATTTGAGCTGGGGATAATTTTCGGCGACGAGCAAGAGCCGCGAGAGCGCGCTGCTCATTCCCGCCTGCGCCTGCTGGAAGCGCCTGAACGCCGCTTCGTCGTTCAGGAGCTCCGGGGTCGCCTGAATGCTGCCGACGCGCGATCGCGCCTCGGTGACCTGGATCAGCACCTGCTGTTCCTGGGCCGCAAATCCCTTGACGGCGTTGACCAGGTTGGGAATCAGGTCGGCGCGCCGCTGATACTGGTTGAGGACCTCCGACCAGGCCGACTTGACCTGCTCGTCGTTTCGCTGGATGTCGTTGTAGCCACAACCCGACAGCGTCGCTGCAGCAACAAGCATGACGGCCGCCCAGAATTTGCGCATGGATTCCTCCTGAATTGAGCCTGCCGCCCAATTGGGGGCTCGGCGCCGGATTACAAGGCCGCGAATTCGGGCAGCCGCCAATCTATCGGCGCCCGACCGTGAGCCTTCAGGTAGCCGTTGATCTTCGAAAAATGCTTGCAGCCGAAAAATCCGCGATGCGCCGAGAGCGGGGAAGGATGCGGACCGCTCAGCACCAGGTGTTTCCCGGTATCGATGAATGCGCCCTTTTTCTGTGCGTAGCTCCCCCAGAGGACGAATACCAGGCCCTCGCGTTCCCTGTTGAGCACATCGATAACGGCGTCCGTGAACTTCTCCCAACCCCTGTTCTGATGGCTGCCGGCTTTCCCGGCCTCCACGCTGAGCGTTGCATTGAGCAGGAGCACGCCCTGCTCGGCCCAATGAGTAAGGTGGCCGTGATTCGGCGGCTCGATCCCCAGGTCGTTTTTCAGCTCGATGAAGATATTCTGCAGGCTGGGTGGAATCTCCACTCCAGGCCGCACGGAAAAGCAAAGGCCGTGCGCCTGTTTCGGTCCGTGGTAGGGATCCTGACCGAGGATGACCACCTTGACCTTGTCGAAGGGAGTGTGGGCTAGCGCCGCAAAGTATTCCGGGCCGCGGGGATAGATGACTTTTCCCGCCGATTTCTCTTTGTTCAGGAATTCGCGCAAACCTTGCATGTACGCCTGGGAAAACTCGGGAAGGAGCCTTGCCTTCCACGAGGGTTCGAGCCGGACGCGGTCGTCGATCGCGGACTCCGGGCCCGGGCTTGCCGGGAGCACCCCCGGGGCCTTTGCTTCCGAATCCGCAGTCTCGGGTTCTCGACCCTGCTTGGGCCCGCGCAGCTTCCACACGGGACCCAGGCCCATCTCCTCCAGATAGCGCTCGCTCCGCGCATTCATGGATCGAGTCACAGGTCGAGCGCCAAAACCAGCGCGTCCTCACGGTCTCGGTGCGCCGGATAGTAGCCGCGCCGCACTCCGATCTGCTTGAAGCCGTAGCCGGCATAGAGGCGCTGTCCCACCTCGTTCGTGGGCCGGACTTCGAGGAACAGGACCTTCGCCTCGTGCTCCCGCGCGATTCCGACCACGTGGTCGAGGAGGCTCCGCCCATGGCCGCGGCGCTGCGCATGCGCGGCAACGCTGAGGTTCAGGAGATGGGCCTCGCCCGCGGCATGCATGAGCACCGCGTAACCGATCAAACGTCTCCCGTCGCGGTACACCCAGCAACCGTATCCGGCGCGCAGCGAATCGCGGAAATTCACAGGCGTCCAAGGGAATTCATAGAGGCTTTCCTCGATGTCGATCACCGCGCGGAGATCGGCCTCGCTCATCGGCTCGAATCTCGGTGCGGGTCGGAGTACGGCGCTCATCAGCGTTCGCTCGTCTTGAGCGCGACCTTGTCGCGCAGATACACCGGAACCGCCGCGGCAGCGTCCCTCGCCTCCCCCGCGGCAAAACGCGGGACCGCGAGTTTCAGCACCGCCCGCGCAGTCGGGGCCGTCTCGGGACGGATCGAAGAAACGCTTTCTCCGAGCCGGGCTCCGAGACGATCGCGATAGGCGGCGAAACCGTCGCCGCAGCCCAGCCAGTCTCTCCCGGATGCAAGGGGCACGGCATCGGGCTTGTACAGGCCGGGAGCGGAAACTTCTTCCCATCCGGCACCCGCCCTCCGGTACGCGGCATGATACACCTCGCCCTTGTGCGCATCGAGGCAGGCGATGATGCGGTCATGCGCGGCTTCTTCCGCCGCTTCTTCGGCAGCCTGTTCCGCAAGAGCGAGCAGAGTTCCGACCCCGACCACGCCTATGCCGCGCGCAAGCGCGAGTCCCTGAGTCACGCCGGCTGCAATGCGAAGACCGGTAAACGACCCGGGACCCGCGCCGTAGGCAATTCCCTGGATCTGCGCGATCTCGAGCCGCGCCTCGATGAGCACTTGATCGATCATGTCGAGGATCCTCTCCGCCTGGCGCTGACCGGCGGGCTCGTGGCGCGAAAACAGCGCCTCGCCGCGGCTTGCCGCTACCGAGCAGAAATCGGTGGAGGTATCGATGGCGAGAAGATTCATCGGCGAGCGGATTCTCCGAAGAATTCTAACGGATCGCAGAGCCGCCCGCGGCGCTTGACGCCGGGCGTTGCACGCCCGATGATTGCGCCGACAAATAGAACATCCACCCGGAGGAAAGCATGCGTCGACGGATCGCGCTGGTTGCTCTGGCGCTCCTGCCTGTTCCCGTGTTCGCGCAGGACGCCTATCCGACCCATCCCATCACCATGGTCGTGCCGTTTCCGCCGGGCGGCGTTGCCGACCTCACGGGCCGGCCCACCGCTTTTGCCATGGAGAAATTCCTGAAGCAACGCATCATCATCGAGAACAAGGCCGGTGCGGGCGGCGCGATCGGCATGGCTGCAACCGCCAACTCGAAGCCCGACGGCTACACGATCATGATGGCCCTGTCTTCGATCTCGATCATTCCTCCGGCCGAAAAGCTGTTCGACCGCAAGCCGCCCTACGAGATGAGCCAGCTCGTCCCGATCGCGCTCATCTCGGCCGATCCGACCGTGCTGGTCGTGCGCTCCGACTCGCCCTGGAAGACGGTGAAGGAGTTCGTCGAAGACGCGAAGCGGCGGCCGGGCAAGATCAACTACAGCTCTTCGGGAATCTACGGGACGCTCCATGTGGCGATGGAGATCTTCGCGGGCGTCGCCGGCATCCAGCTGTGGCACGTTCCCTACAGCGGCGGCGGGCCCGCGGTCACGGCGCTGCTCGGCGGGCAGGTCGAAGCTCTCGCATCCGGGCCTTCGGCGGTGATCGGCCAGATCAAGGGGGGAAAGCTTCGCGCGCTCGCCTCATGGGGCGACAAGCGGCTTGCCTCGCTTCCCGAGGCGCCGACCTTCAAGGAGCTCGGCTACAACGCCGAGTTCTATATCTGGTCGGGATTGTTCGCGCCGGCCGGAACGCCCGCGACCATCCTGCAGACGCTGCGCAATGCCGCCCGATCCGCAGTGAACGACCCTGACTTCAAGAACGCCATGGCGAAGATCGAAACCCCGGTCCATTACCTCGATGCCCCCGACTTCCAGAAATTCTGGGACAACGACGCGAAGATACTCGCCGATGCGGTCATGCGGATCGGTCGCGTAGAAGATAAAAAGTAGAACGTAGTCAGGCGCACGACAATGGCAGCAGCACAAGGCAAGGTCATCATCACCTGCGCCGTCACCGGCGCGATCCATACGCCGACGATGTCGCCGCATCTTCCGGTTACGCCGGAGGAAATCGCCGAAGGCGCGATCGGCGCGGCGCAAGCCGGCGCCGCGATCGTGCATCTGCACGCGCGCGAGCCCGCCGACGGCCGGCCGACCCAGGACCCGAAGATGTTCATGCGTTTCCTGCCGAAGATAAAAGCGGCCTCGAACGTCGTCATCAACCTCACGACCGGCGGCGCGCCGACCATGACGGTCGAGGAGCGGCTTCAGCCGGCGCTGCAATTGAAACCCGAAGTCGCCTCGCTCAACATGGGCTCGATGAACTTCGGGCTGTACGAGATGCTCGGACGCTACAAGGACTGGAAGCACGACTGGGAGAAGCCGTATCTCGCCGGCAGCGACGAGCGCATCTTCAAGAATACGTTCCGCGACATCGCCCACATCCTCGAGTCCTGCAGCGGCAACGACACCCGCTTCGAGATCGAGTGCTACGACATCGGCCACTTGTATACAGCGGCGCATTTTCTCGACAGGAAGCTCCTCAAGCCGCCGCTTTTCATCCAGTCGGTGTTCGGCATCCGCGGCGGCATCGGCCCGCATCCGGAGGACGTGATGCATATGAAGCGCACCGCCGACCGCCTCTTCGGCGACGCCTATCTGTGGTCGGTTCTCGGCGCCGGGCGCAACCAGATGTTCGTCGCCGCGATGTCGGCGGTAATGGGCGGAAACGTCCGCGTCGGCCTGGAGGACAGCCTGTGGCTCGGCCGCGGCACTCTCGCCAGGACCAACGCGGAGCAAGTGAGCAAGATACGCCGCATACTCGAGGAACTCGGGTTGCAGATCGCGACGCCCGACGAGGCGCGCGAGATGCTGAAGCTCAAGGGCGGACGAAACGTCGCATTCTAAAGGTGAAAGATCGATGAAGAGCTACAGGATCGCCGTTATCGCCGGCGACGGAATCGGAAAGGAAGTCGTCCCGGAAGGCGTGCGCGTGCTCGAGGCCGCCGGCAGGAAATTCGGCATCGAATTCAAGTGGGACGAATTTCCCTGGAGCTGCGAGTACCGCCTGAAGCACGGGCGCATGATGCCCGAGGAGGGCCTCGCGACGATCCGCGGTCACGACGCCGTGTTCTTCGGCGCTTGCGGTTTTCCCGGCGTGCCCGATCACGTCTCGCTGTGGGAGCTGCTCATCCCGATGCGCCGGGGCTTCGACTTGTACGTCAACCTTCGCCCGGTGCGCCTGATGCCTGGGATTCAATCCCCGCTCGCAGGACGCAAGCAGGGCGACATCGACTTCTGGGTGGTGCGCGAGAACACCGAAGGCGAATACTCGTCGATCGGCGGGCGCATCTTCGAGGGCACGGAGCGGGAAACCGTGGTGCAGCAGAGCACCTTCACCCGCCAGGGTATCGACCGCATACTCAAGTACGCGTTCGAGCTCGCCAAGAGCCGGCCGAAGAAGCACCTCACCTCTGCCACCAAGTCGAACGGAATCTCGATCACCATGCCCTACTGGGACGAACGCGTTCGCGCCATGGCCTCGCAATACCCCGGCGTGAAGACCGACCAGTACCACATCGACATCCTCACCGCCCATTTCGTGCAGCATCCGGACTGGTTCGATGTCGTGGTCGGGTCGAATCTCTTCGGCGACATCCTCTCGGACCTCGGCCCCGCCTGCACCGGCACCATCGGCATCGCGCCCTCGGGCAACATCAATCCGGAGCGCAAATTCCCGTCGGTGTTCGAGCCGGTGCACGGCTCGGCGCCGGACATCGCGGGCAGGAACATCGCCAATCCGATCGGACAGATCTGGTCGGGCGCGATGATGCTCGAGCACCTCGGGCACAAGGACGCGGGCGAGGCCATCGTCCGCGCGATCGAGCGCGTGCTTGCCGAAGGCCCCCGCACTCGCGACATCGGAGGCAAGGCCTCGACCGGCGACGTCGGAAAGGCGATCGCCGCAGCGCTCTAGGGCGGGAAGGTATCAGGGCCGGCGGGGGCCGGAACGGTCGCGGTAGATTTCGCGGCCGTGGTCGTGAACGTCGCGCCGCAGTTGCCGGCGTTGCTCGGGAGTCATGCGTGCGTCGCGATTCGCGTCGCGGTTCGTGGTATCGCGCGCCGGCACCTGCTGGGGCTGCGCCGGGCGTCCCGGCGCGCCGCGACCGGCGCTCCGACCGCCTTGATCCTGCTGGGCCATGGCCGGGAACGAGGCAATCAACACCACCACCATGCTGCCGAAAACGATCAGACGCTTCACTTGATTCCCCCGCTCACGCGTTTTCTACCGTGGATCTCATGCACGGCAGGCTTCGAAAGGCATCTTACTTCAGGGATTGCAACGCCCGGTCAGTCGTTTGTAACAACTTGTTTCTGCAACCTGCCAAGCAACGCGCTGTTACGCCCGCGCTGCAGCCGCGGCGCTCATCGGGTTAGGATACTGCACGATGGCTGATTCCAAGACAAGAATTCTGGTGGTCGACGACGACCTGCGCCTGCGCGACCTGCTGCAACGCTATCTGACCGAGCAGGGGTTCGGCGTGCATACCGTTTCGGATGCGGCGGGCATGGACAAGCTGCTCGGGCGCGAGCGCGTCGACCTGCTGGTGCTCGACCTGATGCTCCCGGGCGAGGACGGCCTGTCGATCTGCCGGCGGCTGCGCGGCGGGAAAAATACGGTCCCCATCATCATGTTGACCGCGAAGGGCGAGGACGTGGACCGCATCGTCGGCCTGGAAATGGGTGCCGACGACTACCTGCCCAAACCCTTCAACCCGCGGGAGCTGGTCGCCCGCATCCACGCGGTGTTGCGCCGCCGCACGGCTCCGCCCCCACCGGGCGCGCCCGCGGTCGAACCGGAAATGGTCAGCTTCGGGAACATGACGATCAACCTCGCAACGCGCATGCTGGAGCGCGACGGCCAGTCGGTCTCGCTCACCACGGGCGAATTCGCCCTGCTCAAGGTCCTGGTCACGAACCCGAGGATGCCTTTGTCGCGCGACAAACTGATGGAGCTCGCACGAGGCCGCGAATACGAAGTGTTCGACCGCTCGATCGACGTCCAGGTATCCCGCTTGCGCAAGCTCGTCGAGAAGGATCCCGCGCATCCCGCCTACATCCAGACCGTTTGGGGGTTCGGCTACGTCTTCGTGCCCGACGGCCGGACGCAATGAAGTGCTCCGACGAACGAGGGGACACATCCCCTCGTTGCTCCCCTAAATCGGAGGAGCGACGTTGCGGGTAACTTTGTGGCCGCGCTCGCTCCTGTGGCGCACCTTTATCCTGCTCGCTGCGCTGGTCCTGGCGACCACGGTCGCCTGGTTCGAGATCTTCCGCGCCTACGAGCTCGAGCCGCGCGCGCGGCAGATCTCGCAGAACTTCATCAGCATCGTCAACCTGACGCGCACCGCGCTGGTGACCTCGCAGCCCGAGCGCCGCCATGAGCTGCTCTCGGAGCTTTCCGAGCGCGAGGGCATCCAGGTCTACCCGTCGGAGCCCGGCGAGCGCATCGCTCCGCTCTCCGACCGGCCCCTGGTGCGCCTGGTGAGCGAGATGGTGCGGCGGCAGCTCGGCGAGAGCACGCGCTTTGCCAGCGAGCGCGAAGGCAAGCCCGGGTTCTGGCTGAGCTTCCACATCGACGAAGACGAGTACTGGATGCGCGTGCCGCGCGAGCGCATCGAGCGGCAGATTGCCCTGCGCTGGCTGGGCTGGGGCGCGCTCGCCCTGGTGCTGTCGCTGCTCGCGGCGTACTTCATCGTGTCCCGCGTCAACCGCCCCTTGAGAGCGCTTGCCTCCGCCGCAGGCGCGATCGGCAAGGGGAAGATACCCGACCCCGTCCCCGAGTCCGGTCCCGAGGAAATCCGCACGCTGTCGCACGCCTTCAACCAGATGTCGAAGGACCTCGCGCGCCTGGACGCCGACCGCGCTCTGATTCTCGCCGGAGTTTCGCACGACCTGCGAACGCCGCTCTCCCGGCTGAGGCTGGGGCTCGAGATGAGCGGCGCCGACTCCCAGCTCAAGGACGGGATGACCGCCGACATCGAGGAGATGGACCGCATAATCAACCAGTTCCTCGATTTTGCGAGAACCGACGGCGGCGAGACCCTGCAGCACGCCGATTTCGCCGGCATCGCGGGGGAAGTCGCCGAGCATTACCGCCGGCACGGCAAACCGGTCGCAACCGATTTTTCCAGCGTGCCCAAGCTGCCGCTGCAAGCCATGTCGATGCGGCGCGTGGTGATGAACCTCATCGACAACGCACTGCGCTACGGGGAGCGCGACGTAAGCATCGCGGTGCGCGCCGAAGACGGCGCAGCGGTGCTCGAGGTGGCGGACCGCGGCCCCGGAATTCCGGCCTCGGAGGCCGAGCGACTGAAGCAGCCCTTCACGCGCCTGGAAGTCGCGCGCAGCGACAAGGGCGGCGCGGGCCTGGGCCTCGCCATCGTCGAGCGCGTGGTGCGCGCGCACCGCGGCAGCTTCGAGCTGCTCGCGCGCGAAGGCGGAGGTCTGATCGCGCGGATCCGGCTTCCGATCGAGAGGAAAGCCGCCGCGTGAACGCGCTCCGGGCGGGAGAGATTTTCGGGTACACTTCGCGACCGATTAAAAGGACAATCCAGCCATGAAGAGACTTCTTGCCATCGTGTGCCTGGCCGCGGCCCCCGCGGCGTTTGCGCAAACTTGCCCCGAGAAAAACCTGCTGTACTGGCAGGCCTTTCCGGCAGGCGGCGAATCCGACATCTCGGCAAGGCACCAGCAATTCGTGCTGAAAAAGAAATGCCCCTCGATCGAGACCATCATCCAGTACAAGCCTGGGGTGGGCGGCGCCGTGATGTGGAACCAGATGAACGCGCTCCCGGGCGACGGGCTAAACGTGGTCGGAATCAACCTGCCGCACATCGTGCTGGCGCCGTTCGAGGGCCAGGTCCAGTACAAGACCGAGGACATCACGCCGACGTACTGGTTCCACTACACCCCGGACGCGCTGGTCGTGCCCGAATCCAGCCCCATCAAGACCTTCCAGGACTTCGTCAAGGCGGCGAAAGCGGAGCCGGGAAAGCTCACGCTCGGAGGCTCGGGTGTCAACTCGGCGAACCACGCCGCGCACGAACGCCTCAACTCCGAGTTCGGCGTGAAGACCACCTACATTCCTTTCAAAGGCACCGGCGACATGACCATCGCTGTGGCCGGCGGGCACGTGAACGGCGCGATGTCCTACACGGCCTTCGCGATAAACAACAAGGGCAAGATGCGCGCGCTCGCGGTGGCGATGGACAAGCGCCACCCGCTGCTGCCGGACGCGCCCACGTTCAAGGAACTGGGCGTGAACTGGGTCGACGGCGCTTTCCGCGGAATCGGCATGCCGAAGTCAACGCCTCCCGCGGTGCGCAAGCGCATGTCGGACCTGTGGGCCGCGTTGAACAAGGACCCTGAGATGAAGGAGCTCGCCGCAAAGAGCGGCTTCGAGCTGGTCGACGTGGGAGTCGACCAGATGGAAGCCTTCATGAAGGAAAAGATCCAGGTCTACACCGGCGTCGCAAGGCAGATGGGGCTCGCGAAGTAGCGCGAGTCCGCGGGATCAGGAATCCCACGCGTTGCGCCGGGTGGGAAACACCTTGGCCTGGTAGTAATCCTTGAGCGTGCTCAGTTCCATGAGGATGTTGAGGGGAAAACCCTGGCGGTTTCCGCGAGTGTCTTCGAGCAGATCCTCGAAGTAGCGATCCATCTCGCGCGGCGTTTTCCAGATCTTGACGATGCGATTGACGATCCTGGGAAACGCCGCTGCGAGCCTGATGGGCCGTGCCGACTGCTCGATAGACGCCAGCCAAGTGAGGCCTGAGGCGCTCAACTCCAGATCGTCCTTTTCCGGCTGGTGACGGCGCTCGCTGTAATCCACGTGCGCCGCGGCGCTCGGCTTGATGGCGTATTCGACACTCATTCGGCGACTCCTCCAAGGTTGAGAAATGACCGGTGGCCTCCCTGCACCGCTGGCGCCACACGATTCGACGACGAGTGTCGCGCCCAATATGCAAAACTACGCGGATTCGCCCCCCTCCGGAAGGCATTACGTCACGCCGCGCGCTGACCCGGCTTTCCAGGATTTCCGAATTTCGTAGCGGCTGCCTTGCGGCAGCCTTACGGACTGCACCAGCGCGAAGCCGCCGAGCCGCCATTCGATCGGCGTCACGGCCGGCATCGCCTTCGGCTCGCGCGCCTCGCGCAAAAGCGTCACGTGCGACACGAAGGACTTCGCGTCGAAGCCGATTTGCGATTTCACCAGGGCGGCGCGCAGCCCGGAAACGAGCGCTTCGAGCCCGGGCGGGACGATCGAGGCGCCGGCCCAGGCGATGCGGTTGTGTTTCCAGTAGCCCGGCTGATCGAGGATCAGCGAAATGACCTCCGGCGCGACTTCGCCCGCGGCGCGCTCGACTTCGGCGACGCGCGCTTCCTCGACGCCGCCGAGAAAAGCAAGCGTCACATGCAGATTCTCGGAACGCGTCGGCCTGCCGCCGCACAGCGCGTGGAGCTCGCTCGACCAGCGGGCGAGCTGCGCGCGTACTTTTTCATCGGGCCACAGCGCGAAGAACAGCCTCACCTTCACTCGAGCAGCGCGATCGCCTCGGCGGCGATGCCTTCGCCGCGGCCGATTGCGCCGAGCCGCTCGGCGGTCTTCGCCTTGACGTTGACCTGGTCGGGACGGATCTCGAGATCGGCGGCGAGGTTCGCGACCATCGCGCCGATGTGCAGAGCCATCTTGGGCGCTTCGGCGATGATAGTGGCGTCCAGATTGGCGATCGAGAATCCGGCTTCGCGGACCTTCCCGCCGACCTCGCGCAGGAACGCGCGGCTGTCGGCGTTCTTGTATTTCGGATCGCTGTCCGGAAAATGCCTGCCGATGTCGCCGAGCGCGGCCGCGCCGAGCAGCGCGTCGCACACCGCGTGGATCAGCACGTCGGCGTCGGAGTGCCCCGAAAGCCCCTTTTCGAACGGGATGGTCACTCCGCCGAGGATAAGCTTGCGCCCCTTGGCGAGCGCATGAACGTCGTAACCCTGCCCGATCCTCATGCCCCCGCCTTCAGCAGACGCTCGGCGATTTCAAGGTCGGCTGCAAATGTGACCTTCAAGTTCTTGGCGCTGCCTTCGACCAGCTTCGGCTTGTAGCCGAGCGCCTCCACCGCGCTCGCATCGTCGGTGACGTGCTCGGCCTCACGCAGGGCCCGCAGGAGCATGCCGTGGCGGAACATCTGCGGCGTTTGCGCCCGCCACAGGCCGTCGCGCGGCTCGGTGGCGAGGATGCGATGCTCGTCGTCCGCCCGCTTCAGGGTGTCGGCGACGGGAATGGCGAGAATTCCGCCGACCTCGTCCCGCCCGGCTTCGTCCATGAGGCGGCGCAATTCCGCCTTTCCCAGGCATGGGCGCGCCGCGTCGTGAACGAGCATCCAGTCGTTCGGGTCGACCGCGCTCGCGGCGGCGACAATGCCGTTCAGCACGCTGTCGCGCCGGCTCGCCCCGCCGCAGTAGAGCGGCGCAAGCCGCTGGCCGAAACCGCTCCAGTCGTGCGTGCGGAAGTCGGTGTCGGCCGGCGCGAGCACCACGAATACGACTTCGACTTCAGGTGCGGCGAGCAGGCGCTCGATCGAGTGGTACAGCATCGGCTTTCCCGCGAGGGGCGAGTATTGCTTCAGCCCGTCGGCGCCGAAGCGGGATCCGGAGCCGGCGGCCGGAACCAGACCGAAATATCGCGCGGTCATCGATCAAGTCACTGAAATCGAGTGGGATTCTGGAAAGCCTGCACGCTATAATTATACCGGTCTCCCGAGTTCGAACTGGTGCTTCGTAAATCGAGGCGCCGTCCAACTCGGGTTTTGCTATTTCTATCGCGAAAACGATGAGCGCAGCCGTCCTTCCGGAAACGGAAAAGAACACGAGCGTTACCCGCCTGCACGGCTCGAGCGACGCGCTGGCGCTCGCGCGCGCAGCGCAGAGCTCGCGGCCGGCCGTCGTCTTCTGCGCGCTGGCGACCGAGGCGCAGAGGCTGAAGGACG
>Ga0193699_10000438_pt1 | contig 18285 bp, 18 predicted proteins | sample L3c2metaG_FD_160095 | JGI IMG/M metagenome (GOLD analysis project Ga0193699, IMG submission 160095) | Soil microbial communities from a riparian zone of the East river system, Colorado, United States - L3c2 | ecosystem: Environmental > Terrestrial > Soil > Riparian zone | place: USA: East...
CTTTTCCTGCCGGTGCGCGCGCTCGATTTCCGCATCTCGGTCGCACAGTACGTCGCGCTGGTGTTCGCGAGCCTGGCGTTCTGGCTCGCCGGCGGCATGTTGCGCTCGGGTTTTCCGGGCAGCGTCGATTTCGGCGCGCTCACCGTGGCGCTCGCGGAGATCCCGCTCGTGCTCGGCGCCTGTCTTCTTGCCGCGAGACTGTTTCGGGAGGCGCAGCTCGCCGTGGCGTTTGCGGTGTTGCTCGTCGCGACGGACCCCGTTTTCGAAGTCGCAGGAGTCGCGGTCCAGGCCGCGACGCGGCTGGACGCGATCGAGCCCTATGCAGGAGCCGTGGACTGGGCCTTCATCGCCTGGGGCTTCGCCGTGCTGCCGCGCACCCTGTACGTTCTCACCGGCTGGCGGGGCCGTCCCTCGGTGCTCGCGTTCGGACTGTTCGCCGGGCTGCTTGCGATCCTCGTCGCGGTTTTCCCGCGCGCCGAGCTTTGGATCGCGGCACAGGACGACCGGGTCGAAGCCGCGCGGCCGCGGTTGACGCAGGAAGAGGTGTTCCACCGGCAGGGATTCCTGCTCGATGAGAAGCTTGCCGCGCTCAGCCCCGAGCGGCGCGGCGTCGTGGACCTGTATTTCGTGGGCGTCGCAGGAGACGCCAAGCAGGATACGTTCTACGCGGAACTCGCTTCGGTCAAGGAGCTTCTCGACGAGCGTTTCGACACGGCCGGCAGATCGATCGCGCTCATCAACAATGCAGCGACCCTGAAAGACCATCCCATCGCCACCGCGAGCAACCTGCGCGCAACGCTTGCGCACCTCGGGAACACGATCAATGCCGACGAGGACATCGTGCTTCTGCACATCGCCACCCACGGGAGCAGCGACTACAGGCTCGTGCTCGATCTCCCACCGCTCGAGCTCGCGCAGCTCACACCCAGCGCCCTCGCGCGCATGCTCGCCGACAGCGGCATCAAGTGGAAGGTGATCGTGATCTCGGCGTGCTTCTCCGGGGGGTTCATCGAGCCGCTCAAGGACGACAATACCCTCGTCATCACCGCCGCCGACGCGTTTCACTCCTCCTTCGGTTGCGATTACGACAGCGACTACACCTGGTTCAGCCAGGCGTTCTACGACGAGGCGCTGCGCGACAGCTTTTCGTTCCTCGAGGCGTTCGAGGCGGCGAAAAAAGCGGTGGGCGAGCGGGAGCGGACGCAAGGCACTCCGGGCTCCAACCCGCAGATGTTCGCAGGCAATGCGATCCGCAAGAAGCTCGCTGCACTGGAGAAACGCCTCGCCGCGAGGGAGGTCGAGCCCCCTCAGAAGAGCCGCGCCAGCAGCGTCAGGGCGAGCGAAAGCACGATCGTGGTGGCGAAGGGAAGGTAGTAGAGCCGCCCTTTGTAGCGCACCGTGAGATCGCCCGGCAGCCGGCCGAGCCCGTATCTCGACAGCCACGGCGAAAGCGCCGTGAGCACTACGAGCGCGATCGCGACCGCCAGGAGCCATTTCAGCATGGCTTTACTTTACCGGGCTTCAGGATAAACTGCGCGGCTTCCAAGCTCGTCGAGGAAAACGATGATCGAGCTCTACACCTGGAGCACGCCGAACGGCCGCAAGGTTTCGGTGATGCTGGAGGAATGCGGCCTCGCGTACAACCTCCACGAGATCAACATCGGAGCGGGCGAGCAGTTCGCTCCGGACTACGTCGCGATCAATCCCAACGGAAAGATCCCGGCTATCGTCGATCCCGAAGGCCCTGGCGGAAGGCCGATCGCCATGATGGAGTCGGGCGCCATCTTGATCTACCTTTCGGCGAAGACCGGAAAATTCCTGCCGAAGACTGACCGGGGCAAATACCTGGCGCTGCAATGGCTGATGTTCCAGATGGGCCACATCGGGCCGATGTTCGGCCAGGTGCACCATTTCCTGCGCTCGGCGAAAGAGCCCGTGCCCTACGCGATCGAGCGCTACACGAAGGAGAAAGACAGGCTTTACGGCGTGCTCGACAAGCGCTTGGGCGAAGCCGAATACCTCGCCCTGGAATACTCGATCGCCGACATCGCCACCTATCCCTGGGTCGCGCGTTACGAATGGCACAAGACCGATCTCAACACCTATCCGAATGTGAAGCGCTGGTTCGATGCAGTCAGCGCAAGACCGGCGGTGAAGCGCGGAATGGCGGTACCTTCCTGATCTTTTCCCCTTCCTCCGGGAGGGGCTAGGGTGAGGGCCTCGCGTACTTGACGAGAAAGGCGTTGATTTCCTCGACATTGAGCTGAATTTCACGCGGATCGGGCTGGTTGCTGACCACGCGGTTCATCCACTCCATGTTCTTCTCCATGCGCGCCACCACCGCCGGCCACTCCGCCGCGGTGTGACGCCTGGGGTCGGGCAGCACGTGGCACTGCTGGCAGGCGAGCTTGAATGACTGGCCTTCCGGCAGATTGACCGCGGGATATTTCTTCGGGTCGAGCGGTCGCTGTCCCTGCTTCTGCAGATAGGCGAGGAGGACGGTTGCCTCGTCCACGCTCGGCGCTTCCACGCCCGCCATCATTTCCTGCATCAGCTCGCCCAGGTTGCCCTTGCCCCGCATGCGCACCACCATGCGCTCGAATATCGCCGGCCATTTCTCCGCTTGATGCATGGCCGGGCTGGGCAGGTTGTGGCACTGCACGCAGTACTGGACGAGGAGGCGCGCTCCGCGGGAGCGGCGCTCCGGGAGCTGCCGCAGCTCGAACGCGGGAGGAAGAATGCGTTCCAGCATCGGGCCGTGCGGGCTCTCGGCCCAGCGCTTTTTCGCCTGCTCGACGAGCTGCGCGTCCTGCGCGGCGGCCGTCGCCACGAACAGGGCGGCGACGGGAAACGCGGCAGCGTAGTGCATCGCCGAATTATACTTGGCCGAATCGCCGGGTCCGGGCAACGCGGACCTCTCCATTTTCCGAGGAGGCAAGATGAAAAACTCCGCCTACGAGGCCATCATCGTCGGCACGGGCCAGTCGGGCAAGCCGCTTGCCATCGCGCTCGGGCGCGCGGGCTGGAAGGTCGCCGTGATAGAGCGCGAGCACGTCGGCGGGACGTGCATCAACGTCGGCTGCACGCCGACCAAGGCCATGGTGGCCAGCGCCCGCGTCGCTTATCTCGCCCGGCGCTCGAAATACTTTGGCGTCGACGCCGCTCCGGTCGCAGTAAGAATGCGCCGCGTGCTCGAACGCAAGCGCGGCATCGTCGAGAGCTTTCGCAACAGCGGGCAGAAGACGCTCGAGAAAACCGCGGGCCTCGAACTGATTTTTGGTGAAGCCCGCCTCAAGGACGCAAGGCACGTCGCGGTGAAACTGAGAAGCGGCGGCACGAGGGAGCTCGAGGGCAAGCGCATCGTCATCAACACCGGCTGCCGGCCCGCGGTGCCGACGATCCCCGGGCTGGACAGGGTGCCCTTCCTCGATTCCTCGAGCATCATGGAGCTGGCCGAGCTGCCCAGGCACCTGATCGTGCTCGGCGGAGGCTATATCGGCCTGGAGTTCTGCCAGATGTTCCGGCGCTTCGGTGCCCGGGTGACCATCGTAAACCGCGATCCGAGGCTGATTGTGCGCGAAGACCCCGACGTCTCGGCCGAGGTCGGGAAAATCCTCGAGGAGGACGGTGTCGAGATTCTCAACTCGACGCAGGTGACGCTCGTCGAAAAGACCGGAGCGGGCGTGCGCGTGGTGCTCGGGACCGGCAAGGGATCGAAGAAGGTCTCGGGCAGCCACCTGCTCCTTGCCCTGGGCCGCGTGCCGAACTCCGAGCGCCTCGACCTCGGCGCCGCCGGAGTCGCGACCGACAATTCGGGCTTCATCGAGGTGAATCCGAAGCTCGAGACCAGCGTCCCTGGCATCTATGCGATCGGGGACGTGAAAGGCGGCCCGGCCTTCACGCACATCTCCTACGACGATTTCCGCATCCTGCGCGAAAACTGGCTGAACGGCGGCAACGCGACCATCGAAGGGCGGCCGGTGCCCAATTGCGTGTTCATCGATCCCGAGCTCGCGACGGTAGGGCTGAACGAGACCGAGGCGAAAAAGCGCGGGCTCGACTACCGCGTGGCGAAGCTGCCGATGGCGAGCGTCGCGAGGGCGATCGAAACGAGCGAGACGCGCGGTTTCATGAAGGCGATCGTGGATGCAAGGACGCAGCAGATTCTCGGCTGCACCATTCTCGGCGTGGAAGGCGGGGAGATCATGTCGATGCTGCAGATCGCGATGATGGGCAGGATTCCCTACACCGCGATCAAGGAAGGGATTTTCGCGCACCCGACGCTCGCCGAGTCGCTCAACAACCTCTTCATGACGCTCGATCCGCGATGAAGCGGCGCGCCTATTTCTTCGCAGGTCCGGCCGTTTCCCGCTCCAGCATCGGCTTTATCTCGCGGTCTTTCTTCTCGGCGGCTTTTTTCACGTCGCCCTTCTTCATGCTCTTCTTTTTCATCTCCCCGTGCATGGGCTCGTCCATCTTCATGGGCTTGCCAGGCGCATCCGCGGCCCAGGCGCCGGTGCCGGCGGCAAGGATCGCCGCTATCGCGATGGCTTCGAGCGGTTTCATCAGCTGCCACTGAACCAGTTGTAGCCCTGGTCCTCCCAGTAGCCGCCCGGATACTCATTGGTGACGTACATGGACATGATGTGCTTCGGGTTCTTGAATCCGAGCTTGGTCGGAATGCGCAGCTTCATCGGGAAGCCGTACTTGGGCGGCAGGATCTCGTCGGCGTAACGGAAGGTGAGCAGGGTCTGCGGGTGCAACGCGGTGGCCATGTCGACGCTCGAGTAGTAGTCGTCGGCGCACTTGAAGCCGATGTACTTCGCCGATGTATCGGCGCCGATACGCGCGAGGAAATCGCTGAAACGCACGCCGCTCCACTTGCCGATCGCGCTCCAGCCCTCGACGCAGATGTGGCGCGTGATCTGCGAGGTCTGCGGCAGGGAGTAGAGCTCGGGCAGCGTCCAGGGTTTCTTGTCGCGGATGAGGCCGGCGAGCTCGAGCTTGTAGCTCGCCCCGTCCACGTACTCGACCTCGTCCACGCTGTAGAAGGCGTTGAAGGGGAAGGGCTTGGTGATCGCGCTCTCCGGGAATTCCGGCGCGAGCTTGTTCGGATTGAAGAGCCAGGCCTGGGTTCGGTCGTTCCAGCGCGACATCCCGTTGAGCACCTTCTGCACGCTCTCGTCGTCGGTGAGATCGCAGCCCGAGAGCAAGGCGAGCGCCCCCAGCGACAATCCCTGCCTCAGGAAGAGGCGCCGCTCGATCGAGCGGATGAGCGTGGGCGCATGGTCCGCCAGGCTTGTTTCCATGGTCCGTCCTTTCATGACGCCCTCCTTGAGCGGCCGGTGAACATCGTCGGCAAAGTGCGCGGCACGAGGATCACCATGAGTACATGGACCAATACTATGAGCACGAGCAGCGCCATCGCGAGAAAGTGCACCACGCGCGCGCCTTCATAGCCGCCGAAAATCGCGGTGATCTCCTGCAGCTGAACCGGTTTCCAGATCGCGAGGCCCGAGAAGACCAGCACGACGCCGCACAGGATGATCGCGAGATAGGCGGCGCGCTGCGCGGCGTTGTACACGGAGAGGTCCTCGTGCGCCAGTTTTCCGCGCAGCGCCTCAAGCACGTCGCGAAATACCGCGCGTGGTGTCAGTGGAAAGAGCTTCCCGCGGAAATGTCCTGAAAAAATCCCGTAAACGACGTAGACCAGCCCGTTCAGGACGAGCAGCCACATCGCCGCGAAGTGCCACTGCAGCGCGCCGGCGAGCCAGCCCCCGAGCGTGAGCTCGTTCGGGATCCTGAACGGGAACAGGGGCGAGGCGTTGTAGATGCGCCAGCCGCTGGTCACCATGACGAGGATCGCAAGCACGTTGATCCAGTGCGTGATGCGCACGACGAGCGGGTGGATCCTGACCCATTGCGTTTGCGCGGATTCCATCGGCGTGGTCCTCCGGGGTCGAGGGGATTAGGTTACACCTTACAGCGATTCTCGCCGGTCGCCTTCGCTGAAGCCCGCGAGCGGCTTCGGGAACCCGCGCGCGAGCGCGATCACCTTGAAGAGCTCCCCCATCTCCGCCGGGCTCATCAGGCGGTTAGCCTGGTTGGCGAGAGGAAGGAACTTCGCGCCGTCCTCCGCCGGCGTGCGCGACATCACTTCGGTAATGCCGCAATTGACGAGGAACTGCGCCTGACCGGTATAGCCGGCGACATCCAGCCCGCCCTCGCGCGCAGCCCCGGCAATGGCGCTGAAATCGACGTGGCTGGTGATGTCCTGCAGTCCCGGGAGGAAGAAAGGATCGGCGTGGGCGTGGTGGCGGTAATGGCACATGAGCGTCCCGTCCTTGCGCTGCGGATGGTAATACTCCTTTTGCGGAAAGCCGTAATCGACGAAAAACGCCACGCCCTTTTCCAGCACGCCTGCGAGCGAGCGGATGAAACCCCGTGCGGCGAGCTGGATCTCGGTGCGAAAGCCCTCGGGCAGCTTGAGCGCGCGCGCGGCAGCCAGCGGCCCGCCGGAAGCCAGCCGCCAGGACCAGTCGAGGCGATCGTTTCGCACGCCGACGCCCCCTTCCTCCACTTTCCCGTTCTGAACGCGCACCACGTGGGAGGGCATCGCATCGAGCACTTCATTGCCGAGCACGACGCCGGAAAACACCGGGGGCAGGCGGTTGAGCCAGGCCACGCGCTCGAGCAGGTGCGGCACTCTCGCAGCGAGGGTGTCCCGGCTACGCTCGCGCAGATCCGCCGAAAGCTCGAGGATGAGATAGTTGCGCGGCGCTTTTCCCGAGCGCTCCAGCTCCTCGAGCAGCGTCGCGGCGAGCGCGCCGCTCCCGGCGCCAACTTCGAGCACCTCGTCGAACCCCGCCTCCAGCACTTGCTTCACCTGGTGCGCGAGCGTCTGACCGTAGAGCGGCGAGATCTCCGGCGCCGTCACGAAATCCCCGGCTTTGCCGAGCTTTCTCGCGCCTGCGCTGTAGTAGCCGAGTCCCGGCGCGTAGAGCGCGAGCTCCATGTAGCGCGCGAAGCTGATCCAGCCGCCGCTTGCCGTGATTTCGCCGCGAATGTGCTCGGCGACGCGATTGCTGTGCTCGCGCGCGTCCGGCGTAGGCTCGGGGAGTGCCATATCGGGAATGGAAAGAGTATTCCGGTATCATTCTAGGCCATGAGCGAACCGCTTTCAGGGAAAGTTGTGCTCGTCACCGGCGGTGCGAAACGCGTCGGCGCGGCGATCGCTCGCCGCCTGCACCGCGAGGGCGCGAAACTGATGCTGCACTACCGGGGATCGGAGCGCGAGGCGAGAGCGCTGCGCGCCGAATTGAACGTCGCGCGCGCCGATTCCGTTGCGCTGGTGCAGGCGGACTTGCTCGATATCGCGGGTTTGTCCGAAATCGTGAGGAACACGATCGGTCGCTTCGAGAGGCTCGACGTGCTCATCAACAACGCTTCGACCTTCTTTCCGACACCGGTCGGCGAGATGACTCAGGCGACCTGGGACAGCCTCATGGGGGCGAATCTCCGCGCGCCGCTTTTTCTTTCGCAAGCCGCTGCGCCGCACCTGAAGAAGACCGGCGGGGCGATCGTCAATATCACCGACATCCACGCCGACCGGCCGCTCAAGAATTACGTGATCTACTCGATCGCCAAAGCGGGCCTGGCGGGCCTCACGCGCTCGCTTGCGCGCGAGCTCGCGCCCGATGTGCGCGTGAACGGCGTGGCGCCCGGCGCCATCCTCTGGCCCGAGGACGGATCGTGGGACGACCTGACGCGCCAGCGCATCGTCTCGCACACCCTGCTGAGGCGTACCGGCGACCCCGACGATGTCGCCCGCGCCGTTTACTATTTGATTGCGGAGGCGCCTTATGTCACGGGGCAGGTGATTGCAGTGGATGGAGGGAGAAGTATCAATTTATGAATGCACCCGAGAAAATCCATTTCACCCGCAAGCAGCGCTTCGAGGCGGGCAAGCTCGAAAAACGCCTGTGCCGGCTCGCCGGCCAAGCGATCGGCGACTACGACATGATCAGCGCGGGCGACCGCGTCATGGTGTGCCTCTCCGGCGGCAAGGACAGCTATGGCCTGCTCGACGTGCTCCTGAAGCTGCGCGAGCGCTCGCCGGTCACCTTCGATCTCATCGCCGTCAACCTCGACCAGCGCCATCCGGGCTATCCCGAGCACGTGCTGCCGGATTACCTCAAGTCGCTGGGCATCCCGTATCGCATCGAAGTACAGGACACCTACTCCGTAGTAAAAAGGGTAGTGCCGGAGGGCGAGACGATGTGCGGGCTGTGCTCGCGGCTGCGCCGCGGCGTGCTCTATCGCGTTGCGCGCGAGGTGGGCGCCACCAGGATCGCGCTAGGCCATCACCGCGACGATATCCTCGAGACATTCTTTCTCAACCTATTCTTCGGCGGGAAGATGAAAGGAATGTCGCCGAAGCTGCAATCCGACGATGGCCAGCACGTCGTCATCCGCCCCCTTGCCTACGTGGCGGAGGCCGACCTCGAAGCCTACGCCGAAGTAAAGCAGTTCCCCATCATCCCGTGCGACCTGTGCGGATCGCAGCCGACGCTGCAGAGAAAGCAGGTCAAGGAGATGCTGCGCGAGTGGGAAAAGCGCCATCCGGGGCGGGTGGAGTCGATGTTCCGAGCGCTTTCGGATCTCGTGCCTTCGCATCTCATGGACCGCAAGCTCTTCGATTTCGCCGCGGTCCAGGCCACCGGCAAGGCGTTCGGGGACGGCGACAAGGCGCTCGACCGGTAAACCTGAACTGTCGTCGCGAAGCGACGGCTGGCTTCGCGCATCAGTTCCCGGCGCGGTCCGCCCGCTTACTCCCCGGGTCAACAGCGTTCCGGATACGCGCGTTGAACCTAACGCAGGCATCGCACTCTATAGATGAAATGCGCCGTCGAAAATTGGGCCCTTGGGACTACTTCGTCGTCGCAGGTTCATGGCACTGATGCAAACATCGCGTTCCATATTCTTAAGGTAACGAACCGGAAATGAGGCGCCCCTTGGGTACCGCGGGCTACTTGGTCGTCGCAGGTTTCGTCGCGCTGGTGCTGGCTGCGGTCGGCCGCGTGACCGCGCAGGACTGGCGCACAGCGAGCCAGGAGCCGGTGGGCCTCGCGCCCGACCCCGCGAAGACCGCCGAGGCGATCGTGCAGGTATACGCCGCGCGCGTCATCGGGTGGCGGGGCGTTTTCGGCGTCCACACCTGGATCGCGGTGAAACCGGCTGCGGCAGCGGAATACACGGTTTACGAAATCATCGGCTGGCGCCTGCGCTCGCAGGACACCGCGCTCGTGGTGCGGCATCGCGCACCCGACATGCGCTGGTTCGGGTCGATGCCCGAGCTGGTCGCCGAAAAGCGCGGCGAGGGCGTCGAAGAACTCATCGCGCGCATCGACAAGGCCGCGCGTTCCTATCCCTGGGCCGGGGAATACACCATGTGGCCCGGTCCGAACTCGAACACTTTCACCGCCTGGGTTCTGCGCGTGGTGCCCGAGCTCGAAGCAGATTTGCCGCCGACAGCGATCGGCAAGGACTATTCAGGGATGAAACTCGCCGGATCCGCCCCGAGCGGGCGCGGCTTCCAGTTTTCGCTGTTCGGACTCGCCGGCCTCACCGCGAGCGCGGTCGAGGGCTTCGAAGTGAACCTCCTCGGCCTCAGCTTCGGAATCAATCCTTTCGATCTCTCGCTCAAGCTGCCTCTTGTAGGCCGCGTCGGCCCGGCGCGCTCGTTTGCATCGAAAGCCGAAGAAACCGCTGCACCCAAGCACGCTCTTTAGCCCGGTTCGCTCCCTTTCATCAACCCGTATTATCCGCGCCCATTACAATTGAGGGCGTGAAGCCCGATTCGCCCTCCGCCCGCGAAGTGCTGCTCGTCGGCAGCGTCGGTCTGAAAGACAGCGAGGAAGTCTTTCGCACCGTGGGGCCGCTCCTTGGCGGCCGCATGAGGCGCATCCCGGATGGCGAGACCGGGCCGCGGACGTCGTGGGTGTCACGCCTGCGCTTCGCGCTCGAGGGCAATCCTTCGTTCGAAGATGACCCGCAAGAGGTTGCCGCGGGGGGCCGCATCACCCATCCCACCGAAGGCACGCGCACTTGGAAGGGGTCGGCCGTCATCGCGCGCGGCGCGCCTCCGCCGCCGCGCATGCGCTTGAAAGCGGGCGCGCGGCCAGATGGGGTCCGCATCGGCGGGCTCGGCTATCCCGAAGCCGCGATCGACTCCTACAAGCGCCTTTGCGCGCTGCGCGATCAGGGCGCCGTGCCGCGGCACTTGCGCTTTCAGGTCTCGCTGCCGACCACGGCAGCGTTTCTGAACGCACACCTCGTTTACGAGCACCACGCAGCCGTCGAGCCGATCTATCGCGGGCAGCTTTTCCGGGAGGTGGATGAAATCTGCGAGGAGATCGGGCACGAGCACCTTGCCCTCCAGTGGGACGTCTCGACCGAGATGGGGCAATGGGAAGGCGTGCGCCATGCGCATTTTCCCGATGTGAAGGCGGGCGTTATCGAGCGCCTGGCCCTCCATTGCAACCGGGTCCCGCGAGACGTCGAGCTCGGCGTGCACCTTTGCTACGGCAGCTACGGCGGGCGTCACTGGAAGGAGCCCGGGAGCGCCGCCAACATGGTCGAGGTCCACAACCGGCTCATCCAGTCGCTCGACCGGCCGCTGGACTACATTCACATGCCGGTGCCGGTCAATCGCGACGACGAAGCCTATTTCGCCCCGCTTGCGGAGTTGAAACTGCGTCGCGAGACGAAGCTCTTCCTCGGACTGGTGCACGATTCCGACGGCGTCGAGGGCACGCGCCGGCGCGTCGCCGTCGCGGCGAAATACGCGAGCGACTTCGGCATCGCCGCCGAGTGCGGCTTCGGCCGCCGGCCGCCGGAAACGATCCCGAACCTGCTGCGCATACACTCTGAAGCCTGAGCTGACCTTCCTTCCCCGATGAACCGGTTCGCATTTCTGCTTGCAACGATTGCCGCTTGGCACGGACCGGCGCTCGCGCAAGCTCCGGCCTGGCCGCAAAAGCCCGTTCGCGTCCTGGTGGGACTCGCCCCCGGGGGCAATCCGGACACGCTGGCACGCATGCTCGCCTCGAAGTGGGGCGACGCCTTCGGCCAGCAGTTCGTGGTCGAGAACCGCCCCGGAGCGGGAAGCACCGTCGCCGCCGACCTTGCCGCCAAGGCCGCGCCCGACGGCTACACGGTTCTCGTCAGCGACAGCAGCATCATCACCACTGCGCCGCACCTCTACAAATCCCTGCCCTACGATCCGTTCCGCGATCTTCAAGCCGTGTCGCTCGCGGTGGTGGTTCCGATGTGGCTGGTGGTGCATCCATCGGTGCCCGCCAATTCGATCGCCGGGCTGGTCGCTCTGGCAAGATCGGCAAAAGAGCCGTTGCCGTACGCCTCCTCGGGAAACGGTTCGATCCATCACCTGACGATGGAATTGTTCAAGGCCGACACGGGCGTCAACTTCACCCACGTGCCGTTCAAGGGCGCGGGCCAATCGGTCCCGGCAATGATCGCGGGGGACGTGAAGCTAGGCTTTATCGGCTACCCGGCCGCTGCAGGGGCGATCAAGTCCGGGCGCCTGCGGGTGCTCGCCTTCAGCATGGCGAAGCGCTCTGCGCTCACGCCCGAGGTCCCGACCGTTGCCGAGACCGTCGCCCCGGGGTTCGACATGTCGGCGCCGCTCGGCGTGTTCGTCGCCGCGCGCACCCCGCGCGAGATCGTTGCGCGGCTCAACCGCGCGGTGAACGCTGCGGTGAGCTCATCCGATGTGCTCGAGCGCATGGCAGCGATCGGCATGGAGCCGGCCGGCACTACGCCGGAGCAGTACGAGAAAATGCTCAGGGAGGAGTACGAAAGATTCGGAGGCCTGATCGGGCGGATCGGGATGCGGATTGACTGACGCGGTTCCGAAGGGGGTGAGTCGAAGGGACCACGTGTATTCGTAAAACTGCGATTGTCAAATTGATATTGACACGATAGACTGCGCGGAAATGAATTGCGCCACCCGCCTAGTGGAGATCTTCGGCAGCCAAGCCGAAGTCGCGCGCGCCTTCCGGCTCGATCGTGCGGTCGTCAACAACTGGGTCAAGTCCGGGTATGTGCCGGCGCGCTGGGCGACCGAGGTCGAACGCGTCACCAACGGCGGGATTCACGCCGTCGACGTGCTGAACGAGGCTTCGGCCAAGAAGCCGGTGAAGGTCAAATCGCGCCCCGACGACGTTCTCTTCGGGTCGCCCCTTTCGGGAAAGGAAGCCATGAACGATTTCGCGCCAGCCAAACGCATCAGCTCGTTCCATCCGCCGCAGAGGACGCTCATGGGTCCTGGACCGACGGAAATCCATCCTCGGGTGCTGACGACCATGAGCCAGCCGGCGATCGGCTATCTCGATCCGGTCTTCGTCGAGATGATGGAGGAGCTGAAGGGGCTGCTGCGCTACGTCTATCAGACCAAGAACCCGCTCACCTTCCCGATTTCGGGCCCGGGCTCGGTCGGCATGGAGTACTGCTTCGTGAACCTCGTGCGCCCCGGCGACAAGGTGATCGTGTGCAGGAACGGCGTGTTCGGCGGGCGCATGATCGAGAACGTCGAGCGCTGCGGCGGCAAGGCCATCGTCGTCGAGGACGAGTGGGGCGCCCCGGTCGATCCGCACAAGCTCGAGGACGTGCTGAAGAAAAACCGCGATGTGCGTGTGGTCGCGTTCGTGCACGGCGAGACCTCCACGGGCGTGCAGTCCGACGCGAAGACCCTGGTCGAGGTCGCGCACAAATACGACGCGCTCGCGATCGTCGACGCGGTCACCACGCTCGGCGGCTCCCCCGTGAAGACGGACGAATGGAAGATCGACGCGATTTACTCGGCAAGCCAGAAATGCCTCTCGTGCACTCCCGGGCTGTCGCCGGTGTCGTTCTCCGAGCGCGTGGTCGACTACGTCAAGGCGCGCAAGGACAAGATCCGTTCCTGGTTCATGGACATGAACCTGCTGCTCGGCTACTGGGGTGCGTCCAACCGCACCTATCACCACACCGCGCCGACCAACTCGCTCTTCGGCCTGCACGAAGCGCTGCTCTTGCTGCGCGAGGAAGGCATGGAAAATTCCTGGGCCCGGCACCAGCGCCATCACAACGCGCTGAAGGCGGGCCTCGAAGCGATGGGGCTCGAGTTCCTGGTGAAGGAGCAGTACCAGCTGCCGCAGATGAACGCGGTGCGTTGCCCGGAGGGAGTGAACGAAGCCGAAGTCAGGAAGACGCTGCTGAACGAATTCAGCATCGAGATCGGCGCGGGGCTGGGGCCCCTTGCCGGCAAGATCTGGCGAATCGGCATCATGGGCTACTCCTGCCGCCCGGACAACGTGATGTTGTGCTTGTCCGCGCTCGGCTCGGTGCTCTCCGACATGGGAATGTCGGTGCACGTCGGCGATGCGGAAGCCGCGGCGCACGGGGCCTACGCCTCGATGCACGCGAAGGCCGCGCAGCAGAAGCAGAAGAGCCGCGCCGCGGCCTGATCGACATGCGGAACAATCGCGCATTGCCGGGAATGATAGCGGCGCTCGCAATGACTCTTGCGCCGTTGAGCGCACACGCGCAGGCCTCTCCTCAGATCGAGCGCGGCCGCTACATGGTCCTGACCGGCCACTGCAACAACTGTCATACCGCGGGCTATGCACCGAAAGAAGGCAATGTCCCCGAGAAGGACTGGCTGCTGGGCAGCGGGCCGGTGGGCTGGCACGGGCCTTGGGGAACGACCTACGCCTCCAACTTGCGTCTCACCGCGCCGGCGATGACCGAAGAACAATGGGTCGCGTATATCAAGACGTTCAAGCCACGCCCTCCCATGCCGTGGTGGAGCATGAAAGAGACGACGGAGCAGGACCTGCGGGCCATGTATCACTACATCAAGAGCCTTGGCCCGGCAGGCCAGCACGCGCAACCGTACCTGCCGCCCGACAAGGAACCCAAGCAGCCGTACAATCAGGCGCCCCTGCCTCCGAAGTAGACCGCGCTTGCGTTGCGTTGAGCAATCGCTCATAATTCGTGAGCATTCGCTCAATTCGAACTTTCAAATCCCCGATCCCGCATGGCAAGGCCCGCTGCAGTCCGTGTCAGTTCCCGCCCTACGGCGATCGACCAGAGGGAAAAGCTCATCGGCGCGACCGAACGGCTGCTGGGCTCGCAGGGGCTCGGTTGCGTTACCACGCGTGACATCGCGCGTGCGGCGAAAGTCGCGGAAGGCGCGCTCTACCACCATTTCCACGACAAGGCCGAGCTGATCCTGTCGGTGGTGCTGCAGCAGCTCGGCGATTTTCCCGAGGTGCTGCAGGGCCTCCCGATGCAGGTCGGGCAGAACACGGTGCAGAAAAATCTCCAGCGCGTGCTGGAGAGCGCGTTCGCCTTTCATCACCGGATCGCGCCGCTCACATGCTCGCTTTTCGCGGACCAGGAACTGCTCGGGCGCGTGCGCAGCATGATGCACGAGCGCTCCATGGGTCCGGGGCGCACGACCTCCGTGATTGCGGCGTATCTGCACGCCGAGCAGCAACTCGGGCGGGTGCTGCCCGCCGCCGTGCCCGAGACGGTCGCCGACCTCTTGCTCGCGGTGAGCTTCAACACCGCCTTGCGCGACCATTTTTTCCACGGGGGTACAGGGGGTGAAGCCAAGGCACATCGCCAGTTGCGGGAGGCGGTTCGTGCCATCGTCGTCGGCCTCGGCCCGAAAAACGGTGGCAAGCGCACGAGGGAAAAACGATGACCGGGTCCGTTAGGCTCCGCAGCATTGCGATCGCCGCGACGGCCGCTTTTCTCGCGGCTTGCGCGGTGGGTCCCGACTACCGTGCGCCGGACGCCCCGAAGGTAGGTATTTACACCGAAAAGCCGCGGCCCGAGCGGACCGAAACAGCCCCGGTGCGCGGCGGAGAGGCACAGCACTTCGAATTGGGGGCACAGATTTCCGCCGAGTGGTGGACGCTTTTCGGTTCGCCCGAGCTCGATGCGCTGATGCGCACGGCGCTCAGCGGCCATCCGACGCTCGCAGCGGCGCAGGCTGCGCTTCTGCAGGCCGAGGAGAACCTGAACGCCCAGTACGCCGTTCTCTACCCGAGCGTAGATGCGGGCCTGTCGGCAAGGCGCCAGCGCATTTCCGGCGCGTCCTTCGGCAATTCGGGCGCCATCAGCCCCTTCAACCTGTACAACGCCTCGGTCAACGTGTCCTATGCCATCGACGTCGCGGGCGGGGCGAGGCGCGAGCTCGAGGCCTTGCAGGCAGGCATAGACTTCCAGCGCTTTCAGCTCGAAGCCACCTATCTTTCGCTGACCGCCAACATCGCCACCACCGCCTTCCGCGAGGCGTCGCTGCGCGAGCAGATTCGCGCGACGCGCGATATCGTCGATTCGCAGGAGCGCCAGGCCCAGCTCGTCGAGAAGCAATTCGACCTCGGCGCCCTCTCGCGCGCGGACGTGCTCGCGCAGCGCGCGCAGCTTGCGCAGACGCGCGCGAACCTGCCTCCGCTCGAGAAAGCGCTCGCGCAGACCCGCAATCAGCTTGCGGTGCTCGCCGGCAAATTCCCGGACGAGGCACGGCTGCCCGAACTCGACCTTTCGGCGTTCCAGCTGCCGCAGAATCTTCCGCTGAGCCTGCCCTCGGACCTCGTGCGCCAGCGGCCTGACATCCGCGCGGCCGAAACCGTTCTGCGCCAGACCAACGCGCGCATCGGCGTGGCGCAGGCGCTCATGTTCCCGCAACTGACCCTGAACGGAAGCTACGGCGTGGCGTCGACCAGCTATCCCGGTCTGTTCGATCGGGGCAACCTGATCTGGAACATCGGCGCCAGCCTGCTCCAGCCGATTTTCCACGCGGGACAGCTCCAGGCGAGAAAGCGCGGCGCACAAGCCGCCTACGACCAGGCCTTCGCGCAGTATCAGCAGACCGTGCTCGGCGCGTTCCAGAACGTCGCCGACGTGCTGTTCGCGCTGGAGTTCGACGCGGTCGCGCTCAAGGCGCAGGCCGAGGCCGAGGCCGCGGCGCGCGAAAGCCTCGACATGACGAACAAGCAACTCCAATTCGGCTCGGCGAATTATCTCGCGCTCTTCAACGCGCAGCGCCAGTACGAACAGGCAAGGATCGGTCTCGTTCAGGCGCAGGCGGCGCGCTACGCGGATACTGCAGCGCTCTTCCAGGCGCTGGGCGGCGGATGGTGGCAGCGCGAGGGGCAGGACCGGCTTACCGCGAAAGCCGCGAATTGAGAAAGAGGAATCTTAGGGAGTCGCATTCATGACCAAACGCATGATCATCATGCTGGTAGTCGTCGGGGTGTTGTTCGGCGGGCTGTTCGGTTTCAAGGCGTTCTTGGGGGGCGTAATCCGCAAGAGCATCTCCGCGCAAGGCCTCCCGTCTCAGACAGTCTCCACGGCCAAGGCGCAGTTTGCCGAATGGCAGGGTGAGTTCCAGGCGGTCGGGACGCTGCGTGCGGTGCGCGGCGCCGATCTCGCCCCGGAGGTTTCCGGAGTGATTACCGCCATTCACTTTCAATCCGGGCAGTCGATCCAGGCGGGCGCGCCGCTCGTCCAGCTCAACGCAGAGTCGGACTTGGCGAGGCTTCAGGCTTTGGCGGCGAGCGCAGCGTTGGCGGAGGTGAATTACCAGCGCAACCAGAAGCAACTCGAGATCCAGGCCGTGAGTCAGGCGGTGGTGGACGCCGACGCCGCGAACGTGAAGAACGCCAGGGCGCAGCTCGCCGAGCAGCAGGCCCTCCTCAACAAGAAACTCGTTCGCGCCCCCTTTGAGGGGCGGCTCGGAATCCGCGCGGTGGACGTCGGACAGTACGTCAATGCCGGGACGAAGCTCGTGACGCTGCAGGCGCTCGATCCCGTGTACGTGGATTTCTATGCGCCGCAAAAATCGCTCGGCAAAATCGTGCTCAAGCAGAAAATCGTCCTGACAACCGACGCATTCCAGGGTCAGCAGTTTCCGGGGGAGGTGAGCTCGATCGACCCCAAGGTGGATCCTGCGACGCGCAACGTGCAGGTGCGAGCGACCGTGCGCAATTCGAAGCAAAGCCTCCTTCCCGGAATGTTCGCCACGGTGGTGCTCGCTTCGGGTGGACCGCAGCGTTTCCTCACGCTGCCGCAGACCGCGGTCTCCTACAACCCCTACGGAGACACCGTGTTCGTCGTGGAAGAGAGCAAGGGGAAGGACGAGAAAGTCGCGCTCGTCGCGCAACAGAAGTTCGTGACGACCGGCGAGACGCGCGGCGACCAGGTCGCGATCCTTTCCGGGATCAAGGAAGGCGACACCGTCGTCACCGCAGGGCAGATCAAGCTGCGTTCGGGATTTCCGGTGATCGTCAACAACTCCATCCAGCCGACGAACGATCCGGCGCCACAACCCAAGGACCAATAAGGGGGTGCGGATGAGGAAATTCACCGACATTTTCGTAGAGCGGCCTGTTCTCGCGACGGTCGTGAGCCTGACCCTGCTCGTGCTCGGCTTGCGCTCGATCGGTCTTCTTCCGGTCCTGCAATATCCGCAAACACAGAACGCAGTGGTGACCGTGACCACGACCTACTTCGGGGCCGACCCGGCGCTGGTCGCCGGATTCATCACGACGCCGCTCGAAAACTCCATCGCCCAGGCGAACGGCATCGACTTCATGAGCTCGGCGAGCCGCCAGAGCGTGAGCACAATCACGGCCGCCTTGCGGCTCAACTACGACGTCGACAAGGCTCTCACGGAGATCAACACCAAGGTCAACGCGGTTTTGAACCAGTTGCCCCCGGGCTCGCAGCAGCCGGTGCTGACGGTGAGAGTCGGCCAGACGTTCGCCGCCATGTACATCGGTTTCGCGAGCGACGTGCTCACGCCCAACAAGATCACAGACTACCTGATTCGTGTCGTTCAGCCGAAGCTACAGGCGGTCGAGGGCGTGCAGACCGCCGAGATCCTGGGCGGAAAGCTTTTCGCGCTCCGCGCTTGGCTCGACCCGGACAAGCTCGCGGCCTACAGACTCACGGCGGCCGACGTCAGCGCGGCCCTCGCGGCCAACAACTTCCTCTCGGCGGTAGGCACGACCAAGGGCCAGATGGTCCAGGTGAACCTCACGGCGTCGACCGACGTCCGCACCGTCGAGCAGTTCAAGAATCTCGTCGTCAAGCAGCAGGGCGGAGCGGTCATTCGGCTGAGCGACGTTGCCAACGTGACGCTCGGCTCCGAGGACTACGATTCCGAAGTCGGCTTCGACGGCAAGAAGGCGGTCTACATCGGCATCA
>Ga0193699_10000439_pt1 | contig 18285 bp, 17 predicted proteins | sample L3c2metaG_FD_160095 | JGI IMG/M metagenome (GOLD analysis project Ga0193699, IMG submission 160095) | Soil microbial communities from a riparian zone of the East river system, Colorado, United States - L3c2 | ecosystem: Environmental > Terrestrial > Soil > Riparian zone | place: USA: East...
TCGCTCGATCAGTACCTCCGGGACATCAGCGTCTTTCCCCTCATCACTCGCGAGATGGAAGTGGAGCTCGCGAAGCGCATCCGGCAGAACGACCAGGAAGCTCTCGACACCCTCGTCAGATCGAATCTCAGATTCGTCGTCTCCGTCGCCAAGAAATATCAGAATCAGGGCGTTTCTCTCTCTGATCTGATCAACGAGGGCAACCTCGGCCTCATTCGCGCCGCGCACAAGTTCGACGAGACGAAGGGCATCAAGTTCATCTCGTACGCGGTGTGGTGGATCCGGCAGTCGATTCTCCAGGCATTGGCCGAGCAATCGCGTATCGTGCGCGTGCCGCTCAATCGCGCTGGTACGCTGCATCGCATCGGCAAGAGGGCGAGCAGTCTCCTGCAGGAGCTCGGTCGCCAGCCTACCAACCTCGAGATCGCCGATGGCATGGACATCAGCGAGGACGAGGTCGCCAAGACGATGATGATCTCGCAGGTGCACCTCTCGCTCGATGCGCCGATGACACCGGGCGAAGATAACCGCCTGCTGGATTATCTCGCCGACAACGTGAATCCCACTCCCGACGAAATCACCTTCGAGAAAGCGCTCTCGGAGGCGATCGAGGAGTCGCTGTCGTCGTTGAAGGAGCGCGAGTCCAAGATCCTGCGCCTCTATTTCGGGCTCGACGGCGCGGACCCGATGACGCTCGAAGACATCGGGACGCTGCTGGCGATCACGAGAGAGCGCGTGCGGCAGATCAAGGAAAAGGCGCTGCTCAAGCTGCGGCACAACTCGCGCAGACGATCGCTGGAGTCGTTCCTCGGCTAGCCAGCTCGCGAGAGCCATCGTTCAACAGCGGTCAGGTCACGCAGAATAGGAGTTGGAATGGCTGACGCTGTCACGATTCGGCCCGCAGTGCCCGCCGACGCCCCAGTCCTCAGCGAGCTGCTCGCGCAGCTTGGCTATCCTGCCTCAGTGCCTGAGATTCCCCAACGTCTGCAGGCAATGGGCGATTTTCCGAATGCGGCCGCATTCGTCGCGACGAACAGGTATGGCGAAGTCGTGGGCGTGATTACGGCTCAAATCGTTCCGTCCATTCATGACAACGACCCTGTCGCGTGGCTCACGACACTGGTCGTTCTGGAAGACGCGCGCGGAGCGGGCATCGGGTCGGCACTCGTCCGCCACGTGGAAGGATGGGCCGTTGAAAAGGGGGCGAAGAGATTGTCGCTCACTTCGGGCATCCAACGACAAATGACCCACGAATTTTATGAGAAGCGAGACTACGAACGCACTGGCTTACGCTTTTCGAAGCGTCTGGATGCCTCCCGTCATTAGATTTCCGCCATGGCACAACAGGCTTCATTCGACGTGACGACCGGTGTGGACCTCCAGGAGGTCGACAACGCCGTCAATCAGGCACAGAAGGAGATCTCCCAGCGCTACGACTTCAAGGGATCGCCAGCGACCATCGCGCTCAATCGGACGGAAGGAAAGATCTCGCTCACCGCCGAGAACGACTACAAGATGGAAGCGCTCTGGGACGTGCTTCAAACGAAGCTCATTAAGCGCAGCGTCCCGGTAAAAAACCTCGAGCCCGGCGAGATCAAGCCTGCTGGCGGAGATACTGTTTCACGCGAGATCGCGCTCAAGATGGCGCTCGACGGAGACACCGCCAAGAAGGTCGCCGCAGCCATCAAGGAGGCGAAGCTCAAGAAAGTTCAGGCGGCAATTCAGGGCGACCAGGTCCGCGTCACCTCGCCTTCACGCGACGATCTCCAGGAAGCGATCACCTTGCTGCGCAAAAAGGACTTCGGCGTGGAGCTCAAGTTCGGGAACTATCGCTAGTGCCGCGGTCGCCCTCGGTTCGTTCCTCCAGCGCGCGAAAGTGAAAGTCGGGATCATCACGCTCGGCTGCGACAAGAACACCGTCGACAGCGAGCGCTACCTTGCGCAGCTCTCGGATTTCTCCGCCGAGTACACTGCGGAGCTTTTGGACGCCGACGTGATCCTCGTCAACACTTGCGGCTTCATCGATGCTGCCAAGAAAGAATCGATCGATGCAATGGTCGAAGCGGCGCGCTTCAAGACGGCTGGGCGCTGTCAAGCTGTCGTCGCGGTCGGCTGCATGATCGAGCGACACAAGCAGGAGCTGCTCGAAGCGCTCCCGGAAGTCGATCTCTTCCTCGGTTCTTCAGAGATGCAGCGACTCGTTCCCGAGCTCACGGAAAGAGGATTGCTCGGGGAAATGAGCGAGGATCTTCACCCAGGCGTGCGGCTCTATACCGGAGACCTTCCACACGTCCGGTACATGAAGATCAGCGAAGGCTGCGACCACGGCTGCGCGTTCTGCGCGATTCCTCTCATGCGCGGGAAACATCGCTCCTTCGCGCTGGACGAAGTCCTACGCGAAGCCCAGCTGCTCGAGCTGCAGGGCGCGCGCGAGCTCAATCTCGTCGCGCAGGATCTCGCCCATTACGGACGCGACCGTCGCGACGGAAACAAGCTCCCGGAGCTGCTCGAGGCGCTCGTCGCTGAGACATCGGTACCGTGGATTCGCATGCTCTATCTGTATTCGGCCGGGATCACCGACCGGCTGCTCGATGTCGTCGCGCGCGAGCAACGCGTGCTTCCGTATCTCGACATGCCGATTCAGCACGGCTCGGATCCGGTGCTCGCGAGAATGCGGCGTCCGGAGAGAAAGCGGACAATCCGCGATCGCGTTCAGAAGTTTCGCGATGCGGTTCCCGACGTCGCGATTCGGACGACCTGTATTGTGGGATTTCCCGGTGAAACCGAAGAGCAATTCGAAGAGCTGCTCGAGTTTCTCGAGGAGATCCAATTCGAGCGCGTTGGCGCCTTCACGTATTCACCCCAGGAAGGAACGCGCGCGGCGGAGTACGCTGACGATGTGCACGAAGCCGTCAAGCGCGAACGCCTCGAGAGACTGACTGAGCTTCAGCGCTCGATCACGGCGGAGCGGTACGAGTTGCGGCTGGGTCGCACTGCACTCGCGCTCGTGGATCGGACCAATCCAGAGAATGGAACATCGCAGGCGAGATTGCCGTGGCAAGCGGACGACATCGATGGCGTGACACAAATCGATGAGTCACTGCCGCCCGGTACCATGGCGGAGGTCGCCGTCGAGGAAGTCATCGACGACTACGACTTCCAGGCCTCGTTGCTTCGCGTCACGCTTCCAATCGGGGTGCCGAAGCGAAGCAAGGCTTCACGCCAGCTCCCAATCAGTCAGGTGACAATCGGAAGCTACGGCCGCTGATGCGCGCGCGTTTCGGCACCGTCAACGCAGAGGTGATGGCGCGGGCTCGAGAGATCTTTCCAGGAGGAGTGAACTCTCCGGTCAGAGCGTTTCGTGGTGTGGGTGGCGAGCCGATAGTGGCAGCGCGGGGGGAAGGCGCCCGGATCTGGGACGCCGACGGCAGGGAATACATCGACTTCGTCCTCTCCTGGGGCGCGCTCGTACTCGGCCACGCTTCTCCGATAGTTCTCGACGCGCTCGAGCGCACGATGCAGAATGGCACGAGCTTCGGCATGCCTACCGAGCTCGAGGTCCAGCTCGCCGAGCTCATTCGCGAGCGCATGCCCCACGTTGCGATGATGCGCTTCGTGTCGAGCGGCACCGAGGCAACGATGAGTGCGGTCCGTCTTGCCCGCGCGTTCACCGGACGCGACGCGATACTCAAGTTCGAGGGCTGCTATCACGGTCACGCCGATTCGTTTCTCGTCCGTGCGGGATCCGGAGTCGCCACGCTCGGCCTTCCTGATTCGCCGGGTGTGCCCGCGTCGCTTGCGGCGCTTACGCTCACAGCGCCGTTCAACGACCTCGACGCCGCGAGTACGCTTGTCCGTGCGGAAAAAAAGGGAATCGCCGCGATCATAGTCGAGCCCGTTGTCGGGAATTCCGGATTCATTCCACCTGACCCGGGATTCCTCGAGGGCCTGCGCCGGCTCGCTGACGATTCGGGCGCCCTCCTCATCTTTGACGAGGTGATGACCGGGTTCCGCATAGCGCCCGGTGGGGCCAAGGAGCGCTTTGGAGTTACGGCGGACCTTACGACGCTGGGCAAAGTCATCGGAGGCGGCCTCCCCGTCGCGGCTTACGGTGGTCGCCGGGATATAATGGAACGTGTGGCGCCCGCAGGACCCGTCTATCAAGCCGGAACTCTATCCGGGAATCCACTTGCCATGGCGGCGGGATTGGCGACTCTTTCAACGCTCACCCCGGCTCTTCACGCCAAAATCGAGAAACGCACGGGCGCACTGGTCGAAGGTTTGCAAAAGATAGCCAGAGAACTGCGCGTCCCTTTGCAAACGGGATATGCAGGATCGATGTGGGGCTTTTTCTTCAGTACCAAGCCAGTTCGTAATTTCATGGCCGCCAAGTCTTCGGATGCCGGCCTTTTCAAGCGATTCTTTCATGCTTCACTCGAGCGAGGAGTTTATCTGGCGCCATCACCGTTCGAAGCGTGCTTCATGTCTGCCGCTCACGGCGACGCGGAAGTGTCTACCGCATTGGAGCGAATGAGGGATGCTCTGGAGCACGCAATTGCATAGCGGACTCCGCTTCAGGGCGTACGCAGCCTTCGCCGGCGTGCTCGGCGTCGCCGCGTGCGTGTCTCTCTCCACGCCTCGCAGTGGAACCGGAAACGTTCCGGTCGTGCGCGGGCAGTACAAGAATGGCAGGGATCAGATCGTTCGGATCGCGCTCGCTACCGCGGCGCGCGAAGGAGCCGACCTGGGCTCCGGACGAGGCCCTCTCGTTGTCCGCCCCGAAGCGAACAGCCCGTTCGTGGTATGGGGTGGCAAGCGGTATCGTGGCGAGCTCGTCATCACCGCTACCGATTCTGGTATGCTCGTCGTCAATCGCCTGCCGATGGATGACTATCTGCGTGGCGTGGTCCCGCTCGAGATCGGCAATCGCACAGCCGCCGAATTCGCCGCCGTCCAGGCACAGGCCGTTGCAGCGAGGACCTACGCCTATAAGCATTTGAACGACGCCCGCGCCTTCGACATGTACTCGACGGTGCAGGATCAGGTGTACGGTGGAGTCGACGCCGAGAAGCCGCAGGCCGACACGGCCATCATGACAACGGCAGACGTTGTCGTTCTGTACAACGGGCAGCCGATTGTAACGCCCTATCATTCCACCTGCGGCGGCAGCACTGCCGCCGTCTCAGAAGTCTGGTATGACCAATCCGATGAACCGTACCTCAGGCCGGTGAGCGACAGAATCCCCGGAAGCGACCACTTCTACTGCGATCCGTCGCCGCGATTCAGCTGGACGCAAACCTTCGATGGTCCCAGCCTGCGCGCGGTGATGGAGAAATATCTGACTGCGTATACCAACGCGCCTAAGGCAGGCGTGGGAAGGATCACCGACATCAAAGAGCAGGGAAGGACGCCTTCAGGACGCGTTGCTGCCCTCACGGTACAAACCGACAGCGGCACCTATACTCTACGTGCCAATGACATCCGCTTCGTTCTTCGAGACCCCAAAGGGGCGATTCTCAACAGCACGTTCTTCAGCTTCACGAGAGAGACGAATGGTGGGGAAGTCTCCAACCTCACCGTAAATGGCCGAGGGTACGGGCACGGAATCGGGATGTGCCAGTGGGGGGCTATCGGCCGCGCGCGCGCGGGCCAGAATTATCGTACGATTTTAGAGACCTATTACCAGGGAACAACGATTGGCCGAATCGCCGGTTAGCACCAAAGAAGCGAAGCCAAAGGACACGGTTCGTCTCGGTCTGGTCGGAGCGGGTGCGATCGCTCAGCTCGCGCACCTTCCCGTGTTGTCGAAGATCAAAGGGGCCGAGCTCATCGCGCTTTGCGACAACGATGGCCCAAAGGCGAGCGCGATCGCCGAGCGACTCAAGATTCCGGACGTGTTCACGGATATCGAGGACTTGCTGGAGCTCGATCAGGTGGATGCGGTCGTGATCGCTACGCCGAATCACCTGCACGAGCCGCACGTTCTCCGCGCCCTGAAATCCAAGGTGGATGTGTTGTGCGAGCGCCCGCTGTCGCTGACGTCTCGCGGAGTGGAGCGGATTCTGGCCGCCGCGAAACAGTCCGGCCGCAAGGTCGTCGTCGGCAACAATCACCGTTTTCGCAGCGACGTGCAGCAGCTCTATCGGTTTTTGCAGGGAAGCGAGCTGGGCAGAACGATCGGCGTGCGCGCTGGTCAGTACCAGTTCGCCACGAGTCGCACCGGCTGGCGATTCAGACGGCCCGAGGCGGGCGGTGGCGCGTTCTTCGAGCACGGGTATCCACTCGTGGACCTTGCCATGTGGGTCGCTGATTTCCCGGAGCCGGTGCGGGTCACGGCGAGCATGGATCGGACGCGCGGCACGAACACAGTCGAAGACGCGATGATCGTCCACGTGGAGTGCGCGGGCGGCGTGAGCTTCAGCTTCGACGTGTCGTGGACGTATGTCGGACAGGAAGAGCGTTGGTGGTTTGAGGTGCTGTCGTCGCGGGGCAGTGCCCGGCTCGCTCCACTGCGGGTGGTGAAGATGCTGAACGGCAAGCCGACCGACGTCTCACCGAGCGGTGCAGCCGCGAGAGAGAGCGTGTTCCTCCAGTCATACCGCGCCGAGCTGGCCCACTTCATCGCGGTGGTCAACGAGGACACGCCGTATGAAGCTCCAGACGATCAGCTCACTGTGATCAAGCTGATGGAAGCGATCTACAAGGCGGCGGAGGAAGGCAAGGAAGTCCGCTTGTAATACGCCAGGCGGTGCACCGTCCACCACACCGCCAGGTTTATCGGCAGCGCCAGCGCGATGATCTCGCCATTCTTCTGATCGAAGAACGGAATTCCCTGGAGCACGAAGCCAAACAGCGACAGAGCCGCCACGAATCCGCTCAGCTTTCGCGCCCTCGACATACCGCGTAGTCCGTACAGCGAGAGCGGAATCAGTACTACGAGCGCCAGCGAGAGCGGATCGAAATGCATCAGGTTTTCGTTGCGGCCCATGAAGTAGTGCTTTGTAAACAGCCAGGCGATGACCAGCGCGGTTCCCGCCAGTCCAGCAACGAAGCTCCACAGCGTTGCGATCGCGGTCGCAGCAAAAAACGCCAGTCGGTGACCGCCCTCCGCGCTCCTCACGAGGATTATCATCGTCGCGGCGACGAGAATCCCAACCGCGACGTACAACGGCAGGAAGTTCGGCGGACCCGCAGGCTCGGGCTGACGGCCGGCAGTGAAGATCGCACTCTCAGATCGCACAAGAGGGATTTTTGTGCCGGAAGTATCCGGAATGCTGATGGTTCTGAAATCGTTCGCCATTCGCACCGGCAGGAACATCTCCTCCCAGACAGACAGTGGCTTGTCAGCGGGATGTCCGAGCGCCAGGGTGACACCAGTGTAGAGCGGAATACTTTCCTGCAGGAGTCGCTGAGTATGCCAGCGATAAGTTCCTGTCGTGGTTCTAGAGACGGTTGCGAGTTGTAGCTGTCCCGAGAGCGCGTGGTCGATTGCGTCGCGCAGGCGGGTCGAACAGTTGTCGCGGTAGTAGTCGTAGCGATAGAACTTGTTCTGCGGGAGCGCATTCCACTCGACGAACTGCTGGAGCTTCAACCGCTGCGCGGGAGACAGGTTCAGCTCCTGAGCCAGTATCGAGCGATTGTGCTGCCTGTAATAGGCAACCATGGAATTCAGATCGATTGCTTCCATCCAGTATCTGGTGTCGCCGGACAGGAAGCGGCTGAGGAAGTGCGGCTGGTTGAAGTCGAACATTCCCCAGTTGTACGTCACGTCCGTGCCGCGACCGCGATCCTTGATCCAGATTGCGTTGTGACCGAATCGCTCCCACACGGCGTCGCCCCACCCGAAAGTGAGGAGGTAGACCGTGAGATTGGACCCGGGCTCCGCCGGTCCTGCTGCTACGACCGGACCGGGTTGAATACTCTGCGCGGGGGACTGAGCGCCGAGAGCTGGCGTGCCCGAGACGCTCAGCGCGAACATTGCCAGAATTGTACGTGCTTTCATGCGACGTAAGATGCAAAAATACGACTCAGCCGGCAGGCAGCAGAACCGAAATAGTTGTCCCGACTCCGACGGTACTCTCCAGTCGCACCTCTCCCCCCATGGCGTGTGAGAGGTCACGCGAAATCGCCAAGCCGAGTCCGATCCCCGGGTAGCGCCTCGTAGGACCTTGCTCCACTTGGAAGAACGGCTCGAACACGCGCGAGATCTGGTCGCTCGGGATTCCGATGCCGGTGTCGCTCACCCATATCCTAACAAACCCTCCACGACCTTCGGCGCCAACGGATACGCTTCCGCCTGGGGCGGTGAACTTCATTGCGTTCGCAAGGAAATTGAGAAGAATCTGCCGCAGCTTTTCCGGGTCAGCGCGAACCAAAAGGCCGTCGTCGCAGGGGTTGCACGAGAAGCTCAGCTCCTTTCGGAGCAGCACGGGCCGGACGAGTGCTTCCAGCGTTGCGAGCACATCGTCGACGAGTACGGTCTCGATTGTCAGCTCGAGTCGGCCCGCTTCTATCTTCACGAAGCTGAGAACATCGTCGATCAGAGCCAACAGATGCCTCTCATTCAGCTGAATGCGCGCCAGAGCAGTCCTCTGCTTGTTGGTGAGCGGTCCGTCGACGCCGAGTGACAGCAAATCGACGTAACCGGATATCGCGTTCAACGGAGTGCGCAGCTCGTGACTCATTACGGCCAGGAACTCGGCCTTGGCCGCATTGGCTTCGGCGGCCTGGCGATGAGCAGCTCGCATCTCGTTTTCAGCGCGGCGCCGCTCCGATATGCTTGCACCCATGACGAGAAATGTTGCTGCCGCGACACCAATAAATGTCTGCAGCACGAACAAGCTTTCGTGCAGCACTGGCCTTGCGAACGGACCACGACCCATCGCCGTGCCGGTAACCGCGATGACCGAAACGATAAACGCCGTCGATACGGCCCCACGCTGCTCGAACCGAAGTGCTGCCCATATGAGCAGCGGAAAGACCATGTACGCGTACGGAAACATTACCGCGTCTTGTCCAGGTGCGGTGCCGAAAATGAGCATGCTGGTGGCAATGACCGAAACTCCGAGCGCCGACGCCTCCAGCAAGCGCTTGGGCGAGCCAAGGTGTCGTGGGGGACTTGCCCAAACGAGCAGCACCGGTGCGAGGAGCAAGGCACCGATCAGATCGCCGAGCCACCATGCCCGCCACGTTTCCGCGTATTGAGGCAATGAAACGATGCCGGCGAAGTAAAGAGACGTAACGCCAATGGTGGCAGCGACCGTTGTGCTCAACACCGCCGCGACTATGATCAGCGCTACTGCGTCGCGTACTCTCCCCAGCGAAGCGTCGAAGCCAGGAATCTGCCGCAGAGCGTAGACTGCCAATACCGCTTCGAGGGTGTTGCCGGCCGCAATGCCAAGCGCGACCAGCACCGGCGCGCCAGTGAGAAGATTGGCCGCGAAGGCGCCAATCAGTATTCCTGGCCAGAGTCGCCTTCCGAAAATGAGGAGTGCGGCGAGGGCCAGCCCACTCGGCGGCCACACCAGCGTGGCGAATCCGCCGACGGCGTCCATCATCAGCCCGGCGCGGGCGGCGACGACGTAGACAGCCGCCAGAATGGCAACTGCGAACGCGTACCGGCTGCGGATTGCGGCTTGGGTCACGATGATTAAGCTAACTGTTTTGCACTAAGCTAACTTGTTTGAGGAGTCCGCTTTAGCTATACTTCATAGCTACTCGCGAAACGACTCCAGAGAGACTCCGATGAAGCCCGATATCCATCCAGTTTACGCTACGGCGACCGTAAGGTGCGCCTGCGGCAATTCATACCAGACCCGTTCCACCCAGGCGGAGATTCACACCGACATCTGCGCCCAATGCCACCCCTTCTTCACGGGCAAGCAGAAGCTCGTCGATACCGCGGGACGCGTCGAGCGCTTCCGTCAGAAGTACGGCAAGCCCGCCGCTGCTGCGCCTAGCACCGAAACCTGAGTCTCCGCGACCGGCTCAGGGACGCGATTGAGCGGGCCTCTGAGGTAGAGCGAGAGCTCTCCGATCCGCAGAACGTAAGAGACCAGCAGCGTATGGCTGCGCTGGGGCGGGAGCTTCGTCACCTGCAGCCACTCGTGCAGATGGGCACGAAGCTCGAGAGATACGAGCAGGAGCTCGCGGAAACCCGCGAGCTCGCCGACTCCGACGACGCCGACATGGCCGAGGAAGCGAAGGCCGAGGAAGTCCGCCTCCAGAAATCCATCGAAGATCTTCTGGCCCAGATCAAGCCGGCGCTCATACCCCACGATCCACTCGACGACCGGCCTGCCATTGTCGAGATCCGTGGTGGCGCTGGTGGCGACGAGGCGGCCATCTTTGCCGCTGATCTCTATCGCATGTACACTCGCTTCGCCGAAGGCCGGCGCTGGCGCGTGGAAGTCATCTCGCAATCGGACGGCACTCTGGGTGGTGTCAAGGAAGCGATCTTCAAGGTGAAAGGCGAAGGCGCGTTTGGGGCGATGCGGTGGGAATCCGGAGTGCATCGCGTACAGCGAGTGCCCGTCACCGAAAGTCAGGGGCGCATTCACACTTCTGCGGCGACCGTCGCCGTTCTCCCCGAGGCCGAAGAGATCGATCTCAAGATCGAGGACAAGGATCTCCGCATCGACGTATTCCGCTCGTCAGGTCCGGGCGGTCAGAGCGTGAACACGACCGATTCGGCTGTGCGCATTACGCACATCCCAAGTGGAATCGTCGTCAGCCAGCAGGATCAGAAATCGCAGCTGCAGAACAAGCTCAAAGCGATGGAAGTTCTGCGCGCGCGTCTCCTCGACGCAAAAATCGCCGAGCAGGAATCCGCTCGCGCTCGCATGCGCAAGACGCAGGTCGGCACGGGCGATCGCTCGGCAAAAATTCGCACGTACAACTATCCGCAGAACCGAGTCACCGACCACCGCATCAATCTCACGCTGCACGAGCTGACCAAAGTGCTCAACGGTGAAATAGAGCCGTTCATCGAGGCACTCAAGGTCGCTGACGTCGAGGAGAAGCTAGGTGAATAAGCCAGCAGCGCCGTTTTTTCGGACAACACTGCCGATCGGCACCATCGGTGACCTGCTCGCCGGCTGCACAGCAATGCTCGAGTCGGTGGGTGTGGGCGAGCCACAGCGTGAGGCGCGAGACATTGTCGCCGCGGTGCTCGACGTACCGAGGTTCTGGGCCGCCGCGAATTCTGTCGCTGACGCCTCTCCGGACGTTGCCCGTTCGGTAATCCGCGCTGCCATGGCTCGCGCAGGCGGCGCGCCGCTCGCTTACGCAGTGGGCCGCGCGTCGTTCCGGCACCTCTCGCTCGTGGTAGATGAACGCGTGCTGATTCCCCGCGTTGAGACGGAGGTTCTGGTCGAGCGCGTGCTGGATCGAAGCACGCCTCGAACGCGTCGTATCGCGGACGTTGGAACCGGATCCGGCGCGATCGCTCTGTCCCTTGCGTTCGAGCGCGAGTTCGAGCTTGTGATCGCCACGGACATCTCGCTCGACGCCATGGCGGTTGCTGGGGCAAACGCAGCTTCGCTTTCGACAGTCCTGAAATCGCCAGTCGAGTTCCGTCACGGCTCGCTGCTTGCCCCTCTGGCCGGCGAAAAACTGGATGCAATCGTGTGCAACCCGCCGTACATCAGCTTTGCCGAGATTGCGGACTTGCCCCCCGATGTCCGCGACTGGGAGCCGAGTCTGGCGCTGTTGTGCCCCGAGGACGGTTTGTCCGTGACGCGGGCGCTGATTCGCTCCGCTCCCTCGATGCTGGCGTCTCGCGGATTTCTCGCGCTCGAGGTCGATACGCGCCGAGCGGGATTGGTTGCGGAGATGATCGCGGTAGACGGGCGTTATGCCGGAGTCGAGGTGCTGCTCGACCTCACGGGTCGCGAGCGATTCGTTTTTGCGACACGCGCCTAAAGCATCCGAAGCACGAAAGGAGAATCAATGCTGGAAGAAAAAGCGAAGGACCTCGGGAGACTGATCGGACAGAGCCCTGAGTATCAGGGGCTCAAGCGGTCGAGCGAGGCTCTGAACGAGGATCGCGAGGCCGTCGTCCTGCTCCAGCAGATGGAGAAGCTGCGTGGTGAGGCGCAGCAGCTGATCCAGCGTGGCGAGAATCCCACTCCTGAGATGGAACAGCAGCTCGACTCGATGCTCGAGAGTATCCAGTCGCAGCCAGGGTACCAGCGCGCGGTCGTGGCCCAGGAGAACTTCGACAAGCTCATGCTTCGCGTGAATCAGTGGATCATGGACGGCATGAAGAAGGGCGCGGCGAGTCCGATCATCACTCTGACCTGAGAATGGCGCGCGGAAAGCTGATTGTCTTCGAGGGTGCTGAAGGCGCGGGGAAAACGACGCAGATTCGCATTCTGTCGGAGCGCCTGGAGACTGCAGGAATCTCCTGTATCACGGTTCGCGAGCCCGGCGGGACTCCCCTCGGCGACAAAATCAGAGATATCGTGCTCCATCAGGAACAGGAGATCACTGCAGCGACTGAGGCGCTCCTGTTTATGTCGTCCCGCGCAGAGCTGGTCGCGCGGGAGATCCGGCCATCGCTCGACAAGGGCAACGTCGTGCTGGTCGACCGATTCTTCCTGTCGACGTACGCATATCAGATCGCCGGCCGCGGACTGCCCGAGCCGGAGGTGCGCGCCGCCAATCGACTGGCAACTGGCGGCCTCGTTCCCGATCTCACGCTCCTCCTCGATGTCCACGCCGCGCACGGGCTCGAGCGCGCGGATGCCCGCGGCAAGCGCGACAAGATAGAGAGGTCCGGCGAAGAATTTCACACGCGCGTCGGGAATGCCTTCCGCCAATTCGCTGATCCGAAGTGGCAGCACTCCCATCCTGAGTGCGGACCAATCAAGTTGATAGCAGGGACTGGCGACGAGGCGGCCGTGCACCAACGAGTGCTCTCCGCGCTGGTCACCACGTTTCCGCAACCTTTTGGCCGCATCAAGAGTTGAACAACGTATGAAATTCAAGCTACTCAGCTCCTCCGCTCGCGCGCGCACAACGATCGTCGTGGGAACGCTGGTCGGCGCTCTCGTCACGGGAGGTTGGCTGCTGCAGCGCGGCACGCACACCGGGACCTTCACTGCATACGAGGGTGCCCGGCTCTTCGAGAACGTGTTCCGCCACATCCAGAACGAATACGTGGACGCGGTCACCGATTCGGCATTGTACCGGAAATCGGTGGACGGGATGCTGTACGAGCTGAGAGATCCGTATTCGACGTTCCTTCCGCCCGACCGTTTCGCCAGACTCAACGAGACAACGACGGGGAACTACGCTGGCCTGGGTGTGGAAGTCGACCTACGCGATGGATGGCTCATCGTCGTCGCGGCGATTCCTGGGGGCCCAGCTGAGCACGCGGGTCTCCAGCCCGGAGACCGCATCACTGCGATCTCGGGAAAGCAGACCAAGGGCTGGACAAACGAAGAGGCGTCGAAGGTGCTGCGCGGGAAACCGGGAACGACGGTCGCGCTGACGATCGAGCGGCCCGGCTCATTGGCGCCGATAGAGCTCAAGGTGCAACGGTCGACGATACACCAGAGCGCGGTTCGCAGGGCGTCATTGCTCGGCGAAGGCGTTGGATACATCGACCTCAAGGCGTTCAGTGACTCGACGGCGAAGGAACTCAACGGGGCGATAACGGCACTTCTCGCTCGTGGAATGAAAACGCTGGTGCTCGACCTGCGCACGAATCCCGGCGGCTTGCTGGCTCAGGGCGTCAGGGTCTCGGATCTTTTCCTCAATCCCGGACAGAAGATCGTGAGCATGCGCGGACGCCTGCCAGAGGCGAATCGCGAGTATGCGGACAGCGCGGTGCAGCGCTGGGCGCAGCTTCCACTGATTGTGCTCGTCGATGGCCGGAGTGCCAGTGCGGCGGAGATCGTCGCGGGCGCTCTCCAGGACCACGACCGCGCCGTGTTGATCGGTACACCGACTTACGGGAAGGGAAGCGCGCAGAGCGTCATCCCGTTTGGTCTCGAGGGCGGCCTCAAGATCACTACGGCGCGCTGGTTCACTCCCGCGGGCCGCTCGATCACGAAGAAACGTCCGGCGGACGACGACACCGACGACCAGCTGCCAACCGTGCGTGAGCGGTTTCGCACGGACGCTGGCCGCACCGTATACGGTGGTGGCGGGATCACTCCCGACGTCATCGCCGGCGACAGCACTACACCTGCTGTCGAGGCAGAGTTCCTCCGCGCGCTCGGGGCAAAAACCTCTCATTTCCGGGACGCGGTAACCGACTATGCTCTCTATCTGAAGGCGAACAGTGGAGTCCGGACACTCGATTTCGTCGTGACTCCGGCCATGCGCGAAGAGGTGTGGCAGAGGATGAAGGCGCGCGGGATCGACATTCCACGCACGGTCTACGATGACGCGGAGCCGCTCGTGTCGCGCGTAATCGGCTTCGACATCGCGCGCTACATCTTCGGAGGCGACGCAGAGTTCCGGCGCCGCGCCTCGGTCGACAAACCGCTTCAGAAAGCGCTCGAGCTCGCGCGAGGTGCCAGAACCGAGCAGGATTTGCTCAAGAAAGTGACGGCTCACGCGGCTTCGCCGGACAGCGTCGAACAGTGAGCGAGCGAGTCTTCATCATCGGGCCGGGACACGTAGGGCGCGGACTCTTCCGCGCCTTTCGCGCATCGGATGTCGAAGTTGTCGGACTTCATGGCAAACGGCCGTCGGGTGTGACGACATCGAGCGGAGCTCTTCCCGTGGAGATGGCCGGCGCGAACGTCATCATCGTGTGCGTGCGTGATCCGCAAATCGACGAAGCAATGGACGAGTTGATCGCGGCCGCGAAAAGCGGGCTGGTCGAGCGCGGAACCGTCGTGCTGCATACCTCGGCGATCGCCGAGCCGGAGGGGCTGACCGCTCTCTCAGCCGCGGGATTTCCTGGAGGCACGTTCCATCCGCTGGTCCCGTTCAGTGATCCCGAAGTCGCTGCGGAGCTGCTTCGAAAGGGTTGGGTTGGAATCGATGGCGAGAACGCCGCAAGGAGCGCGTCACGTCGTCTTGCAGGTCACGTTGGGGCCCGCACGGTGGACATACCGCCCGGGAAGAAGGCGGCGTACCACGCGGCGGCTGTGATCTCGTCGAATTTTCCTGTCGTGCTCGCGTCCGTCGCGGGCCACCTCCTCCACGACATCGGCATTGCCGACTCGAGCGCGTATCAGGCGGTCGAGAGCCTCATGGCCGGCGCGCTCGCCAACATGAAACACGCGCTGCCCGACGATGCGCTGACCGGGCCTGTTGTGCGGGGAGACGCCGAAACCGTGAAGAAGCACCTTAGCGCGCTACGCGGGCACGGCGCGGCATCGGAGGTGTACCGCGCGCTCTCGGCCGCGGCCGCGGAGATCGCGGAGAAGCGGGGGACCGATCCGAGAAAGCTTGCAGCTGTCGGAGCCGTTATTCGGTCGCACGCTAAATGACGCGGAACTGCACCTGCGACTGAAAACTGCGCGCTTCCCGCTACCCGCTACCCGCTACCCGCTACCCGCTTAGAACGTCGCCCCACCCATGGCAGTCTGATCTACGACTTTCGCGCCCTTCGGAACCGCGAATCGGAAACTCGACCGGGGAATCGCGGGGTTCGCCGTGAAGCTCGTGATCACTACGTGGCGCTTCAGCCCGTTCGCGGTCTCGACGTCGAACTGTCTGATGCTCGAGTCGTCGTCGTCGATCCAGACTTTCGCGCTCGTGAACTGCGCGTTGGCGCGCTTGGGGACGAGCGTTACGGCGTGGGTCGCGCGGCCGCCGACGTTGGCCGTTCCTGACGACGAAACGTTGAAGCGCGTCCGCGGCGCGTTCAGGAATTGATCGGCCGGATCTACGCTGCCGGCATTGTTTCCAGTGTACGGCATGCGCATCACCTGACCTGGGACACTGCTCGGGAGATACACCCACAAGGTCGACCCGTCAGCAGCAACACGATCGCCACTGTCGAAGCGGATGCTGAGAAGATTCGGCTTCTTCCGAAGAATGACTCCGGTAGTAGTCTGTGAGTTGCCGGTGAGCGGATTCGTCAGAGTCTGCCGGAATTCGGCGCGCATGCTGTTGAGACGCGCGTACGCCGAGACGGCGCGATCGATGATGGCGTCGGCGCTCTGGGCGCGCGCGGTGAGCGGAAGCGCGGTGAGCGCGACCGCGGCGAAATAGCTGAGCTTTCTCATATGTAGGGCTACCCTGCTACTGCTGTGCCGTTCCGGTTTTCCGCGAAGGGATGCTGCGTCCGATGGCGTTAGCGACGGCCCGAAGCTCGCCGACCAGTTGTGTGAACTGATCCGGATATAGCGATTGCGCGCCGTCCGAGAGAGCGCGATCCGGCTCGGGATGTACTTCGATGATCACACCATCGGCGCCGGCAGCCACCGCAGCGCGCGCCATCGGAATCACCTTGTCTCGCAGGCCGGTGCCGTGACTCGGATCCGCGATGATCGGAAGGTGCGATAGCCTGTGCACGATTGGTATCGCTGTGAGGTCGAGCATGTTCCGGGCGGCGGGATCGAAGCTCCGGACGCCGCGCTCGCAGAGAATCACGTTCTCGTTTCCCTCGGCGAGAATGTACTCGGCGCTCAGAAGCAGGTCGTTGATCGTCGCGGCCATTCCGCGTTTGAGCAGAACCGGCTTCTTCATCCGGCCGACTGTCTTGAGCAGCGAGTAGTTTTGCATGTTGCGCGCGCCGATCTGGATACAGTCAGCGACTTCGGCAACCAGGTCAGCGCCTTCGGCATCCATCGCCTCGGTCACGATTGGCAACCCGGTTTCTTTGCGCGCGCGAGCCAGTAGCTCGAGACCCTTCTTGCCCATCCCCTGAAATGAGTACGGCGAGCTGCGAGGCTTGAACGCGCCACCCCGGAGCGCCGTGCCTCCCGCGGCCTTGACGATGCGCGCGGCAGCAAGAATCTGTTCTTCCGATTCGACGGAGCACGGACCGCCGATCACTATCACGGCATCTCCGCCGACCGTGACTCCCGGGGCAATCTCTACGACGGTGTTCTCGGCGCGCCATTCGCGCGAGACCTGCTTGTAGGGCTGGCTGACGTGAATTATCTGCGCCACGCCGGGAAGCGCCTCGAGCCGCGAAGCATCCACGCGCCCGTCATTACCGACTAGACCGACCGCGGTACGCTGCGCGCCAGGCATCGGCCGCGCTTCGTAGCCCATCTCCTGAATGATACTGACGACGCGATCGACGTCTTTCGCCGTCGCGTCGTGCTGCATGACTACTAGCATTTACGCGATAACTGAGGCTGTGTCGGCGGGCTCGACGTGCAGCTGTGGTGTGTGCGCGGGGTGCGCGGGGGTGATCGTCTCATCCACGGTCCGGCCGCGCATGCGCACGCTCACCAGCGATGAAACGCCCGGCTCCTGCATGGTGACTCCGTAAACGGCGTCAGCCGCCTCGGTCGTGGTGCGCGGATTGTGAGTGATGACTATGAACTGTGTATTGCCCTTGAAGCGATTGAGCATCCGCACGAAGTGTCCGATGTTCTGGTCGTCGAGCGGCGCGTCGACCTCGTCGAGGAGACAGAACGGGCTCGGCTTGGTGAGAAAGATCCCGAACAGGAGCGAGAGTGCTACGAGCGCCTTCTCGCCACTCGACAGGAGATGGATTCTCTGGGTACGCTTTCCGCGCGGCGACGCGTGGATCTCGATGTCCCCTTCGAGCGGACTGTCGGGATTCTCGAGACGCAGATCACATTCGCCGCCGCCAAACAGCGTCATGAAGATGTTGCGGAAGTTTTCCCGTACCTTGACGAAAGTCTGTAGAAACAGCTCGCGCGCAGTGGTGTCGATCTCTCGAATCGCCTGCTGCAGTGACGTCTTGGCCGAGTTGAGGTCGTCGCGCTGGGTCGTGAGGAACGACAGGCGCTTCGTTTCCTCGTCGTGCTCTTCGATCGCAAGAGGGTTCACCGGCCCCAGAGCATCAAGCTGTTGGCGCACCAATTCTGCTTCCGATCGAAGCGTGTCGTCGTCCAGCGCGAGCGTCTCCGCTCCAGCCAGCAGCTCGTCGATCGGCTTTTTCCACTCTGCCTCGAGCCGCTCGCGGATGGCCGCTCTCCGTCCTGACAGCTCCGTGTAGCGAAGCTCGGCCGCGTGCAGCTCTTCACTCAACGCCGTTGTGTGGCGACGCATCTCGCCGAGCGCGTGCTCTTCCGTTGAGAGCTTCTCGTCGATCTCCCGAACCGCGTGCTCCGCGTCGGCCAGCCTTTGCTCGGCGTCTTCGAGAGTTGCCTGCCTCCCGTCGAGGTCGCTCTGCCA